>ERZ808240.94-NODE-94-length-114424-cov-15.407916_pt1 | contig 114424 bp, 117 predicted proteins | sample MGYA00521084_ERZ808240 | MGnify/ENA primary metagenome ERZ808240 (study PRJEB31516, sample SAMN03275571) | gut metagenome | biome: mammalia-associated habitat; material: feces | host: Papio cynocephalus | place: Kenya | collected 2012-08-06 ...
ACGCCGTGAAGGTCGGTTACGGCGCCATGGTCCTCGAGTCCTTCGTCGGCATCCTTGCCATCGTCGTCGCCGGCATCATGTGGTCCACGGTCAACACCCTCGGTGCCGATGGCGCCGAGACGGGCACGGCCTTCCAGGTCTTCGCCCGTGGCGTTGCCAAGGGCATGACCGCCTTCGGCGTCGACGGCACCGTTGCCACCGTGTTCATGCAGATGAACGTCTCCGCCCTGTGCCTGACCTCGCTTGACGCCGTGGCCCGTATCGCCCGTACGTCCTTCTCCGAGTTCTTCGCCGCCTCCAACGACGCCCTCGCCATCGACTCCAAGCAGGGTGCCATGAAGGTCCTCGGCAACCCCTGGTTCGCCACGGTCGTCACCCTTCTCCCCGGCCTTGCCCTCACCTTTGGCGGCTACCTCAACATCTGGCCGCTCTTCGGTGCCTCCAACCAGCTGCTCGGTGGCATGACGATGATTACCCTCGCCGTGTTCTGCAAGTGCACCGGCCGCAAGGGCTGGATGCTCTACGTGCCCGTCGTGTTCCTGCTTCTCTGCACGTTCACCTCGCTCGTCCAGAGCGCCATGGGCTGCTACGCCGCAGTCGCCGCCTACGGCTTCTTTGGCACCATCCCGGCCACCGAGACCACCGCTGCCGTGTCCGTGGCCGCCACGAAGGGCCTGCAGCTCGTCTTCGCCGTGCTGCTGATGGTCCTCGGCGTCATCGTCGCCGTGAACTGCCTCAAGGAGTTCTTCACCAAGGAGGCCGGCTCCCTGCCCGACGAGGAGCCCGAGTGGACCGAGCTCGGCCGTCAGCACGTGGCCGAGGCCGCCGGCAAGGCTGCTGTCTCTGGCACCGCCGCAGCCGACAAGGCTTAAGCTCCATCCTCATCTCATCGCCGGCTCTCAGCGACTCGTGGCCGACTGATGACGGGCCCGCATCCCCCAGGGGTGCGGGCCCTTTCTTGTTTCGAGATGGCTCGAGAAGGCAGGCCGCAGGGCCTTGACGCACCCGCTGCCCCTCGCTCGCGGCGAGGTGCCGGGCTCGCTGTCAACGTGTCGGTTGTGTTCCCGATTCCCGCCGCCTGCCGGCCGAGCTCGCCTCGGCGCGTATACTTTGATGAAAACAATGCGGCCCCGCGCGGGGAACCACGGCGGCTGCGGCACGATTCAAGCAAACGGAGGGGGCGCCATGGAGCCCGAGACCAAGTCGAGCACAACCGGGGATGCCCAGACCCCCGAGGGCGCCAATGCCGAGAAGCAGCCCACGATCGAGGAGCGACTCGAGGAGGCCATCGCCATCACGGCCCCCGGCACCGCCGTGCGTCGTGCCCTCGACATGATCATCGCGGGCCACCTGGGCGCCCTCATCTGCGTGGGTGACACCGACACCGTGCTCTCAGCGGGCAACGACGGCTTTCCGCTCAACATCTCGTTCACGGCAAATCGCCTGTTCGAGCTCTCCAAGATGGACGGCGCCATCGTCGTCGACCGCGACCTCACGCAGATCCTGCGCGCCAACTTCCACCTCAACCCAGACCCGAGCCTGCCCACGAGCGAGACGGGCATGCGCCACCGCACCGCGGCGCGCATGAGCCTGCTCACGAAGGCCCTCGTCATCTCCGTCTCCGAGCGCCGCCAAGTCGTGAACCTGTACGTGGGCGGCCGCTCGCACCAGCTGCGCGGCGTCGCCGAGCTTATGACGAGCGCCTCCCAGCTCATCACGACGCTGCAGACCACGCGTCAGGCGCTCGACCACGCGCTGCTGCGCCTCACGACGCTCGAGCTCGACAACTACGTCACGCTCGCCGACGTCACGACGATCCTCAACTACTTCGAGACCCTCATGACCGCCGCCGACGAGATAGACCGCTGCGTCGTCCAGCTCGGCAGCGAGGGCCGCACCGTCGAGATGCAGCGCGAGCAGCTCGTGGGGGACATGGAGTCCGAGTACCTCCTCATGATCCGCGACTACGCCCGTGACTCCTCGGAGGGCAACGCCGAGGCCATTCGCGAGAAGCTCCACGCGGCGGACCCGTCGCAGTGGCGCTCGCCCAAGCGCGTGGCCAAGGTCCTCGGCTACGACGACCTTCGCGAGGACAGCGTCATGGTGCCGCTTGGCCTGCGCACGCTCAGCCGCGTCTCCGTCGTGCGCGAGGGCATGGCAGACAAGATCGTGGACGAGTATGGCAACCTGCGCGAGCTCATGGACGACATCGAGCAGAACCCCTCGCGCCTGGACGACCTGGGCGTCAAGAACCCCTCCATCCTCGCGGACAGCCTGTACCGCATGTGGGGCAAGAAGGAGTAGCCGCATGTCCGAGACCACCCATACCGCCGGCGTGCCCGATACCTGCGCCGTCGTCGCCGCGGGAGGCCTTGGCCTGCGCTTCGGCGACGCGCGAGGAAAGCAGTACGTCGAGCTGTGCGGACTGCCCGTGCTCGACTGGTCCGTCGCCGCGCTCGACGCGGCGCCCTCGGTGGGGCACATCGTCGTCGTCTGCCCGCGCGGTCGCGTCGAGGAGACGCGGCAGGCCGTCGACCTTGCCTCTCCCGCGGCTCCCGTCACGTTCGTCGAGGGTGGCGCCACGCGCCAGGAGTCGTGCCTCGCGGGCATCCGCGCCGTGCCGTCCGGCTACCCGCTCGTCGCAATCCACGATGGCGCGCGCCCACTCGTCCGCCCCGAGACGGTCGAGGCCGTCATCGCCCGCGTTCGCGAAGACGCCTCGCTTGCCGGCGCCATCTGCGCCCACCCGTCCGTGGACACGCTCAAGGTCGTCGAGGACGGCGTCGTCTGCTCCACGCCGGAGCGCTCGCGCTACTGGGCCGTCCAGACCCCGCAGGTATTCCACGTGCCCGTCGTGCTCGAGGCGCACCTCGCCGCGGCTCGCGAGGGGTTCGTCGGCACGGACGACGCCTCGCTCGTCGAGCGCTCGGGCGGCCGCGTGGCCGTGGTCGAGGGCCCGGGCGACAACACGAAGGTGACGGTCCCCGAGGACCGTCTGCCCGTCGAGGCGATTCTCGCGAGCAGGATCGCAGGCGGCGAGGTCCCCGCCGCCGTGAGGGAGGTGGCCCGCCCATGCTGAGGATCGGCCATGGCTATGACGTCCACAAGCTGGTGGAGGGGCGCAGTCTCATCCTGTGCGGCGTGAACATCCCCCACACGCTCGGCCTTCTCGGCCACTCAGACGCAGACGTCGCCACGCACGCCGTCGCGGACGCCATCCTGGGCGCCACGCGCCTGGGAGACCTGGGCAAGCTGTTCCCAGACACGGACCCCGCCTATGCCGGCGCCAACTCGCTCAAGCTGCTCGAGCAGGTCATGCGCCTGGCGCGCGAGCGCGGCTACGAGCTGCTCGACTGCGACTGTACCATCGCCGCCCAGGCACCCAAGCTTGCCCCGCACCGCGAGCAGATGCGCGAGAACCTCGCGCACGCCCTCGGCGTGGACGTCGCGAGCGTTGGGGTCAAGGCCACAACCACCGAGCGCCTCGGCTTCGTCGGGCGCGAGGAGGGCATGGAGGCCTGGGCGGTTGCGCTCATGGAATACGGCCGCTAGCTGCGAGGCGCCTGCCGCGCTATCCTAGGCCCCCACGAGCGGGCCGGGCTCTGCGCCCCACGCAGCACATTCGTTAGGATTTGCATGTTCGACAGAATTCGCGAGGACATCGAGACGTTCCGGGCGCACGACCCGGCTGCCACCTCGACGATCTCCATCCTTCTCAACTCACCTGGTATGCGTGCCATCTGGGCATACCGCCGCCAGCACTGGTGGTGGACGCACGGCCACACGCTCATCGCCCGCACGCTCTCCACGTGGAGCCGCCACCGCTTTGGCGTCGAGATCCACCCGGGCGCCACGATCGGCCGACGCTTCGTCATCGACCACGGCATGGGCATCGTCGTGGGAGAGACCACCATCATCGGCGACGACTGCCAGCTTTACCAGGGCGTCACGCTTGGCGGCACGGGCAAACAGGGCGGCAAGCGCCACCCAACGCTCGGCAACGGCGTCGTCGTGGGCGTGGGCGCCTCGGTGCTGGGCAACATCACGCTCGGCGACAACGTCAAGGTGGGCGGCGGCGCCGTGGTCGTGCGCGACGTCCCCGCAGACTGCACGGTCGTGGGCATTCCCGGCCACGTCACCACGAGGGGCGGCGTGCGCGTGCGCTCTGCCGCCGGGGAGCGCCTCACCTGCCTGTCCATGAGCGACGCGACTACAATCGACAAGGTCATCCACGAGCGCGAGGACATCGAGCACCGCGAGTACCTGCCCGATCCCGTCGATCGTACCGTGGACGACCTCTCGGCCAAGGTCGAGCGTCTCGAGAAGCGAATCGCCGAGCTGGAGGCCCAGCTCGAGAACAAGGAGTAGCCATGCTCGTCTACAACACCCAGCTTCACAAGAAGGTCGAGCTCACGCCCATCGAGCCCGGCAAGATCCGCATGTACGTCTGCGGCCCCACCGTCTACGACCAGATCCACGTGGGCAACGGCCGCACGTTCCTGGCATTTGACGTCATCCGCCGCTACCTGTCCTACAAGGGCTACCAGGTGGCGTTCGCCCAGAACCTCACCGACGTGGACGACAAGATCATCAACCGCGCCAACGAGCAGGGGCGCACGCCCGAGGAGGTGGCCTCGGAGTTCTCCGACGCCTTCATCGAGCAGATGCACCGCCTGGGCGTGCTTGACCCGGACATCCGCCCGCGCGCCACGCGCGAGATTCCCGCGATGATCGAGATGATTCAGGGCCTCATCGAGCAGGGCCACGCCTACGCCCCCGGCAACGGCGACGTCTACTTCTCCGTGCGAAGCGACCCCAGCTACGGTACGGTCTCGGGCCGCAACGTCGACGACCTCAAGGTGGGTGCCCGCATCGAGGCCAACGACGAGAAGGCCGACCCGCTCGACTTTGCGCTGTGGAAGGCCGCCAAGCCCGGCGAGCCCATGTGGGACTCCCCGTGGGGCAAGGGTCGTCCCGGCTGGCACACGGAGTGCTCCGCCATGGTGCACCGCTACCTGGGCACGCCCATCGACATCCACGGCGGTGGCCAGGACCTGCAGTTCCCCCATCACGAGAACGAGTACGCCCAGGCCGTTTGCTGCTGGCACGAGCCGCTTGCCAACGTGTGGATGCACACAGGCATGCTGCTCATCGACGGCGAGAAGATGAGCAAGAGCCTCGGGAACTTCTACACGCTCAAGGAGGTCCTGGACAAGTACCCGGCAGACGCCGTGCGCCTGCTCATGCTCCAGACCCACTACCGCTCGCCGCTCGACTTCTCCTTCGAGCGCCTCGACGGCGCCGTGGGCACCCTCGAGCGCGTGCGTGGCACCATCGCCAACCTGCGCTGGGCCGCGGAGAGCTCCTGCGAGACCGTCCACGAGCTCAACGACGCAGACCGCGCGTTCGGTGCGGCCGTTGACGAGGCATCCGCCGAGTTCGTGCGCCAGATGGACGATGACTTCAACACGGCCGGCGCCCTTGCGGCGCTGTTCGGCCTCGTGACGAAGGCGAACACCTACCTCGGCGAGGCGGGCGCGAACGCCGCCGGCGCCGTGGCGCTGCGCGCGTCGGACGCGCTCGTCGAGCTCTTGGGCGTGCTGGGCGTGGAGTCCGTGCGCCCGAGCGCGGCCGAGCTTCCCCACGAGCTCGTCGACCTCGCCGCCGCCCAGGCCGGCTATGAGGGCGATGACGCCAACGAGGCCGCGGACGCCCTCGTGGCTGCCCGCGCCGAGGCCCGTGCCGCCAAGAACTGGGGCGTGGCCGACGCCATCCGCGACGGTATCGCCGCGCTTGGCCTCGTCGTGGAGGACACGGCTGCCGGCACCCGCATCAAGCCCGCAAAGGAGGACTAGCCATGGCGAGAAGGCAAGGCGGCTCCAAGCCGTCTCGTGGCGGATCGGGACGCGCGTCCGCCGGCCGTGGGGGCCGCGGGCCCCAGCGCTCCCAGGGATACCAAGGCAAGCGTCGGCAGGACGCGAGGCCCCAGGGTGGGTCCGGGCGCCCGCAGCAGTCTGGCTCCCGCGCGGGTCAGCGCCCAGACGCGCGCCGCGGTGGCTCCAAGGGTGACCTCATCGAGGGCCGTCGCGCCGCCGCCGAGGCTCTTGAGCTGGGGCTTCCGGTTACGCGTGCCCTCATCCAGAAGGACTCCGGGGGAGCGGACCCCGCGCTCACCGAGCTCGCCCGTCGCCTCGCGGCAGACGGCGTCGAGGTTGAGCGTGTGGCCAAGCCCGTGCTGGACTCGCTCTCCTCGCACGGCGCCCACCAGGGCATCATGCTGCGGGTCCGCCCCTATCGCTACGCCTCGCTGCGAGACGTCATCGACGCGGCGGGGGAGGGCAGCGCCCTGGTCATCGTCCTCGACCACGTGACGGACGAGGGCAACTTTGGCGCCATCGTCCGCACGGCCGAGGTCGTGGGCGCGGCGGGCGTCGTCGTCGCGAAGTCCCGTGCGGCGCGCGTGGGCGTGGGCGCCTACAAGACGAGCGCCGGCGCCGTCATGCACCTGCCCATCGCGCAGGTCTCAAACCTCGCGAGCGCTCTTGACGAGCTCAAGGAGCACGGCTTTTGGGCGGGAGGGGCCACCGAACACGCCCACGACAACATCTGGGATGCCCCTGTATCGGGGCGTCTCGCGCTCGTCATGGGCTCGGAGGGCTCGGGCATCTCGCGCCTCGTCCGCGAGCACTGCGACTTCGAGTTCAAGCTTCCCCAGCGCGGTATGGTCGAGAGCCTCAACGTCGCCCAGGCCACGACGGCCATCGCCTACGAGTGGCTGCGCCGCGACATGTCGCAGGGCGCGGGAGACGCCGCCCCCAAGGCAGATGGCTATGAGGCCGCCTACGACCTGCCCGACACCTCTGACTTCGACTTCCCGGAGACCGACCTTGGCTAAGCGCTCGAACCACGAGCTGCTCGTCGTGGACGGATACAACGTCATATTCGGCACGCCTCGCTACAAGTCCCTCATGGACGAGCCAGATGCCCGCCAGCTCGACCACGACCCGTTCGACCGGGCCCGTGAGCTGCTCGTGAGCGACGTTGCCGCATTTGCCCAGGGCCGCTACGAGCCCGTCATCGTCTTCGATGCCGCCGGCAACGTGAATCCCGAGCACCCCGAGCTGCGCCGTGCAGGCGTCCGCATGATCTTCTCGCCCACGGGCGTCACCGCAGACACCGTGATCGAGAAGCTCGTGGGGGAGTGCCGCAGGCAGCAGAGGGAGGTCACGGTCGTGACCTCAGACAACGCGATCCGCGCCACCGTGGGTGGCATCCCCGTGACGCGCATCTCCAGCGCCATGCTCGCCCACGAGATAGACGTGCTGGACTGCGAGCGCGAGGTTGACATCAACGACCGCCGTCACGGCAGGCTCACGGTGGAGGATCGCCTGGACGCCGCCACGCTCGCCAAGCTCAACGCCCTGCTCGGCAGGTAGCCGCGGCCTTGGCATTTGGGCGTCATATCGGCTACCATGCAAGAGCGCCCGAGAAGGGCCTTACATACGCCAACGTAGCTCAATGGTAGAGCCCCTGTCTTGTAAACAGGCCGTTGTAGGTTCGATTCCTATCGTTGGCTCCAGCCATCCAGGGCCCCGAAAGGGGCCCTTTTCATGCCATTTATGGCCATTATCTGCACGCTTGAGGCCAACTTTTCAAAAAATTTTTTCGAGAAAAATAGTCGTTGCTTACAAACATGCAGGTAAATGACTAAATATAGATGGATACGCCCGGATGGGTGGATTACGTTGACAAGGATTCTGATGCCTTGTAATATGCTTTCCGCTGCGAGGGGCGGTGGCCCTGACACAGCAGCTTGAAAACGGTATGGGGATGTGGCACAGCGGCAACTGCGGCGGACTGTAAATCCGCTCCTTCGGGTTCCTTGGTTCGAGTCCAAGCATCCCCACCATGCCCGTGTAGCTCAGTAGGTAGAGCACTTCGTTGGTAACGAAGAGGTCACCGGTTCAAATCCGGTCGCGGGCTCCATTCAAGCATGGCGGTGTAGCTCAGTTGGTTAGAGCACGCGGTTCATACCCGCGGCGTCACTGGTTCGAATCCAGTCACCGCTACCAGAGCCCTCGCGGCGTCGCGCAAGCGGCGCCGCTGGACATATTAATAGGCAAAAGGGCCGTCAAGGCCTAAAGCTAGCATCCATGAGGAGGATGGCAATGGCCAAGGAGAAGTTTGAGCGCACTAAGCCGCACGTGAACATCGGCACGATTGGTCACGTCGATCACGGCAAGACCACGCTGACGGCTGCTATCACCAAGGTCCTTTCCGAGACCGAGGGCTGCAAGGCCGACTACACTGCCTTCGAGAACATCGACAAGGCTCCCGAGGAGCGCGAGCGTGGCATTACCATTTCCGTCGCTCACGTCGAGTACGAGACGCAGACCCGTCACTACGCTCACGTTGACTGCCCGGGCCACGCCGACTACGTCAAGAACATGATTTCGGGCGCTGCTCAGATGGACGGCGCCATCCTGGTCATCGCTGCCACTGACGGCCCCATGGCCCAGACTCGCGAGCACATCCTTCTCGCCCGTCAGGTCGGCGTGCCCTACATCGTCGTCTTCCTGAACAAGTGCGACATGGTCGACGATGACGAGCTCATCGACCTCGTCGAGATGGAGACCCGCGACCTCCTCTCCGAGTACGACTTCCCTGGCGACGACATCCCCGTCATCCGTGGCTCCGCTCTCGGTGCCCTCAATGGCGATCCCAAGTGGGTTGAGTCTGTCCGCGAGCTCATGAAGGCCGTCGACGAGTACATCCCGACGCCCGCCCGTGACAACGAGAAGCCGTTCCTGATGGCCATCGAGGACGTTATGACGATTTCCGGCCGTGGCACCGTCGCCACCGGTCGTGTCGAGCGCGGCGAGCTCAAGCTCAACGAGCCGGTCGAGATCGTGGGCATCAAGCCGACGCAGAACTCCGTCGTCACCGGCATCGAGATGTTCCGCAAGACCATGGACTTCTGCGAGTCCGGCGACAACGTCGGCCTGCTTCTCCGTGGCATCAAGCGCGAGGACATCGAGCGCGGCCAGGTCATCTGCAAGCCCGGCACCGTCACCCCGCACTCCAAGTTCACGGCTGAGGTCTACGTCCTCACCAAGGAGGAGGGCGGCCGTCACACGCCGTTCTTCACGAACTACCGTCCGCAGTTCTACTTCCGTACCACGGACGTCACCGGCTCCATTGTCCTGCCCGAGGGCGTCGAGATGGCCATGCCGGGCGACCACGTGACGATCGAGGCTGACCTCATCCACCCGATCGCCATGGAGGAGGGAGACCGCTTCGCCATCCGTGAGGGCGGTCACACTGTCGGCGATGGTCGTATCGCCACCATCATTGAGTAGATTTAGACTTTCTCAGTGACTTCAGGGCCCGACTCCTCAGGGAGCCGGGCCTTTTTCATGGGGCTTTTGTTGAGGCGCGTTGATCTGGAAGATTTCCAGCGCATATGTGTTGACGAAGCACGTTGACGCTGGTAATGTATTCGACCGCGCCATGGCTGAGACAGTCTTGGCCATGACTCATCAGGAGGAAAGCAATGCGTACGATGGTTACCCTCGCCTGCACCGAGTGCAAGCGCCGCAATTACACCACCAAGAAGAACAAGCAGAACAACCCTGAGCGCATGGAGCTCAAGAAGTACTGCCCGTGGTGCCGTAAGCACACTCTTCACAAGGAGACCCGCTAAGTCGGGAATCCCTCCCTCACAGGCCAGTAGCTCCAATGGTAGAGCGGCGGTCTCCAAAACCGTTTGTTGTGGGTTCGAGTCCTACCTGGCCTGCCAGACTTACCACCGGCCTTCCCTTGTGGAAGGCCGGTTTGCATGAATGTACGAGGCCTCGCCCGAAGGGATAAGAATGGCCAACAAGGATCGCCAGAAGAGGAGCGCCCGCAAGGCGCGTGCCGCCGAGCGCAAGGAGCTCGAGGAGAAGCACGCCGCCTCCCAGGTTGCCGCGCCGAAGAAGGCCGCCCCTGCGCAGGCCGCGGGCAGCTCTAAGAAGGCCGCTCCCAAGAAGAAGCACTTTGCCCGCATCCGCGGTTGGTTCGCCGATGTCAAGGCAGAGATGCACCGCGTCACCTGGCCCTCCAAGAGCGAGCTCAAGAACTACACCGTTGCCGTCATCATCATGCTGGTCGTCTTTGGCGTTGCCGTCTGGCTCGTCGACACCGGCGTCGTGGCGGCTCTCGTCGGCTACTCCGGACTGAGGGGCTAACATGGCGAAGCGCTGGTATGTGATTCACACCTACTCGGGCTACGAGAACAAGGTCAAGAACGACCTCGAGCACCGCATCGAGACGTACGGCCTCGAGAACGTCGTCGTTGATATCAAGATCCCCACCGAGGAGGTCACTGAGATCAAGGACGGCGGCAAGCGCGAGACCAAGGAGTCCAAGGTCTTCCCTGGCTACGTCCTCGTTCGCATGGAGATGGACGACAACTCCTGGTCCGTCGTTCGCAACACGCCTGGCGTGACCGGATTCGTCGGCATCGACGGCAAGCCCGCGCCGCTCTCCCGTGAGGAGTTCAACAAGATCATGCGTCGCTCCAACCCCAGGGCTGGCGCGGCTCCCACTCCGCACCGCACGGCGACCAACCTTGAGGCCGGCATGTCGGTCCGCGTGCTCAACGGTCCGCTTGCAGACTTCGACGGCCTCATCTCCGAGGTCAACGCCGAGTCCGGCAAGGTCAAGGTCATGCTCACGATCTTTGGCCGCGAGACCCCCGTCGAGCTCAACCTGGACCAGGTCTCCGTCATCGCCTAGGTTTGGCAATTCTCGCCGGCCCCTCTTTCGGTGAGGAATGCTTCTGTGGGGCAGGCACGACATAGCACGTAAGAACACGCTTTGTAACTTCGCAATGAAAGGGAATGACAATGGCTGAGAAGAAGGTTGTCAACTTCATCAAGCTCCAGATTCCGGCTGGCGCCGCTAACCCCGCGCCCCCGATCGGCCCGGCCCTCGGTGCCGCCCAGGTCAACATCATGCAGTTCTGCCAGGCATTCAACGCCGCCACGCAGGACAAGAAGGGTGACATCATCCCCGTCGAGATCTCTGTCTACGAGGACCGCTCCTTCACGTTCATTTGCAAGACGTCGCCCGCCGCTGAGCTCATCAAGAAGGAGCTCGGCCTCAAGGGTGGCTCCGGCGTTCCCCAGCGCGACAAGGTCGGCCAGCTCACGCAGGAGCAGCTCACCAAGATCGCCGAGATCAAGATGCCGGACCTCAACGCCAATGACATCGAGGGCGCCAAGAAGATCATCGCCGGCACCGCTCGCTCCATGGGCGTCACGATCGCCGAGTAGCTCTCAGAGCGTTCGCAACTAGGTACCCCGCCAGCACCCGCTGGCTAAGCCTGGCGCGCAAGCGCCGCTAGATGTGGGAGGGCGCAAGCCCTGTGACCACAGGAGGAAACAACATGTCTAAGCACGGTAAGAAGTACACCGCCGCCGCCGAGAAGGTCGAGGCCGGCAAGCTCTACACGCCGAAGGAGGCTGCGACCCTCGTCAAGGAGATCGCGTTCGCCGGCTTCGACGAGACGGTTGAGGCCACCTTCCGCCTCGGCGTCGACACCCGCAAGGCCGATCAGAACATCCGTGGCTCCATCGCGCTGCCCCACGGCACCGGCAAGACCGTTCGCGTTGCCGTCTTCGCCGAGGGCGAGCAGGCTCGTGCCGCCGAGGAGGCCGGCGCCGACCTCGTGGGCTCCGACGACCTCGTCGCCCAGGTCCAGGCCGGCAACATCGACTTCGATGCCGCCATCGCCACGCCCCCGATGATGGCCAAGGTCGGCCGTCTCGGCAAGATCCTCGGCCCCCGTGGCCTCATGCCGAACCCCAAGCTCGGCACGGTGACCATGGACGTCGCCAAGATGGTCAACGAGCTCAAGGCCGGCCGCGTTGAGTACCGCGCCGACCGTTACGGCATCTGCCACGTTGCCGTGGGTCGCGTGTCCTTCCCGGTCGAGCAGATCGTCGAGAACTACGGCGTCCTGCTGAACGAGATCATCCGCGTCAAGCCGTCCTCTGCCAAGGGTAAGTACATCAAGTCCGTCTCCCTTGCCTCCACGATGGGCCCTGGCGTCAAGGTCGACAGCTCCATCACTCGCAACCTCCTCGAGGACTAACTCCAAGAGTTTGCGCAAAGCGTGAATGTTTCCGCCCGTCTCGGTTGTCGATTGACTTCCGTGGCGGGCGGAATATCATTTCTAGTGTTATGCACATAGCACGTCCGCTGCCAGAGACAGCCGGTGCCCGCAAGGGCCTAAGGGGTGTATCCCGCCTGCCGAGGTGGTCCAACGAGTGAAATTGTTGAGACCCCGTCTGGCCTGGCGCCGGGCGGGGTCTTTGTTCTTCCTCGAGCGAAGTCCCGCCTAGTGGCGAGACGTGCACAAGCACGCTCGAGGGGAGGTGTACATATGCCAGCTCAGTCCAAGATCAATATGCTCGAGAAGGTCTCCGCTTCCCTGGAGGCTTCCGCGGGCCTGTTCGTGATCGATTACCGTGGCCTTACCGTCAAGGAGACGCAGGAGCTTCGTCGCAACCTGCGCGAGGCCGGCGCCCAGATGAAGGTCTACAAGAACAACATCGTGCGCATCGCGCTCGAGAAGGCCGAGATGCCCGCCATCGACGACTGCCTCGAGGGCACCGTTGCCTGCGTGTTCTATGACAGCGACCCCGCCGCCGCTGCCAAGGTCATCAAGGAGACCTCCAAGAAGCTCAACAAGATTGAGTTCCGTGGTGGCATCACCGACGGCCAGGTTGTCTCCGCTGAGGAGGTCATCGCCATCGCTGACCTGCCCTCCAAGGAGCAGCTCCTCGGCCAGATCGCCGGTCTCATCAATGGCTTCGCCCGCGACATCGCCGTGTGCGTCAATGGTGTTTCCTCCGGTCTTGCCCGCTCGATCCAGCAGGTTTCCGAGCAGAAGGCCGCCTAGTTGCAGCCTTGCGGCTTGTCCGCGAACCAGGCGCGCACCCGCGCGTCGAACCACGAAGAATTTCATGCCCATGCGCATGAGCTATGAAAGGACTTAGAAATGGCTAAGCTCACCACCGATGAGATCATCGATGCCCTTAAGGAAATGACCCTTCTCGAGGCCTCCGAGCTCGTTAAGGCCATCGAGGACACCTTTGGTGTCTCCGCTGCCGCTCCTGCCGCCGTCGTCGCCGCTCCTGCCGCTGGCGAGGCCGCTGCCGAGGAGAAGACGAACTTCGACGTCGTGCTCGAGGGCTTCGGCGACAACAAGATCGCCGTCATCAAGGTCGTCCGCGAGCTCACCAGCCTTGGCCTGAAGGAGGCCAAGGAGGTCGTCGAGAGCGCCCCGAAGGCCGTCCTCGAGGGTGCCAAGAAGGAGGACGCCGAGGCCGCCAAGGAGAAGCTCGAGGCTGCCGGCGCTGCCGTCTCCCTCAAGTAACTTCTCGGCACCGTCCGGTGCTTTCTGCCTGATGGCAGCTTGAGTTACGAAAGCCCCGCATCGATACGTCGGTGCGGGGCTTTTTGTCGATATATGTGCCGCTTACCGCTGCGTTGGCTTCATTCGCGTATTTGCGCTGAGCAACGTCTTGGCACGTTCTCCCAGGTCGCACATATCGTCTTCACATAAAAATGCCGCGCCCGGGGAACAAAACCCCAGCACGCGGCATAAGTGCGAAAAGATAAATGAATAAAAATAGAATGTCAAGACTGTTCATTGACGAGACAGGCAACCTTCGGTAGATTACTAGTTTGCGACAACTGCCGCCATATGCCATGTTGAAGGAGGAAATGCCTGGTGCGTACCGCTAAGTCTACTACCACCTCCGCAGTCAAGCACGATCGCGTGAGCTTCTCCAAGATCGCCCCCGCGATGGAGCTCCCCAACCTCATCACCATCCAGAAGGAGTCTTTCGAGCACTTCATGACCGATGGTCTTGCCGAGGCTTTCGCCGAGGCTTCGCCCATCGAGAACAGTGCCGGCACGATGGAGATCACCTTCGGCGACCACCAGTTCGGTGATCCCGCCCACTCCATCGCCGAGTGCCGTGCCAAGGACATCTCCTATCAGGCGCCGCTGCTCGTCGACGTGCGCTTCGTGAACAAGGAGACGGGCGAGATCAAGGAGCAGCTCGTCTTCATGGGCGACTTCCCGCTCATGACCGACCGCGGCACGTTCATCATCAACGGCACCGAGCGTGTCGTCGTCTCGCAGCTCGTCCGCTCGCCGGGCGTGTACTTCGCCGCCGAGATGGACAATGGCGTCCAGATTCACCGCGTCCAGTTCATTCCGGCCCGCGGTGCCTGGCTCGAGTTCGAGGTCGACAAGCGCGGCCAGCTCGTCGTCTCCATCGACCGTAAGCGTCGTCAGAGCGCCACGATGTTCCTGCGCGCCCTCGGCATCGCCGAGTCCGACGACGAGATCCTGACGCTGCTCGGCGACTCCGACATCGTTCGCTCCACGCTCGAGCGCGACGTCGCCCAGACGCGCGAGGACGCCCTCATCGAGATCTACAAGCGCCAGCGTCCCGGCGAGCCGCCCACGGTCGACTCCGCCCGCAGCCTGCTCGACGGCCTGTACTTCAACGCCCAGCGCTATGACCTCGCCAAGGTCGGCCGCTACAAGATCAACAAGAAGCTCGGCATTGACGTCGACTCCTCCGAATCCGTCCTCACGGCCGAGGACATCGTCAGCGCCCTTCGCTACCTGCTCGCCCTGCACGCCGGTGACCAAACGAAGAAGACCGACGACATCGACCACTTCGGCAACCGCCGCGTTCGCACGGTCGGCGAGCTCGTCGCCAACCAGTTCCGCATCGGCATGAGCCGCATGGAGCGCGTCGTGCGCGAGCGCATGGCCGCCCAGGACGTCGATGACATCACGCCGCAGAGCCTCATCAACATCCGCCCGATCGTCGCGGCCATCAAGGAGTTCTTCGGCTCCTCGCAGCTGTCGCAGTTCATGGACCAGAACAACCCGCTGTCTGGCCTTACGCACAAGCGTCGCCTGTCCGCGCTCGGCCCGGGTGGCCTCGCCGGCCACAAGTCCGGCTCCAGCCGCCGCACGAACGTCCCCACGGCCGTCCGCGACGTCCACAACTCGCACTACTCCCGCATGTGCCCCATCGAGACGCCCGAGGGCCCCAACATCGGCCTCATCGGCTCGCTGGCCCTGTACGCGCACGTGAACAACTTCGGCTTCATCGAGGCCCCGTACCGCAGGGTCGTCGACGGCAAGGCCACCGACCAGATCGACTGGATGACGGCCGACGAGGAAGAGGACCACGTGATCGCCCCGGCGAACACGCCCATCGACCCCAAGGACGGCTCGTTCATCGAGATTGACGAGAACGGCGAGCTCATTCACCCCAAGCGCATCGTTGCTCGCACGCGCGACTTCGACGGCTCGTTCGGCGCCCCTGCCGAGTGCCTCGTCTCCGACGTCGACTACATGGACGTCTCGCCGCGCCAGCTGCTCTCCGTGGCCGCCACGCTCATTCCGTTCCTCGAGCACGACGACGCAAAGCGTACGCTCATGGGCGCAAACATGCAGCGTCAGGCCGTGCCCCTGATTCACGCCCACGCGCCGCTCGTCGGCACGGGCATGGAGCTGCGCGCCGCGCTCGACTCCGGCGAGATCATCTCCTCCCACGAGGACGGCACGGTCGTCGAGGTCGACGCCTCCCACGTCGTCGTTGACGGCGCCAAGGGTCCCGAGCGCTACGACCTCCCCAAGTACGAGCGCTCCAACCAGAGCACCTGCATCAACCACCGCCCGATCGTCCACGTGGGCGACCACGTGGAGAAGGGTCAGCCCCTGGCCGACGGCCCCTCGATCGACAACTCCGAGCTCGCCCTCGGCGCAAACCTCACCGTGGCCTACATGCCGTGGGAGGGCTACAACTACGAGGACGGCATCATCGTCTCCGAGCGCGTCGTCCAGCAGGATCTGCTCACCTCGGTGAACATCTCCCGCCACGAGATCGACGCCCGTGACACGAAGCTCGGCCCCGAGGAGATCACCCGCGAGATCCCGAACCTGGGCGAGGACATGCTTGCCAACCTCGACGAGGACGGCATCATCCGCATCGGCGCCGAGGTCGGCCCCGGCGACATCCTCGTCGGCAAGGTCACGCCCAAGGGTGAGACGGCCCTCACGTCCGAGGAGCGCCTGCTCCGCGCCATCTTCGGCGCCAAGGCCCACGACGTGCGCGACACCTCGCTCAAGATGCCCCACGGCTCCTACGGCCGCGTCGTCGACGTGGTTCGCTTCAGCCGCGAGGCCGGCGACGACCTCCCGCCCGGAGTCAACGAGCTCGTCCGCGTCTTCGTTGCCCAGCGCCGCAAGATCCAGCAGGGCGACAAGATCGCCGGCCGCCACGGCAACAAGGGCGTCGTCTGCCGCGTCCTGCCCGTCGAGGACATGCCCTACATGGCCGACGGCACGCCCGTCGACGTCCTGCTCGACCCGCTGGGCGTTCCGTCCCGAATGAACGTCGGCCAGCTGCTCGAGTGCCACCTCGGCTGGGCTGCCGCCAACGGCTGGGACATGGACGACCCCGACTCCAAGAAGTACGTTCCCGGCCCCATCCCCGTTGCCACGCCCGTCTTTGACGGCGCCACGGCAGACGAGGTGGCCGAGGCCATCCGCCGCACGAACATCAACCTCGTCAACCGCGCCCGCGAGCGCTTCGGCGAGCACATGGACGAGCAGTTCGTCCCGCAGCTCAACAGCTTCGGCAAGACGACGCTGTACGACGGCCGCACCGGCGAGCCCTTCCGCGACAAGATCACGGTGGGCACGAGCTACATCCTGAAGCTCGGTCACATGGTCGACGACAAGATCCACGCTCGCTCGACGGGCCCCTACAGCCTCGTCACCCAGCAGCCGCTCGGCGGCAAGGCCCAGTTCGGCGGCCAGCGCTTCGGCGAGATGGAGGTCTGGGCCCTGTATGCGTACGGCGCCGCCAACGTGCTGCAGGAGATCCTCACCGTCAAGTCCGACGACACGAACGGCCGCGTGAAGACCTACGAGTCCATCGTCAAGGGCGAGAACGTCCCCGACGCCGGCATCCCGGAGTCCTTCAAGGTCCTCGTCAAGGAGATTCGCTCCCTGGCGCTCGACATCGAGCCGATCTCCTACAAAAAGCGCGCCGCCAAGGCCGCCGAGGAGACCGAGGCCCCGGCCGAGAACCCCGTCGACGTCTTCGCCGACGCCTCCGCCGAGGACCTCATCGGCGCCCCCATCGCCTCCGACGAGACCCCCGAGCTCGTCGCCGAGACCACGAACGAGAAGGAGTAGCGAACCGTGGCAGATTTCGATACCACTGACTTCGACGCCATCAAGATCTCCCTCGCCTCCGCCGATGACATCCGTAGGTGGTCGCACGGCGAGGTCAAGAAGCCCGAGACGATTAACTACCGCACGCTCAAGCCCGAGAAGGACGGCCTGTTCTGCGAGAAGATCTTCGGCCCGGTCAAGGACTGGGAGTGCGCCTGCGGCAAGTACAAGGGCATCCGCTTCAAGAACATCGTGTGCGAGCGCTGCGGCGTCGAGGTGACGAGCGCCAAGGTGCGTCGCGAGCGCATGGGCCACATCGAGCTCGCCGCTCCCGTGAGCCACATCTGGTACTTCAAGAGCCCCTCGAGCTTCCCGCTGTCCCGCATGCTCGACATGAAGTCCAAGGACCTCGAGAAGGTCCTGTACTTTGCCAGCTACGTCATCACCGAGGTTGACACCGAGGCCCGCGAGGCCGACGCCGCCGACCTCAAGGAGGAGCTGGCCGCCGACCTCGAGCAGCTCGACGCCGAGCGCGACGAGCAGATCGAGCGCATGCGCGCCGACCAGGCCGAGGGCATCGTCGACGAGTTCGACGGCTCCGAGGTCCTCTCCGACGAGGAGCTCGCCGCCGCCATCGTCGACCTGCGCGAGGAGTACGAGGAGGAGAAGCAGCTCCGCAGCGAGGCCTACGAGAAGTTCATGACGCTCGAGGCCCGCGAGCTCATCTCCGACGAGAGCCTCTTCCGCGAGATGAAGCGCTACTACTCCATCTACTTCAAGGGTGGCATGGGCGCCGAGGCCGTCCGCGAGCTGCTCCGCGCCATTGACCTCGAGAAGACGGCCGCCGAGCTGCGCGCCATCATCGCAGACGACAAGGGCCAGAAGCAGAAGCGCGAGAAGGCCGTCAAGCGCCTGGAGATCGTCGATGCCTTCCTCGAGGGCCACAACGACCCCGCGAACATGATCCTCGACGTCATCCCCGTCATCCCGCCCGACCTTCGCCCGATGGTCCAGCTCGACGGCGGCCGCTTCGCCGCGTCCGATCTCAACGACCTCTACCGTCGCGTGGTCAACCGCAACAACCGACTCAAGCGCCTGCTCGACCTTGACGCCCCGGCGATCATCGTCAACAACGAGAAGCGCATGCTGCAGGAGTCCGTGGACGCCCTGTTCGACAACGGCCGTCGCGGCCGTCCCGTCACCGGCCGTGGCGGACGCCCGCTCAAGTCGCTCGCCGAGGCCCTCAAGGGCAAGCAGGGCCGCTTCCGTCAGAACCTGCTCGGCAAGCGTGTCGACTACTCCGGCCGTTCCGTCATCGTCACGGACCCGCACCTCAAGCTCCACCAGTGCGGCCTGCCCAAGACGATGGCCCTCGAGCTGTTCAAGCCGTTCGTGATGCGCCGTCTCGTGGAGCTCGGCAAGGTCGAGAACATCAAGGGCGCCAAGCGCGCCATCGACCGCAGCCTGCCGGCCGTGTGGGACGTGCTCGACGAGGTCATCAAGGACCGTCTCGTCCTGCTCAACCGAGCGCCTACGCTGCACCGTCTTTCCATCCAGGCCTTCGAGCCGGTTCTCGTCGAGGGCAAGGCCATCCACCTGCACCCGCTCGTGTGCGCCCCCTTCAACGCCGACTTCGACGGCGACCAGATGTCCGTCCACGTGCCGCTGTCCACGAAGGCCCAGACCGAGGCCCGCGTGCTCATGCTCTCGTCGAACAACCTGCGCTCGCCGGCCTCCGGCAAGGTGCTGACCGTTCCTTCCCAGGACATGGTCTTCGGCACCTACTTCCTCACCACCGAGAAGGACGGCATGCCGGGCGAGGGCCACGTCTTCGCCAGCTTCGACGACGCCATGGCCGCGTATGACTCGCGCGTCAACGTCGACATCCAGGCCAAGGTCATCGTGCGCGTGAGCGCCGAGGACTCCAACGCCGAGGTCGACGGCCGCAAGGTCTTCCGCGTCCGCACCAGTTGGGGCAAGGAAGAGGACATCGACGTCAACGACAAGCCCGCTCGCTTCGAGACGACGATCGGCCGCATCATCTTCAACCGCCAGTGCCTGCCCGCCGACTACCCCTTCATCAACTACAAGATGGTGAAGAGCGACATGGGCAAGCTCGTCAACGACTGCTGCGATCGCTACCCGCTCGCGCAGGTCGAGCCGATCCTGGACGCCATCAAGTACGCTGGCTTCCACTTCGCCACGCGCGCCGGCCTGACCGTGTCCGTCTGGGACGCCGTCATCCCGAGCTGCAAGGAGAAGATGATCGCCGAGGCCCAGGCCAACGTTAACGAGATCAACGAGTACTACGAGGACGGCTTCCTGTCCGAGCAGGAGCGCCACATCGAGGTCGTCAACGCCTGGACCGAGTGCACCGAGGCACTGGGCAAGGCGATGCTCGAGGGCTTCGATGACGACAACCCCATCTACATGATGGCCGACTCCGGCGCCCGTGGCTCCAAGACGCAGCTGCGTCAGCTCGCTGGCATGCGAGGCCTCATGGCCGACATGTCCGGTGACACGATCGACCTTCCCATTAAGGCCAACTTCCGTGAGGGCCTGCTGCCGCTCGAGTACTTCATCTCCACGTACGGCGCTCGTAAGGGCCTCGTCGACACCGCTTCGCATACGTCCGACTCCGGTTACCTCACGCGTCGTCTCGTCGACGTCGCGCAGGACGTCATCGTGCGCGAGGAGGACTGCGGCACCACCGAGGGCGTCACGTACAAGCTCGTGAAGCCGGGTACCACCGACATCAATGCTGACCTCGTGGGTCGCTGCGCCCTCAACGACGTCGTGAACCCCGAGACCGGCGAGGTGCTCATCCCCAAGGATGGCTACATCGAGTCCGTGGCCGACATCCAGCGCCTGCTCGACGCCGGCCTCAAGACTGTTGAGCTTCGTGCCCTTCTGACCTGCCGCTCCAAGAACGGCGTCTGCCAGAAGTGCTACGGCTGGGACCTCTCCACGCGTCGTCCGGTCAACGTGGGCACTGCGGTGGGCATCATCGCGGCCCAGTCCATCGGCGAGCCGGGCACGCAGCTCACGATGCGTACGATTCACTCCGGCGGCGTCGCAGGCGCCGACGACATCACGCAGGGCCTGCCTACGGTTGGCCGCATGTTCGACGTCGTTGGCAACGTCAACGAGAAGATTCTTGGCCGCGAGGCAGACCTTGCCCCGCTTTCCGGCAAGCTCTCCATCCAGCCGGAGCAGACCGAGTACCTCGTTCGCATCCTGGACCCCGAGGACAACTCCCGCATCCTGGACGAGAAGCGCATCCCCGCGAGCGCCCGCTTCATGCCGGGCATCGAGGACGGCTGCGAGGTCCGCGCCGGCGACCAGATCACGAAGGGCTTCGTGAACTTCCGCAACCTGCGCCGCCTCACGGACATCGAGTCGACGATGCACACGTTCGTCGAGAGCGTCAAGGACGTCTACACCTCTCAGGGCGTCGAGCTGAACGACAAGCACATCGAGGTCATCGCGCGCCAGATGCTGCGTCGCGTCCAGATTACCAACCCCGGTGACTCCAAGTACCTCATGGGCCAGTACATCGACCGCTACGAGTTCGCCGACACGGTCAACGAGATCACGCTGGCTGGTGGCGTCGCCCCCGAGGCCGAGCCTGCCATCCTCGGCACGCTCAAGGTCGCGAGCTCCATCGACTCCTGGCTGTCGAGCGCGTCGTTCATCCGCACGGCCGGCGTCCTCACCGAGGCTGCCATCTCCGGCGAGGTCGACAACCTCATGGACCTCAAGTCCAACGTCATCGTTGGCAAGAAGATCCCTGCCGGCACGGGCCTGTCCGCCTACAGCGACGTGGAGCTCACTTACCACGGCCAGAAGATCTCCGGTCCCACGGAGCCCACGGACAAGGCGCTGCCCGAGTGGGCACCTGACGAGCTCAAGGCCGTCGAGGAGAAGCTCCCGCAGCAGCTCGACTGGGTCGGCGACGACTACGGCTTTGGCGGCGTGTACTCCAAGAACGGCCGCACGCTCTCCAGCGAGGACGCCAAGCTCTACCTGTTCGACGACCTGGGCGTGTCCCAGCGCTGGACGAACAAGTTCGGCGAGGTGGGCATCGAGACCGTGGGTGACCTCATCGGCAAGACCGAGGACGACCTGCTGCACATCGACGGCATCGGTGCAAAGGCGATTGAGGAGCTGCGTGACGGCCTTGAGGCCCGCAACCTGCTCTACATCCTCGAGCCCGACGACGACGCCGCCGACGAGGAGGACCTGTCCCAGCTCCTGAACATGGTGTTCTCGCCCGACGGTGGCGACGACGTCATGCTCGGCTCCGGGTCCACGACGCACCACTTCGACTCCGACGACGAGCTCATCGGTGCCCCCTCCAAGGACGCTCCGAAGGGCGACGTGATCAACGAGGGTCTCGACTCTCTTGATGCGCTCCTGTCGCAGGTCGTGAGCCACGACGACTCGATGGGCGAGGACGATTAGCGACAGCTCGTTACCGTTCGCAAAATAGTTGCGCAACGAGGCCGTAGCCAAAAGCTACGGCCTCGTTTTTCATATAAGATTGAACTATTGATATTGTTAGGAGCGTAGCTTTGAAGGGGGGCTATGCCTGTAATGAAGGGTGAATCGAGGAACTCGTATCCGTTCGAGACAAAGTTGAGCGCCGTAAAGGCGCACGTCGACGGTGGCATGACGTCATCGGAGGCCATGAAGGCCTATGGCATCAAGAGCAAGAGCGCCTTCTTTCGGTGGTGTGCCACGTATCGGGACGAGGGGGATGATTCCCTCAAGCCCCGAAAGAGGGGGCGTCCTCCCAAGCAGAGGCAGTAGCCCGCGGATACAGGAACAGAGATGGCGTCCGACAGGGGCGTCGAGAAGGTGCCTTTTGGCACCTTCTTTTTTGTCTCGGCGGGGCCAAGATGCCGGGGTCGAAGCCAATCCCGCGAGCCTCGAGGCTTCTTTGATGGGCGAGATGTGTAGATGGATACGCCCGGCACCGTGGCGTTTTGACAAGTATTTCTAGCACGCGTAATCTACCAACTTGCGCCAATTCGGGGCGTGCGCGAGCGCGCCGCCTTCAAATGAGGCAAACGCACAGGTCTAGATAGGTATGAAGGAGAGAGACTTTGCCTACTATCAACCAGCTGGTCCGTCAGGGCCGCACCACGATCAAGAGCAAGTCGAAGAACGCCGCTCTTAAGCACAATCCCCAGAAGCGTGGCGTCTGCACCCGCGTCTTCACCACGACCCCCAAGAAGCCGAACTCCGCCCTTCGTAAGGTTGCCCGTGTGCGCCTCGTGAACGGCATCGAGGTTACCGCCTACATCCCGGGCGAGGGCCACAACCTGCAGGAGCACTCCATCGTGCTCGTCCGCGGCGGCCGTGTCCGTGACCTGCCTGGTGTCCGCTACAAGATCGTCCGCGGCGCCTACGACTGCGCTGCCGTCCAGGACCGCAAGCAGGCCCGTTCGCGCTACGGCGCCAAGCGCGGCTAAGTCCAGCGCACTCGTAATCCACACGCCCCAAAAGGCCGGGGCTAGTTTTCTGAAGGAGCTTCAATATGCCGCGTCGTGCATCTGCTAATCACCGCCGTGAGGTCACGCCGGACGCCGTTTACAACAACCGTCTCGTGACGCAGCTCATCAACAAGGTCCTCCTCGACGGCAAGAAGTCCGTCGCCGAGCGCATCGTCTACGGTGCCTTCGACCTCGTCAAGGAGAAGACCGAGTCCGATCCCCTGTCCGTGTTCAAGAAGGCCATGGACAACGTCCGCCCGACCCTCGAGTGCAAGCCCAAGCGTGTCGGCGGCGCCACCTACCAGGTGCCGATGGAGGTCAACTCCCGTCGTGCCACCACGCTGGCCATCCGCTGGATCGTCACCTTCTCCCGCGCCCGTAAGGAGAAGACCATGGCCGAGCGTCTCGCCAACGAGATCATCGATGCCTCCAACGGCGTCGGCGCCTCCGTCAAGAAGCGCGAGGACATGTACAAGATGGCCGAGGCCAACCGCGCCTTCTCGCACTATCGCTGGTAAACGCGCAGGTTAGGGAGAACACTCATGGCAAAGAGCAAGTACACGCTCAAGGACATGCGTAACATCGGCATCATGGCTCACATCGATGCCGGTAAGACCACGACCACCGAGCGAATCCTCTACTACACGGGCAAGACCCACAAGATCGGTGAGGTCCACGATGGCGCCGCCACCATGGACTGGATGGTTCAGGAGCAGGAGCGCGGCGTTACCATTCAGTCCGCCGCCACCACGTGCTTCTGGAAGGACTCCGTCATCCAGATCATCGACACCCCCGGCCACGTTGACTTCACGGCCGAGGTCGAGCGCTCCCTGCGCGTCCTCGACGGTGCCGTCGCCGTCTTCGACGCCGTCGCCGGCGTTCAGCCCCAGTCCGAGACCGTGTGGCGCCAGGCTCACAACTACAACGTCCCGCGCATCGCCTTCATCAACAAGTACGACCGCATTGGCGCCGACTTCTTCCACGCCATTGACACGATGAAGGAGCGCCTGCACGCCAACGCCGTCGCCGCTCAGATCCCGATGGGTGCCGAGGACCAGTTCTGGGGCCTCGTCGACCTGGTCACCATGACCGCCTGGGACTTCAAGGAAGACGACAAGGGCATGATCTACCCCGAGCCCATGGACGCCATCCCCGCTGAGTTCGAGGAGGTCGCCCAGGCCAAGCGCGAGGAGCTCCTCGACGCCGCCGCCAACTTCGACGACGACCTGATGGAGAAGATCCTCATGGAGGAGGAGATCCCCGTCGACCAGCTCAAGGCCGCCCTGCGCAAGGGCGTCATCGCCAACGAGCTCAACCTCGTCTTCGTGGGCTCCGCCTACAAGAACAAGGGCATCCAGGAGCTCCTCGACGCCGTCGTGGACTACCTCCCCAGCCCGCTTGACGTCCCTGCCGTCGAGGGCACCAACCCCAAGTCCAAGGAGACCGAGACCCGCGAGGCCGACAACAAGGCTCCGTTCAGCGCCCTGGCATTCAAGATCCAGACCGACCCGTTCGTCGGTAAGCTGACGTACTTCCGCGTCTACTCCGGCACCGCCGAGGCTGGCTCCTACGTCTACAACGCCACGAAGGGCACCCGCGAGCGTCTGGGCCGCATCCTCGAGATGAACGCTCACGACCGTACGGACCGTGAGGCCTGCTCCACGGGCGACATCGTCGCCGCCGTGGGCCTGAAGTCCACCACCACGGGCGACACCCTCTGCGATGAGGCTCACCAGATCATCCTCGAGTCCATCGAGTTCGCCGACCCCGTCATCGACGTCGCCGTCGAGCCCAAGACCAAGGCCGAGCAGGACAAGATGTCCGTTGGTCTGGCCAAGCTCGCCGAGGAGGACCCGACGTTCCAGGTCCACACCGACCAGGAGACCGGCCAGACGATCATCGCCGGCATGGGCGAGCTGCACCTCGAGATCATCGTCGACCGTCTGAAGCGCGAGTTCAACGTTGACTGCAACGTGGGCAAGCCGCAGGTCGCCTACCGTGAGACCGCTGGTCACGCCGTCGAGAAGGCCGAGGGCAAGTTCGTCCGTCAGTCCGGTGGTCGCGGTCAGTACGGCCACGCCGTCATCAACATCGAGCCGCAGGAGTCCGGTAAGGGCTACGAGTTCGTCAACGCCATCGTGGGCGGCGTCGTGCCCAAGGAGTACATCCCCTCGATCGACAAGGGCATCCAGGAGGCGCTTGAGAGCGGCGTCATCGCCGGCTACCCGGTCGTCGACGTCAAGGTGACCCTCGTTGACGGTTCCTACCACGAGGTCGACTCCTCCGAGGCCGCGTTCAAGATCGCCGGTTCCATGGCCATCAAGGACGCCCTCAAGAAGTCCGACCCGGTCCTGCTCGAGCCGATCGAGGACGTCGAGGTCGAGACCCCGCAGCAGTACCTCGGCGACGTCATGGGCAACCTGAACTCCCGCCGCGGCGCCATCCAGGGCATGGAGGATCGCAACGGCACCACGTCCATCAAGGCCAAGGTGCCCCTGGGCGAGATGTTCGGCTACGCCACCGACCTTCGCTCCCAGACTCAGGGTCGCGCGAGCTACACCATGCAGTTCAGCGACTACGAGCCCGTCCCCAAGTCCGTGGCCGACCAGATCGTCAGCAAGGCTGGCGGCAACGCCTAAGTCAGGCCCTTTCGAATACGACCGGCTGCCCGCATGACACGCAGGCAGCCGCCGATGGAGGTACCAAGTGTCTAACCAGAAGATCAGGATTCGTCTCAAGGGCTTTGACCACGAGGTCGTTGACCAGTCCGCCAAGCTCATCGTCGACACCGCCCAGAAGACGGGTGCCAAGGTGTCCGGCCCCATCCCCCTGCCCACCGAGCGCAACCTCTACACGGTCATCCGCTCGCCGCACAAGGACAAGGACTCCCGCGAGCAGTTCGAGATGCGCACGCACAAGCGCCTCATCGACATCCTCGAGCCCACGAGCTCCACGGTCGACTCGCTCATGCGCCTCGACCTGCCGGCTGGCGTCGACATCGAGATCAAGCTCTAAGCTAGCGATCTTGTAGACCTGCCCGGAAGCCCCGGGGTTGGTTCGGAAACGTCCTCGCGCGCGGTGCGCGCTGCGGAATGTTTCCTCCACCAACCCCGGGGCTTCCTGCGTTTGACCATCTTGCGACCCAGCTCCGGGCGTCATGCGGACGGTGGGGGAGGAGGCGCAAAAAGGGCGAGGCGGCAGGCGTGATGACCTGAAGGGAACACTCTGGGTTTCTCGCTTGTGGTGGAGCCGTCTGGCAACACATATAGAGATTGTGAAGGGCCTCTGAGCTGTGTATACTAGACAGGCTGCGCTTTTAGGGGCATGCTGTGTCGACCTCATATCCACGGGGTCGGGCGTATCCCTCGAACGGGCTCGAGAAGCACACGTGCTTCCGCCGGCAACGCGAGGGACCAGCGCCACAGCCAACGCCCTCACCCGCGTGGCGCAACTGTAGGTTGTGGTCCTCTGGGGCCGTGCGCAAGGGGCGTGCGGAAGACCCAAGACCACCGAAGGTAAGGAACGTGTATGGTCAGCACCATCCTCGGCCGCAAGATCGGGATGACCCAGGTGTTTGACGAGGACGACAACGTCGTGCCCGTCACGGTCATCCAGGCCGGCCCCTGCGTTGTCTCGCAGGTCAAGACCGTTGCCACCGACGGCTATGACGCCGTTCAGATTGGCTTCGGCAGCATCAAGCCCAAGCACGTCAACAAGCCCATGGCGGGTCACTTCGCCAAGGCCGGCGTCGAGCCCATGCGCTACCTGCGCGAGGTCCGCGTCGCCAACGGCGAGGAGCACAAGGTGGGCGACGTCGTGTCCGTTGCCGACTTCGCCGAGGTCAAGAACGTTGACGTCACCGGCACCTCCAAGGGCAAGGGTTTCCAGGGCACCATCAAGCGCTGGAACTTCGCCTGCGGCCCCATGACGCACGGCTCCCGCAACCAGCGCAAGCCGGGCTCCATCGGCCAGTGCGCCTATCCCTCGCGTGTCCGCAAGGGTCTGCACATGGCTGGTCACATGGGCGACGAGCGCGTCACGGTCAAGAACCTCAAGCTCGTCCGTGTCGATGCCGAGCAGAACCTCATGCTCGTCAAGGGCGCTGTCCCCGGCGGCAAGAACGGCCTCGTCTCGATCCGCATGGCCTAAGGGCCCAGAGCAACCAAACCTTTAGGCTACCAAGGAGAACATGATGTCCAAGATCGAACTCAAGAACGCGGAGGGCAAGGCGGCCGGCACCGTCGAGCTCAGCTCCAGCGTGTTCGGCATCGAGCCGAACATCCCCGTTATCCACCAGGTCGTGACCGTGCAGCTCGGCAACCTCCGTCAGGGCACGCACGACACCAAGGGCCGCTCCGAGGTCTCCGGTGGCGGCGCCAAGCCTTGGCGCCAGAAGGGCACCGGCCGTGCTCGCCAGGGCTCCATCCGCGCCACCCAGTGGGTCGGCGGCGGCGTGCCCTTCGGCCCCACCCCCCGCTCCCACAACCGTCGCCTCAACAACAAGGAGATCAAGCTCGCCATGCGCGGCGTCCTCTCCGGCAAGCTTCGCGACAACGAGCTCGTCGTTGTTGACGACTACGGCTTCGACAAGCCCAGCACCAAGCAGGCCGTCGCCCTGCTCAAGGCTCTCGGCCTTGAGGGCAAGCGCGTGACGCTCGTTGTCTCTGATGACGACATCTACACCTACCTGTCCTTCCGCAACGTCGAGACCGTCCGTGTCATCGGCGCCGGCGAGGCCTCCACGCACTCCCTCATCGACAACGCTGCGCTCGTCCTGTCCAGCGCCGTCGCCAAGCAGCTCGAGGAGGTGCTCGCTTAAATGAACTCCGCTTACAACGTCATCATCCGCCCGATCGTCTCCGAGCGTTCCTTCGACCTCATGGGCCAGAACAAGTACACCTTCGAGGTTGCCAAGCAGGCTCCCAAGGAGGAGATTGCCGCCGCCGTCGAGAAGCTCTTCGGCGTCCACGTCCTCAAGGTCAACACCATCAACGTGAAGCCCAAGACGAAGCGCGTCCGCTACGTCGCCGGCCAGACTCGTTCCTGGAAGAAGGCCATCGTCACCCTCGCCGAGGGCGACAGCATCGAGCTCTTCGCTCAGCAGAGCGCCGAGTAACGAGGCAATCTCGCCCCTGTCCCTGAGGCGGGGGTGTGTCCGCGCCGCGTGGAAGGATACGCGCGGCACCGTGGTAATCCGGCGTCATCTCGCCGAGGCCACGCGCCGGAACAACCGGCACATGCCCGAGAGGGCAGGCCTCATCCCTTGAGCGGGATGGCCAACGGAAACAAGAAAGGGAAAGCAACATGGGAGTTAAGCACCTCAAGCCCACCAGCGCAGGCAGGCGCTTCCAGACGGTCTCGGACTTCGCCGAGATCACGACGGACAAGCCTGAGAAGTCGCTGCTCGAGCCGCTGCCCAAGAAGGCTGGCCGTAACAACAACGGCCGCGTGACGACCCGTCACCAGGGTGGTGGCCACAAGCGCCAGTACCGCATCATCGACTTCAAGCGTCGCAAGGACGGCGTGCCGGCCAAGGTCGCCACGATCGAGTACGACCCGAACCGCTCTGCTCGCATCGCCCTGCTCCACTACGTGGACGGCGCCAAGGCCTACATCCTGTGCCCGAAGGGCCTCTCCGTGGGCGACACGGTCATGTCTGGCCCCGAGGCCGACATCAAGCCCGGCAACTGCCTGCCGCTGAGCGATATCCCCGTTGGTACGCTCGTTCACGCCGTGGAGTTCCAGCCCGGCCGTGGCGCCGCCATCGCTCGTTCCGCTGGCAACTCCTGCCAGCTCATGGGCAAGGAGAACGGCTACGCCATCCTGCGCATGCCCTCCTCCGAGATGCGCCGCGTGCTCATCACCTGCCGCGCCACCGTCGGTGAGGTCGGCAACGCCGAGCACGCCAACATCAAGATCGGCAAGGCCGGTCGCAGCCGCTGGGCCGGCGTCCGCCCGACGGTCCGTGGTACGGTCATGAACCCGGTCGACCACCCGCACGGCGGCGGCGAGGGCAAGAACCACACCTCTGGTCGTCCCTCCGTGTCCCCGTGGGGCAAGCCTGCCAAGGGCAAGAAGACCCGCGACCCGAAGAAGGGCACGAACCGTCTGATCATCCGTCGTCGCAAGACGAAGTAACGCGAGAAGTAGGAGAAAGCACCTATGAGCAGAAGTCTCAAGAAGGGCCCGTTCGTGGAGACTCGCCTCCTTTCGCGTGTCGCTGCGATGAACGAGGCTGGCAAGAAGGAGGTCATCAAGACCTGGTCGCGCTCCTCGACCATCTTCCCGGAGATGGTTGGTCACACGATCGCCGTTCACGATGGCCGCAAGCACGTGCCCGTGTACATCACCGAGTCCATGGTTGGTCACAAGCTGGGCGAGTTCGCCCCGTCTCGCACCTTCCGTGGCCACAAGCAGGCTTAAGGAGGTACTGACTAATGGCTAAGAACACCAACCCGAACTGGGTCTCCGCGACCGCCAAGTATGTCCGCGTCGCCCCGCGCAAGGCTCGCCTTGTCGTCGACCAGGTCCGTAACCAGCCCGTCGCCCGTGCCTTCGAGCTGCTCCAGTTCTGCGAGCGCGCCGTCGCCGTGGACGTCGAGAAGGTCCTGAAGTCCGCCGTGGCCAACGCCTATCAGAACAAGGGCATGCGCCCCGAGACGCTCGAGATCGTCGCTGCCTACGTTGACGAGGGCCCGACGCTCAAGCGCATCCGCCCGCGCGCCAAGGGCTCCGCGAGCCGCATCAACAAGCGCACGAGCCACATCACGATCACCGTCGCTCCCCGAAAGGAGGCGTAAAGCCACATGGGTCAGAAGGTTTCCCCCACTGGTTTCCGCCTCGGAGTCACCGAGAACTGGCGCTCCCGTTGGTACGCCGACAAGGACTACGCCACGACGCTCGGCAATGACCTCGAGATTCGCAAGTACCTCAACAAGCGTCTTGCCAAGGCTGCGCTCTCCCGCGTGGAGATCGACCGTGCCGGCGACAAGGTGAAGGTCACCATCTACACCGGCCGCCCCGGCATCGTCATCGGCAAGAAGGGCGCCGAGATCGACGGCCTTCGCTCCGAGCTTGAGAAGATCGCCAAGGTCGGCAAGGGCCAGGTCAACGTCGACGTCATCGAGGTCAAGCGTCCCGAGCTCGACGCCTCCCTCGTTGCTCAGAACGTTGCTGACCAGCTCGAGCAGCGCATCGCCTTCCGTCGCGCCATGCGCAAGGCCGTGCAGTCTGCCCGCAAGGCCGGCGCCAAGGGCATCCGCATCCAGTGCTCCGGCCGTCTCGGCGGCGCCGAGCTGGGTCGTCGCGAGTGGTACCGCGAGGGTCGCGTGCCCCTGCACACCCTGCGCGCCTGCATCGACTTCGGCGAGGCCACCGCTCGCACCACCATGGGCGCCTGCGGCGTGAAGGTCTGGATCTACGTTGGCGAGAAGCTCCCCGGCCAGCCCAAGCCGCAGCCGGCGCTTGAGGGCTCCTCGCGTCCCCGTCGTCGCAATGAGAGGAGGGGCAACTAATGCTGGCTCCTAAGCGTATTCGTCACCGCAAGGTGCAGCGTGGTTCCATGAAGGGCCACGCCAAGGGCAACACCGAGCTGCACTTCGGTGAGTACGGCATCGTCGCCCTCGAGGCCCACTGGATCACCAACCGCCAGATCGAGGCCGCCCGTATCGCCATGACCCGTTACATGAAGCGTGGCGGTAAGGTCTGGATCACCATCTTCCCGGACAAGCCGATCTCCAAGAAGCCGGCCGAGACCCGCATGGGCAAGGGCAAGGGCAACCCCGAGGAGTGGGTCGCCGTCGTCAAGCCCGGCCGCATCATGTTCGAGATCGGTGGCGTGACGGAGGACGTTGCTCGCGAGGCTCTGCGCCTGGCTCAGCACAAGCTCCCCATCAAGACCAAGATCGTCATCGCCAAGGATGCCGAGGAGCGCGCCGAGGCCGAGATCGAGGCTGAGCGTGAGCTCGAGGCCAAGTGGGCCGCCGAGGACGCTGCCGAAGGCGTTGCCACCCCGGAGGAGGATAAGTAATGAAGCCCGCTGAGATTCGTGCGCTCTCCGACGAGGAGCTCGCCAAGAAGCTTGAGGACGGCCGCGCCGAGCTGTTCAACCTTCGTTTCCAGATGGCCACCAGCCAGCTGGACAACACGGCTCGCGTGAAGAACGTCAAGCGCGACATCGCCCGCATCCAGACTGAGATGCGCGCCCGCCAGATCGCCGCTGAGGCGAAGTAGAAGAGTCTAGGGAGAAGAACATGAGCGATACCGAGGCTCGCAACAGCCGCAAGGTGCGCGTGGGCGTCGTCACCTCCATCTCCGGTGCCAAGTCCATCACCGTGAAGATCGACAACCGCAAGCGTCACCCCAAGTACGGCAAGATGATTACCGTCACCAAGAAGCTCCACTGCCACGACGAGAACGAGGTCGCGCACGTCGGCGACACCGTCAAGGTCATGGAGACGCGTCCCCTGTCCAAGACGAAGCGCTGGCGCCTCGTCGAGGTCGTTGAGGCCGCCAAGTAACAGCCAAGGCCATCTTTCAACCCATGTGCGCCGCACGTGAGGGCGCACCTCTGGGTTGGATGAGCTTCTGAAAGGGATTTGCAATGATTCAGATGCAGACCATGCTCACCGTCGCCGATAACTCCGGCGCCAAGAAGGTGAGGTGCATTAAGGTCCTGGGTGGCTCGAAGCGCCGTTACGCCGGCCTCGCCGACGTCGTGATCGGTGCCGTGCAGGAGGCCACCCCGGGCGGTTCCGTCAAGAAGGGTGACGTCGTTCGCTGCGTCATCGTCCGCACCGTCAAGGAGAACCGTCGCAAGGACGGCAGCTACATCAAGTTCGACGAGAACGCCTGCGTCCTCATCGACAAGGATGGCAACCCGACCGGCACCCGTATCTTTGGCCCCGTCGCCCGTGAGCTGCGCGATCACAAGTACATGAAGATCGTCTCGCTCGCCCCTGAGACGCTTTAGGAGGAGTCGCCACTATGGCTAAGATGAAGATCAAGACCGGCGACACCGTCCAGGTGCTCTCTGGCAAGGACAAGGGCAAGCGCGGCGTCGTCGTGCGCGCTCTTCCCCGCGAGGGCAAGGTCGTCGTCGAGGGCGTTGCCGTCGCCAAGAAGGCCGTCCGCCCCACGCAGGAGAACCAGCAGGGTGGCTTCGTGAACAAGGAGATGCCCATTGACGTCTCCAACGTCGCCCTCATCGACCCCAAGACTGACAAGCCCACGCGCGTGGGCTACCGCTTCGAGGAGGACGGCACCAAGGTGCGCGTCGCCAAGAAGAGCGGCGAGGTCATCCCCGACCCCTACAAGAAGTAGGCTCGCGGATCCAACCTTATAGCTTGGGCCATCGAGCGCCCGCGGGACGAGTTCCTGCGGGCGCTCTTCTGTGCCGTTGAGCATGCATTGACCGCTCCGCGAAGAATCGAGCCGTTGGCGGGGGAGTGGCCCGCGCGATGCCTCCCAGGGGGCACCCTAGTCTCAAGGAAGGGTCGTTGCCGCGGGACGTTGCGCCCGTGGCCTTGAGAAGGGAGCAACCATGGGCAAGATGGCCGAGGAAGCGGTCGAGATTGGGCCGGACACGCTCGACGCGTACCTGCGCTCCAACACGCGTGTGTTCGTGAAGGCCGACAAGTACACCTACTACGTCACCCACACGGACGGTTATTGGCGCATCCAGGACTGTGGAAGGCTCAATGACAAGGGCCACTTCACCGACTGCTCCGACCTTGTTCCCACGGTGGGCGAGGTCGTCAACCTTCCGTTTCACAACGGGGCCACGCTCTTGGAGCTCGCAGACAAGGCCGAGTTCTACCCAAGCGTGGAGGAGTAGCAGATACGCAGCCCTCTACCAGGGACTTTTGGGCGTCACGTTCGCGTGGCGCCCTATTTGTGCGCGGAGCGTGTGCAAGTGGCGCGAGAGCTCGAATTCTTGAATTTCTACTGGTAAATCCCTATGCAAAGGCATATCCTTATGAGCTGCACTGTGAAGGCTCCTGTCGATTAGCCGTCGAACAGGAGGCACGAGGGTAACGAGGCCCAAAGGGTCACCGCCAACCCCGTGCTGAGAAACCCCAGAAGGAGTGAACATGGCTGAGGAGAAGTACGTTCCCCGTTTCAAGACCAAGTACAACGATGAGGTCCGCGCCAAGCTCATCGAGCAGTTCGGCTACACGAACCCCATGTGCGTCCCGAAGATCGAGAAGATCGTCGTGAACATGGGTGTCGGCGAGGCCGCCACTGACTCCAAGGCCATCGACGGCGCCATCGCCGACCTCCGTGCCATCACGGGCCAGCAGCCGTCCATCCGTCGCGCCCGCAAGTCCATCGCTACGTTCCACCTGCGTGAGGGCCAGCCCATCGGCGCCAAGGTGACGCTGCGCGGCGACCGCATGTGGGACTTCCTCGATCGTCTGATCTGCATCGCCATCCCGCGCATCCGCGACTTCCGCGGCATCTCCGCCAAGAGCTTCGACGGCCGTGGCAACTTCTCCATGGGCGTCACCGAGCAGCTCATCTTCCCGGAGATTGACTTCGACAAGATTGATCGCACGCGTGGCATGGACATCACCATCGTCACCACCGCCAACACCAACGAGGAGGGCAAGGCGCTCCTCGACGGCTTTGGCTTCCCGTTCGCCAAGTAACCAATGAGGTAATCCCGTTGCCGGCCTCGTGCCGGCAACGTGCCGCGCAAGCGGCGTGGAAATAGCCGCACAAGGAGTGCGGCCGTCATCCAGAAGGAGGATTTGTGGCTAAGACATCGATGATCGTCAAGGCTCAGCGAGAGCCGAAGTACTCGACGCGCACCCAGAACCGTTGCCAGCGCTGCGGCCGTCCGCACAGCGTGTATCGCAAGTTCGGCCTGTGCCGTGTGTGCTTCCGCGAGCTCGCTAGCAAGGGCGAGCTTCCCGGCGTCCGCAAGGCGAGCTGGTAGGTCGAAAGACTGACAGCTCCAAGGGCAGCAGGAAGACTCCCGTCCAGGCGATTTGGCCATGGGCCAGACTGAACCGGACGAAGAGGTTCATCCCTACCGAAGGAGAAACCCAATGAACGTTACCGATCCCATTGCAGACATGCTCACGCGCATCCGCAACGGCAACACCGCCGGCAAGGATGTCGTCAGCATGCCGTCGAGCAAGGTGCTCGTCGAGGTCGCCCGCGTCATCGCGGAGGAGGGCTACATCGAGGGCTACGCCGTCGAGGACACGAAGCCCCAGAAGACCCTGCACGTCACCCTCAAGTATGGTGCGCGCCACGCCCGCATTATCCGCGGCATCAAGCGCATCTCCAAGCCGGGCCTGCGCATCTACAGCAAGGCCGAGGACCTTCCCCGCGTCCTCGGTGGCCTCGGCACCGCCGTCATTTCCACGTCCAAGGGCATGATGTGCGACCGCGACGCCCGTAAGCTCGGCGTCGGCGGCGAAGTCATCGCCTACATCTGGTAACTCACGGCAGGATAGGAAAGGAGACACCATGTCCCGCATTGGCAAGAAGCCTGTCCAGATTCCCGCCGGAGTCACTGTGACAGTCAATGGCACCAACGTCCACGTCAAGGGCCCGAAGGGTGAGCTCGAGCGCACCTTCTCTGACCTCGTGACGATCAAGGAGGAGGGCGAGGAGATCCTCGTCTCCGTCAATGACGAGTCCCGCGAGGCCAACGCCCAGCACGGTCTTACGCGTACCCTCATCCACAACATGGTTCTCGGCGTTTCCGAGGGCTTCATGAAGCAGCTCGAGCTCACGGGCGTTGGCTACCGTGTCGCGCTCAAGGGCAAGGACCTTGACCTCTCGCTCGGCTACTCGCACCCCGTGATCTACAAGGCCCCCGAGAACATCACCTTCGAGGTTCCCGACAACACGCACATCAACGTGAAGGGCATCTCCAAGGAGCAGGTCGGCCAGGTTGCCGCCGAGATCCGCATGAAGCGCCCGCCTGAGCCGTACAAGGGCAAGGGCATCCACTACATGGGTGAGCACATCCGCAGGAAGCTCGGCAAGGCCGCCAAGTAAGGCCTGTCCAGGAAGTCATAGAAGTCCGCCACCCTGCTAGGTGACGGCGTGACTAAGGAGATTTTCATGAACAAGTTCAAGGCTAAGAGGGCTGGCCTCAAGCGCCGCGAGCGTCGCGTTCGCTCCAAGATCTGCGGCACCGCCGAGCGTCCCCGCCTCTCCGTGCACCGCACGAACACCAACATCTACGCCCAGGTCATCGACGACGTCGATGCCAAGACCATCTGCACCGCTTCCACGCTCGACCCCGAGTTCCGCGCTCTGGGCAAGCTGGGCTCCAACAAGGAGGCCGCCGAGCTCGTGGGCAAGATGGTCGGCGAGCGCGCCATCAAGGCTGGCGTCACCACGGTGACGTTCGACCGCGGCGGCCGCATCTACCACGGCCGTGTCCAGGCTCTCGCTGATGGCGCCCGCTCCGCGGGTCTGAAGTTCTAGGAGGTATCTGTAATGGCTCGTAACCCGAAGCAGCAGCGCGACGCCTCCGAGCTCCAGGAGCGTGTCGTCTTCATCCACCGCGTTTCCAAGACCGTCAAGGGCGGCCGTCGCATGTCCCTCGTCGCTCTCGTCGTCGTTGGTGACGGCAAGGGCAACGTCGGCCTTGGTACCGGCAAGTCCGCCGAGGTGCCCCTGGCCATCCAGAAGGCCTCGGACAACGCCAAGAAGAACATGTTCAAGGTGCCCCTGACCGAGACCGGCTCCATCCCCCACGATGTCATGGGTGAGTTCGGTGCCGCTCGCGTGCTCGTCAAGCCCGCTATCGAGGGTACCGGTGTCATCGCCGGCGGCCCCGTGCGTCCGCTCTTCGAGCTGGCTGGCATCAAGAACGTCCTGTCCAAGTCCATGGGTTCCAGCAATGGTCTCAACATCATCAAGGCTGCCGCCGAGGCCCTCAAGGACCTCTCCAGCCCCGAGGAGACCGCTGAGCGCCGTGGCCTCACCGTCGCCGAGATGTTCGTCGGGAAGGAGAACTAGTCATGGCGAAGACCCTCACCGTCAAGCTCGTTAAGAGCGCCGTCTGCGGCGTCAAGGCCGACCAGACTCGCACCTGCCGCGCCCTCGGCCTCCGCAAGATCAACGACACGCACGTGCTTCCCGACAACGAGAGCGTCCGCGGGATGATCTTCAAGGTCAAGCACCTCGTCACCGTTGAAGAGAACTAGGAGTCACACCTATGCAGCTCAACGATCTGCGTCCCAACAAGGGCGCCAAGAAGGCCCGTAAGCGCATTGGTCGCGGTAACGCCTCCGGTCACGGCACCACTGCCGGTCGCGGCACCAAGGGCCAGCTCTCCCGCTCCGGTGGCGGCAAGGGCGCCGGCTTCGAGGGTGGCCAGCAGCCGCTCGCGATGCGTCTCCCGAAGCTCCCCGGCTTCAAGAACCACAGCCGCGTCGAGTACGCCCCGGTCAACGTGTCTCGCCTCGAGGCCAAGTTCAACGACGGCGACGTCGTGGACACCCAGAGCCTCATCGCCGCTGGCATCATCAAGCGCGACTACGTGCTCGTTAAGGTTCTCGGCGATGGCGAGCTCACCAAGAAGCTCACCGTCAAGGTCGACAAGGTCTCTCCTGCCGCCCAGGCCAAGATCGAGGCGGCCGGCGGAAAGGTAGAGCTCCCGTGCTAAATGGCATTCTCAATGCCTTTCGCGTCAAGGAGCTTCGCAATAAGATCCTGCTGACGGTCGGTATCCTCGTCCTCTACAGGATTGGGGCATACGTGCCCGTGCCGGGCATCCCCTTCTCGGGGATGCTCTCGGCATATCAGTCGAGCTCCAGCGCGAACAGTGCAATCGCGGTGCTGAACCTGTTCAGCGGCGGCGCGCTTTCACGTGTTTCGGTGTTCTGCCTGGGCATCATGCCCTACATCACGGCCCAGATCATCATGCAGATGCTCCAGGCCGTTGTTCCGAGCCTTGGCTCTCTCGCCCGTGAGGGCGAGAGCGGCCAGCGCAAGATCACTCAGTACACGCGCTACGTTACGGTTGGTCTCGCGCTTCTCAACGCCATTGGCTACCTCTTCCTCTTCAAGAGCTCCAGCTTTGGCATTGACTTCTCTCAGGCCGGCATGCCCGAGTGGCTCATGAACACGGTCGTGGTCGTGTCCATGCTGGCGGGCGCCATCCTCATCATGTGGATGGGCGAGGTCATCACCCAGCGTGGTATTGGCAATGGAATGAGCCTCATCATCTTTGCCAACATCATCTCTGGTCTGCCGACCTCCATCATCCAGTCGCTGCGCACCTCCGAGAACGGCGTTCTCCTCACGGTGCTCATCGTCGTGGTGATCGTTGCCGTTGTCCCGTTCATCGTGTTCATCGAGCGTGGTCAGCGTCGCATTCCGGTGCAGTACGCCAAGCGCGTCGTTGGCCGTAGGATCATGGGTGGTCAGTCCACGTATCTGCCCATCAAGGTCAACACGGCCGGCGTCATCCCCATCATCTTCGCGAGCGCCATCCTGTACCTGCCTGCGCAGATCGCGGTGTTCTTCCCGGGTGTTGGCTGGATCAACACCTTCGCGAACGCCGTGAGCTCCGGTTGGCTCAACTGGATTCTCTCGGTGCTCCTGATCGTGGGATTCGCGTACTTCTACACCTCCATGGTGTTCAACCCCGATGAGACGGCAGACACCCTCCGCAAGCAGGGTGGCTTCATCCCCGGCGTTCGCCCGGGCTCTGCCACGGCGGCCTACATCAAGGACGTGCTGAACCACCTTACGCTTCCTGGTGCCATCTTCGTCGCCCTGGTGGCCGTCGTGCCCTCCATCGTCTTCACGCTCACGGGCAACTCCCTCGTGCAGGCGTTTGGCGGCACCTCGATCCTCATCATGGTGGGCGTGGCCCTCGACACGATCTCTCAGATCGAGAGCCAGCTCAAGACCACGAGCTACGAGAACCTCCTCATCAAGTAGCTCGGATGCGTCAAACCTTTGCGGGGCCGTTGCCTTCGGGCGGCGGCCTCGTTTGTTTTGCGGTAGGCTACCGATAGCTCTGTTTTGACCCCAGTGCGCGCAAGCGCAGAAAGAAGGTCCGCATGAACATCGTTCTGCTCGGGGCGCCCGGCGCCGGCAAGGGCACGCAGGCCCAGAAGCTCGTCGAGGAGTTCGGCGTTGCGCACATCTCCACGGGCGACCTGCTCCGCGCCGCCGTCAAGGCCGGCACCAAGCTCGGCGTCAAGGCCAAGTCCTACATGGACAACGGCCAGCTCGTCCCCGACAAGCTCGTCGTTGACCTCGTGACCGAGCGTCTCGACGCCGATGACGCCCAGAAGGGCTTCATCCTCGACGGCTTCCCGCGCAACACCGCCCAGGCCGTGACGCTCGACTCCGCCCTGGCCGAGATGGGCCGCAACCTCGACGCCGCCCTGCTCGTCGACGTCAAGCCCGATGTCATCGTGAAGCGCCTCTCCTCGCGTCGCACCTGCAAGGAGTGTGGCTACACCGCTCCTGCCGGCGTGGACACCTGCCCCTCCTGTGGCGGCGAGATGTACCAGCGCGATGACGACAAGCCCGAGACCATCCAGAAGCGCCTCGACGTCTACGAGAGCCAGACGGCCCCGCTCGTCGAGTACTATCGCGGCAAGGAGCTGCTCAAGGCCGTTGACGGCGATCGTCCGGTTGACGAGGTCTATGCGGACGTCAAGGAGCTCCTCGGTCTATGATCATCATCAAGACCCCTTCTGAGATTGAGCTGATGAAGTCTGCGGGCGCCCTCTCCAAGCTCGCGCTTCGTCGTGTTGGCGCCATGGTGCGCCCTGGCGTCGATACCCTCGAGCTGGACCGCGTTGCCGAGAGCATCATCCGCATGCATGGGGGCACGCCGGCCTTCAAGGGCTACGGTGGCTTTCCCGCGAGCATCTGCTGCTCGGTCAACAGTGAGATCGTCCACGGCATCCCGAGCTCCTCGCGCGTCCTGCAGGAGGGAGACATCGTTTCCATCGACACGGGCGCCGTGGTGAATGGTTGGGTGGGCGACAACGCCTGGACGTTCTTCTGCGGTACGCCGAGCGTGGCTGACAAGGGCCTGTGCGAGGTGACGCGCGACTGCCTGAAGGCCGGCATCGAGGCCGCCGTTCCGGGCAATCGCATCGGCGACATCGGCCACGCCGTTCAGAGCCTTGCCGAGGCAAACGGATACAGCGTCGTTCGTGACTACGTTGGCCACGGGGTCGGTCATGCCATGCACGAGGAGCCCAACGTTGCCAACTATGGCAAGAAGGGTCGCGGCGTTCGTCTTCAGGCCGGCATGGTCATTGCCATCGAGCCCATGATCTGCCTCGGCGGGTACGAGAGCCACGTCATGCCCAACCGCTGGACCGTCGAGACCAACGACGGCGGCACGGCGGCTCACTACGAGAACACGATCGCCATCACCGAGGAAGGCCCCGTCATCCTCACGCAGGACCAGGACGGGCCATGGTGCGCGATGGAGGGCGGCTCTTCAGAGCAGGCATAGCTTTTTATCGCATGAGTTGTGGAGAACCCGCGCTGCATGGACGTAGCGCGGGTTTTTCGATATGATGTTCAGTCGCTGTGTCATGTATCGAGGAGAAGGTAGCACGCAGTGAGCAAACAGGATGCAATCCAGCTTGAGGGCAAGGTGCTCGAGCCGCTGCCCAACGCGATGTTCAACGTTGAGCTTGAGAATGGCCACACCATCCTCTGCACCATCTCGGGAAAGATCAGGATGAACTACATCCGTATCCTTCCCGGCGACAAGGTTGACGTGGAGATCTCCCCGTATGACCTGCAGCGTGGCCGCATCACCTACCGCTACAAGTAGGTTTCGGCCTCCCGAGAGGGATCCCGCCTGCCTAGCAGGCACACAGCCTTGGATATTCTCGCCAGCGGCTGGGCGTATATATAGGAAAGCAAGACACACCGAGAGGAAGAACGATGAAAGTACGTCCTTCGGTCAAGAAGATGTGCGACAAGTGCAAGATCATCCGTCGCCACGGTAAGGTGTACGTGATCTGCGAGAACCCGCGCCACAAGCAGCGTCAGGGCTAGGAGAGGAGCACAAGTTGGCCCGTATTAACGGCGTCGACCTCCCGCGCGAGAAGCGCGTTGAGATCGGACTTACCTACATCTACGGCATTGGCCGTACCGCCGCTTCCAAGATCTGCGCCGAGACTGGCGTTGATCCCAGCACCCACGTGCGCGATCTCACCGAGGATGAGGTCGCCAAGATGCGTGATTACATCGATGCTAACTTCACGGTCGAGGGCGACCTCCGTCGTGAGCAGCGTCAGAACATTGCCCGTCTGATGGAGATCGGCTGCTACCGCGGCCTCCGTCACCGCAAGGGCCTCCCCGTCCGCGGCCAGCGCACGCACACCAACGCTCGCACCCGCAAGGGCAAGAAGCGTCAGGTCGGCGGCAAGAAGAAGAAGTAGGGGAGACTGACTAATGGCTACTGCTAAGAAGGGCGCCCAGGCTCGCGGGCGCATCAAGCGTGCCGACCGTAAGAACATCTCTGTCGGTCAGGCTCACATCAAGAGCACCTTCAACAACACGATCATCTCGATCACCGACCCCCAGGGCAACGTGATCTCCTGGCGCTCCGCCGGCATGGTCGGCTTCAAGGGCTCCCGCAAGTCCACGCCGTTCGCCGCCCAGATGGCTGCCGAGGCGTGCGCCAAGGAGGCCATGGAGCACGGCGTCCACAAGGTGTCCGTCTTCGTCAAGGGCCCGGGCTCGGGTCGCGAGACGGCCATCCGCTCCCTCCAGGCTGCTGGCCTCGAGGTTTCGAGCATCCAGGACAAGACCCCCATCGCGCACAACGGTTGCCGTCCGTGCAAGCGTCGCCGCGTGTAGGTAAGGAAGGAATCTAACTATGGCAGTGGATAGGACTCCTGTCCTTAAGAGGTGCCGTCAGCTCGACATTGACCCGATCGTCATGGGCATCAACAAGAAGTCGAACCGTCAGCCCAAGCGTCAGCGTCGCCAGGAGAGCGAGTACGGTCGTCAGCTTCGCGAGAAGCAGAAGGCCAAGTTCATCTACGGCGTGCTCGAGAAGCAGTTCCACATGTACTACGAGAAGGCTCTAAAGATCGAGGGCATCACGGGTGACAACCTGATGAGCATCCTCGAGAGCCGTCTCGACAACGTGGTCTTCCGTCTCGGCTTCGCTCGCACCCGCAAGGAGGCCCGCCAGACCGTCCGTCACGGCCACATCACCGTGAACGGCAAGCGTGTGGACATCCCCTCCTACCGCGTGAAGGCCGGCGACGTCGTGGCTGTCGGCGCCAAGTACAAGGACCTGCTTCCCATCAAGGAGGCCCTGATCTCCTCCGAGCACATGGCCGTGCCGGCGTGGCTCGAGGTCGACATCGAGAAGCTCCAGGGTACCGTCCTGCAGCTCCCCTCTCGTGACCAGATCGACCTTGACATCGACGCCCAGCTCATCGTCGAGCTCTACTCTAAGTAGTAGAGACCGGTTGGAGGTTTCTATGTCCGATTTCATCCGTCCCAACGTGACGGTAGAAGAGGTCAGCGAGAACGTTGCCCGCGTCATCGCCGAGCCGCTTGAGCACGGCTATGGTGACACGCTTGGCAACTCGCTCCGCCGCGTGCTGCTCTCCTCTCTCGAGGGCGCCGCTGTGGAGGCCATCCAGATCGACGGCGTGCAGCACGAGTTCACGACGGTCGATGGCGTCTACGAGGACGTCACCGACATCGTCCTGAACGTCAAGGGCCTTGCGTTCAAGAGCCTTGGCGTCGGCGACGAGGCCACGGCCACCATCTCCATCGATGGCCCGGCTACGGTGACTGGCGGGGACTTTGACATCCCCTCCGAGTTCAACCTCGTCAACCCCGAGCACGTGATCTGCACGCTCGCCGAGGGCGCCCACCTCACGATGTCGATGCGCATCGGCACCGGCCGTGGCTACGTCTCTGGCGAGGACAACGAGCACGATGACGACCCGATTGGCCTCATTCACGTCGACTCGCTCTTCTCGCCGGTGCGCCGCTGCGCCAAGGCCGTCGAGCCCTGCCGCGTGGGCCAGCACACCGACTACGACAAGCTCGTCCTTGAGGTCGAGACCAACGGTGGTGTGTCTCCGCGCGAGGCCGTCGTCGAGGCCGCGAACATCATCAACCAGCACATGACCGCGTTCATGTCCCTGGCTGATGAGGGTGAGCAGGCCGAGGAGCCGTCGATCTTCGCCGCTGGCCAGACCGACGACAACACCGAGCTCGACAAGCAGATCGAGGATCTGGACCTGTCCGTGCGCTCCTACAATTGCCTGAAGCGCGCCGGCATCCACTCCGTCCGTCAGCTCGTCGAGTTCTCCGAGAACGACCTGCTCAACATCCGCAACTTCGGCGTCAAGTCCATCGAGGAAGTCAAGGACAAGCTTGAGTCGATGGGCCTGAGCTTCAAGGCTTAAGCGCCGCTACATCACATAGGAGTAACTGACTATGAGGCACTACAAGAAGAGCGGGATGAAGCTTGGCACCGACGCCAGCCACACCAAGGCTATGAAGAAGAGCCTGTGCCAGGCGCTGTTCGCCAACGACCGCATCAAGACGACCCTTCCGCGCGCCAAGGCCATCCGTGGCGACGTGGACCGCATCGTCACCTGGGCGAAGAAGGGCGACCTGCACTCTCGTCGTCTCGCCATCGCCAAGCTTGGTGACAAGGAGCTCGTCCGCGAGGTCTTCGAGAAGGCCGCGCAGGGTATGTGGGAGGGCCGCAACGGTGGCTACACCCGCATCATGAAGCTCGGTCCCCGCAAGGGTGACAACGCCGAGGTCGCTATCATCGAGATTGTGACCGAGCCCGTCGCCGCCAAGGCCCCCAAGGCCGAGGCCACGAAGGTCACCAAGGTCGAGGAGGCTCCCGCCGAGGAGCAGCCCGCCGAGGAGAAGGCCGAGTAGGCTAGCTTGGTCTTAAGCGAATACTCGCAACGCAAAGGAGGGTCCGGATATCCGGGCCCTCCTTTTCTGTTCCTTGTGTAGGGATTGGTGACAGATTGACCCCGTCCCCAATTGTCACCGTGATAGATGGGGACGGGGTCAATCTGTCACCGTCTTAGAGCGTGCTTTAGCCTACGAGCTCGAGTCTGAGGTCCGGTGCGGTCTCGCGCACGGCTTTTTCGTCAGTCTCGCTCATGCCTCGGTCGCAGACCAGGGCATCGAAGTCTTCGAGATGCGCGAACGTGGCTGTGGTGTAGCAGCCGAGCTTACTCGAGTCGATAAGGGCCACGCGCTTCTCGGAACGATTGATGAGCACGCGTTTGAAGTTCGCGAGGTCCATTGTGTGCACACTGAACCCTCGATCGAATGAGAAAGCACTTGCCGCAATAAAAGCTATGGTTGCCGAGAGCGTAGACGCGCCGTCGATCGTGCTGCTGTCGAGCGAGTAGTGAAAGCCGTTCCTCACCGTGCCGCCTAGCAGGACGATGCGCGGGTTCTTGAGCCTGTTTTCGGCAGCGAGCGCGATCTTGTAATCGTTCGTGATGATGGTGAGCCCCTCGAGAGGGGGCAGCGCGCGAATCATCTCGAGCGTCGTCGTTCCGGAGTCGCAGAAGATGACGTCCCCCTCGCTGACGAAGCTCGCTGCTTTGGCGCCGATGAGCTCCTTAGCCGTTCTGTTGACCGTAATCGCCGCATCGGCAGGCTCCTCGTGAGCCACCACCTCGAGCGAGACGGCTCCGCCGTGTGTCCTCTTGAGCAGGTTTGCCGCCTCGAGATTCCTCAGGTCATTTCTGAGGGTCGCCTGCGAGACACCAAATCGTTCCGAGAGGTCGCTCACCAGAACGCGAGACTCCTTGGATACGGTGTCTACGATTCTTTGACGGCGCTCCTCGGCAAAGAGGTTCTTATCGTCTTGCTGGTCCATCCTGATGCCTCCGATATCAAATGTTTATCACTATTTTCGTTCGTTATTGCGTTTAGAGCAAATGTTTGCAAGATGGCCCTGAGAGGCTTTCGACCGTTAGCGGTTTGTTTAATACCGTTCATCCGTAAAATACAACAATAGCGAACGCTAACAAACGCAAGCGCCATATAGTGCATCACGTAAAGACGCAAACAAACGCGCCTAAACGGTTATCGTTTCTGTTCGAAAGGAGACGGATATGGCTCTGATGGGTCTCGACGTGGGCACCTCCGGCGTGAAGTGCACGATCGCCAACGACCACGGTGGCGTTATCTCGGAGGCGTATCGCGCGTACCCGACGCTCATGCCCAAGCCTGGCTACTTTGAGCTCAATGCCAATCAGCTGTGGGATGCCACGAAGGCCACGATGAAGGAGGCCCTGGCACAGACCTCCGAGAAGGTTTTCGCCGTCGCTGCCTCCTCCTTCGGTGAGGCCTTCACGACGGTTGACGCCAACCAGAACGTGCTCACGAACTTCATGACGATGACCGACATTCGCGGCACCGAGGAGATGGAGCGCCTCTCCGAGCGCATCTCCGACGAGACGATCACCGAGAAGACGTCGCTCAAGCCCGCCCTGACCTACTCGTTGTCCAAGCTCATGTGGATTCACGAGGAGGCCCCGGAGATCTACGAGCACATCGACAAGATTCTGCCTGGCGGCGCCTTCATCACCTACCGCCTCACCGGCGGCGTTGCTGCGAGCGACTACGCGCTCTCTGCGCGTACGCTGTGCTTCAACGCCAACACGCGCGAGTGGGACGACGACATCATCGCGGCGGCTGGCCTCGACAAGCGCATCTTCCCCAAGGCGGTTCCGATGGGCACCGTCGTGGGCGAGCTCGACCCGAAGCTTGCCGAGGAGCTCGGCCTGTCCTACCACGACATCAAGGTCGTCATCGGCACGCACGACCAGATCGCCGCTGGCATCGGCGGCGCCGTCGACGAGCCCAACATCGCCCTCAACGGCACAGGCACTGTCGATTGCATCCTGCCGATCTTCAAGAAGGACCAGATCGACGTCGCGGTCAACGCCTCCCACAACTACCCGCTCGTTCCCTACATGGATGACCTCTTCACGACCTACGCCTACATCTTCGACGGCGGTGCGCTCGTGAACTGGTACAAGGAGACCTTTGGCCGCTCAGAGCAGCACGCCGCCGAGGTCACCGGCGCCAGCGTCTATGACATCTTCGATGCCGAGTGCCCCAAGGAGCCCACGCACCTGCTGTTTCTCCCGCACCTCTCCGGCGCCGCGCTTCCCTACATGGACCCGTTCTCCAAGGGCTGCATGATGGGCATGGATCGCAACACCGACAAGGGCACGTTCTATCGCGCGCTCGCCGAGGGTACGGCCATGGAGCTCAAGGTCAACATCGACACGCTCGCCCAGGGCGGCGTCAAGATCAACGCCCTTCGTGCCACCGGTGGCGGCACCGCCTCCGACCTGCACATGCAGATCAAGGCTGACGTCTGGAACCTCCCGATCGAGGTCATGAAGGTCAAGAACGCCGGCACGCTCGGCCTGATCATCATGGGCGGCGTTGCGAGCGGCATCTTCAAGGACTACCACGAGGCCATGCACGCCATGAACGAGCCCCGCGTCACCTTCTACCCCGATCCCAAGAACGTTGCCTTCTACGCCGAGCAGTACGAGAAGTACAAGAAGCTCTACCAGGCGCAGAAGGAGATCCTCGGTCTCGAGTAGCGTCCCCTTCGGTCCCGGCGCGCCCCACCCTCCCAAACCCAGGGCGCGTCGGGATGCACTCCTTCCATCCATCAAGCATCTCCAGGAAAGGAAAGTGACATGGAGTTTCTCAAGGACCTCCTGAGCCAGCCGGCAGTCATCGCCGGCCTGGTGGTTCTCGTGGGCCTCATCGCCCTCAAGAAGCCCGCGACGCAGGTCATCACGGGCACCGTAAAGGCCATGCTCGGCATGGTCATCCTGTCTGCGGGCGCCACGCTCATCTGCAACGCGCTCGCCAACTTCTCGAGTCTGTTCGAGTCCGCGTTCCACATGACGGGCATCGTTCCGTCCAACGAGGCGGGCATGGGCATCACGCTCGGCAAGTTCGGCACTATTGCGACGTTCGTGTTCGTCTTTGGCCTCGTGCTCGACATCGTGCTGGCGCGCTTCACCAAGTTCAAGTACATCTTCCTGAGCTCTGACCACGCGCTGTACATGGCCTGCGCCATCACCCCGTTCCTCATGGTCGCCGGTCTCGATACCGTTCCCGCGATCATCTGCGGTTCGCTCATCCTTGGCACGATCCTTGCGACCTTCCCGGCCATGGTTCACGAGCCGATGAAGAAGATCACGGGCGACAACTGCTCCTTTGCCCACTTCGGCACCATCGGCTACTGGTTCAGCGCCAAGCTCGGCAAGCTCATCGGCAAGGGCTCCGAGTCAATCGAGGACCTCAACTTCCCGAAGGCCCTCAACTTCCTCTCCGATTCCAACGTCTCCGTGTCCCTCGTGATGGCCATCATGTTCTTCCTGGTCACGGGCTTTGCCCCGGCCGATGCCGTCGCCGAGCTTGCGGGAGACCAGAACCAGTGGGTCTGGGCCTTCTTCCAGGCGCTGAACTTTGCGGGCGGCATCTTCGTCCTCGTCGCCGGCGTCAACGTCCTGCTCGAGGAGATCACCCCCGCCTTCCGCGGCTTCTCTGACAAGCTCGTTCCCAACTCCGTCCCGGCCTATCCGTTCGCCGTCCTGTTCAAGGGCACGAGCAACGCGCTCATCGCTGGCTTCCTCGTCTCCATGCTCGGCGGCATCCTTGCCATGGGCATTCAGATCGCCTGCGGCCTGCCCGTGGTCCTGTTCGCCTCCGGCATCGTGTTCCACTTCTTCTGCGGTGGCCTCGCTGCCATCTTCGGCAACGTTACCGGTGGCCGTCGCGGCGCCCTCATTGGCCCGTTCATCGTCGGCTTCATCATGACCTGGACCCCGATCGTCACGACCTCCATCCTCGGCAACGCCGGCCTTGCGGAGTATGCCACCACGTTCTTCTCCGATGCCGACTTCAACGTCGTGTCCATCATCCTCGGCCTCATCGCCCAGGCGGGTCCGGCGCCCATCTACGTGGTCTCTGCCGTCTGCATCCTGTTCCCGTTCGTTGCCACGGCCATCTCCAAGACCAAGGTGCCCGACCCCACGATTCCCGAGGGCGCGCCCGAGGTTGGCCTCATCAGCGGCGAGCGTCACGACAAGAAGTAGCCCTCCCTTCCTCGACGCCGGGCGCTCCTGCGGCCGCCCGGCGTCTTTCGTCTCGAAAGGACATGTCATGCTTGTAAACCTCAAGGACATCACGGCCATCGCCGAGCAGAACAACATGGCCGTTGGCGCCTTCAACGCCCCCAACCTCGAGACCGTGCGCGCCGCGATCGACACGGCCGAGAAGCTCGGCCTGCCGGTGATCATCGACCACGCAGAGGGTCACGAGTCCATCACCCCGCTCGACGTCATCGGTCCGGTCATGGTTGCGCTTGCCGAGCGCTCGAGCGCCCCGGTCTGCGTGCACCTGGACCACTGCGAGCATCTCTCCTACATGCGTCGCGCCCTCGAGCTTGGTTTCACGGGCGCCATGTTCGACGGCTCGACCCTGCCCTACGAGCGCAACGTCGAGCTCGGTCACCGCGCCGCCGAGATGTGCCACAACTACGACTGCGGCCTCGAGTGCGAGCTTGGCTCGATGGGCGCGCGCGAGATGGGCGCTGGCCACGAGAACGAGAACGACGGCGAGGGACCGGCCATCTACACCGACCCCGACCAGGCCAACGACTTCATCGCCGCGACGGGTACCGACATCCTCGCCGTCTCCTTTGGCACGTCGCACGGCCTCTACAAGGGCGAGCCGCACCTCTCGTTTGACGTACTCAAGCAGATCCGCGAGCGCACGCTGACGCCGCTCGTCATGCACGGTGGCTCGGGCGTGTCCGACGAGGACTACCACAAGGCCATCGACGCGGGCATCCGCAAGGTCAACTACTTCACCTACGGCTCCAAGTTCGCCGGCGAGCGCGTCGCCAAGGTCGTCGACGACCTGCGCGCGGCCGGCTCGGTGCCCTACTACCACAACGTCACCGTTGCGGCCTACGAGGAACTCTGCAAGACGTTCGAGCACGTCATGGGCGTCTTTGCGAACGGCGCCGGCCCCGTTGCCTAGCGGCGTCCTCTCTTGATTTGGCTTGCGGCCGTCGGGGGTCGCAAGCCGCATATGCCCCCCCATTGCGCCGCCGGTCTTGCGCCGGCGGCGTTTTTTTGGCCTGGTCCGGTCCGGGTGGTCGGTGACAGTTTGACCCCGTCCCCAACTGTCACGGTGACACTTGGGGACGGGGTCAAACTGTCACCGGGGGAGACCTGCTAACCTTGTGTGAGCAAAAGAGCAGCAAGGAGTATCAATGGAGCCCATTACCGCAGCACGTCCGCCCGAGCGCCCCTCGATCGAGGAGCGCGCGGCAGACCCCGCGACCCTCGACGGCACGCTCGTGCTCAAGCTCGGCTATCGCGGGGCCGAGTTCTGCGGTTTTGCCGCCCAGCCGGGCCGCCGCACGGTTGCCGGCGAGGTCCAGCGTGCCCTCGAGACGCTGCTGCGACGCGAGGTGGACCTCACCTGTGCCGGCCGCACGGATGCCGGCGTGCACGCCATCGCCCAGTACGTGAGCGTCCCCGTGATATCCGACGAGCTCTCCATGCCGGCGCGCCGTCTCATGCACGGCCTGTCCGCGCTGTTGCCCGACGACATCTCACCCGCTGCCCTCTACCGCGCGCCCAAGGGGTTCTCGGCGCGCTTTGACGCGAGGGCGAGGAGCTATCGGTATCGCATCGTGGCGGGGGAGGCCCGCCCCGTGCTTGCCTGGGACCATGCCTGGTGGCTGCGCAGCGAGCTTGACGTTGCCGCCATGCACGATGCCGCCCGGGCGCTTGTGGGCGAGCATGACTTCAAGAGCTTCTGCAAGGCCACGTCTGCCGAGGGCAAGCCCACGCATCGCTGCGTGCTGCGCTGCGACGTGAGCGAGCAGCTCGAGTGCGGCGAGCGCGTGGTCTGCATCGACGTGGTTGGCAACGCCTTCCTCCACTCGATGGTCCGCACCATTGCGGGCACGCTCGTGGAGGTTGGTCGCGGGCACAGGGACGCCGCGTGGGTGGCGGACGCCCTCGCGGCGTGCGACCGCAAGGCGGCCGGTCCCTGCGCCCCCGCGAAGGGCCTTACGTTCGTGGGGGTAGACTATCCGCAGAAGCTGCTTGTGCCCTGGGAGTAGTGAAGGCGGGAGGCTGCCATGTACGAGAGACCAGATGTGCCCAAGTCGAGCCCCAACCGTAATAAGGTGGCTGCGTGCGTGCTCGTGCTCATCGCGGTGGCTGCCTTCGTGCTCGTCTCGGCCCTGTGGAGACTTGCGAACGTGAACTCAGCGCTCGGCAGCTCGGACGTGGAGCAGACGCTTTCCTCGGCCTCCTCGTCTCTGGGGGATGCCCAGGCGCTCGCGGAGGCCTCTGGGGCCACCGTGACGGGGGACGAGGTGGAGACGGTGCTGTTCGTTGTGCTCGATGGCTCGGACTCCTCGAGGTGCGTGGCGACGTTTCTTGCCGCCATCGACTCGACGCAGGGGATGGCCAAACTCATCTTCCTGCCGCAGGATGCGCTGCTCACCTCGGCGGATGGGCTCACGTCGATTGCGGATACCTATGCGGCAGACGGGCTCGAGGGGCTTGCCACGTCGCTCACCCAGGAGGCAGCCATTCCCGTTAGCCATGCCATCGTCATGACCCAGGACGGCTGGAACGCGTTTCTCGACACGGCGCGGCAGGGCGGCTCGGCGCTCAAGGCAAATGCGGCGACCCTCGTTGGCGGTATCGTGAGCAGCGACCTGGACGCCACGGGGCTGCTTGACATCGCCCAGCGTGCCGTGTCGCTTGGCGTGGGCACCTCCGACATTGTGGACGCGCCGGTCCTGGAGGACGGCTCGCTGGACGCCGCGGGACTCGCCCGTCTGGCGGGCGTGCTCGCCTAGGACGCCTGGGGCCGCACAATTGCGCAGATTAACTGGACGTACATCGAACTAACGCCCGCCATGGCCGCTCGATGGTAGTCTCTCCTGTGGGCCATTCCTGCGCCCCTCGAGACGTCCCTGCGCGAAAGAAGACTTGATGGCACATATGGAGAAGAGGGTCCCCAAGGTCTCGGTCATCATACCGGCCTACAACGTGGATCGCTTCATCGGGCGCGCCATCGAGAGCCTCCAGAACCAGACGATGCGCAACTTCGAGCTGATCGTCGTTGATGACGGCTCGACCGACCGCACCGGCCAGGTGGCAGACCGCATGGCCGAGCGAGACATTCGCATCGATGTCATACACACGGAAAACCAGGGCGCTGCCGCCGCGAGAAACGTCGCCCTCGATAGGGCCCGCGGCGAGTTCGTGCACTTCGTCGACGGCGACGACTGGGTGGAGCCCACGATGCTCGCCGACCTCGTGGAGATTGCCGAGGCGGACGACCTCGACCTCGTGATCGCCGGTTTCTACATCGAGACCTACTACGGCAAGGCCGATCAGCACACCACCGAGCTCAAGAGCCAGCCCACCTGCCGCTATGGCAGCCAGCAGGAGTTCCGCAGCGGCGCGTGGCGGCTGTTCGACACGAACCTGCTCTACACGCCGTGGAACAAGCTGTTCCGCCGCTCCTACCTCGAGCGCATCCACGCGCGCTTCAAGCCCACGTTCTGGGACGACTTCCCGTTCGTGCTCGACGTCATCCGCGACATCGAGCGTGTGGCCGTGACCGAGCGCGCCTACTACCACTTCATCCGCCTGCGCGCGGAGAGCGAGACAGCGCGCTGGCGCCCGAACATGTACGAGAAGCGCGAGGAGGAGCACGGCTGGATGCTCGACCTCTACGAGCACTGGGACCTCTCCGGCGATCCGGCGAGCATGGAGATGGTGCAGCGTCGCTACGCCGAGCGCCTCGTGGGCTGCATCGAGAACGTCTGCAACCCCAGCTGCAAGCTCACGGATGCCGAGAAGCGCGAGCAGGTCGAGAAGATGATCGGCAGCGAGCGCGCCCAGCTTGCGGTCTCCATCGCCCAGCCACGCTCGAGGATGATGAAGCTCATGCTCGCGCCCGTGCGCCGCAGGGATGCGGGTCTCGCGCTTGCGGAGGGACGCCTGATCTCGTTCGTGAAGCGCCACAACACAAAGCTCTTTGCCACGCTCAAGGCAAATCGCTGATGAGGACGCCCCGTTTGGCGACGGGGCGTTTTTCTGTGGCGAATGATGGGAAAGTATGCATAATTCTGCATGGAAGCTCACTACTTATTCATATTAACGAAAATCTAACATACGGCAGTCGTACCCAATCGCTATAATCAGACGGTATTGCGCCCACCTCGGGTGGACGGGTCGAACATGACGCCCGGCGAGACCGGGCTTTGGAATGACGCGTGAGGAGTGTCGCATGTCGTACAAGGTTGGAGTCATCGGCGCCGCGGGCTACGCGGGGGCCGAGCTTGTGAGGCTGCTTCTGCAGCACCCGGAGTTTGACCTATCGGTCATCACGTCCAACGCGGATGCGGGCACGGCGCTCGCCGACGCCTACCCGGCGTTCGCCGGTGCGTCCGACCTCGTGTTCACGACCCATGATGACGCCGCCGTCCGCAAGTGCGACCTCGTGTTCCTGGCCGTTCCGCACACCGCGGCCATGTCGCAGGTGCCGGCGCTTCTCGACGCCGGCGTGACGGTCGTGGACCTCTCGGCCGACTATCGCCTGGCCGACAAGGACGTCTACGAGCAGTGGTATGGCGCCACGCACACCTCGCCCGAGCTTCTCGCCACACGATCCTTTGGCCTCCCGGAGCTCTTTGGGCAGGACATCGAGCGTGCCCACGCCCTGCACGAGGCCGGCAAGCCCGCGCTCGTTGCCTGCGCCGGCTGCTATCCCACGGCCACCTCGCTCGCCTCGGCTCCCGCCGTTCGCGCCGGGTGGACGCAGGGGCTCGTCATCGTTGACGCCAAGAGCGGCGTCACAGGTGCCGGCAAGGGCTGCAGCGCCAAGACGCACTTCTGCAACGCCGACGAGGACGTGCAGGCCTACAACGTGGGCAAGCACCGCCACACGCCGGAGATCGAACAGATCCTGGGCAAGCCCGGTGAGGTCGTCTTCACGCCGCACCTCGTGCCGCAGAAGCGTGGCCTGCTCTCGACCGTCTATCTCCAGCTCATCGACGAGGCCGCAGACATGAGCGTCGAGGACATGCTCGAGTGCTACCACGCCCTGTACGACGGCCGCCCCTTCGTCCAGGTGCTGCCGGCCGGCAAGCTTCCGCGCACGGCGAGCGTCGTGGGCACGAACGTGTGCCAGGTGGGCCTGGCCAAGAACGAGCGTACGCACACGCTCGTGGCCATCGGCGCCATCGACAACCTGTGCAAGGGTGCCGCGGGCCAGGGCGTCCAGTGCGCGAACCTCGTGTTTGGCCTGGACGAGAAGGCCGGCCTCTCGAACGTTGGCATGCCCGTCTAGCACGTACGGGGTGACACTTGGGGACGGGGTCAAACTGTCACCAACCTAAGCCCGCATCTCTCATTGGCCTCACGAACCTTGAGGAGCACTATGGACCAGACAACTCTGCCCAGGCTGTGCGTCGTCGCGCACGGCGGCGTCGCAAGCCCCGCGGGCATTCACGCCGGCGGCATCCACGCCGGCTTTCGCAAGGACCCGCAGCGCTTTGACCTCGCCCTTGTCGAGGTTGACGAGCACGCCGTGGCTGCGGGCGCCTTCACCACGAACAAGTTCTGCGCCGCGCCCGTGACCGTCTCGCGCGCCCACCTTGGCAAGGGCGGCAGCGCCCCCGTGCGCGCCGTCTGCATCAACTCGGGCAACGCCAACGCCGCCACGGGCGAGGAGGGCCTCGAGTGCGCGGAGGCCACCTGCAAGCTCGTCGCCGAGGCGATCGGCTGCGAGCCCAAGCAGGTGCTCGTGGCCTCGACGGGCGTCATCGGCCAGCTGCTTGATGTGGCGCCGTTCGAGACGGGCGTGCCGGCCCTGCACGACAAGATCTGCGCCCAAGCCACCGACGAGAGCCTGCGCCTCTCTGGCGGCCATGATGCCGCTCGCGCCATCATGACGACGGACACGCATCCCAAGGAGTACGCGGTTTCCTACGAGGCCACGGGCTCGCTTGCCGGCCGCACCCTCACGGTGGGCGGCATGTGCAAGGGTTCGGGCATGATCATGCCCAACATGGCCACGATGATCGCCATCGTCTCCACGGACGCTCCCGTGACCGAGGCGGCGCTACACGAGGTGCTTCTCGGCGTGGTCAAGAAGACGTTCAACAAGGTGACGGTTGACTCGGACACCTCCACGAACGACACCTGCATCGCCATCGCCACGGGCAAGGCCGCGCCGAGCGCCGCGCCCATCGAGCCGGGGACGCCCGAGGCCGACGAGCTGGCGTACGCGGTGAACGCCGTGTGCCAGCACCTCGCCCGCGAAATCGCGGCCGACGGCGAGGGCGCCTCGAAGCTCGTGACCGTGACGGTCGCCGGCGCCGCCACCGACGAGGACGCCGACACGGCGGCGCGCGCCATCGCGAACTCGCCGCTCGTCAAGACCGCCATCTACGGCCACGACTGCAACTGGGGCCGCATCGCCATGGCGCTGGGCAAGTGCGGCGTGCCGTTCGATCAGCGCGACGTCGACATCGACATCATGGGCATGCCTGTCTGCCGCGACGGCCTCACCGTTGCCTTTGACGAGGACGAGGCCCTGCGCCGCTTCGAGGAGCCGGAGATCACGATCTGGGCCGACCTCGGCGCCGGCACGTGCGAGACCACCGTCTGGACGTGCGACCTCACCCACGAGTACGTCAAGATCAACGGCGAGTACCGCACGTAGGGTGGATGCCGCCTCAATCGTCTGAGATGGCGAAAGGGAGTCGTCCCTTCTCGTCATGGGCTAGGAGATTCGTATGAAGTATGCAGTCGACACGAGCAAGCGCGCGAAGGACACAGACGAGCGCACCGGCCAGGTGCTGTTCGAGGCGCTGCCGTGGATCAAGAACATCACGGGCAAGACCGTCGTCGTGAAGTACGGCGGTGCGGCGATGGTCGACGAGAAGCTGCGCGCCGACGTCATGAGCGACATCGTGCTGCTCAAGATCCTGGGCGTGAACGTGGTCATCGTCCATGGCGGCGGCAAGGCCATCAACAGGGCGTTCGACGCGCTCAACTTCCCGGTGGAGTTCAAGGACGGCCAGCGCGTCACCACGCCGGCGGCCATGGACGTCGTGCGCCAGGTGCTTGTGGGCGAGGTCAACCAGGACCTCGTCACGGCCATCAACCGTCACGGCAACCTCGCCGTGGGCGTCGCCGGCTCCGACGCCGGCACCATCGTGTGCTCCACGCTCGACGAGTCACTGGGCCGCGTGGGCAAGATCGAGCACGTTGACACCACCTACCTCGAGACGCTCATCAAGAGCGACTACATCCCCGTGGTTGCCACGGTGGGCATCGGCGAGGACGGCGGCTACTACAACATCAACGCCGACGTCGCCGCAGGTCATGTGGCGGCCGCCATCGGCGCGCAGAAGATCGTGTACCTCACGGACGTGGACGGCGTGTACATGGACTTCTCGGACAAGGACTCGCTCATCTCGAACATGAGCCTGCGCGAGATGGAGGACATGCTCGCCTCGGGCACCGTGGACAAGGGTATGATTCCCAAGCTTGAGAGCTGCTGCTATGCCCTGCACGCGGGCGTGTTCCGCTCCCACGTCATCAACGGCAAGACGCCGCACTCGCTGCTCATCGAGCTGCTCACGGACAAGGGCATTGGCACGACGATGCACTCGACCGAGGAGGCGCTCGAGTACGACGAGCACCCGCTCGGCACGCTCGCGAGCCGTCTGGCCGTGAACAACTAGCGAAACCCCGCGCGGACCCGTGCCGCGCATGAACGGAAAGGAACCCGCATGTCCCTAGACGATGCCAAGAAGCTTGACGACGCCTATGTGATGCACACGTTCGGCCGCTCGCCCGTGGAGTTCGTTGGCGGCCACGGCATGTACGCCGTTGCCGACGACGGCCGCGAGTACCTGGACTTTCTCGGCGGCATTGCCGTGAACTGCCTGGGCTATGGGCATCCCGTGCTCGAGGCGGCCGTGACCGAGCAGGCCTCCAAGTTGCTGCACATCTCCAACTACTTCCACATCGAGCACCGCGGCGAGGTAGCGCGTCGCATCGCCCAGCTCGCCAACGCCGGGCAGGGCGCGCCCAAGGACGCGAGCCCCGATGCGCCGCAGCAGTGGCGCACGTTCTTTGGCAACTCCGGTGCCGAGGCAAACGAGTGCGCCATCAAGCTCGCGCGCCTGTGGGCCAAGCGCGGCGGCAACGGCGGCTTTGACATCGTGTGCCTCAACAAGAGCTTCCACGGCCGCACGATGGAGACCATCGCCGCCACGATGCAGGGCTGGGCCCAGGATCCGTTCCAGCCGCTGCCGGGCGGCTTCATCGCCATTGACGCGAACGACGTCGAGGCGCTGCGCGCGGTCTTTGCCGAGCGCGGCTCCAACGTCTGCGCCGTGATGCTCGAGCCCATCCAGGGCGAGTCCGGCGTGCACCCGATGACGGCCGAGTTCATGGCCGAGGTGCGCAGGCTCACGAGCGAGTATGGCGCCCTCATGATGTGCGACGAGGTCCAGACGGGGCTGTTCCGCACGGGGCATGCGCTGGCGTTCCAGGGCTATGACGTCGTGCCCGACGTGTTCACGCTTGCCAAGGCCATTGCCGGCGGCGTTCCCATGGGCGCCTGCGTGGCCAAGGCCGAGATCTCCGAGGCATTCAAGCCCGGCGACCACGGCTCCACGTTTGGCGGCGGCCCGCTTGCCTGCGCGGCGGCCGATGCCGTGCTGACCGAGCTCACCTGTGGCACCGCGCCGGAGGGCGTATCCGGCGAGGGCTACCTGCCCCACGTTCGCGAGGTGGGCGACTACCTGGCCGCCAAGCTCGCCGGGCTGCCGCATGTCGTTGAGGTGCGCGGCGCCGGCCTCATGCTGGGCGCAGAGCTCGAGGCGGGGCTCCCCGACGCGCACGAGCTCGTGGCCAAGGCGCTTGAGAAGGGTGCGATCATCAACGCGACCGGCCCCACGACACTGCGCTTCCTGCCACCCCTGGTGTGCACGAAGGCCGACGTCGACGCGCTGTGCGTAATTCTGGCCGAGGTCCTTGCATAGGGTCATCGGCGTGTGCAACGCGAGGGACCCCGCAGGCGAGTGCCTGCGGGGTCCCTTTTTGCCATTTTGAGCGAAATGGCTTCGCCCAGTGGCCAAGGTGAGCAGATTCGTGGGGCACATCTGTGGTATCGGCTTGAAGGCCAATGAATCTACCTGCGATTATGCGCTGGACCAGCGCGTCTCTACTGGCTTGCCCCAATAGAATCTGCTCACCTTTCGTGTCCGTTGATTCTCGATGCCCTACAGGCTGTCGATGAAGCGCTGCTGGGCGGCGCGACCCGCCTCGTCCCACTTGAAGACGCCGGCGTTCTCGAGCACGCGGGCAAAGACGGCGCCCACCTCGTCGTGCAGCACGTCGAGCGCGCTCTCGGGCGTGAGCTCGCCTGCGCGACGCGCGTATACGTCGCGGGCCCAGGCGGCATGCGAGGCCGTGAGCTCGTCGGACTCGAGCGCATCGAGGTCGCCGTCGAGCAGGTGCCTGCGCACGGCATCGAGCTCCGGCACGAGGCGTGGCGGCAGGATGGCCAGGCCCATGACCTCGATGAGCCCGATGTTCTCGCGCTTGATGTGGTGGTACTCCGCGTGTGGGTGGAACACGCCCAGCGGGTGCTCGGCGCTCGTGACGTTGCAGCGCAGCGCCAGGTAGGCCTCGTAGCGCTCGCCGACGCGTCGTATAACCGGCGTCACGGTGTTGTGCGGCGTGCCGTTCTCGTCATGTGCGATGACGCCCACCGCGGGGTCGCTCCAGGCGCGCCATGCGTCGATGACGTGAACGCATGCCTCGAGAAGCTCGTTTCTGTTGGTGCAGCTCAGGCGCAGCACGGAGAGCGGCCACTCGAGGACCTCGCCCACAACGCCTGCGTAGCCCCCCATCGCAAACGTCTCTGTGGTGGCGGCTCGCATCATGGGGAACTCGTGCGCACCTCCCTGGAAGTGGTCGTGCGAGAGGATGGAGCCGCCCACGATGGGAAGGTCGGCGTTGGAGCCGATGAAGTAGTGCGGCACGACGTCCACGAAGTCGAGCAGGCACGTGAGGGCGCCGCGGTCGATGTGCATGGGCCTGTGGTGCGAGCTCATAGCGATGCAGTGCTCGTTGAAGTAGGCATACGGGCTGTACTGCAGGCCCCAGCGTTCGCCCCCGAGCTCGATGGGCACGATGCGCAGGTTCTGGCGGGCCGGATGCGCGCCCCCCGCAGCGCTTGCGGCGCGCCCCGGGTAGCCCTCGTTCTCGATGCACAGCTGGCAGGCGGGGTACTTCTCGCCGGTTGCCGCGGCGGCGCCGGCGGCGGCAATCTCGCGCGGGTCCTTCTCGGGCTTGGAGAGGTTGATCGTGATCTCGAGGCCTCCCCAGCGCGTGGGGGTGCTCCACTTGACGTTGCGTGCGATGGCGGAGCGGCGCACGTAGCCCGCGTCGCAGCACAGCCGGTAGAACCAGTCCGTGGCGGCCTTGGGGTCTTGCGCGACAAGCTCGTGGAAGCGTGCCGAGACCTGAGAGGGCCTGGGCATGAGCAGGCCCATGACGCGGCAGGAGACGCGGTCGCGCCCGCTCGCGGTGTCATCGGCGGCGCCGTTGGCGACGGCCGCCTCGGCAATCGTGGCGAGCGTGGCGTCAAGGTCGAACGCGCCGTCTGGCTCGGGCGCCTCCAGGACCCAGCCTGACGTCGGGGCCGGGCCCGTGGCGCCCGCGCACTCCAGGACGGCGTTGTAGGCCCAGATGCGGTCCTCGGAATCCATGAGGCCATGTGTGGCTGCGTAGTCCGCAAGGCCCTGTGCGGCGGCGCGCAGCTGGTCGCTCGTGACTACAGCCATGCGGCGTACGCCCCCTCGTCCGTGACGCGATAGCGACGGCATGCGCCCTGCCCGAGCCATGCGTCCATCTTGGCCTCGAACTCGTCGGCAAGCTCGAGCGGGACGAACGCCTGGATGGTCCCGCCGAAGCCGCCCCCGTGGATGCGCACCGCCCCGCGGCCCCGCAGCACGTGCTCGGCCAGGCCAAGCGCGTACATGGCGGGCTGCTCGCGGCCCAGCGAGGCCACGACGTTCTGCAGGAACATCGCCGAGCTGGCGCCGCTCTGCCTCGTGAGCTCGAGGAACGCCTGCATGTCGCCGATGTTGAGCTGGCGCCAGCGCTCGTCCACGAGTGCGTTCTCGTGCCAGTAGTGGATGCATCGCAGGATCGCGCGGTCGCCGAACTGATTGCGCAGCGCCGGCAGCTGGGCGTCGAACGCCTCGCGATCCACCTCGCACAGACGCGCGTGGCCGAGGCGGGCGGCGACTGCCTGCATCTCGCCGGGGACGGCGGCGTAGTCGTCGGTGGAGGCGGCGTGGTCCGCGCCCACCTTAACGAGGCAGAGGGCATAGCCAAAGTCCTCGAACGAGAGCTCGAGCTTCTTGGTCTTGGGCTCGGCGGCGTTCTCGAAGTCCATGAACGCAAGGCCGCCGAGGCACACGGCCGCCTGGTCCATGAGGCCGCAGGGCTTTCCGTAGTAGCTGTTCTCCGTGCGCTGGGAGGCCTGCGCGAGCGCCACGGGATCGGCGGGGTCGACGTCCCACAGCGCCTCCATCGCGCGTCCCAGAGCGGCCTCGACGGCCGCCGAGCTCGACAGGCCGCCACCGGAGGGCACGGTGCACGTCATGGCCAGGTCAAAGCCGACCGGCGTGCCGCCTCGCTCGGCGATCTCGTGGGCCATGCCGCGCACGAGCGAGGCCGTGGTGCCGCGTTCCTCGGGGCGAGCGTCGAGCGTATCGAGCGCGAGCTCGAAGGCGGGGTAGCCCTCGGAGGCCACGCGCACCGTGTTCGTGCCGTTGACCTGCGCCAGCCCGTCGACGGACACGTCGAGTGCCGCGGCGATGACATGGCCGCCCTCGTGGTCCGTGTGGTTGCCGGCGATCTCCGAGCGGCCGGGCGCGTGGACATAGAGCGCCTTGGCCCCCAGCGGGCCAAAGGCGTCCTCGAACAAGCTCGTGATGTGGTCGAGAAGCTCGGGCGCGACGTTAGCTGCCATGTTGGTTCCTTTCTGCCCCGGGCGCATCCTAGCGCGCCGAGAAGCGATAGACGATGGTCTGGCCGTAGGGGCGGCCGGGCTCGCAGACGGGGTGGTTCCACTCCGCGTGGTGCATGTTGTCGGGCCAGTACTCCGGCTCGAAGGCAAAGCCGCAGCGTGGAGTGTAGGAGGCCCCGTCCTTGGCGCCCTCGTCACCAAGCCAGTTGCCCGTGTAGAGGTGGGCGCCGGGCGTGGTTATGTAGGCTTCGAGCACACGGCCGCTTGCGGGGTCCTCGGCGTGCAGGGCGTGGCGCGGCGCCGCCCCCTCCGCAAAGCCGTTGACGCAGAAGCAGTGGTCGTAGCCTCGGGCGCGGGCGAGCTGCTCGTCCGCGGCGCCGACGTCTTGGCCAAGCGGCTTGGGCGCGCGGAAGTCGAACGGGGTGCCCGCGACCGGGCGGACCTCGCCGGTTGAGACGCTGTCCTCGCGGATGGGCAGGAAGTCCGTGGCGTCGAGCGAGACGAGCTGGGCGTTCACGCTGCCCGAGCCGTGCCCGGCGAGGTTGAAGTAGGTGTGGCTCGTCATGTTCACGAACGTGGGCGCGTTCGTCTCGCAGCCGTAGCGGATGGTGAGCTCGGACGCCGTCCCCGAGGTGGAGAGCATGTAGGTGGCCGAGAAGACGCGCCTGCCGGGCAGACCCAGCTCGCCGTCCTCGAGGGTGGTCGTGAAGGTGACGGTGCTCGTGCCGGGTGTGGTCTCGGCGTGCCAGACGCGCTTGTGAAGGCCGCGCACGAGGTCCGTGTGGAGGTTGTTGCGCTGGTCTGGGCCATCGTTTTTCGGCAGCTGGTAGGTGGTGTCCCCAATCGTGACCTCGCCGAGGTCCGTGCGATTGGCCGACGGGCCGATCGTGGCCCCGTAGCAGGCGGGATTGTCGAGATATCCCTCGAGCGAGCCAAAGCCGAGAACCACGTCTGCGGGCGTGCCGGTGCGGTCCGGCACGGTGACGCCCAGCAGCGTGGCGCCAAAGTCCATGACGCGAACGCTCGTCGGTCCGCTCGTGAGCTCATAGACAGTGACGGGCGTGCCGTCTGGCGCGGTGCCAAACGAATGCTTGCTAACCATGGCTCTCCTTGACAGGTCCGTTCGGCGAGGGCAAGGCAGCCTCTCGCCGATAGCTGATAACTCCTGCTTGTTCAGGATGTTAACGTACTCATCACGCGCGCAGGGCGGAAGCACCCTTTCCTGCAGTCGGGCGCAATTCGTCCGTGAGCGGTGTCATCGGGTCGCGAGACCGTATGTAGCTGCCGTTTGGCTATGATAGCGGCTGGTTAATATATTGATATGCGTTGGAGGTCGTTTGACATGGCGAAGGTGCGCAATGACGAGGCGAGCGGTGCCGCGGACGCCCAGAGGGCGGTCTGCATGGCGGACGTCGCGCGCGTCGCCGGCGTCTCGCAGCAGACGGTCTCGCGCGTCGTGAACGACATGCCCAACGTGAGCGAGAAGACCCGCGAGCGCGTCAAGGCTGCGATGGACGAGCTGGGGTTTCGCCCGAGCTATGCCGGTCGCTCGCTGCGCGGCGGCAAGTATCGCTCCGTTGGCCTGTGCGTGAACGACATCACCGAGGTTGGCAACCTCACGATGCTCGATGGCATCGCCAACGCGGCCCGCGAGCGCGGCTACGCCGTGACGCTCATGGAGGTGAGCAAGGGGGAGAGCTGGTCGCTTTCCGAGGCGGTCCGCTCCATGTCCGCGCTGCCGGTCGACGGTGTCATTCTCGGCATGAGCCGCCTCGCGCCAGACTTCGAGAGTTTCTCGCCCCTGCCCGGGCTTCCCTGCGTCATCGTCTCCATGTACGCGCACCCGCGCTGCACCACCGTCGACTCGGACCAGTATCGCTGCTCGCTGACGCTCATGGAGCATCTGCGCTCGCGCGGGCACACCAAGATCCGCTACGTCGCCGGCCCGGAGTTCTCCGTTGACGAGAGCTTCCGCCAGGCGGGCTGGCGCGATTCGCTTGCCGAGGCGGGCGTAGAGCCCGTCGAGCCCATGCGTGGCGACTGGACGGCTAGCAGCGGCTACGAGATTGCCTGCCGCATGCTTGACGAGGACGATGACTTCACCGCGGTCTACGCTGCCAACGACCAGATGGCCAACGGCGTCATGTGCGCCCTGCGCGACCGCGGCCTGCGCGTGCCGGAGGACGTGAGCGTCGTGGGCGTCGACGACTCGCTGGCGAGCTACGTGCCGAGAAGCGAGCTGACGACCGTGCGCTTTGACCTGAGCGCGCGTGGTCGCACCGCGTTCGACTATGCTGTGCCAGAGCAGCCGGGCGGGCCCACCGTGGCCATCAGGATTCCCGGCACGCTCATCGAGCGAAGCAGCGTGGCGCAAGCCCGCAGCTAGCTTGTCTCCCCGCACGCCGTGCCCGCCGCCCGCGTCCGCGGGTCTGTGGTCGGCGGCGCCGGTGGGGGAGTGACCCGTCATGCCAGACTTTCGCAAGCAATATGTTGCCGCGCCCACGCGCTACGCGGACATGGAGTATCGCCGCTGCGGTGCCTCCGGCCTCAGGCTGAGTGCCGTGAGCCTGGGCATGTGGCACAACTTTGGCAAGCTCACGCCCTACGAGCGGATGCGCTCGATCGCACTCACGGCGTTCGACAACGGCATCACCCACTTTGACCTCGCGAACAACTACGGTCCGGAGTACGGCGAGGCCGAGAGGAGCATGGGGCGCCTCCTGCATGATTACCTGCGTCCCTATCGAGACGAGCTCGTCATCTCCACCAAGGCGGGCTATGACATGTGGCCGGGGCCCTACGGGGACCACGGAAGCCGCAAGTACCTGCTTGCCTCGCTCGACCAGAGCCTTGAGCGCATGGGGCTCGACTACGTGGACATCTTCTATCATCACCGAATGGACCCCGAGACGCCGCTCGAGGAGACCATGGGCGCGCTCGCGAGCGCCGTGGAACAGGGCAAGGCGCTTTACGTGGGCCTCTCGCGCTATGACGAGCCGACGCTGCGTCGTGCCACAGCGATCCTCGAGGAGCGCCGCGTGCCCTACGTTATCAACCAGTACCGCTACAACCTGCTTGACCGCACCATCGAGCGGGACGGTACGAAGGCCGCCTCCGCCGAGCTCGGCCGCGGCATCATAACGTTCTCGCCGCTTGCGCAGGGGCTGCTCACGGACCGCTACCTCGATGGCGTGCCGGCCGACTCGCGCATGGCGCACGACCCGCGCTACCTCAAGAGAAGCGCCCTGACCGACGGGTTGCGCGCCAGGCTCGTGCGCCTGAACGAGATTGCCCGTGACCGCACGCAGACGCTTGCCGAGATGGCGCTCGCCTGGCAGTTGCGCGACCCTGCGATTACGAGCGTGCTCATCGGCGCCTCTCGCCCCGAGCAGGTGCTCGACAATATCCGCGCGCTCGAGAACCGCTCCTTCTCAGACGACGAGCTTGCCGCCATCGATGAGGCGTGCCTCTCCTAATTTTGTTAGTCCCCACGGTTGTTTTCGATTGCATGCGCCTTTCTCGGATGAGTACGTACGCACCTTTTGCTACCGCTCGCGAACGAAAGACAACCGCTCGCAGCCAACGATGCGAGTTTTTAAGGGAAATGAATGGTCAGGATGTTAACGTACGCAATCGACAAACGACCCCTGGGGAGTGGTCAACTTGACAACGTCTCCCCGCATGGGTCGACCGAGTGATTCTTGCGCCGGCGAGGCGCGAGATGAGCATAAAAAGGGAAAGGGAGCTCGTTATGGCTATGTCTCGTCGCAAGTTCCTGCAGGTCTGCGGTCTGGGCCTTGGCACCGCTGCCGTTGGTGCCCTTGCCGGCTGCGGTGGCTCGGATTCTGGTGCGTCCACTGGCTCTGCCTCCGCTGACGGATCGGTTGCCAACAAGGACAAGCCCGTCGTGTTCTTCAACCGCCAGCCGTCCAACAGCTCCACCGGCGAGCTCGACATGAACACGCTCAAGTGGAACGACAAGACCTACTACGTGGGCTTCGACGCCCAGCAGGGCGGCGAGCTCGAGGGTCAGATGGTGCTCGAGTATATTCAGAAGAACATCGACACGATCGACCGCAACGGCGACGGCGTCATCGGCTACGTCCTCGCCATCGGTGACGTGGGCCACAACGACTCTATTGCCCGTACGCGCGGCTGCCGCAAGATCCTGGGTACCGGCGTGGAGAAGGACGGCGCCATCATCTCCGAGGCCGCCGGCACCAACACGGACGGCAGCTCCTCCGTCGTCAAGGACGGCGAGCTCGAGGTCAATGGCAAGAAGTACGTCATCCGCGAGCTTGCCTCGCAGGAGATGAAGAACTCCGCCGGCGCCACCTGGGACGCCGCCACGGCCGGTAACGCCCTGAGCTCCTGGGCCTCCTCGTTCGGCGACCAGATTGACCTCATCATCTCGAACAACGACGGCATGGGCATGGCCATGTTCAATGCCTGGTCCAAGGACAACAAGGTCCCGACGTTTGGCTATGACGCCAACTCCGATGCCGTCGCCGCCATCGCCGAGGGCTATGCGGGCACCATCTCGCAGAACCCGGCCGTCCAGGCCTACCTCACGCTGCGCCTGATTCGCAACGCCCTCGACGGCGTGGACATCAACACGGGCATCTCCACGGCCGACGACGCGGGCAACGTGCTTGCCGAGTCCGACTACAAGTACAGCGAGGAGGACCGCTCCTACTACGCCATGAACCTCGAGGTCACGGCTGACAACGCCTCCGACTTCTCCGACTCCACGAAGCTGTATGAGACAGCCCAGTCCCAGCTCGACTCCTCCAAGAGCCCGTCCAAGAAGGTCTGGCTGGACATCTACAACGCCGCGGACAACTTCCTGTCCTCGACCTACCAGCCGCTGCTCCAGAAGTACGACGACCTGCTCAACCTCCAGGTCGAGTACATCGGCGGCGACGGTCAGACGGAGTCCAACATCACGAACCGCCTTGGCAACCCGGGCGAGTACGACGCGTTCGCCATCAACATGGTGAAGACGGACAACGGCTCGTCCTACACCTCGCTGCTGGCCTAACAGCTGGTACGAATGGGGCCAGGGAGGGGAGCCTCCTTCCTGGCCCCTTTGCTCGTAGCGCAATGAGTACGTTATCAATCTCAGAGGGGTAAAAGAGGGGTGATCATATGGCGGATGCGCAGGACGATGTCGTGCTCTCGATTCGAGGGATGAGCAAGTCGTTTGGACGCAACAGGGTCCTCGACCACATCAACCTCGACGTGCGGCGCGGCACCGTGATGGGCCTCATGGGCGAGAACGGCGCAGGCAAGTCCACCATGATGAAGTGCCTGTTCGGCACCTACCAGAAGGACGAGGGCGACATCATCCTCGACGGCAAGGAGGTGAGCTTCTCGGGCCCCAAGGACGCGCTGGAGAACGGCGTGGCCATGGTGCACCAGGAGCTCAACCAGTGCCTCGAGCGCAACGTCGTCGACAACCTGTTCCTGGGACGCTATCCCAAGAACGCCGCCGGCATCATCGACGAGGCCCGCATGAAGAAGGAGGCCTCGGACCTGTTCCGCAGGCTCGGCATGACGGTCAACCTCACGCAGCCGATGAAGAACATGAGCGTCTCGCAGCGCCAGATGTGCGAGATCGCCAAGGCCATCTCCTACAATGCGAAGGTCATCGTGCTCGACGAGCCCACCTCCTCGCTCATGGCCCAGGAGGTCGACAAGCTCTTCCAGATGATGCGCATGCTCAAGAGCCAAGGCATCGCGCTCATCTACATCTCGCACAAGATGGACGAGATCTTCGAGATCTGCGACGACGTGTCGGTGCTGCGTGACGGCAACCTCGTCATGACCAAGCACTCCTGCGACACGAACATGAACGAGCTCATCTCCGCCATGGTCGGCCGCTCACTCGACAACCGCTTTCCTCCGGTGGACAACGAGCCGGGCGAGCCGATCCTGTCCATCCAGCACCTCTCCACCAAGTACGCCCCTCACCTGCAGGACATCACGTTCGACGTCCGCCGCGGCGAGATCTTCGGCCTGTACGGCCTCGTGGGCGCTGGCCGCACCGAGCTGCTCGAGACGATCTTCGGCGTGCGCACGCGCGCGGCCGGTCGCGTCTACTTCCGTGACCGCCTCATGAACTTCTCGAGCGCGCGAGACGCCATGGACCACGGCTTTGCTCTCATCACCGAGGAGCGCAAGGCAAACGGTCTGTTCCTCAAGGGCGACCTGACGTTCAACACCACCATCGCCAACCTCGGCCAGTACAAGAGCGGCCCGGCTCTGTCCAACGACAAGATGGTTCGCGCCACGGCCAGCGAGATCAAGACCATGAACACCAAGTGCATGGGTCCCGACGACCTCATCTCGTCGCTGTCCGGCGGCAACCAGCAGAAGGTCATCTTTGGCAAGTGGCTCGAGCGTGGCCCGCAGGTCTTCATGATGGACGAGCCCACGCGCGGCATCGACGTCGGCGCCAAGTACGAGATCTACGAGCTCATCATCAAGATGGCCAAGCAGGGCAAGACCATCATCGTGGTCTCCTCGGAGATGCCCGAGATTCTCGGCATCACGAACCGCATCGGCGTCATGTCCAACGGCAGGCTTTCGGGCATCGTCAACACGGCCGAGACCAACCAGGAAGAGCTCCTGCGACTGAGCGCCAAGTACCTGTAACGGAAGGGGACTGATCACATGGCCGCACCTAGCGGAAAAGTACTCTCGGTCGACGAGGAGACAACGCTGCTCCACCCGATCGACGAGTACGTCAGCAACATCCAGCACAAGATCGACGAGCTGCGCGCCGACGGCACGTCTCGCGTCGTCGAGCTGCAGACGAGCATCGACGTCGCCAAGAACGACCACGTCCTGACCAAGGACGAGCGCGACGAGCTCATCGGTGGCTACAAGGCCCAGATGGAGAAGGCCAGGCAGGTCGAGGCCAGCCACAAGGCCGAGGTCGATGGCCTCATCGCCGACGCCGAGGGCTACCTCAAGGAGCACTTCGACCGCGACTACCTCGACCACGTCAAGGCGAGCTGCGCGTCCGAGAAGACGGCCGCGAAGGCCAAGTACGAGAAGGCCCTCGCCGACCTCGAGGCCGAGCACAAGCAGACGCTCTCCTCGCTCTCCGACTCCAAGGAGGTCAAGGAGGAGAACTACATCTACAAGAACCGCCGCTTTGACGCCAAGGTGACGTTCCAGACGGAGATGCAGCAGATCAAGGATCGCCAGCATGAGGCGTTCAGCTACCGCTACCACCTCATCGACCTGCTGCGCATGGGCAAGTTCACGTTCGGGGAGAAGCAGGCCCAGAAGCGCGAGAACTACCTCTACACGTTCAACACGCGCAACTTCCTGCTCAAGAACGGCCTGTACATCGTCATCCTGCTCGTGTTCATTGCCCTGTGCGCCGTGGCGCCCATCGTCAAGGGCACGCAGCTGCTGACCTACCAGAACGTGCTCAACATCCTGCAGCAGGCCTCGCCGCGCATGTTCTACGCCCTCGGCGTCGCCGGCCTGATCCTGCTCACTGGCACCGACCTCTCGATTGGCCGCATGGTTGGCATGGGCATGACCGCCGCGACGATCATCATGCACCAGGGCGTCAACACCGGCTCGGTCTTCGGCGTCGTCTTTGACTTCACCGCGATGCCCATTGCCGTGCGCGCCATTCTCGCGCTCGTCGTCTGCATCTGCCTGACGACGCTGTTCACGACGATCGCCGGCTTCTTCACGGCGAAGTTCAAGATGCACCCGTTCATCTCCACGATGGCCAACATGCTCATCATCTTTGGTCTCGTGACCTATGCCACCAAGGGCGTCTCGTTCGGCGCCATCGAGCCTGCCATCCCGAACATCTTCATCCCCAAGATCGGCACGTTCCCGACGATCGTCCTGTGGGCAGTCGCTGCCATCGCCATCGTGTGGTTCATCTGGAACAAGACGACGTTCGGCAAGAACCTCTACGCCGTGGGCGGCAACCCCGAGGCCGCAGCGGTTTCCGGCATCTCCGTGTTCGCCGTGACCGTGGGCGCCTTCGTGCTCGCCGGCATCCTCTACGGCTTTGGCGACTGGCTCGAGTGCATGCGAATGGTTGGCTCCGGCTCCGCCGCCTACGGCCAGGGCTGGGACATGGACGCCATCGCGGCCTGCGTGGTCGGCGGCGTGTCCTTCACCGGCGGCATCGGCAAGATCTCCGGCGTCACCGTGGGCGTGCTCATCTTCACGGCGCTCACCTACTCGCTCACCATCCTGGGCATCGACACCAACCTGCAGTTCGTGTTCTCCGGCATCATCATCCTCACGGCCGTGACGCTCGACTGCCTCAAGTACGTCCAGAAGAAGTAGCGTCCTCGCTCGTCCCCTCTGCTCCCGCCTGTCATGGCTCGCGGGCGGGAGCGCTTCCACCCCTTTCCCGCGGCGCCGCGCGACTTGCCGGGCGACGCCGCGGGGCGCTTGTATGAGAGATGAGGTCTGATGAAGAAGATTCTCGTGTGCTGCAACCTCAGCGTCACTTCCAGCCTCCTTGTCGAGAAGATTCGCTCCATCATCAAGGAGCGTGGGCTGGACATCGAGATTGACTCGGCTCCGGTCAAGAGCGCGATCGACCACCTCGACGGCGCCGACGTCGTCATGCTTGGCCCCATGGTTGGCTATGCCAAGGCCGGCTTTGAGGAGGGCGGCGCCCGCAAGGTCGTCGTCATCTCCTCCGAGGATTATCAGAGCCAGTACGCCGCACGCATCCTGGACCAGGCTCTCGAGGCCCTCGCCGGGTAGACATCCCCCGATTCGGGGCTTGGGGCGATAATCCCCCCTTCCTTGATTTGCCACAGGCCCCGCCAAAGCTCTAAGGCGCCCGCGTATCCTCCCTTGCGCGGGCGTCTCTTTGTGTCTGTGGGCTAAGTGAGCAGATTAATCGTGCCTCGCTGAGCAGGCGGAAAACTGGCGAGGCTATTACCTGCGGTAACAGCAACCATGAAGCTCTATATACTCGTTGAGGCCTGCTAGATCTGCTCATCTTGTGGGTTGGGAGGAAATCCGGGGCATTATTTGACGAAAAAAAGGGCGCCTGTCGCGATGACAGGCGCCCGTTGGCGTCAACGAGAGCGGTTTGTGGCCTAGAAGTCGGCGTTGCCCACGGTGCGCGGGTGGGGCAGGACGTCGCGGATGTTGCCCACGCCCGTCAGGTACATGACGAGGCGCTCGAAGCCCAGGCCATAGCCGGCGTGCTTGCAGGAGCCGTAGCGGCGCAGGTCCAGGTAGTACTTGTACTGCTCGGGGTTCATGCCCAGCTCGTGGATGCGACGCTCGAGCACGTCGAGGCGCTCCTCGCGCTGGGAGCCGCCGATGATCTCGCCGATGCCCGGCACGAGGCAGTCCGCGGCGGCAACGGTCTTGCCGTCGTCGTTCATGCGCATGTAGAAGGCCTTGATGTCGGCCGGGTAGTCCGTGACGAACGTCGGACGCTTGAAGTGCTCCTCGGTGAGGAAGCGCTCGTGCTCGGTCTGAAGGTCGATGCCCCAGCTCACGGGGTAGTCGAACTTGTGGCCGGCGGCAACCGCCTCCTCGAGGATCTTCACGGCCTCCGTGTAGGAGACGCGCGCGAAGTCGCTCGTGGCAACGTGGTGCAGGCGATCGAGCAGACCCTTGTCCACGAACTTGTTGAGCATGGCCAGCTCGTCGGGGCACTTCTCCATGACGGTGGTGAGCACGTACTTGAGCATGGCCTCGGCGTTGTCCATGTAGTCGTTGAGGTCGGCGAAGGCCATCTCGGGCTCGATCATCCAGAACTCGGCGGCGTGGCGCGTCGTGTTGGAGTTCTCGGCGCGGAAGGTGGGGCCAAAGGTGTAGACGTCGCCGAAGGCCATGGCGAAGTTCTCGGCGTTGAGCTGGCCGGAGACCGTGAGGCTCGCGTGCTTGCCAAAGAAGTCCTGGCTCCAGTCGACGTCGCCGGCCGTGAGGGCACCGCCGCTCTTCTCGGCGGCCTCGGCGCTCACGAGCGGCGGGTTCTTGGGGTCGAGCGTGGTGACGCGGAACATCTCGCCGGCACCCTCGCAGTCGCTCGTGGTGATGAGCGGCGTGTTGACGTAGACGAAGTCGCGCTCCTGGAAGAAGCTGTGGATGGCCGCGGCGGCCACGGAGCGGATGCGGAACACGGCGCGGAACAGGTTCGTGCGCGGACGCAGGTGCTGCTGGGTGCGCAGGAACTCGACCGTGGCGCGCTTCTTCTGCAGCGGGTAGTCTGCGGCGCACGCACCCTCGACCGTGATGGTCTGCGCCGTGAGCTCGAAGGGCTGCTGGGCGTCGGGCGTGAGCTTGAGCGTGCCGGTGCACACGAGCGCGTTGTAGCCGGAGAGGTGGGAGATCTCGTCGTAGTTGGCGAGCGCCTCGCGGTTCATGACGACCTGCAGGTCCTTGAAGCAGCTGCCGTCGTTGAGCGTGACGAAGCCGAAGTTCTTCATGTCGCGGACGGACTTGGTCCAGCCGGCGACGGTGACGGTCTGCCCGCCGAGCTCCTCGGAGCGGCGGTACAGCTCGACGATCTTGGTGCGATCCATGTCTTCTCCCTTTTTGCTGCCGGCCGATGGGGGGTGGCATGCGAAACGCTGGCGCATGGCCGCCTCCTGGCCGTGTGAAATCCGAGAGAAGATGATAGCAGCTACGGCCGCGTTGGCGCGCCCGCCCGCAGCTGGGGGAGAAGGCCGGCCACGCACCACGCGAGGCCCACGAGGGCGATGGCGCCGCCGGCGACGCCCACAAGGCTAACGCCGAGTCCGTCTACCACGCGGCCGCCAATCCACGAGCCGCAGCCAATCCCCAGGTTGAAGATGCCCGAGAAGATCGACATGGCAACGGCTCCGGCCTGTTGGGAGGTCGTGCGGATGATCTCTGCCTGACAGGCCACGTTGAAAGCCGTTGACGAGACGCCCCACAGCACGCAGACGCAAAACATGCAGGCCACGCTTCCAGAGAGCGGCAGCATGAGCAGCAGCGCCGAGGGAATGCCCGCCACCGTGAGCGAGAGGAACAGTCCGCGCCTGCGCTCGTAGAGCCTGCTGAAGAGCTGGCTGCCGAGGAGGCCCGCTGCGCCGAATGTCATGAGTGCGAGCGTCACGAGCGTGCTCTGCATGCCCGCGACCTGGCCGAGGAACGGCTCGACATAGCTGTAGCCGGTGTAGTAGCCGGTGGCGACGAGTGCCGTGAGCAGGTAGATTCCCATGAGGGCCCGATTGCGGATAAGGCCCGGGAGCTGGGAGAGCGAGAAGGCGTCGCCCCTCTCGAGCCTGGGAAAGGCGCGTGCGAGCAGGCCGACCACGAGGGCCGTGAGCCCCGCCATGATCGCGAACGTCATGCGCCAGCCCACCGCGAGGCCAACCATGCGCCCAAGAGGCATGCCAAAGACCATGGCCACGCACGACCCGGCAGCCACCGTGCCGATTGCCTGTGGTCCGTGGGCCTCGCCGGCGACGCGCACGGCAAAAGGCGTCGCCACGGACCAGAACACGGCATGGGCGCAGGCCACGATGAGCCTCGCGCACACGAGAAGCGCGAAGGTGGGCGCCACGGCCGAGCAGAGCTGCCCCAGGCCAAAGAGCGCCACGACTCCCAGGATGAGCCGCCTTGGCGGCACGTGGCAGGCCGCAAGCATGAGGGGCAGGGACAGCAACATGACGGCCCAGGCATAGATGGAGATCATCAGGCCGCAGGTGGCCTCGCTGATGGAGAACGACGAGGCGATGTCGGTGAGCAGGCCGATGGGCATGAACTCGGAACTGTTGAAGATGAAGGCGGCGCACGTGAGGCCGCCCACGGCGGCAAGCGTCTCGCGAGGCATGGAGCCTGAGTGCATGGGTCACCTTTCTGCGGCGTTTTCCAGGCTCACCGAATATAATCCCCTGCTGGTAATTGCGTCAGAGGGGTAACGACATGGCAACAGGACTTGAGGGCGACATCCGCCTTGTGGCGACGGACCTCGACGGCACGCTGCTCATCGGTGGCAGGAACCTGCCCCGCCCGGAGGCGTTTCCCATCATCGAGCGCGTCTGCGACGCCGGCGCGCTGTTCCTGGCCGCGAGCGGCCGGCAGTACGCGAGCCTGCGTCATCTCTTTGAGCCCGTGGCCGACCGCATCGGGTACCTGTGCGAGAACGGCGGCGAGGTCATCTGGCAGGGCGAGACGCTCGTGCGCCACACCATGCCGCGCGAGCTGGCGCTGGACATCTGCCGTCTCATCGAGGAGACTCCCGGAGCCCGCTACGTGCTGTCTGGCGAGCGCCACAGCTATGGCAGCGACCCTGCGCTCGTTGACTACATGGAGCGCGAGAAGGGCTACGACATCAGCGTCATCGACCGGCCCGAGGACGTGCGCGAGGCGTTCATCAAGGTGAGCTTCACGGTGGACCCGGCGCGCAACGAGGAGATGCGCGCCATGTTCGAGAGCTGCTACGGCGACCAGTGCGAGGTTGTGACCTCGGGTGCCGAGTGGATCGACGTCATCATGCGCGGCGTCAACAAGGGCACGGCCATCCGCGAGCTCGGCGAGGTCCTCGACATCCCGCTGGCCGACATGGCCGCCTTTGGCGATGCCGAGAACGACCGCCAGATGCTCGAGTGCGTGGGCCATCCCTACCTCATGGACCCCTGCTTTGACTCCATGCTCGACCTGGCGCCGCGCTGTCGCAGGACCAGGTCGGTCGAGGGCGAGCTCGAGCGCCTTCTCGAGAAGGCCGAGCGCTCCGCGTAGCGGTTGCGAGCGGCCCCCGTTCGTGCGTAGTAATGTCTCTAAATTTCAGAATCTTCGCACTGCGCGCATTCTGCCGCCAAAATCGGCAATGAAATGCGCGCAGTGCGAAAGAGGCAAAGCGGAGGGCCGCTCGCGGGCTCGGCAGGTCGGACGCGTGCCCCTAGCGGCCCTCGCGCTCGAAGAAGGCCAGCGCGTTGCCGTAGCAGAGCTTTGCCGTGACCGTGGCGCCAAAGCGGCGCTCGAGAAGCTCCTGGAACGCGGGCATCTTGTCGGCGCCGTCGAGAATGGACGGCACGCTGGCGCCGTCCAGGTCTCCGCCGAGCGCCACGACGTCCTCGCCGCCAAGGTCGAGCCAGTGCTCGATGTGGGCGGCCACCTCGTCAAACATCACGTCCGTGGCGTGTCCCTCGAGCACCTCGTTCGAGAGGAACTTGTCGCAGTAGTTGAGGCCCACGACGCCGCCGCGCTCGCGAATCTCGGCAAACTGGCGGTCGGTGAGGTTGCGCTTGTGCCCGCAGACGGCACGGGAGTTCGAGTGGCTTGCCACGAACGCGCGAGTGCTCAGGCGGCAGACGTCGTCGAAGCACTCGTCGTTGAGGTGCGAGACGTCCAGGACCACGCGGCTGCGCTCCATCTCGGCGATTGCCTGGGCGCCCAGCTCGCTCACGTGCTCGTGCGTGTCGTGGCCGCTCGCAAGCGGACCTGCGGCGTTCCAGCTGAGGGAGGCCATGAGCAGACCCTCGCGGGCGTATTGCTCGACAAGCCCAAGGTCGGCTGCGAACATGCGGGCGTTCTCGATCGTGTGGATGGCCGCAACGTGGGGCGCGTCCGGGCCCTCGAGCACATCGCGAGCCTGCGCGGCGCTCGTCACGGCCACGGCACGGTCCCCGTTGCGCTTGACCTCGTCCGCGAGGTGCGCCATGACGCTCGCGTGAAAGCCCGTGGCCTTCTCGGGCGAGAGGGCATCGGGCACGTAGCAGGCAAAGCACTGCGCCCACGGCGTGCCCCCGATCTTGTCGAGTGAGATGTGGCAGTGGCTGCTCGCGAGGTCTCGGCAGGCGGCCGGGTCTTGCTCGTCGCCGGGGCCGTAGAAGTCCATGCCGCAGGTGCGCTTGATGTCACTGGGGAGGAACTGCCAGGCCAGGCGGTCTGCCGTGTCGCAGTGCATGTCAAATACGGGATAGCTCATCGTGTGCTCCTTTGTCCGGAGGTGTTCGCACTAGCCCCTGCGTGGCCGCCCGGTTAGACGCCTGGGACAGTTTTACTCCGCAGGCGCGCTTTCGCCAAACAGCGGCAAGATGGCGGCCAGGTAGTCCCTGGCAAGGTCTCTGGGCGTGGCCGAGAAGTCGTTCCACGCCCACCAGCGCACCATTCCCACGAAGCTCGCTGCGATGTGGTGGAGCAGAAACGAGCGGTTCATGCGCGAGGCCGGGCCCTTGGGGCAGGCGGGCACCGCCGCGTCCGCGCGGCGCACGATGGCGTGGCGCAGGCAGTCTGCGAAGCGCTCCGACCCCTCGCCCACGATGAGGGCGTGCAGGCCGCGGCCCTGCTCGAGAAGGTTGCCGAGTACGTACTCGGTCTGCGCGAGCGGCGAGTCGGGCGCGACGACGCCCATGTCAAGCGCGTGGTCGCACAGGGCGCAGACCTGGGCTTCGAGCAGGTCTCCCTTGCCGTGGAACTGCGAGTAGAACGTGGCGCGGCCCACGCCGGAGCGCTCAAGGATGTCCTGGACCGTGACGCTCGCGTAGCCGCGTTCGTCGAGCAGCTCGACAAAGGCCGTCTGGATGGCATCGCGTGTACGCCGTCGCCTCCTGTCCATGGCCTACGCCTCTCGCTGGCTGGACGTGGGTGTCGCCGTCGCGGCGTCCGTCTCGGCGTCCGTGGCCGCCTGCGTTGCGCGAAAGACCTCCTGGAACGATGCCCCCGTGCGCTCGCACGCCTCGACCACCGAGGAGTACTCGGGGTAGGCGCGCACGTGGCCGTCTGGCATCACGACGAGCTTCGTGGTGACGTGCCCGTAGGGCGTGTCGATGCCGCTGGGCCTGCGGGCAAGCGCGTGGCGCCGCATGTCCAGGGAGCGGATGCCGATGGTCGTGGTGTTCTCGAAGATGATGCGCTCGAGGGCAGGCACGAGCTCCTCGTCGCAGACGACCTCGAGCTGGTGTCCCGGGCGCCCCTTCTTCATGACGAGGGGCACGGCGTGCGCCTCTCGCGCGCCTGCGGCCATGAGCAGCTCGATGACGCGGCCGAGCGCCTCGCCCGTGCAGTCGTCGAGGTCGCACTCGAGCTTCGTGACCAGGCCACGGTCGCCGTCGCCTGCGTCCGTGGCGTTTGCGGTGCCGAGGAGGACGGCGCGCAGGACGCCCGAGCAGTTCTCGTACGGTCGCTTGCCGGCGCCGTAGCCGCTGCGCTCGATGGAATAGCGTGCGGGCAGCTTGTCGCTCGTGCGTAGCGCGGCGACGATGGCGGCGCCCGTGGGAGTCACGAGCTCGCCTGCGACGGGCGCGGGCGTGAGCGTGATGCGGGCGGCCTCGCACAGGTTCACGACGGCGGGCACGGGCACGGGCATGATGCCGTGGGCGCAGCGGATCGTGCCGTGTCCCTCGGCGAGGGAGGGCACGATGACGTCCGTGACGCCCAGGTTGTCGAGGCAGATGGCGACCGAGCAGATGTCGACGATGGAGTCCACGGCGCCCACCTCGTGAAACATGACGGTCTCGGGCGTGGCGCCGTGCGCACGGGCCTCGGCCTCGGCCAGCTTGGCGAACACGGCGTGCGCGAGCTGCTTGGCGCGCCCCGTCATGGACGAGGCGTCGATGATTGCCGTGACGTCCGCGAGCGAGCGGTGCGCGTGGTGGTGATGGTGATGCTCGTGGGCGACAGGTGCCGAGTGTAGCGATTCGGTCATTACGGCGCCGGAAACACCCGCTGTTGTGTCTGAATTGCTGCACTCGCGATGCTCGTGCTCGTGCTCGTGCTCGTGGGCGTGCTCGTGCTCGCGGGCGTGGGCGTCCTCGGCGGTGCCGTAGAGCCAGGCCATGTCGTGGTCGTGATTCTCGTGCTCGTCGTCCAGGTGGACGTCGAAGTCGCAGGCGTCCAGGCCGCTCTTCTTCACGCGCGAGACGGACACGGTGTAGCCGTACGCGGGCAGCGTGGCGAGCGTCTCGCGCAGGTGCTCCTCGCTTGCGCCGAGGTCGAGCAGGGCCGCGACGGTCATGTCGCCGCTGATGCCGGAGCTACAGTCGAGATAGAGGGTCTTGCCCATGGTGCTCCTATCGTTGGGCGCCCGCCAGGCGGGCGTCGCTGGTTGCCGCCGGGGTGCGCCCCGGCAGGTGGTTGATGAGGCTTGCCTGGTAGCCGGCGCCAAAGCCGTTGTCGATGTTCACGACGCTCACGCCGCTTGCGCACGAGTTGAGCATCGAAAGCAGGGCGGACAGGCCGCCGAGGTTGGCGCCGTAGCCCACGCTCGTGGGGACGGCGATGACGGGGCAGCTCACGAGGCCCCCGATGACGCTTGCGAGCGCGCCCTCCATGCCGGCGACGGCGACGACGACCTGGGCGCGGGCGAGCTGGTTGGCGTGAGCCAGCAGGCGGTGGAGCCCCGCCACGCCCACGTCGCGCACGCGCTCGACGCGGTTGCCGAGGAACTCGGCCGTGAGCGCGGCCTCCTCGGCCACGGGCAGGTCGCTCGTGCCCGCGCATGCCACGACGACGGTGCCGTTGCCGTCTGGCTCGGGAAAGCCGCCCGCGATGGCGAGGCGGGCCTCCGCGTGGTACTCAAGCTCGACGTCGCACGTGAGCAGCTCGCGGGCGCGAGCGCACTTCTCGGCGGAGAGGCGCGTGACGAGGACGTGGGCCTGGCCGGCCGCCACGAGCGCGTCCACGATGCCCGCGACCTGCTCGGCCGTCTTTCCCTCGCCGTAGACGACCTCGCCCGCGCCGCACCTGGCGCCTCTCGAGAGGTCGAGCTGTGCGTAGCCTATGTCTGCCACCTCGCCGCAGGCCTCGGGCGCGGTGGCCTGGCATGGCGTGCCTGTCTCCTTGGCCGTCCCTGGGCTAGTCATTGCTCGCCTCGTGCTCGCGGGCCGCCTTCGCGCGGGCGTTCTCCTGCGCGAGCGCGGCGGCCTCGGCCGGGCTCGGTTCGATGTTGCCGTCCGTGCGCACGCGGTCCGCGGCGTCGGGGTGGGAGGCCATGAACTCGTTGACTGTCTTTCTCAGCGACTCAGGCGTGATGGCCTCGCCCTTGTCGAAGTAGGCCCCGTAGCAGGCATAGCTCGGCTTGCTGGCCGTGGGCAGGCCCAGCTTGGCCGAGTTCTCGCGAATCTGGTCCTTCGTGAGGCCGGCCTCGCGCAGCGGCGAGCGCACACCAAGCTCGTGGATGGCACGAAATCCCGGCCTCCTGTCTTCGCGGTCGCTGGCGTTCGTGCCGTCGAGCAGGACGGTGCGGCCGTCTGCGCGCATGTGCTCGAGAATCGTGCCGAATACCATGGACTTGCAGTGGTAGCAGCGGTCCCAGGGGTTGGCGCGCAGGTCCTCGTGGCCGTCCCAGATGTTGATGGGGATGATCTGCTGCTCGGCACCGAGCATCTTGGCGATGGTCACGGAGTCGTCCGTGTCGCGCGTGATCTGCAGGTCGTCGAGGATGGTGTAGGCCTTGACGTCGTAGCCCTCGCGGAGCAGCTCCGCGAGCAGGTAGCACGAGTCGACGCCGCCGGAGTAGGCGAGGCCGTAGCGAACGTTCTTGTCGAGGTCAAACTGCATGAGTGAATGCCCCCTGCATCTCTCTTCTAGAACAGTATGTTCAATCCGTTCGGATACTATCGAACGATAGTACACATTCGTTCGGAATATGAGTCCGCAATCAAGGTCGCACAAACGCGTCCGGGCTTGGAGGGAGACACCTATGGGAATGCGCGTGTCGAGAAGGTCTTTCGTGGCCGCCACTGCGTTGGCGGGTTGCGGGCTGGCTGCCTGTGGCCTGGCGGGCTGCGGGGCCTCGTCTGACTCCAAGGAGGGCAAGGCCGCGGGGGATGCCAGTGCCTCCAAGCAGGTCACGATCGCGATGAGCTCCGAGAACGAGCCAGCTGCCGGCTTCGATCCCTGCGTGGACTGGGGCTGTGGCGAGCACGTCCACGAGCCGCTCATACAGTCGACCCTCATCGTCACCGACGAGGACATGAACTTTGTGAACGACCTCGCAACCGACTACTCCTGCTCGGATGACGGGCTCACCTGGACGTTCAAGATTCGCGATGACGCCAAGTTCACCGATGGGCAGACGCTCACGGCCGCAGACGTCGCCTTCACCATCAACACGATTCGCTCCTCTGCCAACGCCCAGGCAGACCTCTCGATGGTCGCGGCCGCGGAGGCGCCCGACGACACCACGGTGAGCATCACCCTGTCCAAGCCCTGCAACACGCTGCTGTACACCCTGGCCGTCATGGGAATCGTGCCCGAGCACGCCTATGGTGCCGACTACGGCACCAACCCCATCGGCTCGGGCCGCTACAAGCTCGTGCAGTGGGACCGTGGGCAGCAGGCCATCCTCGAGGCCAATCCGGACTACTACGGCGAGACCCCCAACATCGAGCGCGTCGTCGTGCTGTTCATGGGCGAGGACGCGGCGCTCGCCGCCGCCCGTGCCGGGCAGGTGGACATGGCCTACACCTCGGCCACGCTCGCAGACCAGCAGATTGACGGCTATACGCTCGAGTCCTATGACACCGTGGACTCCCGTGGCATCCAGCTGCCCGTGATTGCCTCGGGTGCCGAGCGCGCGGACGGTGACGCAACCTATCCGGCCGGCAACGACGTGACGTGTAACGTCGAGGTGCGCCGCGCGATCAACCTCGCCGTGGACCGCCAGGCCATCGTCGACGACGTGCTGGGCGGCCATGGCAAGGTGGCCTATAGCATCGGTGACGGTATGCCCTGGGCGAGCGATGGCATGCGCTGCGACTATGACCAGCAGGCCGCCCGCTCGCTGCTCGAGGCCGCGGGCTGGAAGGCCGGCGACGACGGCGTCTATGCCCGCGACGGCCTGCGCTGCTCGCTCGACCTGTACTACCCCTCGAGCGACTCGGTGCGCCAGTCCATGGCCAACGCCTTCGCAGACCAGATGGCGCAGGTGGGCATCGAGGTCAACACGCATGGCGGCAGCTGGGACGACCTGTACCCACACGAGTTCAGCGACCCGATCATGTGGGGCTGGGGCTCCAACTCGCCGTCTGACGTCTACGAGCTCAGCCACAGCTCGGGCACGATGAACTACGCCTGCTACTCGGACGCCACGGTCGACTCCTACCTCGACCAGGCCCTCGCCATCGATGACATCGAGGCGTCCTACCCGCTGTGGCAGCAGTCCGAGTGGGACGGCGTGGGTGGCATCGCGCCCGCGGCGGACGCCACCTGGGTGTGGTTCGCGAACGTGAGCCACCTGTATTGGAAGCGTGGGGGACTCACCGTGGCTCGCCAGAAGCTGCAGCCCCATGGCCATGGATGGTCCGTGCTCAACAACGTAGACCGCTGGAGCTGGCAGTAAGTGGGCGAGGGGACGACAAGGGCGGCGCAAGGCTGGGCCCTGCCGAGGTGGGTCGCCACGCTGCTGCGGCTCGCAACCCTGCTCGTGGCCACAAGCGTCGTGACGTTTGCGCTCGTGGGAGCCTCTCCCGTGGACCCCGTGCGGGCCAACGTGGGCCAGGCGTCCTACGCCCACATGAGTGCCGAGCAGCGCGAGGAGCTCGAGCGCTACTGGGGCACCGAGACCCCGATCTGGCAGCGATACGCCCACTGGGCGGCTGGCGTCCTGCGCGGTGATTTTGGCGAGAGCCTGCGCTTTGCCCAGCCCGTGGCAAGCGTGGTGGGGGAGAGGTTCGCGAGCTCGTTTGCGCTCATGCTCTCCGCCTGGCTGCTCGCCGGCGCCGGAGGGCTTGCGCTTGGCGTTGCCATGGGAGCGCGCGAGGGGTCTGCCCTCGACCGCGTGGGGCTTGGCATCTGCTACCTGCTCTCCTCCACGCCCGCCTTCTGGCTGGGGCTCGTGGCGCTCATGGTCTTCTGCGTGTGGCTCGGGTGGTTCCCGCTTGGGTTCTCGGTGCCGGTGGGCGTGCTCGCATCGCAGGTGAGCTGGGCAGACAGGCTGCACCATCTCGTGCTGCCGGCGCTCGTGCTCGCGCTGTCCAACATGCCGAGCATCGCCCTGCACACCCGCGAGAAGACCATCGACGTCATGTCGAGCGACTACGTGCGCTTCGCGCGCAGCCGCGGCGAGTCTGGCTGGACGCTGCTGCGCCGTCACGGACTGCGAAACCTCGTGCTGCCAGCGCTCACGATCGAGCTGTCGAACGTGGGCGAGGTCTTTGGCGGATCGGTTCTCGTGGAGCAGGTGTTCTCCTACCCCGGCCTGGGCCAGGCGGCCGTGACGGCCGGCCTTGGCGGGGACGCCCCGCTGCTCGTGGCGATCGCGCTCGTCTCGGCCCTGTTCGTCTTTGCGGGCAATGCCCTTGCTGATCTGCTGTATGGCCTCATCGACCCGCGCGTGCGCGGCGGGGAGGCGATTCGCCATGGCTAGCTCGAGTGCGGGGGAGTGCCTCCGCATGCGGGAGGGGTCCACCGTGTTCCACGTGCCAGAGCGCGGCCGGCTCGACAACCGCCGCCTCATGCTGCTCGGCCTCGCGGGCGCCTGCGCCCTGCTCGCGCTCGTCGTCATCGCGGGCAGGAGCCTCGCCGGCGTTGCCGTGGCGAGCGACTTTTCGGCCAAGAACCTGGCGCCGTGCGCGGCTCATCCCTTTGGCACGGACTGGATGGGCAGAGACATGTTCGCCCGCACGCTTGCGGGGCTGTCCACCTCGGTGTTCGTTGGCCTGCTTGCCGCGGCGTGCTCGGGCGTCATCGCCTTTGTGCTCGCCTGCGTGGCGGCGCTTGGCGGCCGCGCGGCCGATTCGCTCGTTTTGTGGCTCATCGACCTCGTCCTGGGCATACCGCACATCGTGCTGCTCATCCTCGTGAGCTATGCGCTGGGCCGCGGCGCCGTGGGCGTCACGGTTGGTGTTGCCCTCACGCACTGGCCAAGCCTCGCGCGCGTCCTGCGTGCGGAGATCGTGCAGCTGCGCGAGCAGCCATGGCTCGCCTCGGCGCGTGCGGCCGGTGTCTCGCCGTGGCGCATCGTGACCGGTCACGTGCTACCCGCGGTGCTGCCGCAGCTGCTCGTGGGCGTCGTCTTGATGTTCCCGCACGCGATCCTGCATGAGGCGTCCATTACGTTTCTGGGCTTCGGCCTCTCGCCGGACGAGCCGGCCGTTGGTGTGATCCTGTCCGAGTCCATGCAGTACCTGTCGGCGGGCTACTGGTGGCTCGCGGCGCTGCCCGGGGCCTCGCTGCTCGCCGTTGTGCTCGCGTTCGCGTGCCTGGGCTCGGTCGTTCGCGCGCTTGTCTCGGCTCGCATGGCGCAGAAGTAGGGAGGGTCATGGAGACTCATAAACGGTGCGCCCGGCCTGTCCCCCACGTGGACGGCGAGCTGCACCATCACCACAGCCACGCCGCCGTCTCGCACCATGCTGGCGGTCACCACCTGCTGGCGGTGGAGCACCTCACCGTTGCCTTTGACGGCTACGACGTGTCTGCTCCGTACTTCTCTGGCGCGCGCCGCCGCAGTGAGGTGCTGCATGACCTCTCGCTCTCCGTCCACGAGGGCGAGGTGCTCGCCGTGGTGGGGGCGAGCGGCTCGGGCAAGACGGTGCTCGCGGATGCGCTCATGGGCCAGTATGAGACGAACGCCGAGGTCACGGGTAGCATCTGGTTCGACGGCGTGCTGCAGGATGCGGCTGGCCTCGCGCGGCTGCGCGGTCATGGCGTCTCGCTCGTGCCGCAGGGCGTGGCGAGCCTGGACCCTCTCATGCGCGTGGGCGAGCAGGTGCGCGGTCTGCCCCGCGGCGCCACGAGGGCCGAGAGAAGCGCGGACGCCGAGCGCCGTCGTGCGCGGCAGCGCGAGCTGTTCGACTCGTACGGGTTGGCGTCCGAGGTCGAGCACCTCTACCCGCACCAGCTCTCTGGCGGCATGGCGCGCCGTGTGCTGCTCATGTGCGCGCTCATGGAGAGCCCGCGCCTCATCATCGCCGACGAGCCCACGCCCGGCCTTGACCTGGGGCTTGCGGTTCATGCGCTCGATGACCTGCGGGCGTTCGCGCGCTCGGGTGGCGGGGTGCTGCTCGTCACGCATGACATCGAGCTGGCGCTTCGTGTGGCAGACCGCGTGGCGGTGTTTCTTGACGGGACGGTGGTGGAGGAGACGGGTGTCGAGAGCTTCGCCTCGCCCGAGCTGCTGCGCCACCCGTTCTCGCGTACCCTGTGGCACGCGATGCCCGAGCACGACTTCTCGACGTTTGGCACGGTTGGGGACGAGCGGGAGGTGCTCCGATGAGTCTCGTTGCGCGCGGCATAGCCTTTCGGTTCCCCGGTGGGCGCGAGCTGTATCACGGCCTCGACCTGCGCGTGGAGCCGGGAGAGCGCGTGGCGCTCACGGCCCCGTCCGGGCGAGGAAAGACGACGCTGTGCAAGCTGCTGGCGGGATACCTCAAGCCCGAGGCCGGGAGCGTGAGCGTAGACGGTGAGCCGCTTGCCGCCGTGGCTCGCCTGCGCGGGCAGGCGAGCCCGGTGCAGCTGCTTCCCCAGCATCCCGAGCTTGCCTTTGACCCGAGCGCTCTACTCGGGCGCAGCCTGGAGGAGTCGAGCGGGTGCGCGGACGGCCTCCTCGATCCGTTTGGCGTGCGCGGCGAGTGGCTGTCTCGCCGCCCGCACGAGCTAAGCGGAGGCGAGCTCATGCGCCTGGCCATGGTGCGAGCGCTGGCCACCCGGCCGCGCTACCTCATCGCGGACGAGTCCACGGCCATGCTCGATGCCGTGACGCAGGCCGAGCTTTGGCATGTGCTTCTCGGCCTGCAGGAGCGCGATGGCTGGGGCATGGTGCTCGTCACGCACTCGCCGGCGCTGCTCGCGCGCGTGGCGACGAGGTGCGTGGAGCTGCGGTGACAAAACGACCCCGTCCCCAAGTGTCACGGGGGCGGGGTCGTTGCGGTTGAGCCGTTGGTGTGGCGTCGCTGAGGCTAGGCCGTGAGCGCCGGGTCGTTCTCGGCGGGCTCGCGGCGGGCGGTTGCCTGCTCCCAGTCGCGCGTGCCCTTGAAGACGTCGCTCTTGTAGGGGTTCACGCCGAGCTTCTTTGCTCGGTAGGCCACGTAGACGATGGCCGCCACGTTGGCCACGAGTGCCAGCAGCGAGACCACGAGTGCCGAGGTGGGGTTGAGCGTCGAGTGCGTCACGAAGACGGACTGCTCCTGGAAGTAGGGGAACACCTGCGCGAACATGCACCAGATGGCCAGCGTGAAGGCGCGGTTCTGAATCCAGCCGCCCTTGTTCCAGAAAAAGTTGGCTACGGTGGGGGCCAGCAGCAGCGCAAAGCCGCAGAACCAGGAGTGCGTGGGCAGGCAGTTGTATGTGTAGCAGAAGTTCCAGATGTCGTAGGCGATGATGTAGACCCACGTCATGTCGGGCCAGAGCATGTCTGCCTCGTCCTTGGAGGCGTAGACGCTCCACCAGCCCGTCATGCAGAAGATGTTGATGATGCCGGCGATGCCGTTGAACACGTTGTTCCAGCCGGCGAGCTGCGTGGCGCCCTCGGAGGTGACCCAGGTGGTCTCTCCCAGCGCGAAGAAGTGGTAGGCGCTCTCGAAGTCTGAGCACACGGCGATCAGGATGTTGATGGCCACGATGACGAACGGCCAGGCGCGGAACCAGTGCGCGCGGCCGAGCTTGCCCCACTTGTACTTGATGACCATGAAGCCGAGGCAGCCGGCGAGCGCCGCGTAGACCTTGGCGTAGTGGAACCAGCTGTTCTGGTAGACGTGCGTGGGGTTGTTGAGCGCCCACTCGGCCCCCTGTGCCACGCCGATGCCGATGGCCACGCAGTAGATGGTCATCGCCACGGGCAGGGCGCCGAACATGATGAGGCCGCCGACCTTGGAACGGCGCGCGAACTCGTTGGCGAGGATGAGGCCCACGAACACGAGGGCCCAGCCAAGCCACTGGAACGGTGCGTTGGCGCCATAGACGTCGAAGAGCATCGTTTCCTTCCTTTCCTCCGTGTCGCGCCTGGCTAGCCCCGCCAAGGCACGACGCATACAAAATGGGCCGCGACCACTACCCAGGTCACGGCCCGTCTATCTTATGTGAAGTGCGGGGACTAGGGGTACCGCTCGTCCGCGAAGGGACCCAGCTGACATGCCTGGCGGCCGCGCCTGCTACTTCTCGAGCTCCTTCACGACCTTGCCGGAGGACGCGAAGCCGATGAGCGACAGCACGAGCGAGGCGTACACGATGAAGCTTGCCGGCTGGAGGAGCGCGGCGGGGTTGCTCATCACGCTCGAGGCGATGCTGAGAATGCCGAGGACGATGGCGAACACGCTCAGCACGCGGAAGCCGCCGATCTTGCGGGGGTTGTTGGCGCCGCGGATGCCGAGGCCCGCGTAGACGATGTAGACGAGGCCCTCGAAGAACAGCGCCATGCTGAGGGCGAAGGCGGTGCTTCTCGCGGAGTCGTCGAGCGAGCCCGCACCGGCGAGCATGACGCCGCCGACGACGTAGAACAGCACGGCGACGATGAACAGGGCGAAGCTCACGAGCTTCACGGTCTTCTGCGATGAGGACATGGGCAAACCTTTCGTTGCGACTGACCTCACAACTATACCCAACTGGGCGTTTGTCTCGCGCTGGGTGTTATGCTTGCACGGTTGTTTTCTCCCGGTTGCCCCGCATGCGGCCACCGGACGACATGGAATGAGAGGGACGCATGTCCAACATCGGCAAGAAGGTCAAGGTCAACTACCGCGGCACGCTCGACGACGGAACCCAGTTCGACAGCAGCTACGACCGCGGCGAGACGCTCGACTTCACCTGTGGCGCGCACCAGATGATTCCCGGCTTCGACTTTGCCGTGGCCGACATGGCCGTGGGCGAGAAGAAGACCGTCCACCTGGCCCCGAGCGAGGCCTACGGCGAGCACGACGACAAGCTCGTCTTCACGATTCGCCGCGAGCAGACCCAAGGCATGGAGCGCGCCTCCGTGGGCGACCAGGTGGCCCTGCACGCCCCGGGCGGCCAGCTCGTGCCTGGCCGCATCATCGAGGTGACGCCCTCCAAGCTCGTCGTGGACGCCAACCACGAGCTCGCCGGCAAGCCGCTCAACTTTGAGATCGAGCTCGTCGCCGTTGAGGGCTAGCGGCGCCGTGGCCGCCCGTGTGGAGCGGCCGTGCGTAGATTGTGGCGCTGGCGTGGCGGGTCCGTGTCGGTGACGTGAAGCCGCTCGCCCCCGCGTTTAGCCGTCCGGGGGAGGGTATGAAGTCAGTACCTTCCTTCCTTTCGCCCCTCCGCGACCCCACGCGGAGGGGCATCCCAAAAGAAAAGCCTCCCGCAGCGACTCGCGGGAGGCTTTTTTGTTGCGGGACGCCGGGGACGGGTTCGTCTGTCCCATGCACGGGGTGGGAATGGGACAAACGAACCCGTCCCCTCCGTCCCGCGCTAGGCGTTCCTGACGTTCATGGCGCGCATGGCGTTGAGGATGGCGATGATGGCCACGCCCACGTCGCCGAAGACGGCGAGCCACATGTTGGCGATTCCCAGCGCCGCGAGCACGAGGATGGCGAGCTTCACGGCCAGGGCGAACACGATGTTCTGCCACACGATGCGCATGGTCTTGCGGGCCACGCGGATGGCGCGGGCGATGTTGGAGGGCTTGTCGTCCATGAGGACGATGTCGGCGGCCTCAATGGCGGCGTCCGAGCCCATGGCGCCCATGGCGATGCCCACGTCGGCACGCGTGAGCACGGGCGCGTCGTTGATGCCGTCGCCCACGAAGGCGAGCTTCTCGCGCCCCGTCTCGGAGGCGATGAGGGCCTCGACGCGCTCGACCTTGTCGGCGGGGAGCAGCTGGGCGTGGTACTCGTCGATCCCGAGCTGGCCTGCCACGGCGGCCGCGACCTCGCTGCGGTCGCCCGTGAGCATGACGGTGCGCTTGACGCCGCAGGCGTGCAGCTCGTCGATGGCCTGCTTGGCGTCGTCCTTGACGACGTCGGCGATGACGACGTGGCCGATGTAGCGACCGTCCACCGTGACGTGCAAGATCGTGCCAGTGAGCTCGCAGTCGTGCCAATGCTGGCCGTGGGCGGCCATGAGCTTGTCGTTGCCAACGAGGACCACGTGCTCGTTCTCTCGCGTCTCCTCTCGGACGTGCGCCGAGACGCCGTGGCCGCTCTCCTCCTCGACGCTCACGATGCGGGCCTGGTCGATGACGCCGGTGTAGGCCGCCTTGACCGATAGCGCGATGGGATGGTCGGAGAACGCCTCGGCGTAGGCGGCGCAGCTGAGCACGTAGTCGGGGTCGACGTTCTCCTCGGGGTGGATTGCCACGACGTTGAACGTGCCGTTCGTGAGCGTGCCGGTCTTGTCGAACACGACGGTGTCCACCTCGGAGAGGGCCTCGAGGTAGTTGGAGCCCTTCACGAGAACGCCGATGCGAGACGCGCCGCCGATGCCGCCAAAGAAGCTCAGGGGCACAGAGATGACGAGCGCACACGGGCAGGAGACCACGAGGAACGTCAGGCCGCGCAGGATCCAGTCTGCCCAGGCGCCCGTGACCAGGCCGCCGATGAGGGCGAGGGCCACGGCCGAGCCGGTGACGGCGGGCGTGTAGACGCGGGCAAAGCGCGTGATGAAGTTCTCGGTGCGCGCCTTCTTCTCGCTCGCGTTCTCCACGAGCTCGAGGATACGGCTCACGGTGGACTCGCCGAACGGCTTGGTAGTGCGCACGTGCAGCAGGCCCGTCATGTTGATGCAGCCCGAGATGACGCTGTCGCCCGCGTCGACGTGGCGGGGTACGGACTCGCCGGTGAGGGCAGCCGTGTCGAGCTGCGAGGTGCCGTCCACGATCGTGCCGTCGATGGGAACGCGCTCGCCGGGCTTGATGACGATGACACTGCCCACGGCAACGTCGTTGGGGTCTACCCGCGCAAGCTCGCCGGCGTCGCCCTCGACGTTGGCGTAGTCGGGCGCGATGTCCATCATGGATGCGATGGACTTGCGGCTCTTGCCCACGGCGTAGGCCTGGAACAGCTCGCCTACCTGGTAGAACAGCATGACGGCGGCGCCCTCGGCCATGTGCGGGTCCGCGTCCGGGAACGCGATCATCGCGAAGGCGCCAATCGTGGCGACGGCCATGAGGAAGCTCTCGTCGAAGGCCTTGCCGCGACGGATGTTGTTCCAGGCCTTCTCGAGCACATCGTGGCCGGCGATGAGGAACGGGACGAGAAAGAGCACGAAGCTCGCGTAGAGCGCGCCGGGCTCGCCAAGGAGCGCGGCGAGCACGCCCAGCTCGTCTGCGGCGTAGACGACGGCGAAGATGGCGAGGGCGACAAGGATGCGGTTGCGCTTGTGCCGCATCGACTCCTTCTTGCGGCGCTTCTTCTTGGGCTTGGCGGTGCTGGTTGCCATGGTGTGCTCCCGGTGGTTTTGTTGAACGTATGAGCAATCGTTCATGTATTTGTGCGAGAAGAACCCCTGCCGCTGGCGTGGACCGGGCGGCAGGGGCGGGGATGCGCCGCTAGAGGATGATCTCGCAGTCGGGCTCGGCGTCGGCCGTGTAGTCGATGACACGCTGCAGGACGCTCTCGAACTCGGCGTCGTCGGCCTCGAGGGTGAGCTTCTGGGTCATGAAGTTCACCGAGACGGACGTGACGCCATCGAGCTTGGCAAGGCCGTCCTGCAGCTCGCGGGCGCAGTTGGCGCAGTCGATCTCGTCGAGCTTGAATGCCTTCTTCATGAGGGGTCCTTTCGGCCGCGACGTTGCCCGTTGGAACATCTGAGCAACCGTTCATATATCTGATGCCATTGATTATATGAGCAGCCGTTCAGATGTCAACGAGAATCAAGCGAAATGACGGACCATATTCCGTGAGTGCAGGCATTGAGACATATCGCCTGGGAATATGGCTCCAATGTGTCTCAAAACCTGCGCTCACGTGAGAGCGCGGGCGTTCGCTCGCGCCGTCGCTACTCGCAGATGTGGCTGAGACCCACGTTGAGCATCGTGTAGACGTGGTCGTCGGCGAGCGAGTAGACGATGTTGCGACCGTCCCGCTCGAACTTCACGAGGTGGGCCTGCTTGAGCGTGCGCAGCTGGTGCGAGACGGCGCTTTGCGTGGTGCCCGTCTCGTCGGCGATGTCTGCCACGCACAGCTCGCGGCCCATGAGCGTGAACAGGATCTTGATGCGCGTCGTGTCCGAGAAGACCTTGAACAGGTCTGCGAGGTCGTAGAGCAGCTCCTCCTCGGGGATGCTCTCGGGCGCCTCGCCCACGGGGATGTGACAGCCGCCCGTCTCGCAGGCGTGGTCGTGGGTGTGTTCGTCTGTGGCGGCCATGCGGTCGCTCCCTTCCTGGGACATTGGGGACGGGTTCATCTTTCCCGCTGGTCAGTCTGCCACGGAGACCTGGCGGTACGTGACGCCGCAGGTGTCGAGGATTCGCTTGGAGATGAGGTTGTCCTGCGTGCCCTCGTACTTGTCGCCCAGGTAGACCACCTCGCCGATGCCTGCCTGAACGAGGGTCTTGGCGCACTCGTGGCAAGGGAACAACGTGACGTAGACGGTGGCGCGGTCCAGGTCCTTGAGCGAGCCGCGGTAGTTGAGGATGGCATTGGCCTCGGCGTGTATCACGTAGCTGTGCTTGTCGAGCAGCGGGTCGTCCGTGGTCTCCCAGGGAAACTCGTCGTCATTGAGCGCGGAGGGCGTGCCGTTGTAGCCCACGGAGAGGATGCGGTGATTGGCGTCTGCGATGCAGGCCCCCACCTGGGTGTTGGGGTCCTTGCTGCGCATGCTTGCCGCGATGGCGACGCGCATGAAGAACTCGTCCCAGCTTATGACGTCCGTGCGCTTGCCCGGCATGGCGACTCCCCTCGGTTGACTGCTCCCCACAATGACGCATCTCACCTGCGCGTTCAAGTGTCGAGGGTGACAGTTGGGGACGGGGTCAAACTGTCACCGGCGGGTGGCGGAGGCGGGCGCGGATCGCGGGCTCGTCTGCTATGGCGCGCGCCACGATGGCGTGGAAGCGCGCGTTGTGCGAGGGCTCGAGAAGGTGCGCGAGCTCGTGGGCCACCACGTAGTCGAGACACTCAGGCGGGTAGGCGGCGAGGCGCACGTTGATGCGGATGGATGCGCGGGCGGGCGTGCACGAGCCCCACCTGCTGCTCATGGCTCGCAGCTGCCACGAGCTTGCGTGCGCTCCCGCGAGCGGCTCCATGCGGGCGACAACCCCAGGCAGCGCGCGCTGGAGCTCGCGGTGCCAGAGCTCGTCGAGCTCCGCGGCCGTGGGCACATGGCCGTCTGCCGTGCGCTCCTCGCGTCCCCACAGGGCATAGGTCGGCGAGCCCTCCTCGTGCTCGGCCTGCCCCCGCTGACTCGCCTTGTGCAAGACGCGCTCGGCGATCCACCCCGCGTGGGCGTCGATAAACTCCTGCGCCCGCGTGCGAGACGTGCGCCATGGGACGCTCGCCACCACGGAGCCGTCTGCGCGGACGCGCAGGTTGAGGTTTTTCACGCGCTTGCGCGTCACGCAAACGGGGACGGCGCCCAGGCGCTCGTCCCCGCATCGTACGTACAGCGTGTAGCTGGTGCTCTCCAAGCGGTGTCCCGTGTCGCGGCGCCCGCGCTAGGCGAACTCGATGTCGCCGGTCTCGGCGTCCATGGACTGGACGATGGCGAGGCTCTCCACCTGGTAGCCCTCCTCGCGCAGCGCCTTGCCGCCCGGCTGGAAGCCCTTCTCGATGGCGATGCCGATGCCCTCGACGATGACGCCGGCCTCCTCACAGATCTCCAGCAGGCCCCTGAGCGCGCAGCCCATGGCGAGGAAGTCGTCGAGGATGATGACGTGCTCGCCACGCTCGAGGAAGCGCTTGGCCACGATGACCTCGTAGGTGCGGCCCTTGGTGTAGCTCTTGATCTGCGTGCGGTACTGCTCGCCGTCGAGGTTCTTGGACTCGGTCTTGCGGGCAAAGACCACGGGCACGTTGCCAAAGTGGGTGGCGGCGACGCAGGCGATGCCGATGCCGGAGGACTCGATGGTCAGAATCTTGTCGACCTGCTTGCCGTCGAACAGGTGTGCCCACTCGGCGCCCATCTTGTTATACAGGGAGACGTCGCACTTGTGGTTGAGGAAGCTGTCCACCTTCAGGACGTTGCCCTCGCGAACGATGCCGTCCTGGCGAATGCGGTCCTCGAGCTCCTTCATGCGGCGGTTCCTCCTGACGACGTTGCGGGCGCGCGGCAACCCCGGCCGCGCGCCCATGAGGTTTTCGAACCATTATGCCGCCTTTTGGGGCCAATGCACGCGACAATGCGCGCGAGCTTCTTGTATCCCACGGCTCTTTTTCCTGAAACGCCGCGGCAACACGCGCCGATTATCGTTGGCTGCAACCATAAGGGGGACAAGGCTGGCGCGTCTTGGCCGCGCCGGGCGCAACCGCGCGTGCCCGCGTCCCCGCTCGCGGAGAGGTTCTGCGCATGACGCTTATCAAGCCGCTTGGCCCCGAGCTCGAGGAGTACGTGCGTGACGAGTCGCGTACGGTGGGCGAGGCCGAGACCATCTCATTTCCCACCAGCGAAGAGGACGTGCGAGACGTGCTGCGCGAGCTGCATGCCTCCGCCACGCCCGTGACGGTGCAGGGCGCGCGCACGGGTCTGGCGGCGGGCGCGGTGCCCCATGGCGGGCACGTGCTCAACCTGAGTCGCATGGACAAGGTGCTGGGTCTGCGCCGTGATGACAGCGGCGCGTACTACCTGCTCGTGCAGCCCGGCGTGGTGCTCGCGAACCTCCGCAAGGCGCTTGCGAACAAGTCCCTGCCCGCGTCCGGCTGGGACGAGGCGAGCCTGGCGGCGCTCGACGAGCTGTATGCCGGTCCCGAGCAGTTCTTCCCCACGGACCCCACCGAGACGAGCGCCTGCATCGGCGGCATGGTGGCCTGCAACGCCTCTGGCGCGCGCAGCTACGGCTATGGCCCGGTGCGCCCGCACGTGAGCGCGCTGCGCGTGGTGCTTGCGGATGGCGACGTCGTGGCGCTGCGCCGCGGCGAGGCGTTCGCGAGCGGTCGTGCGCTGCGCCTCGTCACCGAGGGCGGGCGCGAGCTTGCCCTCGACCTACCCAGCTACGAGATGCCGCACACCAAGAACGCCTCCGGCTACTACGTGGCCGATGACATGGACGCCCTCGACCTGTTCGTGGGAAGCGACGGCACGCTGGGCGTCGTGACCGAGATTGAGCTTGCGCTCATGCCGGCCCCGGCCGTCGTGTGGGGTGTGAGCTGCTTCTTCGAGTCCGAGAAGGCCGCGCTCGACTTCACGGTGGCCGTGCGTCCCGCGCTGTCCCACGCCGCGGCCGTCGAGTACTTCGACGCCGGCGCCCTCTCGATCCTACGCTCCCAGCGGGCACGCAGCGCCGCGTTCGCGAGTCTGCCGGCCGTGGACGAGCGCTTTGCCTGCTGCGTCTACGTGGAGCTCGACTGCAACGATGAGGACGAGGCGCTCTCCGAGCTGTATGCCGTCGGCGATGCCATGGAGGCCGCCGGTGCCAGCGAGGCCGACACCTGGGTGGCGCGCACGGACGTGGACCGCGAGTGCCAGCGCTTCTTCCGCCATGCGGTGCCCGAAAGCGTGAACATGCTCATCGACGAGCGCCGCCGCACCAACCCCACTATCACGAAGCTCGGCAGCGACATGTCCGTGCCCGACGAGCGCCTCCACGACGTCATCGAGCTCTATCGGACCACGCTTGCCGAGGCGGGCCTCCAGAGCGCCGCGTGGGGCCACATCGGCAACAACCACCTGCACGTGAACGTGCTGCCAAGGGATGGTGCCGACTTTGCCGCGGGCAAGGAGCTGTTTGCCTCGTGGGCGGCCGAGGTCACGCGCATGGGCGGTGCGGTGTCTGCCGAGCACGGCGTGGGCAAGATCAAGCGTGGATTCCTCGAGACGATGTATGGTCCCGAGCACATCCGCGAGATGGCTCGTCTCAAGCGCGAGCTCGACCCGGCTGGACAGCTCGGCCGCGGCAACTTGTTTGGCGAGGAGCTGCTCGATGCCATGGCCGGCGATGCGCCGGCGGGTGTCGCGCGCGAGAAGGGCGGTGAGCGCGCATGAGGTCCGTCGTCTGCATGAAGGCCGTTCCCTCCACCACCGAGGTCCGCATGGACCCCAAGACCAACACAATCGTCCGCGATGGCAGGCAATCCGTTGCCAACCCGTTTGACACGGCGGCGCTCGAGGTGGCCCTTGCGCTCAGGGACGAGCTCGGCGGGCACGTGGCCGTGCTATCCATGGGCATTCCGGACACGTGTCGCCTGCTGCGAGACGCCATCGCCCGCGGCGCCGACGAGGCGTTGCTGCTCTCCGACCGTGCGTTCGCGGGAGCCGACACGCTCGCGACCTCCTACGCGCTCTCGATGGGCCTCGACGAGCTGGGTGATGCCGACCTCGTGCTGTGCGGCAAGATGGCCGTGGATGGCGACACGGCCCAGATCGGCCCCGAGCTCGGCGGCATTCTCGGCGTCCCGTGCGTCACGAGCGTCACCGAGGTGCTCGAGGCAAGCGACAGCCGCGTGGTCGTGCGCCACGACACCGACGAGGGCTCGGAGACGGTCGAGGTGCCGCTGCCAGCCGTGCTCACCGTGACGAAGGAGGTCGCGACGCTGCGCATGCCGAGCATTGCCGGCGTGCGTGCTGCCGCCGCGGCGCCGGTTCGCGTGCTCGACGCGGCCACGCTGGGGGCAGACCCCGCGTGCTGCGGTTTGGCTGGCTCTCCCACGCAGGTGGTGCGCTCGTTCGTGCCCGAGCGAAGCAACGAGGCAATGGCGATTGGCGGCACGCCCGCCGAGCAGGCGTCTGCCCTGCTCGAGGTCTTTGAGGAGGTCGCGCGATGAACGGACTGGTAGTTGACTCCGAGAAGTGCGTGGGATGCCGCCGCTGCGAGCGCGTGTGCGGCAACGGCGGCATCGAGGTCGTGGAGCGCCGGGCGCATGTGCTCGACGGCTGCATCAGCTGCGGTATGTGCGTTGATGCCTGCCCGGTGGGCGCGCTTTCGATCGAGCGCGACGAGCTTGACGCGGACACGTCTGCCTATCACGACATCTGGGTGTTCTCGCAGGTGGGGGCGGATGGTACGGTGCTGCCCGTGGCGCTTGAGCTCGTGGGCAAGGGACGCGAGCTGGCCGACGAGCGGGGATGCGCGCTCGTGGCCGTCCTGGGCGAGCACTCGGATGCCGACGACGCCAACGCGCGTGCCCTCGCTGCCGCCGGTGCCGATGAGATCCTGCGTACGTGCGATGACCGTCTCGCCCACACGGACGTCGAGTGCTACGCCGCCTGGCTGTGCGCCCTGGCGCTCGAGCGAAAGCCCGAGGTCATCCTCTATGGCGCCACGAACTTTGGCCGTGAGCTCGCGCCGCGCGTGGCCGTCATGCTGCAGACGGGTCTCACGGCCGACTGCACGATTCTCGAGATGGACCGTGAGCGTGGCCTGCTCCAGCAGACGCGCCCGGCGTTCGGCGGCAACCTCATGGCCACGATCGTGTGCCCCAGCCATCGCCCGCAGATGGCGACCGTGCGTCCCGGCATCTTTCCCGCGCCCGCGCCTCGCGAGGCGGGGGAGCCAAACGTGACCGATGTCCTGCTCGATGCCGCGGTCTACGGGCGCGTGCACGTGCTGTCGCGCGAGAAGGCTGGCGAGGCGGCCTCGATCACGGACGCGGAGGCGCTCGTGGTGGTGGGCCGCGGCATCGGCGGCAAGAAGGCCCTTGCGCGCGTGCGCAGGCTGGCCGAGCTGCTGGGCGAGCGCCTGGGCTGCGCGTGCGAGATCGGCTGCACGAGGCCGGTCGTGGAGGCGGGTTGGCTCGACTACTCGCACCAGGTTGGCCAGACGGGCGTCTCGGTGGCGCCGCGCCTGCTTGTGAGCCTGGGCGTCTCCGGCGCCATCCAGCACCTGGCGGGCATCTCCGGCGCCGAGACGGTCGTGGCCGTGAACGAGGATGCGGACGCGCCCATCTTTGGCGTGGCCAACTACAAGGTCGTCGGCGACTGCATGGCCGTGGTCGAGGAGCTCATCAACAAGCTTGAGGCTCGACCTTAAATCTCGACGGTCGTTTGTGCGAGAAGGGCCTGATGGCTGCGACGAGTGAGCTACTCCAGGCCCGGACCGCGGTAGCGCCCGGTCGCGGAGTTGTATTCGAGCACCGCGACCTCGCCGTAACGCATGACGTTGGCGTCGATGTAGTAGTGACTCGCCCCGTCAAACCAGATCCCGCGATAGCCGGGGATGCCGCTCACGGCCTCGGTGTTGATGTGCCCGGCGATCACGTTGAGGTCAAACCTCTCGCCAGCGTAGTCGGGCGGCATGGCCGTGAACCACTCCACGGGGGTACCGACCCTCCAGAGGTCGCCGGCCTCCTCGTCGATCCCCGCGTGCACGAACACCTGGCCAAACCCGCTCTCGTAGTAATAGGGCAGGCCGCGGACCCACTTGATGACGTCGCTGTGCTCGTCCTTCATGCGCCCCACCGCGAACCGGTAGGCATCCTCGAAGCGCCTTAGCAGAAGGAGGTGGCTGAGATGCGCGAAGTCGTCTTCCGACAGAAAGCTCCTGGCGGTGGCGAGGTTGCTGTCTGCCAGCATCCAAGCGCGGGCAAAGTCTGGGTCGGCAACCTCGTCGATGTACTCGAGAAACATCTCCTCGTGGTTCCCGCGGAGGGCAATGACCCGCTCCCCGTAGCGCTCCGCCATGTCCATGACGAGCCTGAAGACGCCGAGGCTGTCCGGGCCGCGATCGCAGTAGTCGCCCAGGAGGACGAGCCTGGAGTCGGGGTTGTCAAGGTCGATGGTTCCGAGCGCCTTCTCGAAGGCTCCCAGACAACCGTGGATGTCGCTCATTGCATAGATTTTCATGGGACCCCCTACGCTAGTAGTTGACGCCCTTCCAACCTCCGAGCTCCAGATAGGTGCCCTCGGCAAACACTTCCTCACGGCTCTTTCCAAGCTCGTCCAGGATCTCGCGGTCGCTCGAGTGGTAGTACAGGTCAAACAGGTGGAGTGCCACGGCGGGGTCTTGCAGGCGGCGGAACTGTGCGGCCAGTTCGGCGCCGGGGTAGAGGACCATGCGCCCGGCGACTATGGGATTGCCATATGCCAGCCACATGCTGTTGAGCCGAACGTAGCGATCGAACACTGATCCAGCGATTTCCAGCTCATCGATTGCCTGCTGGCGCGTGTATACGTTCTCGGGATTGATCTTCTCAATCACAAACTCGACGTTCTCTTTGGTCGGGATCCACTTCTTATGCATGGGAGCTCCTCTTGACGGCTCTTTAACAGCCTTTGACAGCTAATTGCAAATTATAAATGAAAAAATAGTCAAAAGTAGACAAGATTTTCGAATTCGGACATGTTCAAACGTGCTATCTTAGTCGTGCCGGCAATGATAGACGATTGAAAGTAGCATAAAAAAGATTGTAGAAAGGACAATGATGAAAGAGAAGAATACGGTTAAGGCCCTGCTCGTTCCCGTTGGAGGCGCACCGAGGGAGATCGCGCTGTCAAGTGGCGGCATTTGCCAAGCGCTCGGGTGCGAGATGTTCGACTGCGCCCATGAGCAGACACTGAGGGATGTCGAGGTGACGCATATCGTGGATGACTTCGGGAAGGTCCACCACGCGAAGCCCAACCGCGCCGTCTATGACGAGGATGGGAACCTCATCGATGTCATCTGCGGCGACTTCCTCATTGCAGCCTTCTCGAAGGGCGAGCTGGTTGACCTGCCCCAGGAGGCCCTCGAGAGCTATGCCGAGCGATACCGAGACATCCTGAGCGGCCTCGTCATCGCGACTCGCTTCAAGGCCGTGCGATTCCTCAACGGGGAGACTCCCGTGAACTTTGGGTCCGATAGGCTTCGCTACGCCCTCGATGGCCGCAACCTGATGAGGGAGTACATGGACCGGTACAAGGGGGAGGGCTACTGGGAGAGCCGCGGTGTCGCCATTGAGCGCTGGCTCGACTACTGGCTGGATTTCTTTGGGCCAAAGAAAACGCCCGACCTGCACGAGCTCTGCTTTGAGGACGAGGAGCTTGCCAGGCTCAGCGACACGCTCGTCAGCCTCTGGTCGCCGCTGAAGATGGCCCTGCAGATCTCTCCCTCTTCTCCCTGGTATGGCGCCAAGACCGAGCCCACCAAGAGCGAGGAGAACCTCAAGGACATCAGGGAACACCTTTTCGAGTATCTCCCCATTGGCGAGTTCGAGGGGCTCTATCGCCTCGCGGACATGTGCGAGCTCGACTACAACGTTTGGGTCCTGCCAGACAAGGCCATGCAGTGCCGTGGCGGCATGTTCTTCGACGAGGTGGCCCCGAGCATTGCGGCGCTCTTCCCAGGTGGCCCGTTCGAGTCGCTGCTGGGGGAGAGGAACCTCTATGAGTACCTTGCGGGCGAGGGCGTGACCCGCCTCTTCCAGGGTGACCTGTACGTCTCGAACCTCCTGCCCGTCATTCCGGGGGCCGAGCCGGGCAAGGCGGTGTGGGCCACTGGCAGGTATGGGCTGAAGTGCCTGATTGAGGGCATGATCAACACGATTTGGGAGAGGGTCGAGGTGTTCAAGTTCGCTGAGGCCGTGCGAGAGGCACCCTCGGCCTAAGTAAGACGGTGGCGCAAGCGGGACATCGCTTCCGCTTGCGCCATCGGGCGTTCACGCTTGTCATGGGCACTGCCAGGTTGGTGTGGGCGCACGGCGAGGCGCAAGCGAGGCTGGGGGGGTCGCGAAGCGATATGTCCGAGCGAACGTTTCGCCCCGCGCCTTCCCCGAGAAGCTCTCAGAGCGTCTTTGCGAAGTCGATCCCGTTGCTCGTGTAGGCAACCTCAAGGTGGAAGCGGTCGGCACGCGCTATGCCTATGCTCGCGAGCAGGGGCCTGCCGTTGACGTCGAGCGCGCGCGTGAACACGCGGACGCCCGGGGCTCCCGCGTCCGTCTCGAGCAGGCGAGCCTCGCGGCGGTCGAGGGTGACGGCCTCGATGCGCTCCTCGGTGCGTTCGGGCAGCGAGTGGGAGCTCTGCGCGATGCAGGTGTAGATGGACGTGTGGAGCAGGTCTGCCTCGCTGAGGCGGGGCAGCGCGCGGACGGGGCAGAAGGCGAGCTCATGGATGACGGCGCGGCCGTCCGCGAGCCTGAGGCGGTTGACCTCCCAGAGCGGCTCGCCCTCCACGACGTCAAGGCTGCGGGCCGTGGCTGCGTTCGCCGCTATCCTGTTGAGCCCGAGGAACTTCGAGGTCACATGGGCGCCGCTGCGTTCGAGGTTGTCCGAGGTGCTTGCCTTGAGGTAGAGCGTGCCCAGGCCCAGGAGGCGCTCGCCTTCGTTCATATACGTGCCCTGGCCGCGACGCCTGCGCACGTAGCCCTCGTCCACGAGGTCCTTGAAGCAGCGGCGCACCGTGGCCCGCGAAAGGCCGAACGCCTCGCACAGCTGTGCCTCGGTGGGCAGCGGCGTGGACGAGTCGATCATGTCCGCCGCAACGAGCTGCAGGATGCGATGCTTGAGCTGCCTATACAGCGGCGTGGGCGAGTTGTGGTCTAGCGGGCTTGCCGACAACGTCTCGAGAACATCCATGTGCGCCTCCAGTCGCCTTGCCTGCTGTATGAATTGTATCTAACGGCAAGACATACGGTTGACGGGCAAACGCTACGAGCTGTTCACTTCTCGGCCTCCAATGTGGCCGAGAAATGCGCAAAACGTAGCGTTTGGGCAACAATCAGCCCAGGCGTCCCTTCGGAGGCGAAAAGACCCACAACCAGCAGCAAGGCCGCTCGCAGCCTATCGAGTTCGCGAACGGCTCCTGCTTCGTAAGCCGCCATGGGCCGGGCGAGGCGGCCCGCGAGGCTAAGGGAGATTGCGCAGCAATCTGTCCTCGCGGATGCCTTGCCCGGTCCATGGCGGGCCCGCGCACGCAAAAGGCCGCCCCGGAACCCATCGGATCCCGGGGCGGCCTCGCAAGCAGCCGGGGGCCTTTACGCCTCCAGCGCCTCCATCATGGAGTGGGCGGCCTTCTTGCCGGCGCCCATGGCCAGGATGACCGTGGCAGCGCCCGTGACGATGTCGCCACCGGCCCAGATGCGCGGGTCAGACGTGCGGCCGTTCTCGTCGGCCTCGATGTAGCCCCACTTGTTGAGGGCCACGTCCTCGGCGGCAAGCTTCGGGAACGGGTTGGCGTTCGTGCCGATGGCCGTGACGGCCACGTCGCACGGAATCTCGAACTCGGAGCCCTCGACGGGGTGCGGGCGGCGACGGCCGCTCTCGTCGGGCTCGCCGAGCTCCATGCGCTCGAGCTTGACCTTGCTCACGAAGCCGTTCTCGTCGGCCTCGAACTCGATGGGCGAGACGAGCGGCAGGATCTGGACGCCCTCCTGCTTGGCGTGGTGGAGCTCCGCCTTACGAGCGGGCATCTCCTCCTCGGTGCGGCGATAGGCGAGCGTGACGGTGTCGGCGCCAAGGCGAAGCGCGGTGCGCGCGGCGTCCATGGCAACGTTGCCGCCACCAAAGACGACGACGTTCTTGCCGTGCTTGGTGGGCGTGTCGTAGGTGGGGAAGTTCTCGGCCTTCATGAGGTTCACGCGCGTGAGGTACTCGTTGGCGCAGAAGACGCCGGGGAGGTTCTCGCCCGGGACGTTGAGGAACTTGGGCAGGCCGGCGCCCACGGCGAGGTACATGGCGTCGAAGCCCTGCTCCTCGAAGAGCTCCTTGGCGTCGGTGATGCGGCCCACGACGCTGTTGTACTCGAACTTGACGCCGAGCTTCTCCAGGCCGTCGATCTCACGCTTGACGATCTTCTTGGGCAGACGGAACTCGGGGATGCCGTAGGTCAGCACGCCGCCGCCGGTGAAGAAGGCCTCGAAGACCGTGACGTCATAGCCGTTGCGGGCAAGCTCGCCGGCGCAGGCGATGCCGGAGGGGCCGGAGCCCACGACGGCGACCTTCTTGCCGTTGGACGGCTTGACCTCGGGGTCGTGCGCAAGCTCGGTGGCGTTGTCGCCCAGGAAGCGCTCGAGCTGACCGATGGCGATGGCACGGTCCTTCTTGTTGAGGACGCAGTGGCCCTCGCACTGGTTCTCCTGCGGGCACACGCGGCCGCAGACAGAAGGAAGCAGGCTGGACTCGCGGATGATGTCGAGGCCGCCGCCAAAGTCGCCCTCGCGGATCTTCTCGATGAAGCCCGGGATGTTGATGTTGACGGGGCAGCCCTGGACGCACTGCGGGTTCTTGCAGTCGAGGCAGCGGTTGGCCTCGGCCACGGCGTCGGCCATGGAGTAGCCGCGGTCGACGGGGCGGAAGTCCTGCGCGCGCTCCTCGGGGAGCTCCTCGACGTAAGGGGTGCGGGGAGCCTTCATGTTGGGCTTGTACTTACCGTTTACCTGTGGCATGCGCAGCTCTCCTCCTTGTAGGCCTCCATGGCCTGGCCCTCTTCCGTGCGATACGAACCCTGGCGGGCGCGCAGGTCGTTCCAGTCGACCTGGGTGGCGTCAAAGTCCGGGCCGTCGACGCAGGCGAACTTCGTCTTGCCGCCGACCTCGACGCGGCAGCAGCCGCACATGCCGGTGCCGTCGACCATGATGGGGTTGAGGCTGGCGACGATGGGCAGGCCGTACTTCTCGGCCGTGAGGGCGGAGAACTTCATCATGGGGACGGGGCCGACGCAGAACGCGGCGTCGACGGCCTTCTCCTGGCAGAGGCGCTCGAGCGGAGCGGTCACGACGCCCTTCTCGCCCTCGGAGCCGTCGTCGGTGGTGATGTAGAGGCCCTCGAGCGGCAGCGCCTTGAACTGGTCGGTGAGGATGAGCAGGTCCTTGGTGCGGGCGCCCATGATGACCGAGACCTTCTTGCCCTGCTCGCAGAACGTGCGGGCAACGGGGTAGGCGATGGCGAGGCCAACGCCGCCGCCGAGCACGACCACGCGGTCGCCCTCAAGCTCGGTGGGGTTGCCGAGCGGGCCGGTGACGTCCTGGAGCTCGTCACCCTCGTTGTAGGTCGAGAGCATCTCGGTCGTCTTGCCGATGACCATGAAGATGAACTCGATCCAGCCCTCCTCGGCGTTCCAGCCGGCGAGCGTGAACGGGACGCGCTCGCCCTGCTCGTTCGCGCGGACCATCAGGAACTGGCCGGCATGGGCCTTCTTGGCCATCTGCGGCGCCTCCACGCGGAACTCGAACACCTTCTCCGAGAACTGCGTCTTTTTGAGGATCTTGTACATGCAGATCTCCTCTCCTGTCTTGCCTCCTGCGCCTGGGCGCCGGCCATAGCCCCGAGCCGACGTGCGTTGGCGCGTGTTTGCACACACGACGTAATTCTATCTCGCGAGCGACGTTCGGATATCGGAATTGTCTTGGCAATAATGCCCGTGACCTGCGGGTATTTGGTTAAATGACCACAGTGTGAGGGTCAACTTTTTAACGGGCGACGCGCTGACCTGCGACGGCGCCATCGCGCGGTGCCGCGAGACAAATTCGCCCGCGAGCAGCGCCATGCCGCTCGCGGGCGAATATCTACCGTTCACGGACCAATGGGCTCGATACGGCCCGACGCTCACGTTTCCCACCGCCGGCGCGCAAGCAAAATACGCAGGTTTTGACCGAGACGGGCCGAATGGCGAGCTTCCAAGTCCAGAACTGCGTTATTTGCGGCGAGGCGGGCGCGGCGTTACCTGCTGCCGGGCTTGCCGGCGCCGTTCACGTGGTCGCGGGCAAAGACGACCCCGCGTTCGAGGCATATCTCGGCGGTGTCCGCCGCATCGATGGCCGCGCGGCGCACGTCCTCCATCTCGGCGTTGCGGTACTCCTTGAGCACCCAGTCCACGACGGGCATACGCCCCGGGGGCATGCCGATGCCAACGCGGATGCGCGAGAAGTCCCTGCTCCCGAGCTTGTTGATGATGGACTTGAGGCCGTTGTGGCCGGCGTGGCCGCCGCCGACCTTCACGCGGACGCAGCCGGGGTCCAGGTCGAGCTCGTCGTGGATGACGAGCAACTCCTCGGGGGCAACCCTGTACTCGCGGCAGAGCTTGGAGATGGGGCCGCCGCTCGTGTTCATGAAGTCCTGGGGCATGGCGAGGATGACCTCGCGTGGACCCTCCTGGCCGCGCACGCGCACGACGGCGACCTTGGCGCCGCACTGGCTCTTCCAGTAACCGGCGCCCAGACGGCTCCCAAGCTCCTCGATGGCGCGGAACCCCGCGTTGTGGCGGGTGTTCTCGTACTCCTCGCCCGGATTGCCGAGGCCTGCGACGAGGCGAATCTCTCCTGGCTGTGCTGCTGGCATGCGCTGTCCTTGTCGTCGTCCATGGAGAAGGCCGCGCGCTCGAGCAAGCACGCGGCCTTCCGTCGTTCGATGGGTCTTGCCTAGAGGTTGAAGCGGCCGCCGACCATGCCGGAGACGCTCGTCTCGGTGAAGACGTGGTAGATGCACTCGGCAATCTCGTTGGCGACGGAGATCGTGTGGATCTTGCCGCCGAGCTCCTCGGCGGTGTGGGGCACGGAGTCGGTGACGACGCACTCCTCGATGGGAGCGTCGTTCAGGCGCTCGATGGCGGGGCCGGAGAAGATGCCGTGCGTGGCGCACACGTGGATGTCACCGGCGCCCATGGACTTGAGCTCGCGGATGGCGGCGCACAGGGTGCCGGCCGTGTCGATCATGTCATCGTTGATGATGCAGGTGCGGCCCTTGATGTCGCCGATGATGCCCATGACTTCGGCCTGGTTGTGGTGCGGGCGACCCTTGTGGGCGATGGCGAGGTCGCAGCCGAGCTGGTCGGAGAGCTTCTTGCACGCCTTGGCGCGGCCCACGTCGGGGGAGACGACGACGGTGTTCTCCCAGTCGAAGTTCTTGCCCTTGAAGTACTCGCCAAACAGCGGCAGGGCCGTGAGGTGGTTCACGGGGACGTCGAAGAAGCCCTCGATCTGGCCCTGGTGCAGGTCGAGCGTGATGACGCGGTCCACGCCGGCCGTCTCGAGAAGGTTCGCGACGAGGCGGGCCGTGATGGGCTCGCGCGGGCCGGCCTTGCGGTCCTGGCGGGCATAGGCGTAGTGGGGGATGACCGCGGTGACGGAGCGGGCCGAGGCGCGGTGCGCGGCGTCGGCCACGATGAGGGTCTCCATCATGAGGTCGTTGACGTTCTTGCCCACGATGGACTGGACGAAGAACACGTCGCAGCCGCGGACCGTCTCGTCAAAGCGGGCATAGATCTCGCCGTTGGCGAACTGCTCGAGCACGAGGCCGTCCACCTCGACGCCCAGGATCTTGGCGATGTCAGCCGCGAGGCCGGGGTTGCTCGTGCCGCTGTAGATTCTCAAGCGCTTCTTGATGGGTACGAGCTGGTCGAGATCTTCGTACATCTGGGTTCCGCCCTTTCGTCGAACCTTCGCTGCCGGTTGCGTGACTCGGCCTCGCCAAAGTGGGGGTGGCGGGGCCGCGTTTGGTCGCACGCTCATCATGGTACTTCATGAACGTCGCCGCGGGCACGTGCCCACGGCGACTGGTTGGCTATTTCTGCGCGCGGAGCGCCTCGAAGTGCTTGTGCGCCCAGCCCTCGATGTTCTTCTGGCGTGCGCGGCCCACGGACAGGGCATCTGCCGGGACCGGCTCGGTGACGACGGAGCCGGCGGCCACGAGCGCGCCGTCGCCAATCTCGCCGGGGGCCACGATCATGGTGTCGGAGCCCACGAAGACGTCGTTGCCGATGTGGGTCTTGTGCTTGTGGACGCCGTCGTAGTTGCAGGTGATGGAGCCGGCGCCCATGTTGACGCCGCTGCCCATGGTCGTGTCGCCGATGTAGGAGAGGTGCGGCACCTTGCTGCCCTCGCCAATCGTGGACTTCTTGATCTCCACGTGCGTGCCGGCCTTGGAGCCGTTGAGCATGTGCGTGCCGGGGCGCAGGTAGGCGCGCGGGCCGCAGTCCACGGCGTTCTCGAGCTTGGCGTCGATGGCAACGGTCTCGTCGATGACGCAGCCGTCGCCGGCGCTCGTGTTCGTGAGGCGCGTGTTGGGACCAAGCTGGCAGTCTGAGCCCACGTGGCACTCGCCGATGAGGTGGGTCTGGGGCCAGACGACGGTGTCGCGGCCGATGGTGCAGTCCGGGCCGATCCAGGCCTGCGCGGGGTCGATGAACGTGACGCCCTGCGTCATGAGTCGCTCGTTGATGCGGTCGCGGGCGATGGCCGTGAGCTGGGCGAGCTGGGCGCGAGAGTTCACGCCGAGGCCCTCGCGGTAGTCGTCGCAGTGGAAGGCGCGCACGGGGTGGCCGTGGCGCTTGAGGATCTCGAGCATGTCGGGCAGGTAGTACTCGCTCTGGGCGTTGTCGCAGCCGACCTCGCCGATGTGGGCGGCGAGCAGCGCCCCGTCGAACGCGTAGCAGCCGGCGTTGCACTCGGTGAGGGTGGCCGCCTGCTCGGGCGTGCAGTCCTTCTGCTCGACGTTGCGCTCGATGGTGCCGTCTGCGGCGAGCACGATGCGGCCGTAGCCGAACGGGTCGGGCGGGGTGATGGTGAACGCCGTGGCCGCCGCGTTGCCGTTCGAGACGGACTCGGCGAACGCCTTGACGGTCTCGGCCGTGACGAGCGGCAGGTCGCCGTTGAGCACGACGACGGGGCCGGCGTCGATGCCGGTGGCCTCGAGCGCGACCTTCACGGCATGCCCCGTCCCCAGGCGCTCGGTCTGCTCCACGCACTCGACGCGGGCGGGCGAGCCGGCATAGGCTGCCTCGACGATGGCGCGGACCTCGTCCGCGTGGCTGCCCACGACGATGACGACGCGGCTGCAGCCGCCGGCGATGGCGGCGTCTGCCACCCAGCGGATCATGGGCTTGCCGAGGATCTTGTGGGAGACCTTGGCGTGGTTCGACTTCATGCGGGTGCCCTCGCCGGCGGCGAGGATGATGGCGGTGGCGTTTGCCATGGTGTGCCTTCCGTTTGAGCGGGCTTGCAACGCTGTGATGATAGCGCAGGCATGTGAAGCGGCTGCGAGGGCGCGTGCAGCCCGTGGCGGTTCTCGGCACAAAAAGACCAGCGCGTCGCTGGGGTACTAGGATTCGAACCTAGGTAACGGGAATCAAAATCCCGGGTCCTGACCACTGGACGATACCCCAGCGACGCGCTGGCGCGCATAAGTGTAGCAGCTCGCGGGCGTCTGGCGTTGCGAGACGAGGGTGAGATGGGACAAACGAACCCGTCTCCAGCGTCCCGCTAGGCGAGCAGGTAGCGCTCGATGAAGTCTGCGAGGCCGTCCTGCTCGTTCGTGAGCGACAGCGTGTAGTCGGCCGCCTCGCGGGCCACCGCGGTGGCGTTGCCCATGGCGATGCCGAGGCCCGCGGCGCGCAGCATCTCGACGTCGTTACCCGAGTCGCCGATGGTGCAGACGTTGTCGATGGTGCAGCCCAGGCGCTCGGCCACGGTGGCGAGACCTCCGGCCTTGCTCACGCCGGGCACGTTGTACTCGACGTTGTTGGGCCCGCAGGGATTGGACGTGAGGTCGAGCTCGTCTCCGATCGCGACGAAGTCGTCGTCCGTCCAGGGCGCGGCGTAGCGCACGCCCACCTTCACGACGCCCCAGCGGTTCGCCTCGATGAGCGCGGGGACGTCATAGCAGGTGAGGGGCTCGCGCCAGCGCTCGGCGCCGCGGACGCGCACGTACTCCTCGCGGCTGATGCAGTCTCCCAGGCGCGTGCCGTACGGATCGTCCAGGCACAGATAGATGACGACGCCGGGCTGCTTGAGGCGGCGGATGAGCTCGGCGGCCGTTGTGGAATCGATGACGTCGTGGCGCAGGAACTCGCCGCTCGTGCGGTCGCGGATGACCGAGCCGCACGCGCAGACGGTGTAGTGGAAGTCGTCCATGCCCAGCACGCTCTGGCACAGGCGCTGCCAAGTGCGGCCCGTCGTGGGCACGGGCTCGATGCCGTGCTCGATGAGCGCGCGCACGGCCGTCTTCGTGCGGGGCGAGACGCTCTTGTCGTCCCTCAGAAACGTTCCGTCCAAATCGAAGCCGAACACCTTGGTGTCGCGCGCCCTTGCCGCGACCTCGTCTTCCGTGAGTCCCATGCTGCCGCCGTTCTCCTCGTTGTCTGCCTGCTCCATGATAGCGGCCGCCAGGTGCCGCTGGAACAGGGGACTGTCCTCTGTTCCACGCGCAGACGCTGCAAAGTGAGCAGTTGTTCTCGAGAATGGCGCGCGATAACTGCTCAAGTCGTAGCGTTTGGGGCGTGGCTGGGTGCCTCCCCGCCCGCGTGCCCCGGCCGCCCTACGTGCCGCCTGCCGAAGTCGCGCTTGCATGCGGCGGGCCGTCTGCTACAGTGGAGCAACTATTGACGAGGGAGACCAGATGAGCCAGAGCGTCAACAACAGCGCACTGCTTCTAGGCCTAGTGCTACTACCTGCGGGTACGCGCTAGGGCCAGTCCCTGTCTGTCTTTTTTGGCACCCACGCGTCCCGCGCCATCGCACGGATTCTCGCGCAGGGTGTTTTCTTTTTTCTCGGCCCGGTGATTGGGCCCAGGAGCTCCCACAGCGCACCTCCGTGCCCCAGGGTGCGCGACGCACGACGCGAAGGAGCAACCATGACACGCAAGATCGCCATTTTCGACACCACCCTGCGCGACGGCGAGCAGTCGCCGGGCGCGTCCATGAACACCGAGGAGAAGCTCGTCATCGCGCGTCAGCTCGTGCGCATGAACGTCGACGTCATCGAGGCGGGCTTTCCCATCTCGAGCCCGGGCGACTTCAAGAGCGTGGCCGAGATTGGCAAGATCGCCAGAGACTCCTGCACCGTCTGCGGCCTCACGCGCGCCGTGGACAAGGACATCGAGGTCGCGGCCGAGGCGCTCAAGACGGCCGGCCGCCCGCGCATCCACACGGGGCTGGGCGTCTCGCCCTCGCACCTGCGCGACAAGCTCCACCTCACCGAGGAGCAGGCCATCGAGCGCGCCGTCCACGCCGTGAGCTACGCGCGCAAGTTCGTGGACGATGTCGAGTTCTACGCCGAGGACGCCGGCCGCTCGGACCAGGAGTTCCTCGTCCGCATCGTCCAGGCTGCCGTGCGCGCCGGCGCCACCGTGGTCAACATCCCCGACACCACGGGCTACAACATGCCCTGGAACTTCGGCACTCGCATCGCCGACCTGCGCGAGCGCGTCGACGGCATCGAGGACGTCACCATCTCCGTCCACACGCACAACGACCTCGGCATGGCCACCGCGCTTGCCCTCGACGCCGTCATGAACGGCGCCACGCAGATCGAGTGCACCATCAACGGCCTGGGCGAGCGAGCCGGCAACACCTCGCTCGAGGAGGTCGTCATGGCCATCAAGATGCACGGCGAGGCGCTCGACGCCCACACGGACGTCGTGACGCAGGAGCTCACGCGCGCCAGCAAGCTCGTGAGCTCCATCACGGGCATCAACGTGCAGCCCAACAAGGCCATCGTGGGCGCGAACGCCTTCGCGCACTCCTCGGGCATCCACCAGGACGGCGTGCTCAAGGCTCGCGACACCTACGAGATCATCGACCCGGCGGACGTGGGCGCCGCCGGCTCCGAGATCATCCTCTCGGCCCGCTCCGGCCACGCTGCGCTGCGCCACCGCCTCGGCGAGCTGGGCTACACGTTCGCCGACGAGGAGTTCGACGACATCTACAACCGCTTCCTGGAGATCGCCGACCAGAAGAAGGAGGTCTTCGACGAGGACCTCGAGGCCATGGTCCAGGAGCGCCAGCGCGAGGTGAAGGCCGTCTACACGCTCGACGCGCTGCAGGTCTCCTGCGGCGACCCGCTCGTGCCCACGGCCACGGCAACCATCACCGACGAGGTGGGCGCCACGCACGTCGTGTGCTCCACGGGCACGGGCCCCGTTGACGCCGCGTACAAGGCCATCGACAAGGTCGTGGCCGTCCACGGCGACCTGTCCGAGTTCAACGTCAAGGCCATCACGCGCGGCATCGACGCCATCGGCGAGGTCACGGTGCGCATCACGGCCGAGGACGGCAAGATCTACACCGGTCGCGGTGCCGACAACGACATCATCGTGAGCTCCGCGAAGGCCTACGTGAACGCCGTGAACCGCATGATCCAGACGAACCGCTCCAAGGAGGGCAAGTAAATGACGCGCCCCATGACCATGGCCGAGAAGATCCTGGCCGCCCACGCGGGTCTCGATGAGGTCGTTCCCGGCCAGCTCGTCGAGTGCGACCTCGACCTCGTGCTCGCCAACGACATCACTGCCCCCATCGCCATCAAGACCGTGAACGAGATCGGCGCCGGCGTCTTCGATCGCGACCGCATCTGTCTCGTGCCGGACCACTACAGCCCCAACAAGGACATCAAGAGCGCCGAGCAGACCAAGGTCACGCGCGACTTTGCCCACGAGCACCACATCACGAACTACTTCGAGCAGGGCTGCATGGGCATCGAGCACGCGCTTCTGCCCGAGCAGGGCGTCGTGGTGCCCGGCGACCTCATGATCGGTGCGGACTCGCACACCTGCACCTACGGCGGCATCGGCGCCTTCTCCACGGGCGTGGGCTCCACGGACGCCGGCGTGGGCATGGCGACGGGCCGCGCCTGGTTCAAGGTGCCCGAGACGATCCGCTTCGAGATCGACGGCGAGCTGCCCGCGGGTGCCACGGCAAAGGACATCATCCTGCACATCATCGGCATGATCGGCGTGGACGGCGCCCTGTACTGCGCCATGGAGTTCGGCGGCTCCACGATCGAGGGCCTCTCGGTGGAGGGGCGCCTCACCATCGCCAACATGGCCATCGAGGCGGGTGGCAAGGCGGGCCTGTTCGAGGTGGACGACAAGTGTCGCGAGTGGGTTGCCAAGCGTGCACGCCGCGAGCCGCGCGAGTTCCACCCGGACGCCGACGCCGCCTACAAGCAGGTCATCCGCATCGACGCGGCCGAGATTCAACCCTGCGTCTCCTGGCCGCATCTGCCGAGCAACACCCACCCCGTCACCGAGAGCCGCCACATCGAGATTGACCAGGCCGTCATCGGCAGCTGCACCAACGGCCGCATCGAGGACATGCGCGCCGCGGCCGACGTCCTGCGCGGGCGCACCGTCGCCGACGGCGTGCGCTGCATCGTGATCCCGGCCACGCAGAAGGTGTGGCTGCAGTGCGTCCACGAGGGCCTCATGGACGTGTTCGTGAACGCGCACTGCGTGGTCTCCACGCCCACGTGCGGCCCGTGCCTGGGCGGCTACATGGGCATCCTCGCCGCCGGCGAGCGCTGCGTGAGCTCCACGAACCGCAACTTCGTGGGCCGCATGGGCGACCCCACGAGCGAGGTCTACCTCGCGAGCCCGGCCGTCTGCGCCGCGAGCGCCGTCGCCGGCCACATCGCCCTGCCCCAAGACCTGGACTAAGGAGACCCACGCATGCAGTTCAAGGGAACCGTTTTCCGCTACGGCCGAGACATCGACACCGACGTCATCATCCCGGCCCGCTACCTCAACACCTCCGACCCCGCCGAGCTCGCCAAGCACTGCCTCGAGGACCTCGACAAGACGTTCGTCTCGCGCGTGAAGCCCGGCGACATCGTCGTGGCCGACGAGAACTTTGGCTGCGGCTCCAGTCGCGAGCACGCGCCCGTGTGCATCAAGGCTGCCGGCGTCTCGTGCGTCATCGCCAAGAGCTTCGCGCGCATCTTCTATCGCAACTCGATCAACATGGGCCTGCCCATTCTCGAGTGCCCCGAGGCGTGCGACGCCATCTCGGACGGCGACGTCGTGAGCGTGGACGCCGACACGGGCACCATCACGAACGAGACGACCGGCGCCGTCTTCCACGCGCAGCCGTTCCCGCCGTTCATCCAGGAGATCATCAACGCGGGCGGCCTCGTGGCACGCACGAAGGCCAAGCTCGCCGCCCAGAAGGCCGAGGCGTAGATGGGGCTCGACAACCCCTTTGCCGCCGGCCCCTCGTCACTTGATTGGAGCTGCAACGTGAAGAAGACCTACAAGATCTGCTGCCTGCCGGGTGACGGCATTGGCCCGGAGGTCATCGCCGAGGGCAAGAAGGTGCTGGCCGCGGTGGGCGAGCGTGCCGGCGTGGAGTTTGCGTTCGCCGACCACCTCATCGGCGGCGCCGCGATCGACGCGTGCGGGGACCCGCTGCCGGCCGAGACCCTCGACGCCGCGCGTGCGAGCGACGCCGTGCTGCTCGCGAGCGTGGGCGGCCCCAAGTGGGACTCCACCGACCCCGCCGCGCCTCGCCCCGAGCAGGGCCTGCTGCGCATCCGCAAGGAGCTGGGCCTTTACACCAACCTGCGCCCCGTCAAGATCTACGACGCGCTCGCCGGCGCCTCGACGCTGCGTCCCGAGGTCATCAAGGGCGTGGACATGGTGCTGGTCCGCGAGCTCACGGGCGGCATCTACTTTGGCAGCCACGAGCGCTTCTATGACGAGGCCGGCGCGGGCACGGGCGGCGCTGCCGGCCAGCGCGCCGTCGACGTCATGGAGTATCGCGAGTACGAGGTCGAGCGCATCGCCCGCCAGGCCTTCGAGGCCGCCCGCAAGCGTCGCGGCAAGGTCACGAGCGTGGACAAGCGCAACGTGCTCGAGACGAGCCGCATGTGGCGCGAGGTTGTCCATCGCGTGCACGACGAGCAGTATCCGGACGTGGAGCTCGAGGACCTTCTCGTGGACAACACGGCCATGCAGCTCATCAACCGCCCGGCCGACTTTGACGTCGTGGTGACGGAGAACATGTTCGGCGACATCCTCTCCGACGAGGCCGCCCAGATCACGGGCTCGCTTGGCATGCTTGCGAGCGCGAGCCTCGGCGATGGCGTGAGCCTCTTCGAGCCGAGCGCCGGAAGCGCCCCCGACATCGCGGGGCAGGGCATCGCCAACCCGCTCGCGCAGATCCTCTCCGCTGCCATGCTGCTCACCTACGCGCTTGACATGGGCGAGCAGGCCGGCTGGATCGAGGACGCGGTGGCCCGCGTGCTCGACGAGGGCTGGCGCACCCGCGACATCGCCGACGAGGGCACGCCGGCAGACCACGTCATTGGCACCACCGAGATGGGCGACAAGGTCGTCGCCGCCCTGTAGTGGGACATTGGGGGCGGGTTCGCTTGTCCCATGCGCGAGCGCCCGGCTGGCCGTGATGCCAGCCGGGCGCTTCTTGTTGCGAATGGTGCGAGCCTGCCTCGTGACAAGGCTATGGCTGGATTGAGCGCGCGTGCCTGAGCGTCCCGGGCCTCGTTTCCCTCGATGCCAAAAGGTGAGCAGATTTACGTCGGTAGCCTGAGTAGACCGATGGCATGCGCCGGAAAAACCGCTGGTACTGAACTTGACGATTCTGCCGCTACTCGGTGGTCGCATTATTAATCTGCTCACCTTTAGAGCAAAGAGCCATTCCGACGCGCGTGGCGGCGCTTGGCGAACGGCGCGAGCGCGACGTGACCCGCAGCTGCGGCGACGAGGACCCCCAGAACGCGCCAGGCGGCGTGTGGAAGTCAGGCGCGGTGTCGAGCGCGGTTGCCGGCGGCATGCACACGACGACGATTCCTGCGGCGTCGGGCGCCATGAGCGGCCGGGATGCGCAGCAGCCCGCGAACCATCGCGTTGTCCACGAGGTTCTTTACGTTGGTTGAGAAGCGACTGTTGAGAGACGCATGGCGCAGCACACGCGCGTCCTCGCGCCCGTTGATGTCGAGGTAGCGCTCGAGCATGATGCGGCCCTTGGTGATCGCGCCGAAGCCCTGGAGGCACATCATATGCGAGCTGCGCGTGGCCGTTGGCTACACGTGTTGGGCGGCCGCCATCCCGAGGGCGGACGCCTCCTCCGTGGGCTGCGAGACTTCGGGTCTGCGACTGTGACTGTGACTGGAACCTTCGGACATGACGTACCTCCCTGGTGCCTGGGGCAGGGCCCACGCTGATGGCGTGCGAATGGTGACAAATCTCGGCTAACACGTCTGTATGGACTTTGCAAGGCGGTTCCGCGAACGGTCTGACGCGTTTGGCGTTCGCGCACCCTTCACAACTAGTTGAGCGCTGTCGATGCCGTTTGCCTGGTGTTTTTGCCGCTCCGGCGCTCGAAAGAATCCTGTCAGGTTTTGTTTGGTTTCTGTTGGCCGCGCTCGGGTGTCATTCCCTGCCGGTAAGCGGGCGGTCGTTGGAAGACGTATTTGTTCCCTAGCATGGATGTACGGTTCGATGCGCTGGGGGGATGACATGCAGCCTGTTCTTGCGGGTATCTCCGCCTTTCGCTTTCATCGTATTCCGCCTCAGGTTCTGGGCCTGCTGCCGCCGGTATCGCAGGAGCGCGACTATGGCCGCGGCAAGCTATATGGCCACCCGCTCGTGACGGAGTCGCTTGGGCTCCCCCTTGTCTGCCTGACGGATGAGCGGAGGACCCGTACCGGTGCAGCGAATATATCCTGGGCGCTGGTCCGGGGTGAGATGCCTTTTGGCTCCGTCCTCGAATCGGAACTTGGCGTGAGCGTGACGTCTCCGGCGATGACGCTTCTTACGCTTGCAAGAAGACTCTCGCTTACCAGGTTGGTGATGGCAGTCTATGAGATGGTTGGCTATTTTTCTATTTATGCGCCTTCCAAGGCCATGGAATCCTTGCTGGCGAGCGGGCCTCTGGCGGGGTTTGGGGCTTGGCGAAGGGTAGTGGATGCAAAGGGCGGAGCGAGCGATCTTTGGCAAAGAATGCCTCTCGTGGATACGGGCTCTTTGGCTGGGTTTTGCAGGCAGGAGTCAAACCTATACGGGGCAAAGAAGCTTGCCAAAGCCGTGGGCCTCGTTAACGGTGCCGTCGCGTCTCCGCTTGAGGCTCGCTTGACTGCGATGCTGACGCTTCCGAGGCGAATGGGAGGTTGCGCATTAAAAGGCTTGGCTAACAACAAGGCGGTTCGTCTCGACGCGAGCCAGAGCTCCGTGGCAGGACAGGGCGTTTGCCATGTCGATCTCTACCACGAGGGCGCCGAGAGAGGCAGGCCGCTGGCAATCGAGTGCCAGGGTTTGCTCGTACATGGCTCTGCGCAAAAGCTGCTTGCGGATGCCGACCGCGCCTTGGCGCTCCAACGTGCGGGCTGCGAGGTCTTGCAGGTCACCCATAAGCAGATTAAAGATCCCGACGGCTATCGTGAGCTCACGAGGTTGATTGCTGACCGCACGGGCCAGCGGCTGCCCCACCGCGACGCGGCGTTTGTGCGCGCCGAGAATAGCCTGCGTTATGAATTGCTTTCCGACTGGGAATCTATGTTCGATTAGCGGTGCTTGTCTGTCTAAAAATGGGGACTGTAAAAGGTGAGCAGATTAAAAATGCTTTGGCGAGTAGACCGAAATGATGCGACTCATCTACCCGCACTTTTATAAGCGGTAAATCGATGGCTGCTCGCGTGTGTGGTTTTAATCTGCTCACCTTTTGGGATTGGGCTTCTAAAGGGAGCGAATTCACCTGCGAAATGATGTCTCGGGCATGCGTTGGGGCCAGCGGCATGTGGAAAGGCCTTGCCATGTTGCCCGCACAGTCCCTTAATATGAAGATGCTAGGATAGCGGCGTTTCGAGAGCGGATGAAATGGGAGACAGCATGAACGTGACTGACAGCATCGCCTATGTTGGCGTGAACGACCATGGCATCGACCTGTTCGAGGGCCAGTACGACGTGCGCGAGATGGGCATGTCGTACAACTCGTATGTGGTTCTGGGCTCGGAGAAGGTCGCCGTCACCGACACCGTGGACGCACGCTTCGTTGACGAGTGGCTCGGCAACCTGGAAGACGCGCTTGCAGGCCGCACGCCCGACTACCTCGTCGTCCATCACATGGAGCCCGATCACTCGGCTGGCATCGCCGCGTTTGCCGAGCGCTACCCCGAGGCCCAGATCGTGGCCTCTGCCATGGCGTTCAAGATGATGGCCGCCTACTTTGGCACGGACTTCGCCGACCGCCGCGTCATCGTGAAGGAGGGATCGGAGCTCAACCTCGGTGATCGCTCGCTCACGTTCGTCGGGGCGCCCAACGTGCACTGGCCCGAGGTCATGTTCTCCTACGTCCCCCAGGACAAGGTGCTGTTCTCCGCGGATGGCTTCGGCAAGTTCGGCGCGCTCGACTTTGATGACCCGGAGGGCTGGGCCTGCGAGGCTCGCCGCTACTACTTTGGTATCGTGGGCAAGTTCGGCAAGAACGTCCAGGCGGTGCTCAAGAAGGCCGCGGGTCTCGACATCGAGCACATCTGCCCGCTGCACGGTCCCGTCCTGTCCGAGAACCTCGACTACTACCTGGGCCTTTACAACACCTGGTCTGCCTACGAGCCGGAAGGGCGGGGCGTGACGATCGCCTACTCGTCCGTCTACGGTCACACGAAGGCCGCCGCGCTCGCGCTGGCTGATGCGCTCGAGAGGCGCGGCCAGACCGTCGCCACGTTCGACCTCGCTCGCGACGACATGGCCGAGGCCGTTGAATCTGCGTTTCAGTACGACCGCCTCGTGCTTGCGAGCATCACCTATGCGGGCGGCATCTTCCCGCACATGAGCACGTTCATCCACACCCTGGCCGAGCACGCCTACCAGAACCGCACGGTGGCGCTCATCGAGTCCGGCACGTGGGCGCCCATGGCGGCCAAGGCCATGCGTGGCGAGCTCGAGGGCATGAAGGACATCACGCTGGCCGGCCACGTTGTGACCGTCCGCGGCGCCCTCGACGATGCCTCCCGTGCCCAGATCGAAGCCCTGGCCGACGAGCTGGCCAGGTAGGGGCGCGGGCGTGAGCGAGAAGACCGTCCCCACTGCCGCCAGCCTCTCGAGGCCCATGCGACTGCTGTGCGTGGGCCTGCTCGTGCTGCTCGGGTTCTCCCTGGGCTGCTCGGAGTTCGTCGTCATCGGCATCGAGGTCAACATCGCGGACGCCTTCTCGGTGACGCTTTCGCGGGCGGGCGAGCTCATCAGCATGTTCGCCATCACGTATGCGGCCTGCACGCCGGTGCTGGCCATCGCGACCGGTCGGTTCAGGCGCTTCCAGCTGCTCGTGGCCTATGCGCTCATCTTCTGCGCGGCCAATCTCGTGCAGGCCGTTGCACCCACGTTTGCGGTGCTTTTGCTCTCGCGCGTGCTCATCGGGGCGGTGTCGGGGGCGTTTCTCGCCGTGGGGGTGACCTACATCCCCGAGCTCTTGGGGCCCGAGCGCATGTCGATGGGCATCTCGGTGGTCTACGCGGCGTTCTCTGTGGCCATGGTCGTCGCGACGTCCGCCGGCAAGATGGTGGCCGAGCTGCTCACGTGGCGCATCGCCATGTGGGCGTCGCTCGCGCTTGCCGTTGTGACGTGCACGGCACTCGTGGCCGTGCTGCCGCGCGAGGGTGCCACGGACGAGCCGGCGACGATGCGCGAGCAGGCCGGGCTTCTCGCCGAGCCGCAGGTCATCACGGGCATCCTCATCTTCGTGTTCGGCGTGGGCTGCGTGTACGTGTTCTACGGCTACGTGACGCCCTACCTCGAGCAGGTGCTGGGGCTCTCGGCCATGGAGGCGTCCGCGACGCTCATGGGCTACGGCGTGGTGTGCTTCTTCTCGAACCTGCTTTCTGGCTGGCTTGACGCTCGCTTTGGCATGCGCGCCCTCGTCGTGACGTTCCCGGTGCTTGCGGCGCTGCTGTTTGGGCTGTGGCTGCTGGGGCCGGCGATGCCTGCGGCGCTCGTGGTGGTCATGGGCATCGCCCTGCTCATGTACGTGGCGAGCGTGCCGTGCATCTCGGCGTTCATGGAGACGGCGCGACGCGGCCACCCCAAGGCGCTCACGCTCGCGAGCTCGCTCGAGCCCATGTCGTTCAACATCGGCATCGCGTTTGGCACGGCCGTGGGCGGCGCCGTGGTGAGCGGTCCCGGCATCGCGAGCGTGGGGCTCGTCGGCGGCGTGTTCGCCCTGGTGGCGCTTGCGCTCACGATCGTGACGCTGCGGCTGCTATCCTCTTCTCGGAAAGCCATGCGAGAGGGGAGAGCGGCGTGATACAGGCGGCATTCTTTGACATCGACGGTACACTGCTGAGCAACAAGACGGGTCACGTCATTCCGCAGGGCACGAAGGACGCGCTCGTGGAGCTTCGTCGCCGCGGTGTGAAGTGCTGCATCTGCTCCGGGCGCCCCAAGGCGCAGCTTCCCTGGTGCATCCGCGACGGCTTTCCCGACTTTGAGGGCGGCTTTGACGCCTATGTGGTGCTCACGGGCTCGCTGTGCTATGACGCGAACGGCGTCTACGCCGACACGCCCGTTGACCATGCGGTGGCCGAGAGGTTTGCCGGGCTCGTGGACGAGGGCCTGTTCGACTGCCTCACGCTCGACCGCGAGGGCGCCTTTGCCAACCGCGACTCGGAGAAGGTCCACGAGCTCGAGCGCATGGTGGCCTACGAGTACCCCATTCGTGACATCCATGAGATGCTCGAGGGGCCCATCTACCAGTTCTGCGCCTTCCTCCCGCCCGAGAGGCAGCACGTGGTAGAGGACGTCATGACGGACTGCATCGTGACACGTTGGTGCGACCTGTTCTGCGACGTCGTGCCCGCCAACAGCAGCAAGCCCGCGGGCGTTCAGGCCACGCTCGACCACTTTGGCATCTCGGACGCCGAGACGATCGCGTTTGGCGACGGTGGCAACGACGCCACGATGCTCGAGTACTGCACGGTGGGCGTGGCCATGGGCAATG
>ERZ808240.95-NODE-95-length-113770-cov-5.071468_pt1 | contig 113770 bp, 111 predicted proteins | sample MGYA00521084_ERZ808240 | MGnify/ENA primary metagenome ERZ808240 (study PRJEB31516, sample SAMN03275571) | gut metagenome | biome: mammalia-associated habitat; material: feces | host: Papio cynocephalus | place: Kenya | collected 2012-08-06 ...
GCAGCCGAATGTGCAGTGGGGATGCAATCTTCAGGTTCAACTCTAAATCTGGAGTATTATGGCGAAAATAACATTGCGTTTTGCAAACAAAGGCAAACAATTCTGCCTTTGCGCCCTCGTTTCGGGGCAGAAAATCCGCCACTACAAAGTGGTGCAAGGATTAATTAATCCTAATTTTCAATACTGGAGTCCAAAAGAACAGATGTTCATCTCAAACAAAAGAGAGGACATGGAAAACAACGCGAAGCTGCTCGAGTTCATCGAACCGTATGAAAAGCTCCTCGAGGAGTACGAGTTCGAGTCCGGCAAGGAACTGTTCGCGGCAATCGAAACGCCGAACTACAACGGACCAAAGAAACAGGCGAAGCCGAGACCGAAACTGGTGAAGAAGCCCAAGCCGAAGCCCGAAATGACCCTCGGCGAATGGATGGAAGCTCTCATCGAGGACATGAAGAACCCGACCAACCGCAAGCCGTCCTCAAACTATCAGACCTACAACACCCTCCTGCACAAGCTCGAAAAGGAGGGCAACGTGATCAACACTCCAATCTCCAAGGTAAACCGCGATTCTTTCGAGGCTTTTTCCGAATGGGTGCTGGAACAGCGCAAGCTCAAAGGGAGCGGCAACAACTACATTGCCATCATGAAGAAGCTGCAAGCGGCGGTAAACAAAGCCCGAAAAGCCGGGGTGACGACATACGTCCCGGACTTTCCCTACATGGACCACGCCCCGATAATCAACAAGACATCTGAAAAGGCGGCTGACGTGAACCAGGGAGGCACAATCAAGTCTCTCAGCCCGGAGCAGTACATCCGCTTCCTTGCCATCGACCCGGACAGCATCACCCTCCGCCATCCGCTCCAGCACTTCTACAAGCAGCTGTACAAGGACTTCTGCGTGCTTCTGTACGAGATGAAGTCCCGACCCATGGATATAATGAAGTTGCACTGGGACAACATCGCGTACAACGAGACATACGGCCGGTGGGTATGCTCGTACATCCCGGGCAAGAAGAAGAACTACGCCCTGACACGCGAGAACGATTCCAACCCTCTCGCCGTCCAGTTCCTCTCGCCCGGAGCAATGGACATAATCATGAAGTACAAGGGGCGTTCACGCGCCGGGTATGTCCTGCCGTTCTCCTTCCATGACCGGAAGTGGAACCTGAACGACGCGAAGCAGTACCACGAATACTATACCAAGCAGAACCGTATGCAGGGCAAGATAAACAACTTCCTCAAGAAAATGGGCAAGCTGCTGAAACTGCCCTTCCCCCTGACCATATACGCCTTCAGGCGCACGGCAATTACCAAGGCGATCATCGACAACAAGATGCCGATTTCCATGATAGCCAAGGTTGCCGGGACTTCAGTCGGCATGATTGAGCACCACTACGTCAACTACCTCGACGCGCTTGCCTCGTACTGAAAAGAATGGCGGCAGACAGAGTGTTCAAGCTGCCTGCCGCCCCTCCTGGCTTAATATGGATATTCAAGTATGTTACAAGCCTCCTTTCTGTTGGTTGGACTAAATGTGCCAGGGGTTCTTGTACGGGTCGTAGTCCCTTATGTATGAAGCCACGGCGAAATCAGCCACAGGCTTGCCCTCATCGTCTATCTTCCTCGGCAATCCGGGATTCAGCTTCAGCCTCGAAGCGTCCCGGAGCCAGAGGATAGATGTCTCGTAGTCCGTGATGCGGGCGGAGCTGACGTTGTCTGGGGAAATCAGCTTGTGAAGCTCGTATACCGCCAGCCGGAGAAGATGCTTCTTGATGTTGGCGTTGCGAGGGTCATGCAGCTTTATGTTGTGGCCTTCCTTGGGCTCGTCGGCATTGGGGTTCATTACCGGGCGGTATACCGCGCCTTCAAAGACAACGAACTCTACGGGGGAAAGCTCGTAGGTGTTCACGTCCGGATCGTACTTGGCAATCGCTCCCCAGCTGTCGTTCTCGAGAGGGTTTGTAGTCCAATCCATGGGGTCTGTCTCCTCGCCGGTCTCCATATCAACTCGAATCATTGGGCGGTCAGAGAGGGTATAGAAGTCACCCTCGAATGAAACCACTGCCCATTCCTCGTACTTCTGGTTTGGAATCCATTCGGTCGCCTCGACCTGCATCCAGGCTTGAACGCCGGGGACGCGGATTTCGTTGTAGTCCGGGCCGTTGTACTCCACGCAGCGGTAATAGACCTCGGAGAACTGGACGATGTCTCCCGGTGAATAGTTGAGCCGCTGGGAATAAGGCATCACCTTGCTTCCGTCCAAGACAAGGTTCTGCTCCACCTCCCAGTAAGGGGCTGCAAACGGCGACTTGACTCCGTTTATTACGCGGGTCGCCTGGTATATCTTTCCGTCGAGGTAGAAGTGTGAGCCGGCCGGGTACGTTATCAGGCGGCTGTACTCCTGAAGGTTCTTGCCCACAGCGAGGACCTTCTCTATCTCGTAGTTCTCCGTCAGGTACTCAAGCACGGACTGTTCCGCAGCCTCCTCGGCCTGGGACAGCCTTTCCACGTCGCCACGGACAAGCTGCTTCAGAGCCTCCTCGGTGACTATGCTGCGGTAGTCGTTTGTGTTCAGAAATCGCTGATACATTTCAATACTCAAATATGTTGTACACCGGCATATCGTTGCTGACCGTTGATATTGTCGGGGCATTGCCCTTGTTCTGGAACTTGCCCCAGTCATCGTTCAGGAGAAGGCAGATAGCGTAGTCAAGGCAGTCGGACAGGTGTCCGTAACGCTCGCACTTGACCCCCAGCTTCGGGTCGGTGTACTTCGCCTTGTTCTTAGTGCCGTCAGAGTTCTTCTTCTGGTATATCAGGTCCTCGGTAAGCCTTCTGCACCTCATGTCGATGTAGATGTTCCAGCCGCCGAGACCGTTGAACAGTGCGTTGATGAACTCGAGTCGCGTTGCCTGGGGAGGCTGCTTCGACAGGAGCTTGCGCTTTGGCCGGAGCATACGGTGTATCTTGTTCTCTATAATAGTATAGTTGTTCACCCCCTCTTCCGTTTGGGTCGAGCGAGCAAGGCCGGCAGGGTCGCCGGTTATTATCAGTCCTCCGAGATGCTGCTCCGCCAGGTACTTCTTGGAAATCTTCTCCGCCAGCTTGGGCGTGTTGTTCTCCTTGTCCTTTGGCGTTCCGAGCGTTTCGTCGAGGACGTAGAAGTTCTTGGCATCGTAGTCAACCTGAACGGAAATCGAACTCATGAACGGAGCCACGTTGAAGTCGAATGAGACCACCACAGGCTTCATGGAGTTGTAGACCTTCTCCTTCAGCCCATCCACAAGGTGAACGTCGCCGTTGAAGTTCCAGTACGCTGCGGCGTTGTTGGTTTCGATGAAGTCCCAGTTGCCGTACAGGATGCGGTTTCTCGTCGTCGCGTCGCTGATCTTGTCGAGGGATGCGCGGTAGGTCGCCACAAACTGCTTGTTGGGGTTGTCGAACACCGTGAAAGGAACGTATGCGTCGTGCGGAGCGAGCTTGGCAGGGTTGCCTTCCTCGTCCTGAACGAAGCGGCTTCTCACCCAGTTCATGCAGGGGTTGGTCGTCAGCAGCAGACGCGGGTAGACAAATGTCTCGGCAGTGTTCCAGCGGAGACGAGAGAAAAGCACTTCCACCGCCTTCTCGCTCACCTGGCTGCACTCGTCAACAAAGCCGAAGCCCCATTCGTTAGAACCGAGGCGTTCAAATTCAGGGTCGCTGGGCAAGTCCTCAAGCTCGATGAGGGAAATGGTGCTGCCGTTATAGAACGTGACCACGCCCTCGAGGTTGTTTATCTTGTAATGCACGTCCTGTTCCAGCCCCCAAGTCCTCAGCACGAGTTTTATGGTGTTGAACGTAGAGCCTTTCAGGGCTTTCAAAGTCTTACGCGCCACAACCGCACGCGCATCAGGGAAACGCAGGCAGTTTATTATTATCCAGCAGCTGCCGACATAGCTCTTGCCTCCTCCGCCAGCTCCTCCGCCAAGAATAATCTGGGGCAGGTGGCGTGAATGGCACACCTTGCACTCCGGCGAGTGTACGGGCATACCTTTCATGTCGTAGGAGGTCAGCTTCAGCTCTATTTCGCCGCCGCAATGCGGGCAATAATTAGGCTGAAGCAACTTCCACAGCTCGTATTGCTTGGGAGACGGCGCGAAATCTATCGTCAGGTCTCTCGGTGATTGCAGTCCTTTTACAAACATGGTCTTCCAGTTTTTGTTTTCTCGCGAATCTAACAGGGCTGAAGCAGTTCTCCCCCACCCCAGCCCTGGCAATCAACTAACTATCCGAACATCACAGCAACCCGGTGAGGAAGCTGAAGTGTTCTGACCAAAATCTCGCACTCAGCGTACAAGCGAGCAGCCCTCCGAACAGCGCGACAACACCAGTCCATAGGGTGTCTGTATAGGTAAGAGCCTTGAGCGCGTCAGGGAACGGGTCATTCTTTCTTTGCCACCACAACAGAAGATTTAGCAGAGCCAGTGTCGTCGTGATTATCGGGACAAGCCCTACAAGCGCGGCGGTCACAAACCCTATGATAAAGTACCCGGTCTGCCTGTGGTCGTCAAACCAAAGGCACGCGGACTTGAGGAATTTCCAGATTGACTGGATGGTCAGTTTTGCCATTACGCTGCCGTGTCTCTTTCAATTAGCGGAAGTATGCCTTCACCCTTCAGCATTTCGTAGAGGAATATCCGGCCTTGCTGTGTCCACTTGGTCAGCATAATGACCCTGCCTGTCTTGGAGTTCTCGGGCGTGAACGTTGACGAATGGACGTATCCCTTGTCAGAATACCGCGAATACAGAATCCACTGCCCTCCTACCTTGCGCTGGATGCGGAAGTTGCGAAGGACGATGTTGAACTTCTTGGCAGACATTCCGTAGTCCTGCGCAATCTGTGTGGTGCATACGGTTGACTTGTTCTGGAGGATCTGTTCAAGGTAACTGACCTTGGGGAGCATCTTGGAGATAGCCTCGCCCTGTGCAGTTATGATTTCGCCCTGTGCCAAAAGAAGTTCCTTCTGCTCCTCGTTGGCGGCTCGCAGCTCCTTGACCTTGGTTGCCAGAGCAATGACAAGCTCCGGGTCGTTTATCATTGCTTCGAGCGTTGCCGGGGTCGCGGTCATGCCGACCTTCATCAGCTCCTTGATGCGGTCGTTGCACCAGAGTCTGAAGTCGATTGACAGCCATTGAGCAAAGTCGAGAGCCAAATCCTCGCTCATCCAAGTGCCTCCTCCATTTGCAGGAGAACCCGGAATAGTTGTAACTACCTGATTTTCAGAATTACCAGTTTTTCTGGTAATTGCCTCAATCAGTTCTTTTGTCGATGTCAGCGTCAAATAGTCATTGGGACGCTTACCAAACGGCTTGGCCATCTGTGTTGCATTGATTGTCAACGCATCGTCATTGCGAAACGTGACATCGCAGCCTTTGTAATTAAAGACTTGTATCATACTTATCAATTTCAATTATCATACAAGTACCCAACCGGGAGTCGAACCCGGCTCTCCTTCCCTTGCCAGAAGGCGTCCTACCGATAGACGACTGGATTGCCATATAAGTCTGGGGAAGAAGGTGAGAGGTAAAAGCCTTGCTTTCCCAGATGCCCGGCTATCCTCACGGACTGCTCCAGGCTGTATAATCTAAGAGTGAATGAGGTCTATGGAAAAAATTGGGCGGGAGTGGCGGATTTGAACCGCCGACCTGCTCCGTAAACGAAGCTGCTCTAACCGCTGAGCTACCTCCCGATGTTTGCGCAGAGCTAATAATCGCTATCCGCACTGCGCCAAGTCATACAGCTATGACTGTGCTAATTCACAATCAAACTAATGTTCAACTCAATATTCAACCTCAAAATAGGTTCCCCGGCCGGAGTCGAACCGGCAAGCCCCGGCAAAACCGGGTGTCGCGCCATTCCTGACAGCGGGGAAGCTCCAACCTGCACGATCAGGTAATTCGTCTCCACATCGCGAAAGGCTTCCTTTTCCCGAGATACTCAAGATCGTTTTCATGGCTGTATGCCTCGCGCTCAAATGAAATGTTCATGTAGGCGTTGCCGGCTCTGAAGAGCCTGTACAGCCACTCAGCCAAATAGATGAGATAGAACAGGACGTATCCCAATTCCTTCATCTGGGCGGTGTGGATTTTCTCGTGGTTCAGCAAGGCCGGGGTGAGCTCCGTGTCCTCCCGGACGAAAAGCACTCCAAACAAGTTCATTGCGTCAAACCCATTGACCGGCACTATGCTGTTGCGAACCACTATCACTAAACCAAATAATTACCAGGTATTCAAAGTTCTAATCTTGTGGCGGAGGCGGGACTCGAACCCCCGACTTCTTGGTAATGAGCCAAGCGAGATACCGCTTCTCCACTCCGCGATGTTATGGTCAGCCCTCAAGGGCGCTACGACTTAGAATAGTACCTCCGGGGGCTGACGGTTGAACGAAATCGCAAAAATTTTCATGCAATGTTTTTCAAGGGGTCATTTCCTGCCGAAATCCGCCGGGGTCTCGCCCCATTCGCGGTTGTCCCAATGGCGCACTTCTACGCTATCGATGTCGGAGGCAAGAACCTTCAGGAATATCTCGGCCTTCTGCATCTCCTTGTTGGCTTTTCTGGAAGCCGTGCGCTTGTTGTTGAACCAAGTGATAGCCGTTGTACTGTCGGTATATATCACCCTCGGCTGGAAATCGTTCTCGATGATATACTTAGCGGCTTCGACCACAGCAAGGAACTCGCCTATGTTCACCGTCTGGTTTCCCAGCTCGCGGTGAAACAGCAGCTCTCCAGTCGCAAGGTCGATGGCTTGGTACTCCGTCTTGCCGTTCTTCGCTGAATGGGCAGCATCCGTGGCAATGCCCGCTTCAGGTCTTAGCATAGAACCCATCTCTGCGGAAGTTACGGACAAGTTCAGCTGCTGCGGCGTTGAAGTCCTCGATGACCTGAGAAACGTCCATGAGGTCAACACGCTTCTCCAGCACGGAACGCACTCCAGCGACAGTCCGCTCGGTCACTCCCTTGCCGTCAAGCAGGTCGAGCTTCACGGTCTTGTTGCCGAACTTGATCTCTATCTTGTACAGAGCCTTCGGGGTGTATATCACTTCCATTACAGACTGGAACTGGTGAGGCTCCGCGCTGATGACGACATAGCCCTTCTTTCTGTTCCGCATCGGGACGCAGACAGCGTCGTACAGGACGTTGGGGATAATGGTCGCCGACACCCTCGCATCGACGACGCACACTTTCTTCGGGTAGGAGGAGTCCTGACGCACTCCGAAAACACGTCCTGTTCTCGGGTTTCTGGACACGAAGCCGATGTAAGCCCCAGTTTCGTCAGACTTCTCAAACTTCAGCATGGTCTTCAGCGAACCTGCCGGAAGTTTCTTGCTTTGCTCTTTTGGTGTGTTTACCATGATTTGCTTGTTGTTTAATCTACAGAAAAAATGCACCGCCAGCCTCGGATGTCGAGATTGACGGTGCAAATGTAATCAATTAGGAAACCCCGAACAAGCATTTTGAGGCTTATTTTCGGGACTATATATCTAAATATCAGCCATTTATAGAGCGGCTGACTTTCCGCCTGTATTCCGGCGACATCACTGCATCACAGGCATTTAGCGATGCGCCGAAGCAGCCAGAAATATGAAAGTGAAAAATTTTCGTTTCAGTAGTCGGCGTTTCGCTCGTTTTCAATGGTTTCAACGTCGGGAACGTCAAATTCGCCGTCGCCGTTGCGGTAAGACACCAGCCTCACCGCCATGTCCTTGATGCTGCACTCGCGGATGAAGTCGTAGACGGTCTTGGCTGGCACGCTGAAGGAAGAGCCGCTGCCGCCGAAGACGGCTTGGAGTTTCTCTGCGTCCTCGAAGTAGGCAGAGCATTTGTCCCCGATTCGGAACATGACAATCTGGGACGGGTACTGGCTCTTGTAGAACCGGTACGCCTTTTCAATCCTTGTTTTCATGACGGTGTTCTTTTAGAGGTTAGTGTTTATGGTTTAGCCGAGACAGATAAATTGTCCCGACTTGTACGTTCAATGCGCAAAACTACTTATTAAAACTGATTCCTGCAACTTCGGCTTAATTGAATAGCGCCGAAGTTATGTTCTCGATTTTGCTTGTAGAGAGGTAGATGCCTTGACTTTAGAGTTTTATCATCTTCGCCCTGCACACATCACATCTTCCGTTGTTTCGCCGCAGTTCGGCCTTCCCAACCTCCCTTCCGCAGCACTGGCAGATGTTCGTGTGTCTTCTCGTTGAATACATCGCCTGTGTCACGCGGCTTGCCGGCACGTCGTACTCCTCCTTCAGTGCCATCACTATCTGCTTGACGGTATACTGGTTTCTTGCCTTGACGCGCCTGAAATCGCTCTTTATCAGGAAGTCGATGGCACGCGGCTCATCTATCAGTCCCAGCGAGTGCAGCTTCATTACGTCTGCTTCAGGCACACCGGCTGCCACGGCGAGCTTGCTTATATGTTTCTCGGTCAGTCTTCTCATTTCTTCGTGTTGTTGGTTATGGAAGAATAGACAGAGAGTTGTATTTCGGTCTTGTGTTGGGGCTAAAAATGAAGAACGCCCCTCAAGCCTGTGACTTTCGCCACGCCAGAGAGGCTTAATATCTTATATCGTATATAAATAGCGAAGCCACGGAGACTTAGTCCGTGGCCTCTTTTACCAATTTATAGTGTCAAAGCATAGAAACGTAGCCTACACTGGCACTGTAACTTTCAGCTCGAAGACCTCCTCTGGTGCGCTGTTCTGCCTGGAAGCGTAGGAGGTCATATCGACTGCAAAGTTAGCGATTTTCTTCCAGATGGCAAAATCAGCCGATGCAGCGCGATAAGACAAAGAACGCAGAGCGTCTCGGCTTGCGTTCTCTGATTTCCTTCCCTCGCCTGAGGAATGAACTATGGCGCGAATTTAATGATTTTCCTTCAGCTGGCAAAATCACAATAGACCAACGCCTTAGAACAAAGGCTACTTGCATATACCCAGATACTCAAAGGCTTTCCACGCATTGGTGTACGAAAAGCCTTCCCTCACGCCAAACCTCTTGGCTCTTGAAAAGGCTTCCTCAAGTCTTCCGTTTTCACACATTTCTTTCACCCAACTATGTGATGAAAGGAAAGATTTTTTCTTTTGGAAATTCGGAATATGCTTTACAAGCTCCGTTATCACAGCCTCTGATTTGCCAAAGGATCTGTTGGTATTGACATAATGTATTAAGAACCAAAACTCCACTGATGGCATACTGTCGCACAATATAACACGCTTATTTGCGCCATATTTTTGTTTCAGCTTCCGGAGCCGTTCTCTTTCAACATCATTCCAGATTGACACATCTACATCAAATACAACTATAGCTACTCCTTTGTCTTTCAGCACTTGTTCTATACGTTTTTCTAAATCGCTTATATTCTCTTTGCCGGAAAAACGCGGCTTTGTCCTCGCTCTGAAATTGTATATTTCCCGCAAGTGTTTGAAATAATACATCTCTGTTATTCCAGCCACTATTAAGGTTGCTGTAATTGACCTTTGATTTTTTGTCGCCGTTCCTCTTGCCATACGTTTTCAGCTTAATCATGAATATTGGGCAATGCTCCGAACACGCCGTTTCTATACGATTTCTGAAAGGACGAAATACCCGACAGGCCTTTGAAATCAGTCAGGGAATACAACGATGTACGACCGTCTTCCCCTTTCTCTGTAAACCATACGGAATCCTTTCGTATAAGGTCGTCTGTTGTATTTAGCAGAGGGTCGTAATGCGAAGTCACAATCAACTGACTGCGACTGTTTCTTTCACCCAGAAATCTCTCCAGGATAAACTCCACCAATTCAGGGTGCAGCGAGGATTCAATTTCGTCGATAGGCAAAACGCCATTCGTTTTTAGAGCCTCATATATGGCGGTCTCAACGCCTATGGTTCGCTTTGTGCCGCTGCTTTGCAACAGATTTGACAGCCTGTAGTTTTCCATTCCCCGCTTGTTCTTCACAGTGTGCTGAAAGTCTGTGCGCAACTTAGATGCCACCTCTGTCAACATTTTCTCCTTTGCTTTTTCTGGAATATCCGTAGCCTCCATTATTGTAGCTCTAACGAAATCAGGAATGACAATTCTTTCCCGCTCTGTATACAAATCTGTAATGTTGTAGTCCGCCTTACGCACAAAGTCGAGAATATGAGCTTTCAGTTCTGCGTCCTCCTCTATTTTCTTGCCAGCGTACTCAAACATTCTTGTATCAGGATTGATGATTGGCATGACAGATTTTCTCATCCAATCGCGCACATCGTCAATATAAGCCAATGAGCAATTCACCTGATTCCTTGCCGCAAAAAAAGACATATTCGACAGACATTTCGCATTTAGTTGCTCAACAATTGTCGGATTTGCTTTAACAAGGCTCGCGTTCAGTTTGATGAATGATGTTGTCCCATCTAACTTTCTGCCAAACACAAGTGACGGCATCGCCGTATTGTACACAAACAGCTCTTCCTTGTGTACTCGTTTACTATCCAGTACAAGAACATACCGATACTTTTTATCCCCCACAAAGAATTTCATACAGAACTCAGATGGGGCTTCTGGTGTCTCAGCATCCAACAGGAACGGCACCACACCTGTATTTTCATCAATATCAGTTTTCTTGTCAAACCAGAAGTCCCGCAAGAAGTCAATAGCGCTCAACAGGTTCGTCTTCCCACTTGCATTTGCTCCATACACAAGGGCAAAACGCAGTAAGCGCACGTTTGGGGCAACACTGACTACCTGGCATTCCTCAAAAGTCCTGTCTTTTGTGGCCTCAAAACTAAGAACGACCTCATCTCTGAACGAGAGGAAATTCTTTATCCCAATCTCTTGTATCATCGCTAATTTTTATTATTTTCTGCATTGCAGCCTATTATAGACAAAAGAGATTGCATAAACCATTTGTCCTATACGGCTCATAGAAGCAATCTCTCACGTTGCAAAGTTACTGAAAATAATCGACTCCACAAATAACGCCGGACAGAATATTATTAAACTCAAGCACCCAAACAACCGGGGAAATTCCAGTGTTGTGTATATGAATGAAGTTTAGTAATTTTGCAGCACCAAAGTGCCCGTATAGGCTCCGATAATGCTATTCGCATTTGAGATGTCGCTATATCTGCACTATAATATGGTTGTCAAGGCATCTCGCTCCGGCGCAAGGTGCCTTACTTTTTTGCAACTTGGTGTTCCTGCCTGTTCCTCACAAACTTAACCGAAACCTCAAACAGGCTGCATATCCCAGCAAACACATCAATACTCAGGGGTATCTTCCCGTCGATAGCAAACCCCAGCATTGTCGGCGATATGCCCGCGTCTGACGCAACCTGCTGTACCGGAAGCCCGCAGACCATTCCGACCAGCCATGACAAAGCGTCGCCGGCACTGCACAAAGTTACACGGCCTTCCCCATTCTCAACTTCTATATGGTGGTCAAGCGTCTTCAGGCAGGCGAAAGCCGCGCTCATGTTGAAGTTGTTCATGCAGCTTTCGATTTTCCGCAGCTCTCCGACTGGCAATCCGGCCCTGCGAGCCACGGATTCCTCGGTCCGGCAAGCGGCCTCCCGGAGTTTCTTCAGGCTGCTGGAAAAGTCCAACTTAAGCTGATATGAAGCCCTATATATGGGGGAGGAGACATATTCTTCAGCTGGGACCGGCTTGTTGCTCTTCCATTCGTCGATTAGCTCCCACAAGCGTATTACGCCATAGAACAGGCCAAATGCGACAGCAATACCAGCGACAGCGACACCGACAACGACCCACTCCATTCCGTGTTGAAAAATATTGATTGCAATCATAGCAACAGCCGTCAAAACGCCATCAGCTTACCCAGAAGCCACAGAACTGTCGAAATCACCGCAACGGCTACTGGTGGCACAAACAATGCTGCCGCCACATAGCCAACTGTTTCCCAGCCGCTGTCGGGAATGAATTGATACAACGACAGTTCGATGGCAGCGAACAGGAAAATAAACGCAAAAAATGCAAAGACAAGCAAGAAAGGCATAAGCCCAGTCACTCCGCCAAACAAAAGAGCGAATGGGGCTACCACTGAAAGCAAGACGGAGAAGAACAAAGAAAGCCCACACAAGTCTGAACATTCCATTCTGCGCCTGTGGCGTCCTCTTTCTTTGACGCGAAAACACGTTTCAAATATCCACAACACAGTTGCAATTATTATCAACGTTATAAAAGCGCAAAGACAAAGGTTATCTTGACCATATTCATCAAACAACCCATTGCGCGAGATTGACGTTTCAATATTGTCGGCAATAATAAAAAGAGTGGCCATTGGAATCAAAATATACGCAACCCAACGCAACCACAGCAACTTGGATTTGAATCTAAGTTTAATATTTCGTTCCTCTTCCATTTTTCACGAATTTGATAGTGGCATTATAGTAGTTACATATTGACAGGAACACATTAATAGTAAGAGAGCTTTTACCTGACAGTATGAAGTTAATCATTGCTGGAGAAACATTGATTACTGAAGCAAGCGCATTTGCAGATAAATTGCCTTTGGTTTGTTTGAACCATTCTATCGCATCTGCCGGCTCAAAAATTATAGCGCAAGTGTTTCTACCTTCAACTTCCAAATGATACCCCATTGCGTTAAGGTAATCAATCGGTTTTATTAGGGCATAATTGGATGTTCCCCTTTCAATACGTAGTACAGCTTGAAAAGTAAGACCTGTTGTTTTGCTTATAGCGTTCTTACTATAACCATTGTCTTCTCGCAACTTCACAAGAGCCTCGCAAAATTCTTTCTTTGTCATACAGTTTGGTTTTCGACAAAGTTAGTAAAACCATTTGACAGCACCAAATCAAAATTCGAGCTGTCGTCTTCATTTGTCAAAAATATAGGCGTATGCGGCAGGGATGCGTTATCCCAAACACGCTTATCCCCAGCCGCATACGCCACACACCAAAAGAATTTCTTTGTCAGCTATTTGCCTGTCTCAGCTGGGCTGTTATCATGTCCTTGCAGTTGTCGATGTACTCTTTCAGCTCTGTGTCATTCTCGCTTTGCTTCACAAGTTGATCCAACGCTTCCCGACCGCACATCAGGAGGTATTCCTTCTCCTCCTCGCCGGGGCAGTCGCACGTCGTCACGCTTTCCACGAAGTGTATCAGGCGCAGCGGAAATGTCCTGTCTAATCTGTACTTCATAATGTCTGGTTGATACTACTTTTGTCTTCTTTCGTCAGCCTTCACCATCTCTACGGCAAGTCTCGCTGCTATGTATTGCAGCATGGCATCAGCGTAGAACAGGTCGCAGAACATCCATGCAGCTGTCGCGTCGTCAGTGAACGTGGCGTGGGTGCATACCGGCTTTCCTTCTTCTCTCTTCTCCGCCATCATCAGGATTACGGAGCGGTCTTCGGGGTTCTCGTCAATCCATCGCTTGACGGTCTGGATGACTTCCTCTTTTGTTGTTTTCTTCATTGTGTTGTTGGTTTGAATGTCTCGTCCTGATTCATAGGGTGAACAGGATTTTTATGGACGCGAGAATGGACAGGGCAAAGGCAATAAATGCCAGCACGGTGAATATATTGCCGAATGTGAATATCTTCCACAGATACGTTCTCACCCATCTCTTGATGCGGAATATGGATCTTGCGAGTTTGACGCTCGGTGTGTCCGGCAGAACTCGCACGCTGTCCGCCATTACCCATGCGTTGTCTACTTTGGAGAAGTTTATCAACAACTCCGCTCTCGTGCCATTGTACGGTATACGAGAGCCTATCAGCCAGCCCTTTTCGCCTGTTCTTTTGACCTCGATTCTGGCATATCGGCGGATTTCAGGTTGCTTGTCTGCTTTCTTTTTCTTTCTCATTGTTCGTTATTTGTTTCTTTTTGTTGGTTGTTCATACTTGTACTTCCACAGGTATGAGCGGATTCTATCCATTTGATACAGCATACTGAGCGTGCCGAGTACCTGGATGCGTTCCTCGTTGGTTTCCACCTTCAGGGCCACGGCGCACAGGGTCAGCAGGGCTCTCATAGGGTCGCAGTCGATTATGTCCTCTACCAGCCGGTCGATCTCATCCTGCAACTCTCTGGTGGTTGACTTCATGAGGCGTTCACTCAGCTCCCTGGCTACCTGTTCGTTCATCATTTCCAGCTTCATCGTCTTGTCTTTTGCGTTTGTCATTCCAGTTGTTTATAGCGGCAATCAGCACATCGTGCCATTCAGGGTGCTCTGGCTTGAAGTTGATGATAGCACTGAAGAACAATACCCCAGCATCCATTTCACTACCAAACACCCAATGTTTCATTGGTGCTTCCTCCTTGCTGTCAAAGGTCAGCAGAACGGCGAAGCGGTTCTTTTCGTTCCGCTCGCGCCACTTCTTGAGTCTTTTCGCGATTCGCTTTATCCACATATCCAGCCTATTATGCGCAACGCGATTACTATGAGGGTTCCTATCACCGCGCCGTTTGCCAGCCCCTTCAGGAATTGCTCCCAAAAGTCAGCCGTGCCTCCGCGTGTACTCCACCAGCAGAAGCGTCGCCACATACGTTTCAGCGCACCGAAGTGCTTGTCCGGCACTACCTCCAGGCCTCCCGGCAATCTGCTGAATGTCACGCCTTCTCCGGTCAGGATTGTCACCTGCTCTCCAAACGCTGAAGGCTCAATGCCCACGACTGTCCCGGTCTTGCCGAGCAGTCTTACTCTGTCTCCTTTTCTCATACTGCTATGCTTATTTGTTGTTCGTATTCCTTTGCTCGTTCTTCCGCCTCAGCTTCCTTCAAGCTGCGGCACAGGTTGTACAGACCGTGGAGCGAGATGTCCTTGTCATCCAAAATCTGCTCCTTGCCGTTTGATATGTACTCCTCCTTGTCATCACGGACTATGCGGCGAGCCTTGACCAAAATCTTGTAGATTGTGTTTCTCGCATTTGCAACCTCCGTTACTTCCAGCCAGTAGTCTTTCCCGGGAATTTCCACTCCGAATGGCATGGTTATCCAGCCTGCCCGACGAATATCTTCTATGTAGTTGATAGAATCAAGGATAGTGCGTATCAGAGTATTGCGCAACTCTTTTCCAGTCACTTCTTTTGTCTCGTGTTCCAGCATCGACCCTCCGCAGAAAGGGCAGCTGTACACAGGCTCATCCACCACGTCGTCATAGACGCTCTTGTCATTGTCCTCAAAACATACTGGAAGGCCACAGTCATTGCATACTCTCACCAGCTTGCCGCTATACATCACGGACGCATTGCTCAGTACGTCGAGGGTGCTTATATGGCCATAGTACTCGCGGTTCACTCCTACGCTTAATCTGTTTATTTCAGAATCCTCCGCCACCGACAGTTCATGGCAGCTGCTGCACCCACATTCCGGACATCTGTCCGAACCATGGGGAAGCACCATGACACGGTTACAGCTTCGGCAGAAGGCATACACTCCTTTCTTCACGCCGTAATAGCCTTTTATGCAGGACAATACGGCATCGCAATCGTTTGTCATATACTTCAGTTTTTAGTTGTTCGGTGGACGGAGCGGGAGTCGAACCCGCGAGTCGGCATCATGGCCGCAATCCAGGACTGGCTGTCCGGACTCACCTCGTCCGCTTGGCTGTATCCGTCCGTTTTCGCCGCGTTGCACCTTCCCAGGCCGGCACGGCTTGTTTTACCACATCTAATTAATCATTCATAAGTATCACCAATTCATAATCAGCTAATTTGTTGAAGGGCATCCGGGAGTCGAACCCGGCCTTGGAAACAGACGGCTCCAATGCCTGTCCCCAGTCCAACCGCTGGACGTATGCCCTGTCCACCCGGTTCTCATCCTCACGGACTCCGCCGGCTTAGTATCACATTATGCAAAGAAAATTACAGTAAATCACTGGAGGGCGACTCTCGTGAAAACATGGAAAACGTTTAGTAACTAACTGGCCAATTATCAGATGCCGCCCTAATTTCGCAGCTCTCTTGCCGCAGGCGTCCTCACGGATTGGCCTGTTCGTATTTCCTTACCCCGATCTCGTTCACGCGGTTCAGGAGTATCTTGGCTGTCAACTTGCATGATTTCGCCGGGAAATAGCAGTCTCCTGCGAACTCCGGGACAAGGCGCGACATCTGAACGAACTCCCTCTGAACCAAGGTATATTTTCGGGTCATGACACCATACTTCTCCAGTATCTTGTCGCACTGGGAAGCGTACATTTTCACAGCTTCAATCACCGTCAGCGCCTGATGCACGCCGACAACGAGCATTTTGTTGTTAGCGTCCAGCCCCAGCTTGCTGACTTCCGTGTCGAGGGCGTAGAACAGCTTAGAGAAGTCTTCCGCCGCAAAATCCTCCAAAGCCTCCGCGTTCCTCGTCTCGTCCTTCTGGATTACCCAATGGGAGAAGCAGTGGTCGCGGAAACTGTCGTACTCGTTCTTCAGTTCACGCACAGCACGGACCAGCCGCTTGGTTCCGTCAATCCGTTGCTGGATGCAGAAGTCGATGACAGAGCCGACGTACTGCCAGGCGAGGTTGCACAGGGCGTATGTCTTGCAGGTCATGGCGTACAGCAAGTCGTCAGGGACGGTCTCGATACGCTGGCGGAGGGTCGTCTCGCGAGGCAGTTTTTTGGCCGTCATCATCTTGTACGCTGCTGTCATAGGTCGTATGGCTTCCATGCTCACTGATTTTGGAGTTCAACTTTCGCGTCTCTCCATGAACGGCCGCTCATCATGTGCCGGACAATTTCTCTCACAACACTGTAGAGGACATGGCAGCGCAAAAGCACGTCCACCATCTCCGCACCCATTCCGAAGAGGTCCTGAAAACCGGTTGCATCAGCCATTTCAGCTACCAGTCCCCAGTTATGGCAAAGGTACTCCTCCGCCTTGCGCCGGTTGCAGATGTAAGAGCTTGAGGGCAAGCCAGTGATGCAGTCCTCGTTCACCAGCAGGTCGTACAGCTCTTGCGATGCCTCATCGCGATTCTTAGTGTTGGTCAGTTTTATGTCGTTCTCCTCGATGAAGTCCAGTGCATCAGACATCACCACGTCATAGTAATCGTATTCTTCCATTCTGTCTGTCGTTATGATATTGATTTGTTGTCAGTTTGCGATGTCCGGGTCGCAGCCAGACCACTGTCAAGCAGCAGTCCGGACATTTTCAGGTATCATGCTTTCTCAACATGGCGTGAGTCAAGGCATACGGTGAACTGCGAGTCCCCGAGCCTTATGTCGTACAGGAAGCCGAGCCGGCTGCCAGACCAAACCACGTTACGTATGGCCGTGACGACACCGACTCTGCCTTTGAAATGTTCCGGATACGGACCGTTGTCGAGTATCCTTGCCTTTTCTCCTATATTTATCATTCGCTGCCGTTCAGATGCTCACCAGCATCGTCTTCTCGAGTTTGCCCGAATAGCCCTGGAAGCGCAACGCCTTCAACAGACATTCGGTGGGTATCTGTATCGCGGCATCTTCCCAGTCACAAGCCTTGATAGCCAGCGATGCCTGGTAGTCCGGACATTGGTCACGTCTCGCGAACACGCATTTTGTCGTGTTGGCGGCTCTCTTTCTTGCGCAGCCCCGGCATATAGAGCGGGCGTATTGAACCATGCTCATACCGTCACGATCTTTGTGTAGCGGAGACGGCCGTTGTAGCCGCGTCTGCGGAGTTCATCGAAGAGGGCTACGTCGGAAGCGGCCTGGAGGAGAGCTGCTGTTCTGGTTGAGGGAGCTGTTGCTCCGGTTGAGTTGCCTGCTGTTGCAGAAGAAGTTGATTGTACCATATCTGTATTTTTATTTGATTGTTGTTGAATTTATTTGATTATTATTTTGAGAATCTGTACAGGTTGCACCCGAGATAGTTCCCGAGTACCGTAGGAAGCCAGCACTGGAGGCCGTATTCGCTCCATTCCGCGTTGACGCACGCAGCGTAGAACGAGTCGGCAATGCAGTGGGGAAAGCCGCAGAGGATGAAGGTAGGCACACCCAGCAGAATCACCCACCTGTTGCCGTTCCTCGCAGCCCTTACTGCGGCAGTCATTATGAAACCGCAAGGCACAGCCATAAGGCCGCACTTCCACCAGCTCATGGCAAGCCGGGACTGGATTATTTTCTCCGCCGCATCGACCGGCACACTGTCACCTATAAGGGCTGAAACGAGACCTGTTCCCAGCACGTTGAACGCCAGCATGGTCACGAGCCACAGAAGTCCTTTTCTGCCCCATACGAACTGCGCCTTGCCTGTGAACAGGTCGAAGCCAAGCGAGACTACTATGAGGAGGCCTACAGCGAACAGGCACGCTCCGGCAATTCCTCCGACATTAAGGTAGACATCTGCCGCCAGCCCTATGGAGAAGCCGGCGAGCAGAGCCGAGAACCGCTGCCGGAACAGGTCATTCATAGCGCTCCAGTTCAAGGTTGGAGATGTAGTCGTTGACTATCGAAACTCTTCCGGTCTCGAAGTTCAGCACGTCCACAGCCTGTGAGAGCTGGTACTTGTCAGTGTCAACATATACCCTTGCCCTCGCCACGCCGTAATCGACCCAGGCATAGCCGTGCCAGCCGCCGTCCTCGTCCTTCATCAGCTGCTGGTCTACTTTCGCTCCGTATGTCGAAGCAACCGAAAGGAACTGCTGGAGTTCGTCGTAATTTCGCACAGGCTCGGAGCAGAACCAGCTCTTTATCACGCTGAAGTCACGCACAGCCTGGTCGTGCAGCTTCTCCATAGGGCAATACCGGGAGAGTTCTGACAGGTATGCCTCCGTACTGCCGTCGCCGAGCCGCACCATGGTGTCGCAATTCCACTCCTCACCGTCGTCGCATATCTCGCACACCTCCCAGTATCCAGAACAACGGTCGTGTTCCGGATCGTTCCAGTACACAGTCGCTCCGGGCTTCACGAAGTCGAAAGCGTACCGGTAGTCAATGGAGTTCCGGGCCTCTTGCAGCCATGTTTCGGGGTAGGTCCAGTCGAGGCTCTCGAACATGGCATCGCATATACGGCGGTTGTAGTTGCAGATGCGGAGCAGGTCGTTGTGCGAATACCAGTCACAGATGTTTCTCTGTCCTCCGCACTCGTACTCCACGCCGTCAATGGTCACGGCTGCGTCCTCCGCCGCGTATTCCGGGACATAGCACGGAGCGTCCCAGTCCTTCTTGTACGCTCCCCAGTCCTTGAAAACCATGCCGTTCTCCGTATTGCCGAACAGGAAGTACGGCGTTCCCTTGATCCACTTCACCGAGCCGACCATCGGGTATTCTTTCATGCTTGTGTTCATCTTGATTGTGTTTGAAGAGTGGGGACACCGCCGCCGAAACAGCAGCGTCCCCGGCGAAAAATTACATTACGATTTGCTTTGCTTCTTGTTCTTTTCGATCTTGGCGTTGCGCCATTCCTTGAGCTTCGCCTTGATGTCTATGCCGTTGTCATCCAGCAGCTGGCGCATTATCCCGAACAAACGCCAGCCGTCGTGCTTGTACTCCTCCGCATAGTGTTCCAGCAGGTCAATCGAATTGGCCTTGCCAGTAGCGTCAAGCCAGTCCTTCTGGAATGTGCAGCCGTGGAACAGGATGAGGTTGCGCATCGTGAAGTACGCTCCTGCCCCCTTGTATGCGTCGATGAACTTGTCGGACATGGGGATTCCCCAGTTCAGCCACGTCTTCTCGATGAGGTCGTAGAAACGCTTTGCCAGCTTGTACAGGCCGTTGGGAGTCATGACAGCCCTCATGCGCTTGATTTCAACGAGCATGGGCTGGAACACCTCGTCCTTGAGGTCGTCCACGAACACGTCGCGTCTGTGGCGGAGACGGACGTAGGGACGGCCCTTGCACTTCCTGCGGGCTGCGTTCCGGATATGCTCCTCGCATTTCACGAGGTAGTCCTCCGCTGCGGCGACAAGCACTTCGCGGTTGAACCAGCGGCTGCGCATCATGAAGTTCTCCATGTCCCTTTCAGCCAGCTTGGCCTGGACGCGGAACTCCTCAATCATCATCTTCCACTGATAGGAGAACCCTTTGGCACGCAGCTCCTTGGTGAAGTTGCCGTGCCAACCGGTCATCATGCGGAACATCTGCCCCATCACCCAGCGGCGGAACAGGCGGCGATTGGGGACTGTGCCGGAACCGATGATTGCTGAGAAGATGGGGTCATCGTCATCGATTTCCACGAGGTTGCGGCCTTCGAGGCGAGTCAGCTTCTCCCCTCCTCCGACCAGGTTTACCGAGAAGAGCTTGGAGACATCAACGCCAGCCTTCACAAGCGCGGCTATCTTCTCCGAGGCCTTCATCTTGGAGACAGGCTTGGGCTGGATGCCAGTTGGTTTCACTCCGTCCTCGTCGGGGCTGGAAAAGATGATTGCCTCCACGCTGATTGCTGGTGTGGAGAATGAGTAGATTTCAGTGCCGCAGTTGGGGCATACGATTTTTTCTTCTGGTGTCATGTTGTTGAGTTTTTGTTGTTTGTTATTGTTCAGTTGATTGGTTGGCTGTTGCCAGGACTACCCAGCGTTTCATTATCACAAGCCCGTCCTGGCGAGGAGACTGCCAGAACCACTTGCCAGCGGCGAAACTGTCCCATTGGAGACGGCCTTCGATTATCGCCGCGAGGACGTGGAACTCCAGGGTGAACTGCGCAGTTTCCCTGCGTTCCCCGAATATCATGTCGTCATCTTCCAGCTCATGCTCCGGCAACGCCCTGAAGTATGTTCTCTTTTGGTGTTCGGTGCGTTCCGACGGCACGCTGTGGCGGTAGCGGTCGTAGAGGTGTTCTATCAGCTCCAGCGTTTCCTCCGTTTCTGTCGGGAGGTCAACGCCGAGCTCGCCCTCGTACTTGCCGCCGTCGATGACGAGCTTTCCGTTCACTTTCAGGCTGCTGTTCGGGAAATCCACCCTGAACCTCGCGCCTTCCCTTATTTTCTCTAATGCTGTTTCGTATATGGTTTTCATGTTGGTTTTCAAATTGCTATGCGCTCATGACCTGGACGTATTCCTGTACTCTCTCGATTGAAACCGGTGGAGTAGCGAAGAGCCAGTGAGGACACTCCTGGCCGCGATTCGATACCGGATTTATGAATGTCAGTCCCTTGCGCATTGCCGTTACGTTCCGTTGTACAACCTCGTCGGCGCGTCACATACCTGTATTGCGTCGATTGAAACAGTAGCCCTGAAGGGCCCCCGCTCCCCGCCAGACGACAGGCAGGCGTGGGGAGGCTCCCTTTCATGTGATTACTGTTGAATAAATTTGCCGACCACGGTTGCCGTACCCTGTGATGGTCATGTCTTTGCAGCCTCGCTGGAGTGTCACGTCTCTGCATTGCTTCGATTGAGGAGCTGGACGGCCGGAATCAAGGCCTCTCGCATAACCCTCGGTTGTGCGCCTCTCCTTGTGGAGGTTCTTCCAGCTGCCATGAATAATACTGTTCCAGCCTTGGTTGCGTACCCTGTGATGGGTGTGGTTAAAGTGCGGTCTCACCGACCTGTCACATGGCTGTATTCAGGTGATTGAAAGCTGGGAACTGCCGGCTGCCTACAGGACGATAGCCTGTTGTGCCGCCGGTCTGACTCCCTGCCAGCTGAATGAATTTGCCGGCCTTGACCGCCGCCTCTGTGATAAGTTGTGGCCTGTCTCATCGGCACGTCACGTTTCTGTATAGAGTTGATTACAGCAAGCCTTACGCGGAGAACCTCTCTTAGCGTAGCATTGCATGAAAACTACCGATCTTGACAGTTCTTTCCTGTGATGAAATCGTGCTGCCTTGCGCGGAATGGCGCGTTTCTGTATGCTTTCGATTCGTAGATCTGCGTGTCCAGATGAGCCCAGGAGGTATCCAGGGCATCGTCTGTACTATGACGGAGATCTGGTAAAGCGCTCCGCTCCAGACAGCAGCCCTGCGCCGGGCTGTACTTTGACTGAATGGTGTCATGTTCTCCGTATGTCACTGTATTTGCGTGATGCAGCGGAGGCATACTGGATACGTCGTGCGTGAAAGCTGGCACGTCGTATCTATTTACGCCTACGGGCTGAAATGTAGAACCGTTCACCATTCTCCGCATACTCGGCGTTAGTCAGAGCATCCTCACCAATGTCATGTACGCTTCACGGCTCGTTCTCAAGGCGTTCTGCATACAATCGATAGTCACATATCCGTCAATCTCCTTAGCGGTCTTATCGCGGTTGGCTTTGACGTTCCTGCCGATTCCGCGCTGGATGCAGCCGTCAGGTTTGCCAGCCACATATCCGAGGCCTCCGAGCTTCTTCTTGCCAGTCGCCACAGCCCTGAGACAGTCCATAACGAACTTGTCAAGCTCGCGGATGTCCTTCTTGACGTTGCATACCGGGAGTACCTGCGTCGCCCAGCTGAACTCGCCGTTCCCCTTGTACAGGAAGCGGTTCACAGCGTTCAGGGCTTTCCTGGGTGTGGTGCTCTTGGCTCGGATTGTACGTGCCTCAACCTCCTTCTGGAACTTCTTCAGCCTTGTCGCGCTCAGGGAGATGTCGCTTCCCTTGATTGAGAAGCCGAGGAACTTGAACCACCGTGTATGTGTCAGCCGTTCGACCTTCTTGGGGTTCAGCTTCATGCTCATCTTCGCCAGCTCGTCCTGCAAGACCTTCATCGCTTCCTCGCAGTCCTCGCCGATGTAGAGCATATCGTCGGAATACCTGACGTAGTACCCATTCATCGATGAGAGCTTCTCGTCGATATGGTAGAGCAGCACGTCTGCCAGCCACGAAGCCACCGAACAGCCCTGCTTAAGGGACTGGTAGGCGGATTGCAGCTCACCTTGAGGGTCGAAGTACAGGTCGCTGTGGTAGTACTTGCGCAGGACATCAATCAGGGCTGAATGTCCGTGCTTTCGTTCCACCGCATCGAAAGCCCTGTCAATGAAGGCGATAGGCACGCTGTCGAAATACTTGCTAAGGTCGGATTTCCAACCTATGACCTCGCCTTCAGTACCGCATATCTTGCGCGACACCTCCTTGACCACCTTGCCGCATCCCAGCCCTTTCTGGTACGACTTGCACATCGGGTGCACCATTTCAGGCATCAGGTCAAAAAGCAGGTCGTTGGCAATGCTGAGAAGGACGCGGTCGGCCGGCTCGTTGATGTAGACTGTCCGGAAATCTCCGTTGTCCTTGGGTATCTGCGCCGTGTGCGGCGGGGCTATCTCGTAGTTCCCGGTCTTTATGCGTCTGTACATCTCGCCTCTCGCCTTGGGGTTGGCCAGGAGGTACAGAACTGCCTTGTCGATGTGCTTGCCGACGCCCTTCTCGATGGCATACGTCCAGCGGTCGAGGTCGAAGAACATATCCAGTATCTTGTCGCTCATATCTCGTGTTCTTTCAATATGATGTATGTATGGTTCTGGCACGCATAGCCGTCTTGAAACACCCCGAAGTAGTTGGGGGTATCATCTTCAACCACCCAGTCTCCGTCCTTGGCAAACGCCCTGTAGTCGTCAGCCAGACGGTTGAAGAGTTCTCTTGCCTCCGTCTCGTTTCTGAAAGGCTTGACCGCCACGTTAGAATCGCAATCCTCCGCCCAGTCCAGTGTTACTATCCAGATTTTCATGTTCTTGCGTTTTTTAGGCGTTCACCAGGCATACTGGTCAACATACCGGGTTATCTCGTCTTCGCTTGCCTCCGCCATGCTGTCGGGGATGTAGAAGAATATGTTCTCGTCGATGCTCAGTGCCTCGGTGTCCCACGGCAAGCTGTTCTCCGGGTTGATCAGGACACCCTCAAGGGACTCTGTTGATACGCCGACCTCATAGACGGTTTTCTCTCTGTCATCAGGATCGGTCACTTTGATTGTGAATACCGGGTACTTCTTGCCCTCGTATTCGACGTAACTTGTTGGTTTCATTGTGTTGTCTATTTTGGGTTATGGTTATGCGAAATGAAGCTGTCGAGCCATGCGTTCCATTTCAGGGTAAGCTATTGAGTGGCAGCCTACTGTGAGGATGTCGTTCTTGTAGTTGTGAGCTGTGAACGACATGGACTTGGTCTTCACGGCGATGCGCCTGAACTTGGCCGGGTCTTTGTGCCATACCTTGACAGCACGCCACAGGGTTTCCGCCTGTTCCTTGGTAAGGCGTATGTTCTTGGATGTCTCCACCAGTCCTGTCTCCTCGTTCAGGCGGAGCAGGACGTTTCCTCCCATGTACAGCTCGTCGGCCGTGGCGGTATACTGCTTGGGGAACTGGTCGAGACGGTCTCTCCACAGGTCGCGGAAACCCTCCACGCCGCGTGCCTTGTATTTCTCGACCTTCAGCTTGCGTTCTTCCTCGCGGCGTTTGTGTTCCTCAATCATTCTCTGGCGTTCCTTGTCCAGTCGCTTCATGTATTCTGAGGCTCGCGCTGTCACCTTTGCTTCGCGAGCCTTGTACATACGGTAGTCTCGCTGCTCGCTTTCGCTCAGGCTGGGAATGTCATCGTCGCCGCATCTCTGTGCAATCTTGATACCCCGGTTGATGCTTCCGCATATTCTCGCTCTCCGCAAAAATTGGCGGCGGAAGAGTTCAGGGTCGGCCTTGAAGACTGGAAACCAATCTGTTCCGAAGTGTATGGATTGTATGGTTTCGCACTGGCTGGGACTCAAACTAAGCCAGCTTGCGCCGATAAAGCCGTCTTTGTATATGACCTCTCCAGTTGCCGGGTCTTTGACGACCTTGATGGTTTCCTGATTCGCGAGATACCTACATGAGGGTCGTTCCAGCCCGAGGTAGGCGTACATATTCTGCACCGAGCGGAATCTGCGTTCATCGAGTTCCTTGGCCGCCTCGGAGTTCCACTCCAGATTGGCGAACTTGATTGCCATTCGCTCCGACGGCGTGAGGGTGAGCAGCTGGCGGACGGTGTAGCGGCTGTCTCCTCGCCACGAATAGCCGAGATATTTCGCTATCTTGTCGGCAAGTTCGCGGTTTCGCCGCGCTTTCTTCAGACCTTTCACGCGGTCTTGGTATGCCGCCCACGTTCCTGCTCCGTGGTAAACGTCCACTGCTTCGGCGAATGTTGCTCCATCCTGCAATGCACGCAGAACCTTGCGGCGCTTTCTCTCGTCCTGGGCTTGTTCCTTGTCTGCCGGCATCTTCAGGCGCAGGTACTTGTTCACTGATGCTTCAGGGTATATGCTTGCCAGTCTCCCCATTTCGTTCCACCACTTCAGGTATCCGCAGTCGAGGCTCTTGCAGGTTGCCACCTCGTTGAGGACATTCATCAGGTTAGTTATGAACATTCTGGTGAGCGTCATCGGGTTGAACTTTCCCTGATAGTCCACAATATCAACATCGGGATAGCGTGTCCAGCCGTAGCCTTTCGGTGTGTGGAAGCGAAACACGGTCACGTCTGCCGGGACTGCCATGTTCACCCAGCCTATGTGTCTGCCGGTTGTATGGGAAAAGTTGTAGTCGCATATCGCCATCACCTTGCGCTCCTTGTCGAGCCATTGCGCTATGACGGTGCTGTATGAGTAGAAGCTGGTTTCGTCGCACGAGCAGTTTCCTGCACGGAGGGAGCCGTTGCGTCCGAAGTCCTGGTGAGCCCATCTGTGGGCTATGTCTATTGGTGTTGCCATGTGGTAATTGAATGTTGGTTGTTTATGAATAGTCTTGTCTGGTTTTGCTGGAGTGAGATGCGTGCCGACTTTAACATTCGCTGCAAACAAAACGAGCCCGGCTTAATGCCCGGCTCGTTCATTCACAACAAAAATCAAAACGGTCAGTATCTGAAATGTCTCATATCTTGGGTATTCCGAGGCTCTCCAGCGCGTCCTCGAGTTCCGGCTGGCAGCTGCCCAGGTACTCCCCGAGCTTCCACGCCACCTGCTGCATCACGCTGTCCGGCAGCTCAGAGTTGTACCCGAGAGCCTTCACGTCGTCGCGGCTCACTGAAACGGCGGTGAAAGTTGCCTTGAGTGCCGGCGTTCCAGAAACGTCTGAAACATCCTCCGTTGCCGGTATCGCCCCGGTTATGTAGCCGATATGCCCGTACTCTATGCAGTACAGGACATCCTCGCCGCAGGAACACTCCAGCGGCTCGCCCATTATCACGAGGGCATCGGTGTCCTCGTCGATGTATACGCTGGTGACGCAGTGGTCTTCCGGGTGGTCGGCGTGCTTGAACGATGCGCACACCACAGGCCGTCTGTCCCCGGCGAACTCGTACTTTCCGCCGTGGGCTTTCACCGCTGCCCGCAGCTCGTTCCGCTCGAGGTTGTCGATTGCTTTCCAGAGCGGATATGTGTTCGTTGTTTTCATAATGCTGTTATTTTCTCGGTGTTATTGTCACAATGTTGTCGAGCATGAAGTCGAGATACTCTCCTTTTCGCAGTGCCTTTTCGTACAGGTACTGGTAGTTGAGCTGGAGGTTGCCCGGGAATATTCTGTTCACCCCGAGTTCCACTCTCATCTTCAGCGGTCCGTTCAGAACCGTTATCACCTTACCTTCCCGAGTGTACTCCGCTCCGCACTCGTCCAGACGGCGTATCAGGTTCTCCTCCGCGACGATGCCGGCTTGCAGGTAGTCCCGGATTGCAGCCTCCCTCGCGTCAAGCCATTCAACCCACGCAAGGAGCTTCTTCTCGGTCGCCACTCCTATTCGCTGTGGCGGTTGCTTGCTGAACTCGAAGCCGTCGGGAATGTCTGACGCTCCGACAAGGCGGAATGTGTACAGGGTGTTCTGGGGATTGGTCGGCCAGCAGCTGTACAGCTTGTCGTTTATGGCGAGCATCCAGCCTGCATGGTGAATGAACACTTTGGAAGACGCTCCCTCGCACCACCAGCACGGAACCCAGTGCGAAACTCCCTCGACCTCCAGACGGACAGCCTGTGCGCCCGGTCTCGGCAGTTCCTCCAGTGATGTCACCTGGTCATGGTTATGGTAGACTTCTTTCGTGTTCAGCAGCTTCTCCATCTGCTCCGCCGTTGCCGCAAAACGGACTGCATATCCAGGTTCTGCGGGAAAGGCCGGTATTACTGGCAAATTCTTGTAGTTCATCATGTTGCTATTTGTTGGTTTTACATTACGCTCCTACGAAGTTGAACTCCGGCACGTCACTGTTCGCTGACTTGATGCTCCGTGCGATTATACCCTTCAGGTTCTCGCCTTCAGCGCATCTCTTGTACTGCTCCGGCGTCATCACGATTTTCACGCTGACAGGCTTGGGCATATACTTCTCGCTGTTCTCAAGGTGGAAGTCTATAGTGTCCTTGGCGTACTCCATAAGGCTCTCCAGTCCGTAATCGCCAAAGAAGCCCCACACACTGTCGTCGATTTCCGGCAGGTCAAAGAGGCGTTCCGGCGGTGTGGTTATTCTGAAGCCGTACACCTCGCCACGCACATACTGGTCAAGGGTCTCGATTTCGGCTTGCAGCTGTTTCTCCGCTTTCTCTCGCACCTCCTCGTCAGTCCCCTCGTACTGCTCACGCGCTTCACTCATCGGGACTGCGATTATGCCTGCCATGCCTGAGTCCCAAGGGTCGCTGAAGGGGGTGGTGCTTATTGTCATTCCTCCGTGTTCATAGACGTAGACAGGCAGGGCGACGTACTCCTCCAGGAACGTCTCGCGGAACAGCTTCCCGAGGTCGTCGTCAAACACTTCCTCCTCGTCGAAATAGTCGTCGAAGCGGCACTCCGGCTGGAAGTTGCGGTGTCTCGTGTATACCGTCCCCAGGTTGTCCCAGTCTCTCGGGTTTTCAGGGTCGGTGTCGTAGTATATGTCGATGTTGTAGCCCTTGTATTCGGCTGTGTCGTATTTTTCCATGTCTTCTGATTATTTTGGTTTGTCGGTTGTTGCTTGTTTCAGTATTGCTGGATAGGAAGTCCCAGGGCAGCACGGTATGCCTCCGCTGGGGTGAGCTTCTCGAAATCCACGTCCAGTTCCTCCTGTGAGTTGAAGTCGCCGTCGCAGAACTCGGTCATGAGGGTCGTGTCCCGGCTTGTCATGTGGTAGAACTTGTTGAACCTGAAAGTGTGTGAGCCGTCTCCGCTCACGTCGATTATCATGCACTCCTCCGCAGGTTCCCCGGGATACGGACGGAAGGTCGTGCGCTTGTAGGTGTATTCTTCCATGAAGTGGTATGTTTTTGAGGTTGTTTCTTGGTTTTGTTGTTTGCGAATAGCGTTCTCCAGTGCTGGGGTTAGTTAAAGGGGCGGCACAACATACGTTAAATATGCTGCGCCGTCCCTGCCAAACGCCCAAAACGGAAGACAAATATCGCGTTCTCCAGCCCTTGCTCCGCTCAGAATGAGGTCAGGTAAGGGCTGTGTGTGTCGTCGAGTTTCTGCTGCATATACTCGCAGTGCCGCTTCCACCACCACTTGTACAGCGGAGTTTCGATGCCGAGGTAGCGTTTCCACACGCGGCGCGAAAGCCACAGGAGTGTTTTCCCTACAGCTGCTCCGATTGCGACCGAGATGTCGTATATGCGTTCTGATGCCTTGGATGCGGCAGTTTTCATTGTTCTGTTCATGTTCTTGTGTTTTGGGGTTATGGTTTCGTGTTCCTGGGATTATTCGGCTGAAGTGTACAGACGCTCGTATTCGTACTCCTTGAATGTGTACACGTCGGGCTGGTTCTCCTCCAGCGTTCCGAGCATTTCCGTGCCGTTGTGGATGCTCTCCACGCACTTGGCATACGTCACGCTGTCAACTCGGATTGGGATGTTCTCCATGCCTGCATCCACGTCGTCGTAGATTACCCAATAGGCATTTCCGTTCTTGCAGGCGTCCACTATGCACTCCGAGCTGAAGGCCATGTTCTGGCAGGGGCGGTTCTCGCTGGGATATTCTCTCGCCAGCTGCGTTCTTAGCTCCTGGTTTGCCTGGATTGCTGCCTGTGTTTCGCTGTTCTTGGACTGCACACCAAAGAAGAACGCGCCCGCAGCTACCGCTGCAAACGCGCAGATTACGCTTGTCTTTTTCATGTCTGTATAGTTTTGATTTGTTGTTTGCTGATGTTGATTTTGATGGTTATAGTTTTGCTGGTTTTCGGGCATTACAAACCCTTTGTGGCGTTCTCCGTGAACTTGATGAACGTGAACGCAGTACGAGGCTCACGGTCTGCCAGGCACACGTTATGCCTGTTGACGTACTTGCCAATATCCGCGTGGGTGTTCGCTCTCCCCTGGCGTTTCGGGTGTCTCCGCTGCTGGCAGTCGCGGAATATCTGCTCCGTTCTCCGCTCCGCGCTCCGCTGCTCCGCTTCGCGCTTTTGCAGACCTTGTTCCTTGCGGATTTCAGCCTTTTTCCGGGCGCGGGTTACCCTGCCAACCTGCTGGCGTGTATGGCATACGAGCGAGCCGTCAGGGTACACTATCGCGTAGTCCCCCCACAAAGCGGAGAAACGTCCCCGCGTTCTGGGAGTGTCTTCCGCAACTATCTTGCCACCGGGGGCGTAGAGCATACCATTCCCGTGACGCTTGTACAAGCGTTGTGCCTTAGACACGCTTATGCGCAGGTGGTACGCGAATTTCACTATCCATTCCCCGTTCTCCACAGCACCGTGCTTGGCGCTGACGTGCATCATGTCTGCTATTGTTGCCATGTTCTGAAAATTTTTGTTGATTAGCAGGCACACCGGGGGCTTGAACCCGGCGCACACCAAAGGTATTTTAACCATTCCTGTCGTGCCTAATCCCTGGGAAATCCGTAACTTTGCACACGTTCAGGGAGTACATTGACGTACTGTTAGCGAAAGTGTACAGTAATCCCAGCCATCCGAGAGGACACAGCATACCCCTGCAAGCGGCGAAACCGCCTGGGGATATGCGTACCTGTCCCGGGAAAAAATCTTTTTAGTCCCGCGTTTAGTGCGTTTTCTATAATGCCACACACGCAAGCGTATACGCGCCACGCAAGCACGCCACACACGCCGCGTTGCACACACGGCATACGCACGTGCAACGCTTACACGCACGCGCATATATACGCACGCACGCGAAGAGTTAGGACACACCACACCCTATTGAGTGCAGCGTGTCCTATCAATTTGCCGTTGTCTGTCTGTCAGTTGATTAACTTGCAGCCGCTACGTTTTCGGTTACGGCGGTGCTGTTTGCAAGTGCTTTTGCCGCTTTTTCCGCCGCTTTTTCTTGCTTTTCGGTTGTGTTTGCGGCGTTGAGTATTGCGGTATCTACTCTTTCCAACCAATCAAGTTGTTCGATTGCAGCACCACACCACACGCGCAAAGCGTTTTCTAATTCGTCGGTGCCAAACTCTTTGCCGTCTGTCACAAAGAGTTTATAAACCGGTTGTGACTTTGCGAATTTGAATACGCCGCGCAATGTTTGCGCTTTGCCGTTGATTTCGGTTTTGCCGTTCACTGACAGGCCGGCGTTTTCAATGATTTCGCCTTTGCCGTTTGTCAAATAGACGGTATGACAGCGCAATAACGCTGTTAGCGGATTAGATACTCTTTTGCCACTTTCGATTGCGTTTGCGGTGCTGTTTGCGACGGCGCGTGCTTTTTCCACTGACAGCACGATTTTTGCCACTGCCTTTGCCACTGCAAGTGGTGTTGCAACACGACATTTTGCGGTTGTGTTGTAGATTGTGACGCCGTTTGCGGTATTGCCAACGAATACCAATGAACGCGGCTGAAGTTTGCCGCAAAGGATTTCGCCGTTTATCATTTCGGCGTTGAATTTTTTCAGATTTTCCATACTGATTGTTGTTTGAGTGTTTGTTGTTTGATTGATGTTTGTTTGTCAACGGATTGGGATTTGCACCCAATAAGCAAACGCGGATTGTTTGCCGCTTATAACCAATGCGTTTTGAGTGTCGGTATATTATCCGCAATACTGACAACGCTGTTAGTTATCCGTTGTAGTGGCAATATTTGTGCATACGATTGTAACCTATCTATTGGCATTGATTATTACCCACGCTTTGCAGCACGGATTGTAACCGATAATCCAATATCATTTACTACACTACACAACCGCTACTATTGCAGCCCTCGCAACAATGCAAGTTAGTAACCAATCATTGCAGAATTAGACCTAATCCCACGGATTGGTGTTTGCTCGCATTATCCAACGCCGTAACGTTGTACAATCATTGCAGTTGCTTTGCGTATCGTACTCAATAAGTCAACGAACGTTTGCCAATGATTGCGGCGGCGTAATCCGTCTGTCAACCTTTGACGCTGCAAAGTTAGCACTAATATTTGATATATGTCGCATATTAGCCGTTATCGTTAGTGTTAAAATCATTATTTGATTGATTTACAGCGGTTTATATTTGTCGATTATATACTATTTAACCTTTACGCCGCTTGGAAATAATGCATATTTAAGCAATAAATACATTTGACAATCTGAGAAATTGGCATATATTATTACTTTTCAGTGAGTTATGTTTGTCAATACCCTATTTCACAAAGTGTTAATTTAACGGATATTAGCGAGTTATTCAGCGCAATAAGGTTACACACACGCTCGCATGTACGCCCGTGTGTGCAGGCGCGTGTGTGGGTGTGTGCAGTTGCGAGTGTCTTTGTTTACGATTGAGAATTTGCAAATGTAAACCAATCCGTTCAACGCCGTTCAAATCGTGTCAAAAGTACATTAACCGCCGTTTGAGTGGCAAAATATTCAGAAATGTAGTAAGTGAACATCATAAGCGGTTGACTATCAACGGATTAAATGCAAGGGAGGGTGTGTGCTGAGTTGCGGATACCCGATGTATTGTCGGCCCGAATTTTTCAAACTGGTTTTCTCATCCTCCAAAACAGCATTTCCTCCACCCCCACCAGCATCATCGCCTCTACGCTTTTCCTGGTCTCTTCTCCCTGTATAAAATATGAAGTACGAAAATCCACTGAAGCCCTAAATACCTATTAAGCGACACCCTGTCCTTCAGCAAGATACCGTAGCATTGAATTTCCCAGCCACCACATAATTCGCTTATATCAAAATCCTGATTTTTCCCGGAGACCCGATTTTTAAGATTCGTTTTCAAACCTTCCGACCCAAATTTCACTATAGGGAGGCAACGCACTTCAGCGGAAATGGCTAACTTTGCGGTCTGACCAACCGACCTACCCATGGCAACCAAGAACGCCCTTCAGCTTCAAAACTTCCTGGAGCATCATGCCTTCAAGACCGAGAAGGACTACGAGCGCATCGCCGCCTTATGCGAAATCGAAGTCGATACGAGGGTCAAACTAATCCACACTATCGACCCCAAAGAGGGTATCACTTCACTCCAGTTCAACGAGTGGCTTGACCACGGTTTTGGCTGCGGAGACATTTGCGAGTACGATGGCGAGACCGTGATATGCGGTTTTTGCGGCCTAAGACGCTCTGTAATCGCCTCAAAGTTCTCGGATGATAAACTGCTCATCTCGGAAAAGAAAGTCGATCAGAAGGCCTTAAAACGAGTTTCGGCTGATACGGAAGCCAAATGCCTGCGGATAATGCGCCTGAACGGCCTCCAGTTCGACTACCGGACCTGCAAGCTGGTTAAGCGGCATATCCCCGGCATCAACGAGCGGGTAATCTTCACCGACGGCACAACGAAAGGGCTGGGAGTGGTGAAGGGCATCGACCCGGAGACAGGGGCAGTTGACCTGTACTGCTACTTCCTCTACGGCTCAGGCAAGTGCGGCTACTCCATGGACGAGCGAGGCATCTGCGACCTTGACAGCTTCACCTTCGTCCCCATGGACAACAGCAGCAGGAACCAGCTCTCGATGAACGGCATCAGCTGTAGGCGGAGGCTGAACGCGGAACTTGCCAAGCACAGGAAGACCTGGAACGAGAAGCTGCACAGGGTAGAGCCTGCCAAGATGCGCGTGGAGAGGGGCGAGAGGTATTACTTCATGAACGACAAGCTGGCAGTCCTGTCTGACGTGGAGACGACCCCCGTGCCCCCGGACCGCCGCTACTATGCCGGCAACTACTTCAGGACACAGGAGCAAGCCATCGAAGCCATGGGGCGCGTCAGGGAGCTTATCCGGACAATCCTGGCGGAGGACAGCCCCTACGACGTTGAGGCCGACAGGAAGCCGAGGGGTTAGCGCGTTCCAGCCACGCGCCACTTCCCCCGGACGGCAGGTATGCCCTACCCCTTCCTGCGCTGCCTGTTCTCCTCGCTCCTGCGCTCCTTGGGCTTTTCAGGCTCCGGCGCATGGCCCTCTTCAGGCTCGGCCTTTTCAGGCGGCTGGGAGTTCAGTGCAGTTTCCTTGGCCTTGGGCTTCTTCCCAGCCTTGGCGGCTTCTTCCTCGGCCCTTACCTCGGCATCTGCTTCCCGGACCAGCTCCTCGTCTGGCCATGGCCCGTCTTCCTCCACCTTCCACCATTCGCGCCATTCATCGACGCCGTAGGTGCGCATGAGGAACCTGACGCGGTTCTCGGGCTTGCCGGCTTCGATCTCGTTGACCTTTGCCTGCTCCCTCATCTTCTCGGTCCATTCGTCCGCTATGGACTCCTCCCCGAACTTGGCGTTGTATCGGCGTATGGCCTCCGCGCTGAACATGGGCAGCCAGTTGTCGAGGTTCAGGTTCTCCCGGTCGTCGAACTTCGCGCCGATTATCACGGCGAGGAAGTCCTGGGTCTCTATGCCCTCTTCCCGCAGGACCTCGTTGATGAACTGATGCCATTCCACCTTGGCCACCCAGTTCTTGGGCTTGCCGGTGTCCAGCCATTCCTTGCAGGTGAGCGAGAAGTCGTAGTCGGCCATGTCGAAGAACCGGTACAGGAACTCGCTGACGGCGTACTCCATGGGGGTCAGCTTCTCCCTCGCCTCGTCGTCGTACCCCATGGAGAGCAGGGCTGCGGAGAAGAACTTGTTCGCCTCACGGTTCCTGACGGCGTACTCCTTGTCGGTCTCCCCACGGTGCTCGTCCTTGCCCGGCCGCTCGTTGTACACGTCCTTGAAGCCGTTGTACTTGACCGTGTAGACGTTCTCCCGGTTGATGCTGATGGTTTGCCAGTCCACGATGAGGCTCATCATCTCGCGGCTGATGCTCTGGTTAGTCAGTCCTTCAATCTCCCGACCAAGCTCGTCCCTGCCGCACTCCAGGATGTCCTCAACCTGTCTCATGGTCATCTCCACAATGCTGTCGAACTCGGACCTGGTGAGGGAGATGCCGATTATCCTCGACCAGTCAACCTCCGGAGGTCCGTCCACGTCGAGGGGCGTGACGGTGACTTCCCCGTCTTCCTCGGCTGAGTGGTTCTCCCAGATGTCCTCAGGCCCGTGGGTGTCGGCTATCAGCCCGAAGAACTCGTGGATGAACAGGTAGTCCGGCCTCGTCTTCGCCACGTCCATGTCCTCCACGATGCGCTTGACCTTCTCGGCCGGGATGTCGTAGAACATCGACTTGTCCTTGCTGGGGCGGTTGTACACCCAAGGGCGGTTCAGCTCCGGTATCTCGAGGGGGACGAAGTTCCAAGGACGCTTCTCGCGCTGGGAGTTGTCCTCCGGCTCTTCACCCTGCTTCTCCCCGGCTTCAGGTTCGTCGGGCTGGGAGTTGTCCTCGCCCAGCTGTTCCTCGCTTGCGTCCGGGAGGGCGGGAGATTCTTCTGCTTCTTCACAGGCTGAAGGGTTGCAGTCGGCGGCAGCGGAGGTTTCTTCCTGTTCTTCGGCTGGGAGTTCCTGCTTGGCTACAGGTTCGGTTTCCAGCTCTTGTCCTTCGGGTTCAGCTGAAGGGTTGGGTTCCTGTTCGGGAGCTGAAGGATTCCATGCCTCCCCCTTCGGGTCTTGGGCTGGGAGTTGCATGGTCACTTGGGGTTCCAGGAGTTCATCCAGTTCAGAAGCTGGAAGGTTCTCATCGCAGTCATCGGAGGGTGCGAAAAAAATCGGTTTTTGTTTGTTTCCCCCCTTATGCAAAAGAAAACTCCGTTCACTACGTTCACTACGTTTCCTTTTGGGTATATCTTGGGATATATTACTTCCTTCTAGGGTACATACAGGTAAACTTACTATACCCTTACTACCTGTATAACCCTTATTACCCTTTATACCCTTCTTACCCCTTTCTTGGTTCTTTCTTTTATATATTTTCTTTCTTGTTTCTTTAGGGTGGGGGGTTAAGGGGGGTTTATGCACTCCGGCCTTGAACAGCACCCCAGCCAGGAAGGAGCTATACGCGAGGCAATCTTCAGGGGTTTTCACGAGGTCGTTCAGCCCATACACAGCGCACACAAACTCCTCATATTCAGCGGAATTGCAGTATTCAGAGAAGACTTCACGGAAGGTCTCGCGGAAGGCGCTCTTGGAGTATTTCTCGGTGATGATGTCGCGGTATTCCTTCCAGACATCAGTTGCACCAGCCTCCTGCATGGCAATGAAGTTTTGCACCACCCCATGGATTCCATATTTAGCCTGGTGTAAAAATGCACCACCCCCTACATGGACATGGCGCGTTTTTACACCACCTATTGAGTCGTGGGTCATTTTTGCGCCACTTACCGTATCATGGTGGTGCAATTTGAGGTTGGAAGTAGTCGTTTTTGCACCACCATTCATGGATTCTTCGGTGCTGGGGTGGTGCAATTTGGAATTAGGGACATTCGATTTTGTACCACCTAATACGGCATAGTCATCAACGTAGCCAAAATCTTCCAGCATCGAGTAGCCGCCTTCATCCAGCGCTTCGCGATACTTCTCACGCTCCTCTTCGGATTCAAGCGCAGAGTATGCAGCCACAACGGAGTCGAATTTGTCACCGTGAAATGTGCAGATATTCTCGTCCATGGTTACGAATCCGATTTCCTCGAAGTTTGAAAGAACGGAGCTGACCACTCTCCGATTGATTGAGTGCTTGGCAGCGATGTTACGGACGCTAATCTCGAACACCGCTGGCTTGCCTTGCTCCGCCGTCTCCTGACGTTTTCCGAGCAAGTACAGCATCACACTCAAGCAGGCCGGCTTCCCCATGAGTTCAGGGAGCAGACTGTACAAAGTCGTGTTTGGTTGCATTGTCATATATATTATATAAATGTATAGGGGCTGGAGGAGAGGCTTCAACCCCAGATTATTTATTTTGTTCTTCGTTCCACTGCGTGTACAGGGTTATCATGTTCTGCACGCTTTCAAGTAGGGTCATAACGCCAGCCACTTCCTCGTAGTCCTCGTTATCGACCATCTCCTGCTTGAACAAGAGGATGTCGTACTGGGCTACGCCGAGCATACACATCAGCGCGTTGTTGGTGGCTATAGACTGGGAACAGTTCCGGCCGAGATTCCCTTCGACGAAAGCGGTGAGCTTCCCGACAGCTTTGGCGAGGTGGGTTTGGCTTTCCACCAACTTCTCTTCCAGGATGTCAATCCGCCGGTACAGGTTGCGGGCCTTAGCGGCTACAAGAACCGCCAGCAGTGCAGTCAAAATTACTGTTGTCATATATCGTGCTTTTGTTGATGTACGAGGGGCAGTCCTCCCAGTCAGGCGTATGCCATTCGGGAATCTGGTTCCACGGGCCGTCGGGTTCGGCAAGTTCCGCAGTATACCACAAGCATGAGTATCGGTCATAGCAACCTTTCTTGAAGCATTTGAATCCCGGACGGTTCTTTACCATAATATATATATGGCGCGGAACCTCGACTGCTGTGTCGGGGTGGTTCTCGCGGACAGCTGGCGGCAGCGTGCCGTACAGCTTCACGGTTATCACGTCCCTCGGCTTCATGTCGGTGGTGAGAATGTACCTGTGGCCGAAATCAGTCTTCAGCAGCTGGTACTCGGGGTGAACCTTGTAGACCTTCCTGTCAATGCACCCGAAACACTCGCCGTCGATTATCTGGATGTCTGGGTTGTCATCTTCCAGCAGAGTTTCCCAGTAGGCACACTCATGACAGAGCTGCTTGGTCGCCATGCCAGAGATGAGGTGGCCTATGGAAGTGTAGTCCCTCAGGTCAACCATGCGGTGGCACAGTAAGCACGAAAAAGAATAAGGCGTGCTTGCGGCCCGTTTGTGTTTCCTCATTGTTGCAATCATTTATGCCGGATGTTGTTTGTCCCGGCAGTTAATGTGAAGATGTACGGGCGTGCGCGAACACGCTTCAATTTAGTATGGGGTGGAGAGAGGAGGCATCAGGCAGTCACTCAGAACCGTATGGAGTTGTAGACCTTGTCGATCTCGTCTTGGGTAATGCCTATATAAGTCTTAGTGACCTGGATGCTCGTATGGTTGAAGATCTTGTTCAAAAGGAGCAGATTCTCGGATTTGTTCGGACCGTGGTCGTACACATACCTCCCGAAAGTCTTTCTGAACGAGTGCGTGGAGAAATGGTTTATCTTCAGCTGGTATCTGTACTTGAAGAGCTTGAGCGTCCGGTTGACCTGCTGTATGGTGATAGGCTCGCCGGTCATGCTGCTGCAAAATACAGGGGCATCGAGGTCGGGAGAGTTGAGCAGTTTGTAGAGACCCGCAATCTTTTTCCGGACAGACTCGTTGAAGCTGATGATACGAGCCTTGCCTGTCTTCTTCTCCTTGATGCAGACCCTCGGTACGTTGAGGATTTGCCCCCAGCGCAGAGCAAGGATGTCTGATGCACGGCAGGCGGTACAGAATCCGAGCCGGGCATAGAGTTCCCAGAAATATTTCTTGTCCTTATGTAGACCGTCAAGCAGCTTCTCGTACTCTGTGTACGGGAGATAATCGCTTGTTGTCAGTCTGTACTTCGCTGCCATAATAATGCGTTATTGATTTAATTACGATGCAAAGTTATGATTTAATTTCCGAAGCGACAAATATTATCGTCAGAAATTTATGGATTTATTGTGTTATTAAATGTTACCATTCTGTTATTCAACGGCATAGCACTGAGAATTGAGATACTATGCCGTTGAGGTTATAAGAAAGCTCCCTGTCAGAGATGGGCTGCGAAGTCTTCCAGTGTCAATATCGGAATACCCAGTTCACGAGCCTTCTCAATCTTGCTCGATGTTCCTTCAGTGTCCTTCACAACAAGGTGGGTGGTGTTCTTGCTCACGCCGCTTACGACACGGCCGCCATGCTTGGTGATTTCCTCTTCCAGCCGCTTGTCACGCACCCCGGAGAAACAAACCGACCAGCCATTTAGTTTTCCGTCACTTCTGTCATCTGCCGCAATATATCTGAACGGAATCTTGGTGTCGTCCAGGAAACGGCGGAACGGTTTTATGCCCTTGAGGAACGATTGCATGGTCTTGCTCAGCTTCTCTAACTCGCCTTCAGGAGGCATCAGCAGGTCAACTCGCCCAGTGAGGAACGAGCCGAATTTCTCAGGTGTCATGTCATCAAGGATCTTCTGCGCCTTTATGCGTCCGATTCCTTTGAAGCAGTCGCTGGCGTGCATCAGCGTGGCGAGGTCGATACCTTCCATGATGCGGCGGTTGTTCTCAATGACGGTGTTGGCTATGCCGTCACCAAAGCCGTCGATAGCCACCAGCTCTTCAAGGGAGATGTTGAGAATGTCCCGAACTGAAGTGTAGCCAGCGCCGAATATTTTGGCCAAGGTTTCCTCGCCCATGTTCTCGCAGCCTATGGTGGTGTAGAAAAAGACAATCTTGGCCAATTTTACACCAGAGCAAGCCGGGTTGACGCAATAAAGCTCCGTCATGGTGTCGTCCCACATCGTTGGTGCACCGCAATTTGGGCATAAAGCCACACTGTCCCACAGTTCTTCAATGGAACTTAGTGGTGCAGAAGTGATCGTCTCGAGGATTTTCGGAATTACACCACCCGACCGTGTCACGAGTATTTTTGCACCACTTGCGATGTTCGCGTTGGAAACCCAGCCGGCGTTGTACCCTGTCGGATTCTCCATGTTGCAATCCCCAGTATCGACAGCCTCGATGTTCACCACTGGCTTCAAAGCGCCAGACTTGCTGACCTTCCAGCTTATGCCCTTTACCGTGGTTGCAAAAGCCTCGGTGAAATCAGGGTGCTTGTACGCTATGGCGTAGAGTGGATTGCCAGAGGTCTGGTGGCGGCCTACCATATCCCACAGAATCAGGTCGTCCATATAGATGACAAGACCGTCGATATAGTACAGCTGCCGCCATTCAGCAAACAGTTCAGCAAGCATCTTCTCGGACAGTTTGCTGACCCGGACAGTTCTTAGCAACGCAAGCTGTCCGAACACGTTACAGATGTCCTTCAGCACTTCAGTATATGTGGAGCGGTATCCGAGGCTGCTTTCGTCAACGCCGTAGCGCACGAACTCTGCAAAACGGATTTCTTCAGGGGCTTCGTCACGGTTTATGAAACCGGCGACCGTGTTTCTCGGAGACTTGTACTTTTCGCCTGAAGACGGAGAGACTCGACCTGCGAAATTGTCCTCCCAGCCATTCACGCTGAATACCAGCTCGCCGAATGTGCAGTGTACAGGAAGTTTGGAGTCGCTGGAAGGAAGGGGCTTGAATCCGCCTGCAAGGAAATGGGATGAGCAGTCCTGTCCTTCATTTTCAGAACCGCCTCTCGAATAGGTGATTCCCGAGACTTCATCACGCAGCCACGAGACACCGTCGTATTTGGGTGTAATCACGAGCCGCGCATTGTCTGGCAGGGCAAGCGACTTTATCCACTGCTTCAGTTCAGCTATGCCCTTCACCTTGTTCAAGGACTTCATAGGGATAGGCAGCTTCAGTTTTCTCCCTGCCTTCACCGTGACAGGTTCGGGCTTGTAGAACCATTCGTTTTCGGGGTCTATGGCTCGGAGGTCATCCACCAGCTTGTCATAGCCGGCATCAGAAATCTCCGGCTTCCCCAGTCTGTACAGCTCGTTATACCGGTGTATGGCATCGACAAGCTGTTGTATGCTCTGTTGTTGTGTCATATCTTTTGATTGGAGTGAATCCTGCCACAGACCTCAAATCCATGGCAGGATTCTTCGTTTGATTTTGATTACTTGATTCCGGAGTGTCCGAAGCCGCCATTGCCTCGCTCGGTTGAGTTGAGTTCAGCGACAGGCTCCCATTCCACTGTCTCATACTTGTTTATCACCAGTTGGGCGATTCTGTCGCCGTCATTTACGGTGAACGGTTCTTGGCCGAGGTTTATGAGGATTACGCCCACGTCGCCTCGGTAGTCGGCATCCACGACACCCACGCAGTTCGCGCAGGTCACGCCATTCTTGAGGGCAAGGCCGCTGCGAGGGTGAACCAGCGCCTCGTATCCGCAGGGGAGTTGGATGTGGAGGCCAGTCGGTATCAGCGCACGTTGCATAGGCTGAAGGGTTACAGGCTCATCGATGTTGGCACGGAGATCCATGCCGGCAGACTGCTCGGTCGCGTATTGCGGGAGCGGATGCTTGGAGTTGTTTACTATCTGGACTTTCATACACGGGTTGTTTGATTGGTTCTTGTTCTTGGTTTTGTTTTCGGTTTGGGCTTCGGCTTGTACTTCAATCCTTGGCGGGACATTCTTCTGTCCGGGTAGATTCTGCGGTCAACCTCGCACAAGTCATCGTATTCCGGCAAAGTCAGTACACCCAGGTCTTCACGACCGATTTGGATGTCGTCCTCAAGCACGCGGAAGTACAGACCCTTGCAGGAGATAGACTCACCAGTACAGGCGGCTCGTATTGAAGCCGGCGCAGTGCCAAGAGCCTTGGCGGCCGCGAACATTGAATGATACAGGCCTATAAAGCGTTGCATATTGTTGAACACAAGCACAATACGCCCTTTATCTCTCATGCTTGCCATCTCTTGACGAAATCAGGATTTCCTCCGGCAGACGGCGACGAGCCTGTTGCAGCAGGTATGTGTCTGAAACCGTGAAGCCGACAGAGAACATCTCGTCGATGCGGTCAAACATATACGCCAGGAAATCAGGGTTAACGAAAGAGATGAACAGGTAGACTAAGCTACTATCAATTAAAATGTGACCTTCAGCATTGAGAACGCAAACCTTGTCCTCGTTGAGACCGTGCGACTTGACTATGGCCTCTATAGCTCCCTTGTAATCAGTAAGGAAGGTGCTGATTGAAAGTCCTGAATTTTGAAGATATGCAGAAGCGTCTATGTATGTGACGCCTTTATCAGTTTTCCCGAAGAGCAGCTCGGGGAACTCTGGGAAGTCATGCTCGGCACATTGGATGTTTATTGGACTCCCAGATACATTTACAGACATCAGGCTGCGTCTGAACTTGCTTTTTGTTTGTAGACATCTTCAGGCCAGAGAATTGACTCTGCCTTGTCGAACTTCGCGTCACGGATTACGAAGTCAATCGAATCTCCGAGATGCTTCTTGATGCGCTCGCTTGCGTCCGCGTTGGAGGTAGCTGGAGTGTAGATTACCTCGTGTGTACGCTTCTCCTCGCCGTTCTTCTCGTTGATGGAGGTGAACATCACCTTCACACCATAGAGTCCTACGCCGGATTCTTCGCTCTCCTCGAAATAGGCGCATACAAGCCCTGCCACAAGCTCTTCATCTTTGGCAAGGATATTGCTGTAGAGCAACGACGTGATTTTGGTCTTGACTATCTCGATGTCGAAATTGTCAGAGAACTGGTCACGCTGCTGCCCGGCAATGAGCGCGTGGGCAACTTTCTCGGCCTCGGTGTAGCTACTTGCGTACACCAGCTCTTCGGTCTTTCGTTTGGAGAGCGAGCCGTCAGTCGCCTCGCCCTTCCAAGTGGTCTTGATTCTGTAGTAGTTGAATCCTTTATCCATATTGGTATGGTTTTGAATGAAACTTGATTTGTCGGCACAAAGGTAAGTCAATAAATTCGTACTCACAAATAAAAATCGTGGATATATCCTCAGATTTTACGCTTATCATCTATAAATCAATACAATAAAAATTTTGCATAGTAACAATATTCCTGTCATATTACTCTGACATTTTGTTTTACTACTTCTCAAAGCCGCATTTGGGCATGGTTGAGATTTTAGACCATACAGTTGTGCCTTTAGACAGAAATAATTACCTTTGCAGCGTAATGGAAAGAAATCGGATTGAAGTATTAGCAAAGATGTATGAATGGGCAATCGAACGTGCTGGTCATACTGTTGGAGAGTTCTTAGAGGCTCATCCAAAATTTGCTGCATACGTCTCCGGTGAGAAGCAGCCCACTATAAAACAGCTTGAACAATTCGCCAAATCTGTTCATGTGCCAATAGCATATCTTTTGCTACCAGAACCTCCCAAAGAAGTTTCCCCCATTCCCATGTTTAGAGGAAAAGCTGGAAAAGGGAAGTTTGATCTGAATGTGTACCAGACTATTTTGGACGTTCAGGGCAAGCAAGAGTGGCTGTCCGATTACCTCGCTGAAAACGAATTGGATGAATGTCCCTTCGTTGGCAAGTATGACATCAGCGTCCCCGTACAGGATATGGCTGTAATCATCCGCAACTATCTCGGAATGGAGATAGACTGGATGTTACAGTTTCGTTCTCCGGATAAAGCAGTTAGCTTCTTTGTTGAGAAGATTGAGTCCGCAGGTATATGTGTGTTTTCCAATGGGGTAGTCGGAAACAATTCTCACAGACCATTAAGCGTAGATGAGTGCCGAGGTTTTGCATTGGTCAGCGACACAAATGCTCCTATGATTTTTGTGAACAATAGAGACAGCAAGACCGCGCAGATGTTTACATTGGCACACGAACTCACTCACGTTTTAGTTGGTGTCAGCGCTGGATACGCTGGCATCGACGGAGACTACCAAGACAGAGTGGAAACATACTGTGACAAGGTGGCTGCGGAATTTATCGTGCCAGCGATTCTATTGAACAAGAATTGGACGAGCATAGATAGCTGTGCGAAATTGTTCAATGTTAGCCGGCTTGTTATAGCGCGGCGCACCCATGACCTTGGATTAATCACAGACGCGGAATACCGCACTTTCTTTTTGAGATACAAAGCCTCGCTTACAGACAATAAAATACAAAGTTCTGGAGGCGACTTTTACCGCACATCAGCAAAACGTGTGGGCAAACTGTTTGCTGCATACATTTATAGTGCAGTTCGCTCTGAACAGCTGTCTTATACTGAAGCATACAGGCTGACTGGATTGTATGGCCGCACATTTGAAAAATTCATGACTGACAAAATTTGATTGTTGCATGAGCCATATTCGCTATCTTCTCGACACAAACATATTCATTACAGCTAAGATTCAACTGCCGTTTGACATATATCCTTCTTTTTGGAGTACGTTATCAAGACTGGCAAACGATGGGATTTTTTACTCAATTAAAAAGGTTGAAGAGGAAATACTCAAAGGCAACGATGATTTGGCTGAATGGGTTGGCAAGAATTTAGCTAAAGGGTTCTTTATTCCAGAAGACGACAAGACATTAACTGCGCTGTCAACTATTTCACAGTGGTCTCAAACCAACGCAACATACACACCATCAGCCAAGAATGAATTTGTCAATGTCGCAGATTCTTGGCTTGTGGCAGAAGCTCTCTCGCAAAACTTTACTGTGATTACATACGAGACATCCGACCCGAACTGCAAGCGCAGGGTTAAGATTCCCGATGCTTGCAAAGCTGTCGGTGTAAAGTATTGCAGCCTCAACGATGCCTTCAGAGCATTGGGTATCACAATCTAACCTTTATTCCAGCAACCACAAACACTCCTTTCAGCCGTCATCTATTCTTCTGTAAAAACTACAGACGAAATGACGACAGGCCCGACTGAACAGGAGAAATTCAACATCGACTTGCTGGAGTGCTTCTACCGCACCAGCAAGAAGACTATTCAGGAATATGTCAGGGAGATTGAGCGGTGGAATAGGTTCAAGTCCATACAGCATCAGGTGCTGGACGGAACTATCCTCGATGACCGCAGCCGCTTGATAGACCTCTATGATGCGTGCGTACAACAAGATGCACACCTTGCATCTGTACTCGAAACCTTGGAATCCCAGATTTTGGGAGAGCGGTATATGCTTGCCACGGAGAACGAGAAAGGGAAGTTCGTGAAGGATGTAGAGGAAACAGACAAGATACAAGGCACGCAGTTCATCAAGATAATCAAAGGCATCGCGGAAGCCAAGCTGTATGGTTTTACCGGCATAGAGATATTGCCTGAAATTGATTCCAGAACAGGAAGGCTCAAGCAGGTGAACTTGATAGAACGCCGCAACATACTGCCCGACCAGCGTCGAATTGTGCGCCGACAAGGCATTTGGCTACCCAACTGGTCATTTGATGACCCACAGTACGAGAACTACTATATCCTTATTAACACAGGCACGCTCGGCTTCTTCTCTGCTACTACCCCGTCGATACTGGCCAAGAAGTTCACAGTAGCCAATTACATCAACTTCTCGCACACATACGGCCAGCCGATTATCCACGGCAAAATGGAATCCGAAGACAATCAGGACAGACAGCGGTTCGTCCATGAGATTGCCAGCGCCGCACAGAACAAGATTGTCGTCACAGGCAAGGAGGATGAGCTGGATATAAAGACCTTCACCATGTCGAACTCAGAGAAGATTTTTACTGGGCTTATAGAAATGGTGAATCACGAGGTCTCAAACCTTATCCTCGGCTCGGAATCAATGGCTGGGGCTATGCAGTCGTATGTAGGAGCTACTAACGCCCATCAGGACATCTTCCGTGACCGCGTCGAGGTCTATCGAGAATACATCGAGAATGTCATGAATGAGGAGATTATACCTCGCCTTGTCCTTACTGGTTTTCTCAAGCCTGGCCGCAAGTTCAAGTACTCCCGGAGACTGGAGATGTCTAACAAAGACCAGATTGCCCTGTATAATATGTTGTTGACGCACTATCGCATCGAGCCTGACGAGATTGAGAAGGAGTTTGGTGTAATAGTTGGAGAACAGCTTGACACTATTGGCGGCGCCGCTGGCATCGGCGGAGAAGATGGAGAAAGCTATGGACGTCGCCGCATGACCGACGAAGAATATTTCCACCGCTACGGAAAACATCGCGGAGAAACCGCAAATTTTCTGGCGGAGAGAAGGTAGGCAACGCCTTGCTCTCCGGAACCCAGGCAAGAAAGTTGCCCCAAATTGACAAGGAGAAGGAGCAGGACGAGTACCTTGCCATAGTTGCCGTATTCGAGGAGTTCATCGAGAGAGTTCGCAACGGGTTGGAGCCAGACGAGGCTTTCGAGGAACTTGTCGCCCTTAGAGCAGAGTTCGGCATACGCCATGCCGTCAAGGGCTTCGGCATGGATTGGGAAGAAGCTCTGGAACTGGTTCGATCTAAAGACGACTTGTCTGAAGCAGAACGCAACCGCCGAGACATACTGGTTGCAGCTATTGACAATATCGTTGACTTTGCAGCAGCCGAAGAATATCAGATGGTAAGTAAACTGCCAGACCTGGAGGACTTCGATGATGAAGGCGACGAGGAAGACAGCGATGGTGATTTCGGCGAGTATGAGGACGAAGACGAATACCTTGAAGCGTTGCTGGCAATATGCGCCAAATACAACAAACGCTATGCAAGGGTGGAAAACCTCGACATAGAATATGCAATGATCGTTGCCGCTGCACTGGCCAAACATTCAGCTTCCACAATGTTGATGTACATGACCATGGGAGATGAGCGAGTCCGCCCATGGCATTTGCAGTACGAAGGCTACACTGCGCCAAAATCTTCATTCCCGGCATGGCTTATTCCGCCTATAGAACACGCTTGCCGATGCTACCTTGTCGAAGATACGGATGCAGCATCTGCCAGCAAAGTATCTGCCATGAAAGAACCGACAATGCCTGAATGGTTCGACCGCACATTCAAGGAAAGCGTAGCACTGGGAGGCCGCATATTCTCTGACGAACACCCATATTTCCAGATTGACAAGGCACATATCGACCGGTTAAAAGCCATATCCCTAAAAATCAAAAACAAATACTTCAATGGCTAACGGAGGAGGCGTGATTCGCATAACGCCCAAGCGCATGGCGGCTCAATGGCAGAAGCTGCGGCATCGTCTCGAGGTGAATGTATATAACTTCGAGACAGCAGCCGGTTTGGCCGGCGTAGAGGTGTTCAAAAAGTCGTTTGACCTGAAGAAGTTCAATACAAGAGGCGGCAGCTGGTGGCCAGCCCGAAAGAACGACAAAGCCAAGCATCCGCTGCTTCGTGAGACAGGTACACTGCAAAACTCCATCACCTACCAGCTTCAAAAAGGCACAGGTATCAGGAGCGTCAAGATTTTCACCAACCCCAGTGCTTTCAATGGAGCTGCGCGTCACCCTGGTTTCTGCTATGCCGCCATACATAACGAAGGAGGCAGAGGTTCGGGTGCAAGTGGCGCAGCGGCAAACATAGAACAGCGTCAATTCATCGGAGATTCGACAGTTCTGTTTGAAAGGTTGTTGGCTCTCCAAAAGAAAATATTTAGAGGATTCCCCAATGCTAACACATAAGAAAAACAGACAGCCGGCTGCAAAACCCGAAGACATAAGCGTTTACGCGGACGATACGCCTTCGTCAAGCGAGGCTATACCATTTCCCGGCAATCCTATGGTGGATATTTACCGGGCCGTGGAAGCAATTATCAAGAGCATCCCCAAAGATTCCGACAACCCTGAAGGGGAAAAGTATTTCAAGACAGTGAAGTGGAACATGGGTCAGTTGGGCCGTATAAAGAGCAGCACTTCCAACGAAGAATACGGCAACATCGCATTTCCTGCTGTGTTCATCCACTTCATTAACGTGCGAGGGCTTGTGGCTACATCTCGCATCGGGGAGTTCCGGGCGGAGTGCCGCATCCAGTATGTGCTCAACCGTCTGAACAACGGAGACGACGAGTACCAGACTGAAGGCGTGGAAGTGTTCCAGCTCATAAACAACGCCATCAATGAGAACAAAAGCAAGTTCTCGGCTCTGACAGAACGCTTCCAGTTCACCTATTGGGACCAGCCGGAGTCCTTCAGCGATGCGTTGCAGCAATACTGGATAACTTACGAGGTCTGGTTTAGGGATTACAGTTCGTATTATTACAAGGACTATGTCGATGCCTATTTTGTCGCACCGCCGTTTACGAACCATTCAGACCAGATACCGGAAGCAAACCCGAACAATCACGAGAACCACTTGGACGGCGACCTCGACTCCGCTGCTGGAATCGAAAAGCCTGTAGGTTAACAACCTGCGTGTCATGCGATTCTATTATTCTACAAAACACAAACAATGGATAAAGACAAACTGAAATATGTAGTCGGGGAAGCGAAGCAGGACAAGCCTGCTGTGATACGCTTCTTCGGTCCTGTATGCCCAGACACGGTTGAGCGATTCAACGATGAGTTTCTCTGGTTGCAGGATTACGTCAAGCCGTCTAAGATTGTCGTGATGATCAATTCTGAAGGCGGCTCGGTAATAGCCGGCATGGCAGCTTTCTCTGTCATCCAGTCCTGCCCCATCGAAGTGCATGGTGTCATCGAGGGCATCGCGGCATCCATGGGCAGCGTAATATGGGCAGCCTGTGATAAGCTGTATATGCACGACTATTCAATCCTGATGATACATAATCCGTTCTGCTACTGCGACGACCCGGACGACATCAATATCAAGAACATGATTGAAGCCTTCAGGGCGCAGCTGGAAACAATTTACCGGAAGCGTTTTGGCTTGACCAAGGAGCAGGTGAAGGAAATCATGGACGGAGAAGGCGATGCTGACGGCACATACATGAGCGCCAAGGAAGTCGTGAAGGCTGGAATAATCCCGGCAAAGAACGTCATCAAGACCCCGAAACAGGTCAGTGACAGCATCCGTGAGAAAATTGACGGCATAGCAAGTGCGGAATCCCTGCGAGAAATCATGGGAGCTGCGGTTGATGAGAATAAACTAATCAGCAAAACCCTTGCTATTCTTCATCAAAACAAAATAGCTGAAACCCAAGCAAAAAAGGTAATGGAACAAGAAAACACTCTTTTCGATGCTCTTTTCGCTCAACTTGGACTGCCTAAGGACACACCGGCTGCAACCGTTACTTCTCGCATCGGTGAACTGATGTCTGCGCAGAGCGAACTTAAGGACATGAAGTCCCAGTTCGAGGCTCTGAACATCAAGTACAAGGGCAAGGAGGCTGAAGTTGCAAACCTTCAGACTAAGCTGGCCGAAACAGAAGCAAAACTGAAAGAATACCAGGACGCTGAAGCCGCAGCCAAAGTTGCAGAGCGCGAGGCGTTGGTACAGTCCGCAATAGACGCGAACAAGATTCCGGCAGAATCCAAGAACGACTGGCTCGCCATGGCTGAAGTTCATTTCGAGACCGTCAAGGCTACGCTGGCTTCAATCCCAGCTCGCGAGGTGATTACTGACGAGATTGCCAATGACAAGCAGAACGTTGACGACGCCATAGCCAATGCGACCAAGACAGCTGAAAAGCTCATGGACGAGAAGGTCAAGGAAGTCCTCGGCGAGAATTTTGAACTTCGTAAATTTGCAAACACACACTAATCAATGGCTGCTATAAATTACGCCGGCAATACTTATTCTGGTGAAGTCCTTGAAGACCTGCTTCGATATACAGTCGAGGAGAATGACACTTTCAAGGAAGGCCTGATACATATCCGTACCGGCATCCAAAAGAAATTTGTTCTTCCGCACATCAACTTGGGCAAGATTGTTCAGGACAATGTGCCGACCCCTAATTCCACTCACGGCGGACAGACTGAAAGCGACGCGACTTTCAACCAGTACACCATCTCCGAGCGTTACCTCGTTCCCGAGGACTTCATGATTTATCTGGAGTTCAACCCTCGCGACTTTGAGCAGTATTGGCGTCCTTTCCAGCCCGAAGGACCGCTAGTGTTCCGTGACCTTGACCCCAGAGTTCAGGCAAAGATGCTGCGCCTCCTCCTCGACAAGAAAGACCAGTACATCAACGACTCAATTTGGGGTGCGCGTCTCGGCGGCAAGGACACCTCTAAGGTGACTGGCCCGACAACCATCACTGACGCGGTTGTGCTTGGCGGCGACTCTGCTGCCGGCCCGATGAAGTACTTTAACGGCGCACTGATGCGTGCAATCCTCAACCTCGCCGAGCAGGGCAAGTCAACTGGGGCTGATGCCAACGAGCTTGCTTCAGGCAAGGTTCTTTTGGCCGGCAACGCGGAAATCACCACAGGAAAGGGTGTCGAGGACGCTCTCTACGCTATGTGGCGCAAGTGTCCGAAGCAGATTCGCAAACACAGCGCACTCAAGTTCGTCATGGGCTGGGATCTGTGGGATCTCTACGACCAGTACCTGACCAGCAAGGATGTAAAGTATGTCGAGAATCCCGATGTCAACAAGTACCGCTTCAAGGGCAAGCGCATCGTTGTCATCAACGGCATCCCCGACAGCACTATCTTCCTTGGCAAGTTCACCTCTGATGAGAACTCCTGCCTCTGGATGGGCGTTGACTACGCTACCGATCAGGAGTCAATCAAGGTAGAACGCTTGCAAGCGAACTCTGAGCTGTTCTTCTTCCAGATGCGTCTCAAGATGGACGTGAACCTCGTCCTTCCGGGTGAGATAATCGTCTGGACTCCGTACAAGATAGCTGCGTAAGAAACTAAGATATTAACCAAGGGAAGGGAGTGGAGAAACAAACGAAGCTCCGCCCCCTTCCTTCTAATTAGAACCAATAATGGCACAGCGAGTAAAATCAACCGTGGACGTTCAGTCGCAGGACGACGAGCAGACACCTGCCGCAGGAACTACGGATACCGGAGACACTGGAAAGACTGAGACTGCGGAGATAACCGACGAAGTGAAGGCTATAGTTGCTGAATTTCCCCAGCACGAAACTATATATGTTGACCGCATAGGCGGCGTGTTTGTTCCCGGTACGCCTGAAAACCTGCGGATGGGAGCGAAACTGTATTCCAACCCCTACTACAAGAAGTAAAACCAAAAAGTATTTGAGCAATGGCATTAGGCGGTGTACGCATGACCGACTCCAACGGCAACATCGGTACGGAAAGTACCAACCTGGCCGAGAAAGTTTGCGGTCTTCTTTTTGACATTTCCGGGCAGAACAAGATTTGGACGGAAGGTGTCGGAGCCACGCTGGCAGACAAGTTCAAGGACACTGTTGTAGAGTTCAACAACCTTGACGAGGTTAAGGCGGCTGGCATAACGGCATACACTGGGGAGACAGACTCTTCGGGTGTTAGCCAGGATTTCATGCTTGGAATCCCATATTATCATATTGAGCATTTCTTCCAGATCAACGGAGGTTCGGGACGCTTGTTCGTTGCTTTCGCTGACTGCAAGAATGACTGGAACGCAATCGTCAATATGCAGAAGGAAGCTGACGGAGAAATCAGCCAGTTCGGCGTATGGACGGAGCAGAACCTCTGGCGCGAGACCGACAAGGACGCAGAGTCTTACGCTGTAGACATCGTTCAAGACCTTCAGCTTGTGGCCAAGACGCTTGCCAACGAGTACTTTGCCCCTGCTCACATCCTTCTCTGCGCTAACACGGCGAAAATAAAGAAGGCTGACGGCACGGACGACAAGGTGGTGTTCAGCAAGATACCGAGCTGCGTTATGGACTGCCGCTATGTATCGGTGCTGCTCTCTCAGGGCATCGACACAGATGTACGGGCTATGCACCTTGCGCTTGACTCGGCTACCCCCATCGGCACTGTCGGCGCAGCGCTCGGCGTGTTGGCATCGTCCAATGTGGCTGAAAGCATCGGCTACGTCATGAACCACGAGATGCAGGCATACTTCCCCGACATCGAGTTCGGCTTCGGCGACGTGACCAAGACCGGTGACGCATACACGAACACCACGCGCTATTCGTCATTGACAAGCACCCAGCTTGACCACCTCGATGACCTTGGCTATGTGTTCCTCTGCAAGTATACCGGTCTTCCCGGCAAAGTATACTTCTCTGGCGATCAATCATGCTCCAAGGATGACTACCGTACCATCTCGAGAAACCGTGTAATAAACAAGTCACGCAGACTTGTCCGCACAGTCCTTCTCCCGTATGTGAACTCGCCTATCAAGGTAGACCCGACAACAGGAACTCTTTCAGCAGCACAGATAACTGTGTTCACCAACAAGATAACCGACGTTCTCAACGCCATGGTTTCAGCTGAGGAGATTTCGGGCATAGGCCAGGTAAACATCCCTGCTTCCCAGAACATTCTCAAAAATGACAAGCTGATGATCAGCTATACCCTCGTTCCTGTGGGTACATCGAAACTTATTGACGTAACCGAAGGTTTTGTACTTCACGCATAACTAAATGGCAACAATTATAAATAACGTAGCCTACTCCTGGTCTATGGTCCAGCTGACTGCTGAAGGCCTGACTGGAACAAACTCCGCCAACCCGCTCATCCTTCAGGGCGTGTCGGGTCTGAAGTGGAACATCAAGCGCAACGTAAAGACCAATTACGGCCTTGGCGGCGAACCGGTCAACAGGGGTTTCGGCAACCGTGAGTACACGGCATCTATCACGATGGACTACAACACCCAGACCCAGCTCCGCGCCTACAAGGGAACGCTGATGGCTCTCGGCGAGTTTGACCTCGTGATTTCCTGGGCGAATGAACTTGGCACAGACGACTGGACTACGGAGACCGTGACGCTGAAGGGCTGTCTCTTTACCGAGGACGGCATGGAGGCTGAACAGGACGACACCAATCTCACCAAGGAGTTTGAGCTGAATCCGTTCAAGATCATCCTTTCAACGAAGTGATCTGATTCATAGTTGTTTCAATAGGGTTAGTTGGGACAGGGTTGTTCGGTGATGAGCAGCCCTGTTTCTTTTGCAACGCACATATCTTCTTGATTTACAACACACAACAAACACTTTCATCGTAGACGTTTGTGCCATACAGTATTTTTCGCTAACTTTGCACTCGAATATTCACAAATCAAACTATTTCCACCATGAGTTTGGGTACAACAGTCAACTTGCATAAGAACGGCGTATTGTTGGCATATATTGCCAGCAAGATACCCAATATACATCTTCGCAAACTCCTGAAAATCGTCTACCTTCTTGACGAGCATTTTATGGAGAAACGAGGGTTTCCATTGACATGGTTTGATTATTACGCATGGGCTAAAGGACCTGTTGCTCCAGAAGTTTATGCTGTAAAAGAAGGAGCGTTCTCTGATTTTGTTTCCGCTAAGCGCGATGATAAAGGCAAACGTGTGATTAATTCGACCATGCAATCTATACAGATAAAGGGTGGTGTGTCGTTTAGTTCACGCGAAATATCGGAGATTGACAAGCTGTTGGAAGTATTCAAAAACAAGACCGCTGATGAGTTGTCAGATATAACCCATATACCGACTTCCCCTTGGTCAAAAGTAGTTGCGGACAATCATCTGAAGTTTGATGAAAAGAATGGAAAATCCGATTGTCCTATACCTCTCACCATGCTGTTTGCAGACGACGACCCAAGAGTGGATGTGTATGAGAACGCTAAACAGAGCATGGAGTTACAAGCACACTTAAACGCCAACCGCAACCCCAATCATCTCATAAGACTGAAAGTGGTTTTGCCAAGCGAGTATGAGGAGCTTCGCAATCCCATGTACACTCCCGTAATACCATAATGGAACAGTTCTCGCACTATCCAGCATCATATATAATGCGACGCGAAGACCCTGATTCGCATCGCATTACTCATTTATGGAGATTTAAGTCTACCAAAAAGAGCAGGTGGTATATTGTCGAAATAGAGTGTTTTGGAGAACATCTAATAGCCATCAAGTTTTACCCTAAGAATTTCAGGCTTAGCGAGCAACGGTATTCTTTGATGACCAATGATAACGAACCGCGTACAATCGTTTCTTCGTGCCTGTATGTAGTAAAGCATTATCTCGACAAAGACCCTTTGCTTTCATTTGGCTTTGTTGCAGCGCAAGATATTGATGAAAAGAAACGTCAACGGCCGGTGAATCGTCGTTTCAGTTTTTATCAGAGGATGGTCGTTTCCTTTTTCGGGACAAAAACATTCAATCATTTCTATGATGAGCATCAACGAGTCTATCTGCTGATAAACAATGACGGGTTGAAAAAGAAAGTCATTTCAGCCGGATATATTGAAGAATTGCTCAACGAACTGTATGCCGGAGAGTTTAATTTTTCGTGGGATTGATGCGAAAAAAACGGCCTCTGACAAAACGCACCCTCCACCATTCTCCTATTCATTGATAGAATCCAAATAACTTAACTATAGCAATTATGGACTATCAAAACGAACATCAGGAGCAGGAGAACGATGTTCTTTCACCTGAACTCCAAGCGGAGATTGAGAAGAAGGTCAAGGAGCTGAAAGAGAAGGATGCTTCGCTGAAAGTGGTCTTCCCGATGATGGTAGAAGGTGCGGACTACGACGACAAGAAGCAGTACATCGCATACTTCCGCCAGCCCTCATTCCAGGCCTTCAGCAAGTACCTCACGGCAAGCCAGAAGGGCAACAACGCGGTAGCTATGCGCCAGCTGGCATACGACTGTTTCCTCGACGGCGACAAGGAACTCATAGACGACGAGTCTCTCTTCCTTTTCGGCCTCATGGGACAGTTCTCCCAGATGATTGAGATGCGCAACGGCCGTCTCATAAATTTATCGAAGCCTCGGAAGTAAAGGACAACGAGTATCTACGGCACAAGCTGATATATATTCGGCACTACTTTCCGGGGGTGAATCTGGAGACCATGACTGACGAGGAGTTTGCCGAGCTGGCGAATGAAGCCGAATGGTTCCACGCCCAGCAGATAAAGGTAAATCAGGTCAAGACACTTGGTATGTTGTCATGATATTATAAATAATGATGTAAGGTTGGAACGCATCGGGGTTATTCCTGATGCGTTCTTGCTTTAGTGTTGGCAGAATCTTCGCCTTTTATGGTCGCAACTATGTCCTCAGTTTTGACATTTGATTTTATACGATTGAATATCGTGTAGCCAACGTAGCAAATCGATACTATAAGAGCGATACCAAAAACTACCTCCCAGTGTGCTTTAGAAATCCCAATAGCATCATGAAAATCTGACGTAAGAAGGGTTGTAAGAATTGAGAGGAACGTAGCTATTGCTCCAACCCAATCTTTTGATTTCTTGATTTTGAGAATATAGTGATTGAGCGCAATAACCAACTTGTCTTCCGTAACCTTTATGACATTGGATTTTGTGTTTGAGATAACCGTTGCGGTCAACTTCACTTCATCAGGTTTGAGTGCCATATCTCATTACTTACTTGCTTCTATAGAATATAACCATTATGTTGTGATAACCGCCAAGGCTCTTTGGTGCAACCACAAAATCCACATACAAATCTTTATTGTCTGCGTATGTTCCCAGCAATATCGGAGCTGAAGACGTTGTTCTTGCTTGTGGACGCACTTCGATTGTTATAGCTGCATGGAATTTGTCGATGATGTTCAGGTGAGTAAGGCCGTCTTTGTTTGCTTCGGCGTATTTTAGGCAGAAGGTAAAATACATATCGCCTTCGCCCACGTCGTCTTTCAGCACAATTTCTTCCGACACCTGATTCTTCTTCAAGAAAATATAGTGTCGAGAAATCTCCTTCAAATTACGTTTGTCGGTCATGTTCTATATGCGTTATGGTCAAAGTGGTTTATAAGTTTAGCAATACCGCAGGGTCGCTGTCAGAATTAACCAAATGTACTATGATTGGTCGTTCACACAAATCTTTGCCAAGCCCTACATCTTTAACACAGTTCAATAACCCCAGTTCGATTTCTGCGATGCCTACTTGTTTAAGTTTAGCACGCAACTCCGACATATTCCTCAGAGGGTTCGTCGATTCCAGTTCTTCAGCTTGAGATTTAGACCAATTTTCTTCAACATCAAACTTAATTTCCGAACAAGCGACAACGAAATGAACAGGAGCAGTTTCGAGAGTCCCTGTATCGCATAGCGTCAGCCACGAATATACTTTCAAAAATGACATCGTTGCTTGTGCCAATGCTTTGGTCAAAGTACCTGCCCATAGTTTTGATTTCAAGTCAACGAACAAGAGTTGTTCTGTATTTGAGTTGTCAATATAAAAAGCAATGCCATCACAATCTTTATCCTCAATCCTTGTTGTGCGTTTTTTGAAATCCCCCCTGCCTTTTACAAGAGCATCCCCAAAACACACGAAATCGCCAGATGCGGTTATTGTCAACTTCTGCAATTTGGCATCTGAAGCAGCTTCACAGATAACAAAAGAGCCGCTCGAAGTCTTACAAAGCCCTGCGGTTTTGTCATAAAGATTTAGGAACGCTTCACTCAGTTTCATTGCCTAAAGCCTCCTCCAGCACGTCCTTGTGAGTCAAATTATTAACTATAGCCTCTCTGAACGAAGTAAAAGGGATACCATCGGTTAGATTTTGCTCTACTACTCGTGAAGTTCCATCTTCTTGTCTCTCCAGTAGATAAGCTCGCACTTTTGATACATCAATAGCGGATTCCCTCGCTATTCCAGTTTCTTTCGACAACTTGGAAATCATTCTGGAACTAATACCAGGACGCTTGCTGACCTTATCAAACAGCATAAGCTCATTGAGCCGGCGCAAGAAGTAGTCGCTGTGGGTTGTCACTTGTAAAACAGTTCCACAGTGACTAAATGCGCCTACAATATCACCCATCATACGCTGTTTGGTTGGGTGAAGATGAGCCTCTGGTTCTTCTATGAGGACAGCGCACTTGCTAACATCTGTTTTACTGACAAGTATCTGCAAAGGAGCGATTTCTTTGACTGAAGCAGCCGCAGCTGATACTGGCATAGACACTTTTTCAGTATTGTAGACATACTCGTTTTCTACTCGTTTAACTACACCCTCTTGAATATTTTTAATCAGCAATGACAGCTTATATATGTCTTTAGACGCAGTAACAGGGCGAGGCTTTGCCTGATTCAGCTTATCCAAGTCATTTCTGAACTCCAAATACATCCCCGATCTGGGAATTATCTGTTCTGACAAAACAGGGCCTCGAGATGGCGGTAGCACAAACGTGCCACTCAGGCTTTGGAAATCTTCAAAAATCTCGTCAACAAGATTATAGCGCAAAAGTATTGACAATGGAGACTCCTCAAATTGAGTGTTTTGTTGCACTCTATAACTTAGCGAACCCAATGAAAGAATTGTGTCGATGTCTTCTGCATTAACCAAACCTGTTAGTTCCTTCTTGTATGTAAAGTCCAAGAACTCTGGCATGGAGTCTGGAAATTTCACTTCAATGTCACCAACAAATTTGTCATGTCCTAACATATAGCCAAGATAATGCACCGCGTCATCAGCAATCCATTTTTCCAAGTCAACTTTACGGATAGACAACGCAACGCCCAAATCGCCCAGTCCCTTTGAAATATGAGAATAGCTATATCCATTATCAATAAAAAACTGGTTCATTCGAGAACTATTAACCATCAGCTCGAAGAAATAATGGCACAATATGGCAACATAGCTTTTGCCAAGCCCGGATTCTCCAGAAAACACCATAAGTGGTGCTATCTTTATAGTTGAGTTCCGAACTCGTCCCAAGTTGTTGATTTTCACCTCTATTTCTTTCATATCTGATTAGGTTAAGTTGCTGGCATAGTGTACATATAGGCTGGTGCAAAGTTACAACAAATCCACCAGCCTCGCAATACCTGATGCCTATATTTGTCCGTAAAACGCCGCGATATGCCTCAAAGTTTCCGGCCGTTTCACACGAACTGCCCCCTTCAGCACTATTCTTCAGAAACCCATAATCTGAATTAGCCATGGCCAATTATCAGGTCACATATCAGGTCAACGTATTGACCGAAAACGCCATCAAAAGCATCGAGGCTTTTACGGCGGCTACCAAGCAGCTTACCAACGCGGCGCAACCGTTCCGCAAGGTAAGCCAGGCCCTCAACAAGCTCAAAACCCAGATGGACAGCTTGTCGAGGAAAGCCCCTACCATCCAGATAAAAACCAGTCAGGCCGAGCAGCGCATAAACAGGCTTCTGGGCAAGTTGCGTCAGCTGAAGAAAGAGGCGAACCTCGTCGCTTCAGTCATGCCGGGTGCAGCCCCAGTCGGAGGCGGAAAAGCAGCTGGGAAAACACCCAGGCCTACGACCGCTACCGCAGCAGCACCGCCTCCGGTAACCAAGCCTTACGCATCGGCATACGCTGCAACCAGCCCTTACCGCAATGCAGGCCGCGTCAGGTCTATATGGCCAAATCGCCCGAAAGACATAGTCTACAAGACCTTCGGCCCGACCCAGCTCACTGCAAACGGTGGCATGGCAATCGATATGCTGAAGGGTATGGGTATCGCATACGGTATTGCCGGCATAGGTGCTCTGTTCAACAATATCCTCAACGACTCGGTTGCATACGACAACACCATGAAGACCGTCGAGAACATCCTGAAGAGCCACGACAAGATGGACGACTTCGCGGGACGGTTTTCTTTGATGCAGCGCACGGTGCGCGATGTCGGCCTGGAGACGAAGTTCAAGGTAACCGAAGTTGCAGACGCAGCCAAGTTCCTTGCGATGGCAGGCCTGAACGTGGATGCTATCCGAAACGCAATACGTCCCATTGCAGATATTGCCCTCGTAGGTGACACGGATTTGGGACAGACTGCGGACTTGGTTACTAATATCATGACCGCATACAACATCGTACCTGAAAAAATGCGTAATGCAGCTGATGTCATGGTCAACACATTTACGATGTCTAATACCACCCTGACCGAAATCGCTGAAGCCTACAAATACTCTGCATCACTTCTTTCTGCGGCGGAAGTGCCATTTGAACATTCGGCTGCTGCAATAGGTATTCTGGGTAATGCGGGTATCAAGGGCTCGCAAGCCGGTACGACCTTGCGCACCATTATGGGCAACATTGTCAACCCAACTAAGAAGCAACAGAAGGCTTGGGACAAAGCCGAGATAAACCCCGGAAAAGGCAATGACAGAAAAGATCTCATAGACGTATTCAACGAGCTTGCCCAAAAGAACCTCGACATCAGTGTATTCTACCAGATGTTCCATAAGACCGCTGCGGCTGGTGCTGTCGCGCTTGTCAAGCACGTTCAGGAATGGAACGAGATTATAGCCGAGAACTTCCTCTCCCAGGGTATGGCTAAGCGGCTTGCCGACGAGAAGAAGAACACTATCCAGGGACTTTGGGCGCAGCTTACGTCCGTCTTCCAGGACAACGGCGTGACTGCGTTTGCCAAGGTTGACGGCGTGATAAGGAACGCGCTGAAGACAGGTATAGAATGGCTGAAGAGCGGCGAGGCGAAAAAGGCTTTTGACGAGGCGTTCAAGGTGTTCATCCAGTTCGGCAAGATATTGGCGGACGTAACGAAATGGTTCAAGTGGCTTTTCGACCATTTCGGAGGCTTCATCGTCATGTGGGCGAAGTTCAAGCTGTACATCTGGCCTTTGGTGTCAGCCTTCAACGCCATGCGAGTCGCGCTTCATGGACTCATGTTCATCAAGAATATATCGCTCGCAGTCAGAGGGCTGGGAATGAGCATGATGACCTTGAAGAAGCAGATGTCATGGTTCGGCACTTCAGCTGTGTTCGGAAGCGGAGGAACTGCTGCGGCCATGTCTGGAGGCATGATGCCGCTGGGGGTCAGCTGGCTTCCGGGGGTGACGCATAAGCAGAGCGTGAAGGCTGCGAAGGGGCTGAATATTGCCCGGCCTCATTGGACGAATATACCCGCATTTACTCAAGTAGGTTACGGTGCGGACGGATGGCCTATTTACAGAAACAGAAAAGAGCAATACGCACACGCTGCCCAGGTCTACCGTGCAGACATGGCGAAGTACAGCAAGCGAATCGGGTGGCAACAGGTTAAGAACTTCGCAAAGGGGCCTATGGCCAGTGGAATTGGTGGTATGGCAGGAATGGGACTCGGTATGTATGAACTCACAAGAGAAGATGGGAATGGTTGGGATACTGGTGCTGGTGCTGTATACGGTCTCGCAGGCATGGCTGCTATGATGGGAGGTCCAGTTGGTTGGGGAGTTGCAGCTGGTGCTGCAATTATAGGAGCGGCTTTACAGCTTAGAGGAGACTATATCCGTATGACTGAAGCACTTCAGCGCATATCTGAAGCGGCAAAAGCCACACAAACTACCAATGGCGTATTGGTAAACTCCGAAAACAAAATCCAGCAGGCTCTCGACCAAGTATACAACCGACACTACGACATCAACACCCTTGTCGCCAACCGTGTCGCAATGATGAAGGAGCTGATAGGACTAACTCCCAAAGAAGAAGCTCCAGCCGACACTACGACTTCTGTGTATGAGAAAGTTTTGAAAAACTGGGACGAGGCGTATGACAATATTGATGTCGCCATGAAAAAACTCGTTCCCCGTGGATATGGTGAAGTAAATGGCTCTGACGGTATATTTTCGCTCAAACGTCCTGATGGAACCAGTGTTGACAATATAACCGATGGCTTCTATTTATGGGATAATGAACACAAAGGTCTCGCCAATTCAATGGCTGCCACCATAGAGTTGATGACCGGTGGTTACTATGAGAAAACAATCGGCTCCATGAACGCCAGAATCAACCAGCTCGGTCTGACAAGAGGCGTTACCAAGGAGACTTTTGACACATACTTCGAGTCATTAGCCAAAACGTATGACCCCAATCAGATAAGCGGCCTCATACGCTGGGAGAACGCGACAGACATGGAAGACAAGTGGGATGCAGCCAGGATCTTGCAGGACTGGGATGCGCGTCGCGTTGTATGGGAGAATATGCAACAGGCTTTGAAGCCCATCCAAGAAGCAGTCAATGCCTACATGACAGAGTATGCCGCAGGGAAGCTCACCGAAGGTACACTCGCTAAGTATATGACTTATACCAACATGGGCAACGAGGTAGGCACAGCGATGCAGAACTACAACCCGGCCAATATGGGAGACTGGTTCAGGACATTTGGCTACTACGACAATGCGTTCCACGACATGAATGTATATAATGCCCAAACCAAGATGTACGAGTTTGCTACGGCCGAAGAGATGGCCAAGATTACCGTCGGCAATATGCAGCGTGTCACAGAAGCTATAAAAACGATGGGGCTGGCTTCAGACCCAGCGGGAATAGCGCTGACAAACAATGCCAATCTTCTGTTGACTACGGCTCAAGCGTTCCTAGAAACGGAAGGAAAACTGGAAGACATTGCGGGAAAGACAGAGCTGGTTGTAAATGGGCTACGCTGGCAATACGATGCGACCGACGATATGTGGTATCAAATAGCCAAAGACGGAACATTTGCAGTGGCGCAATCAAATCTGCAAAACTTTACAGGAACTGTCGCCACTTTGGGCGAAATGCTGGGGACGTATAATTGGGCGCAATATTGGGCAAATATGCTTCCGCCCTCTCTCCAGCCATTGTTCAAGGCAGCTGAAAAGCCTATAAATGCACTCATAAATACCGTCACTTATCCTTTTAATGTTGTAACAGAAATCGGCAAAAAATTTTTTGGCATAAAGACCCCGAAGCAGGGACGAGTTGCCATGACACCTCAACAAATGGCAGGCGCATACTCTGCGAGCCAAAAGAAAACTGATGACAATGGCAACCTCATCGTCGCAGACTCTCCCAGCGGCAAGGGAAGAGGCAGAGGAACTCAAGGCCATCAGGGATACAAGTCCAACTACGCAAGCAACACAGCCGCGCCCAAGCAGGTAATCGTAAACATCAACAACCTGATGTGCGTGGAAAAGATTGACCTAAGCGACCCCAATAACGTGGAGGTCATCAACAGTCTCAAGGAACAATTAGCTCAGGCTCTCATCGACGTGGTTCACAACTTCGACGACACCTGGCACGGATAATGATTTGGCAATGATTGACGTATGGAACTCTCTTAAATTTTCCACGGCAGACTGGGCATCCAAGTTCGCAGGCAGCGTGGGCTGGCACTTGCTCCACAGTTCGGGCGGCGAGTTCAAGTACAGGAACAACCGCGCATACAAGAACATCCTCGTCCAGGTCGCCAAGCAAGCGGCGGTTCAGTCGGCAGCGGCAGAACTCGATAAGCTGTTGCCTCGCTACCAGCGCATGATTGAGAAACGCCTTCGGGAGTCTGTCGATGCCCAAAGGGAAAAAAGCATGGTAGACCTTATCAAGAAGCGCGAGGACTTTACCACGCAGCATGGGCGTATACCTGTCAAGAACTCCACCGGGCAGCAAACAATAGTTGCTAAGGACAAGTACGGCACGCCAGTGCCTGAAGCTATTATCCTCTACTACCAGCTTCCCGACGGCGAAAAGATAACATACGAGGACGTGATCTGGGAAGGGAAACCGGAATCATACGAAAACAAGGCTTCCGGAGTATTCGGCATAAATTCCCAGACAATCCAGACCAAGCAGACACAGACCAAGACCGAGTTTACCTGCTCGACCCTGGCTCATATCGACCTTGCGCCGCAGGTAAGCATAAAGTCCGGCAAGCAGCTCGTTATGACCAAGGTACAAGGCCGTGATTTCTCGCGCAAGGAACTGATTGCCGGCGATGACATAACCTTCAGCATCTCGGGCAGTATAGTTTCAGACGAGATTGACGTGTACCCCAGTTCGGCTGTACGGAAGTTTATCCAGCTCTGTCAGTACAAAGGAATCGTAGAGGTCAACCATTATCTTATCAACGACCTGAACGTCAAGAGGGTAATCATAACGGACTTCAACCTCGGCACGCCAGAGTTCAAGAATATCCAGCCATATTCGCTGTCATGCGTAGCCATAGAACCCGATGAAGACATACAGGTGAAGAAAGACACCATAGGGTTGTTGAACATGGAGATTGCCGCTTCTGAAGCAAGCAAGTGGGAACGCTTCGTCCTCAACAACAAGCTGGCAGAACTGTCGGCAGAAGTCACCACAAGCATCGCCAAGGAGAGTTTCGGCCGCCTCATCGACCTAATCCCTGACACCCAGATATAATGGCAAAGACAACCGAAGAAAGCTACCATATACTCATTTGCCTTGTCGAGATATGGAAGATGGAAGACCCCAAAGAGCCTTGCAAGAAGCCCGTGTCTCCTATGCTGCTTGCGGAGGTAGAGGAGATTGAAATCGAAGACTCCTACCGCGAGCTGATAGGGACTGCTTCGGTGCGCTTTCCCAGAGGCACAATCATAAGAAAGACTACCAACGCGGTGCAGTCAGCTTCTTCGGAAGTGCAGGTGAACGTGAACCTTCAGGACCACGGCGTAGTAGAGGAACTGAGAAACAACACTCACGCCGCAACCGTATCGGACTTCCAAAACGGAGACCGCATACGCATCTACCTCGGCTACCTTACCGAGAAGCAGCTGGACGTGCTTGAGCTGATAAAAATAGGCTCGTCCAAGCCGACAATATGGTCTGACGAGGAGAAGTTGAACGAATACAAGAAGCACATGACCAAGATGTTTGACGGCTACATAACGAAATGCAGCCTCGACACCCCTATTGAGCTTTACTGCGAGAACCTTGCCAGCGGTTTGAAAAAGAAGACCTGCCCCAAGCTGACAGCCAAGAAGAACATCACGGTACAGGCATTGCTGAAGGAGGACGGGCCGTACAAGCTGCTTGATGGGACAGGGCTTAAGCTGCACCCAGACACAGCCAAGATTTCCATCGACATAGGCAAGATAAGCCTAACCACCGACCTGACAGTAGCCGACGTGCTTGCCGAGTGGGGCAAGTACAAGATATTCTCATACGTCGAGTTTGACGGTGATACGCCTTGCATAAAGGTCGGTCGCTCATACTTTTCAAACCCCGGGGCAGACTGTATCCAGCGTCAAAGCATATCAAGGCGGTATTCAACTGACAAGGCTAACATCCCAGACATACGCTTCGACTACAACGTGGCTGACAACGGACTTGCGCTGATGGCCACCGACAAAACTTTTCTCGCAGTGGAAGCCACCGGACTCGACAAGGAAGATAAGTTCTACCACATCACCATCAGGCGCAACCCTGAATGGACTTCCGACAAGCCTGCTAAGGACAAATGGCAGGTATTGAACGAGACCAAGCTGTCAAAAAAGTCAATGAAGCTGGGAGCAACGCCGCTTGGAAAATCGAAAGACAAGGTTGATCTCAGCAAATATACAGTGATACCATATATGTCGAAGAAGATGGGGATAAGCCATGATGAACTGCTTGAAGAGGCGATCAAGTACTTCGAGAGCTACAACATGAACGGCATCGAAGGGTCGCTTACGTTGTTTGGCGACTTTCCTCTAATATCAGGCATCAAGGTTCACCTGACAGACAACCAGTACAAGGCCAAAAACGGATACTACCTCGTCGATGAGGTAACAACGCGCTTCGGCACAAACGGTTATCGTCAGGTTATAAAGCTACCCTACTGCATCTCAAGGGATAAGGAGGAGACGAAAGATGAAACGAAATAAAAAGGCTGACAGAATATCCGACCTTCAGGCCAACCATATCATAGGCGAGGCTATACAGATTATCGCCCGGCATGGCGTGGTCAACCCAACATCCGGCGTGGTCAAAGGAACCGGCATGATAACTGGCTACGTCTGCAAGATACATACTGAAGGGGAGTTGCTCGGCACTGTTGATGTACAGGAATACGTCAACACCGCCGTCGGAGATACCGATGAAGTCAAGCAAGGTCTGCATGAAGGAGTGTTTCTCAGTGCCATACAGGACAACCAGCAAGGCATGGTCATCATTCCGAAGCTGTACTCCGATGTCATGGTATCGCGAGACCCTGAAAGCGGCAACGAGTTTATTACCATGGTCTCGCACGTTGACGCAATCCAGCTTGACGCACACGGTTCAGTAACCGTAGGGGTGCGTGAGCGTGAGGAGTTTGATACTGAAGACGAGGAATCGCCCGACGTGCATGAGCTGAATCTAACTGGCAACCAAGCTGTTACATCATACAACAAAGAAAGCGTAAAGACTACTGTTCTGGCTGGTAATGAAGCGGCGACATCGAGAACACAAGACACCGAGCGCATTTGCGACAGTGTTGGTGCGGACAAATCTTCAGTTACCCTTGACAGCAACAGCGTGGAACTGAAAGTGGGCAGCAACGCCAAGGAAACCATAGCAAGCGACAGCGCGACCATTGAAGTCGGCGGCACGCTGGTCAAGGTGGACGGCAGCACCGTGTACCTTGGCGGAGAAAATACAGGCAAGCACGCGGTGGTTGGGGAAGTTCTTTGTGACACCCTTTGCAGCATCCTCGACGCTATTATTCAGATAAAGACAACCACCCAACTCGGTCCGCAGCCGCCCCAGAACATTGCCAGCTTCATGCAGATGAAAGCGCAGGTACAACAGTATAAGGGCAGCATTTCGGGTCTGCTTACCAAGGTGGTGCAAATCAAACCTTAATGGCAACACTGACGCTGAACGACGGAATATCGACCATGCAGCCCGACTCCAAGTTGGCGGAGCTGTACGGCAAGCTCTACCAGATGATGCACGACGCTAATCAGGTGGAGCTTCCGGACTATTCTCAAGACCCGCCGCTCGACGCAGAAGGCAATATCGACCAGAACGCCATCCGCATAAAGATACTCGCGGATTCCGACATCATGATGAAGAACGCCGCCTATGGTTGGGCAAACGCCATCGTGACAGCCACAGGCGGAGGAAGCGGAGAAACGCCGGAAGAAGGATTCGTGTCACGGAGCGGCGACAGCATGGAAGGCGCATTAGGTGCGCTGTACGGCTTCCAGGGCGGTCACAACGGTCAGATGATACTGGAACTGACCCACGACGGCTCGCTCGAGTCCGATTCGTTCAAAGGCCGTGTTGCCCACGTTGACGGGCATCTTCGGGTTGACGGAGATTCTACAATAATGGGGCAGCTCAACCTCGGCGATGCAGGGATATTCTTCTCCCAGCACCAATCAATCTTCTATGCAGACAACAAGCTGCATATCGACTCCCAAGACATCATCATGTCGGGCGCATTGGAGATAGACGGTTCTTTCAAGCTGGGAGATGTGACCATAAACAGCAAGGGACTTTTCAACGGCACGAAGGAGTACTACCATTCAGGCAACAGCAACAATGATTCCACGGACTGGTCGATGAAAGACGCACACGTCTACGGAGACCTTGTAGTGGACGGAGGGCAAGAAATCCGTGGCCGCTTTGTCGCCATGCAGGGATTCGACCTCGGGGAAAACGAGCAGATGCTGCTGTATTCCATTGACCCGGACAATCCCCAAGACCATACACCGTCAACCGAGAAGAATACTTGCTACCTTCAGCTGGAATCAGACCTTAACCTTTGGACCGGCTACAGCATCAAGTTCAGCTCCAGATCGATAATCAAGGCGCAAAACGGACAGCCAGGCATAGTGTCATTATGTGCGCCCGGAATGGTGATGAACCTTGGGGACGGAGACTCGGGGATACCGACCATTGCCATCAACCTCCAGTCTGACATCAAGCATTTCAACGGCGACTATACCATAGTTTCCAAAGAGGGTGCAGGCCAGTTCCGCAATGGCTTCTCGGCATGGACCGCCCTTGCCGGCACTGAAGTAATGTCTACATATTCGGGGTCAGACACAGATGACAAGGGTGTTTTGTTCAAGCGTCGCATCAGGTTCGGAAGTACAAGTGGCATTTCACTCTATTCGCCTGAAACAAACATATTGGAAGCAAGTCTTCCATACCTGTACACGGATTCTTCAGCCTTGCCTCATATCGAGACAATACCCTTCAGCCTGAAGTTTGCCAAGACTGATTCCCAGTTTGCCGCATTGAACAACGAATGGTCTGCATCCCTCGTATTTGACATAGGCACAACCGCGCAGGGCGACAAGGCCGAGATGTTCGTGTTCAGCAAGCCTGTGGAAGCAAACAGGTTCTCAATCGTAAGCTCAAAGTACAAGACGAGCCTTATCGAGAACACGCTCTTCCTCGGTGAAGGCGTATTTATCGAAGGCGTTTACGGAGACAAGGGTGCTGACGGCATGAGGCTATCAGGCAACGCCTACATCCTCGGCAACATCGGCACAACACGGTTCTCTGGCGGTATGAGCGGCTATGGTTGGGGCATCATTAACAACAACAAGAGTTACAGCGCGACATTCGACGAACTGACTGTCCGCAAGAAATTCAGGGTCTATGAACTGGAGGTACAGAAGCAGTCGGCTACCAACGGCTCGCTGTGGATAACCGATTCATGTTCAGGAGATTCTGTAGAAGCAATAGACTGATATGTTCATAAGCACGAAAGACAAATACAAGATTTCCCTGAACGCCGATTCTCCCAAACAGCAAGGGCTGCGAACCGGCGACATTGTCAGGCGGCAGTTCTATAATGGGGAGAAAGAGATATACTCGCTGATGTGCGTGCTTGACTGCGGTGTTGACAACGTCAGCGTTGATGTCGAGAACGAGGACGGCACATTATCGACAGTCCAAAAGCATCAGCCGTGGTTTATCGGGAAACTGCTGGAAGGCGATGCTCCTGCTTCAGGGGAGCTGCTTGACTTCGTCCGCATAACCAGCCTGTTTGACACTGACAGGTCGGGAGCATTGTACTTGACTGCATCGGACGAGTATTCGCCGTTCATGGACGTAATAGACGGCATCGGGCGCAATTCCAGCCTCTGTTGGCCTGAAAGCCTTCTTATCTCAAGCAACCCCAACCACCAGTCACAGTACAATGTTGTCGGAGGAGATGACATAAAGGCTGTGTATTCCGACGGCGACAGTGATGCTGCCCGTATATGCGGCATCGTAAGGCAGAAAGTAACAGAAGACAACTTCGTGGGTTTGCGTCAAGAGTTCTATGAGCTGCTTGACGATACCCAGCGAGTAATCATATCCTTCAGGGCAAAAGGTGCTGCCAAGACTTTTTCTGGTTCTGTCGGGTATCAGTCTCGAACTCAAGATGATGAAGAAGCCGGCAACAGAACCGACGGTGTGTTTCCAGTTGCTATAACAGAAGACTGGAAATATCATGTCTACGTTGTGAGTATTGAGAACTCGGGGCGGCATCTGCGGGATTTCAGGCTTGACTTATCATCGTTGGCTGTTGGCGCAGAAGTTTCCATAGCCGACTTCAACATCATTCTTCTGTCGAGCCTTTCAGGGTTCGGCGATGCGAGCAAGACGCGCATAGGCAAACTGGACGGCATAGTTGACCCTGTGTTCGGCAAGCTGGACGGTTACGGCAGCTACATACAGAAACTGTTTGCCTCCAGTTCCGCTCATATATCCGGCACATTGACAGCTGGTGACGAAAACGGTTTTGCAGCGACGTTCTATGCCGGCAAAATACACAAGAACGCCTTTCAGAACTCTGTTGACATAAGCGTGCTGAACAAGGTCGATGAAGTATTAGCCTCGTCACCTGTAGGCATAGGCAAGGTCTACCAGACTTCAGACCTTATCGAAATGATTGCCAATGACTACGAATGGTTTTCAGGCAAGAAAGACGGAACGCCAAAACTCGGTAAACGCTATTGCTTTTCGTTTTGGGCAAACGCTTCTATACCATGCCGGCTATACATTCATCAGGACTATTCGCAGTTAGGCTACATAACTGTCTCTGAAGCGGAAGCTGGGGCGTGGCACAGGCATCATGTCGTATTTGACCTTAACGAGCCTGTAAGCGGAAATGTTACACTACGGGTCACGGCAAAATTTTCAGACCCCGGAACACTCTTGTTTACTGCGCCGCAGCTTGAATCTGGCGAGTTCGTGACCCAGTACCAGCCGACAGATGACACCCTCAATTACTGCGAGGATTATGGCGCATGGTTCAGCAAGGGAGGTGTAGGCGGAACTATCCAGAACCCGCTGCTTCAACTAAATGCGGAGGGCAAGGGCGAGATTAAAACACGCAGCAATTCTGTGCGTATAAACCAGGACGGCTCGGGGCATCTCGCTGGCGGCAACATCAAATGGGAAGCTGACGGCGATGTCGAGTTTGGAGAGAACGTAAAGCTGTGCTGGGGCAATTTCGATGACGACACCCAGCACCAGATGGAAAGCAAGTCAGTCCGGATAACAGGGACAGACACGTTTGCGGCTTCTGGCAATTCGGAAAGCGGAGTGCTGTATTCCCCAGACTATATCACCCTGACATCTAATGAAACAAACATATACCCCAAGGTCACAGACCGGCATTGGTTTGTAGTCAAAGACGGAAAGGAGACAGAAATAAGCGACCACCCCGGACTTGACTCAAACAAAGCGTGTTGGGTTATAAAGCCAGACGATGAGACGCTGTGGGGAGCTAATGACACGACCCTTACCTTAAAATACACAGTAACATATCAAGAACGAGAATATGTAGATTCAATCACCATCAGGAAGTTCTCGATTGAAGGATATGCGGTTCTTGTCACGTCCTCAAAGGGCGAGATGTTCAAAAACGGCGAGTGCAGCACCACCTTGACCGCCCAGGTATATTACCAAGGCGAACCCGTACCTGAAGAATTTGTCAAGGAGCATTTTACTTACAACTGGAATAAGTACCACTTGCCTGATATGGAGAATGAGGTTGTGAATTGGTGGAAGGAAGCCTCAGTCGATATTCACGGCAAAAGCATCGAAATATCAGGCGATCTTTCTGGCTCTGATGTGTATGTCTGCGAAATTTCAACAGCAGACGGTGCATCCTTCCCTTATTATTTCCCTATTCTTTGGTAAAGCACCGCAATGGCACTTGAAATAGGCAACAAAGTAGAGAACAACGGGCTGTCATCCAACGGAAGATTGACAGCCGAAGAGTTCAATGCGCTGATAAGACAAGTGAACCTGAACACGCCGAAGGAACTCGAAAGCTCTGAAGCGCACCAGGCTCTTGTTGACAGCGGCGCAGTTGTTGAAGGACAGGTATATTTTACGGTAGAAGAAGACGATATTTGATGATTGGCATAGGCGGAAAGCGAGTCAGCCAACTGTGGATCGGCGGCAAGGCGGTGTCGGCATTGTATGTCGGCTCCAAACTTGTATGGGAAGCCGTAAGCAGCTGTTTCGACCGATTTTGGCGCAATGACTATCCTTGGAAAAACGAAGATGTCTGGAAATCCAGATAACAATATTGCAAAATCATGGCTAAAGGTATTGACGAAGAAATAACAGGACTTGACGTTGATTGGAACGGTTATAAAGGAAGCCGTGTACAAGATTTTGTCAAGCGGGTACTCAAAGAACACGGAGATTCGCTCAAGGACAAGGCTGGCGTGTTCTATTATGACACGACCAACAACAGGTATCTCGTATTTGCAGATGAAGAAGCTCGTGATGAATATCTGGCAGATACGTCGCGGACAGACTTGCTGATAGGCAATTTTGATGCTCCGTTTAACTATTCTGCAAGCATCAACCTTCTGTCGCCAGCGTATACCGCAATTCTAAGCGGCACGACAGGCAACGAAATACGCTTTACATTCGACGTGACCAACAAGCAAGGGATGAGTACAGGCGACAACATCGTATGTACCTTCACCTTTGTAAAAGGCTCAACCAAGAAAGTCGTTACCGCAAGATACCGCGCAGGACAGACAGTGTCCTTTGACATCGACAAGTACCTTTCAGACGGAACAAATACAGTGACGATTGGCATAGTCGGTGAAAATACGCTGGCTGCAACCACGATGGCGGTTGTATATCAGGTTGTAAACCTTTCGCTGAACACAAGCCTCGACATCAGTAAAGTCTATAATCTAAAAACAGACCCTGAAACATCAGCGGAGGTTGAGTTTACTGTCGGCGGTTATGGAGTCAAGACTGTGGAGTGGTATCTTGACGGTTCTAAGCTGGAATCAGACACATACGTCGATGAAGTCACAGCTTCAGAAGCAACACGGACAAAGTACATACCGCTCGCAAACTTGTCACAAGGCACACACTCATTACAAATCCGTGCTTATACAGTAATAGACGGAGAACGTTTCTACTCCAGAACGCTTTACTATGAATTGATAGTCTACACTGTTGCTGACAAGGAGAACATAATAGCCATTGCTTCAGAACTGCCCATAGGCGTGCTGCTTGCCGAGGATTCAGGCAAGTTCCAGACCACGCAATACGAAGACTTCAAGTTTTCATTCGCAGTGTTCTCCCCCACCGCCGCATCCACCGTAGAGGTCAGCGTAGAAGTTGATGATGTCCGGCTGGCGACAGTGTTGGCCCAATCAGGGGAAGTCTACGATTACTCATTCTCACTCAGCGAATACGGCGACAGAAAACTACGACTCGTATGCGATGAAGTTGTCAAGGAATATCCTTTGACTGTATTGAAAAGCAGCATATCGCTCGAAGAAATAACAGATAACCTTGAACTCGCGCTGTCCGCCACAGGAAAGAGCAATTCATCCAGCGACAAGGCTGTTTGGCAGCATGGCTCTTACAAAGCAGCGTTCAGCGGTTTTGAATGGAACGAGAAAAGCGGCTGGAACGGTGGAGCACTCATAATCCCGAGCGGCGCATCTGTAAGCATAAATTGTTCGCCGTTGGCTGACGACGCAACCGTTGCGGGCAAGACTATCGAGTTCGAGATCGGTACAAAAGACGTGATGTATGACGACGCTGTTGTTCTTGACTTGACAGCAAACGGTACAGGGTTGAAGATTACGGCAAGCGAAGCGTCACTCAAGTCAGCCGGAGGCGCAGTGGTATCAACAAAGTTCAAAAGTGATGAGCTCATCCGAATTTCAGTAGTCATAAACAAGAAGTCTGGAACATCTAACAAGTGCCTTGCTTTCCTGTATGTAGACGGCGTGTTGTGCGGTGCTGTGAACTATGCCGGCACAGATTCTTTTGTCAGCGAACAGGAAATGATTTTTTCAGGCAGCGATGATGCTACAATAATGCTGCGCAGCATACGGATATACAACAAGGCTCTTACAGCAGATCAGATAATCAACAACTACGCCCTCTATCAGAACAACAGCCCAGAACGGGTATCGATAGTAAACCGCAACAACATACTGTCCGATACAGGGAGTGTCAGCTATGAGAAGTTGGCCAACCAGCTTCCGGTTTTGCTTATCACTGGAGACATTCCGACACTTGAAGCCACGACAGACAAAAAGACGGCGATAGTTGTCGATGTCGAGTACATAAACAACCAAGATCCGTCACGTTCATTTCGCGCCACAAGTGCCAAGATGACCCCACAGGGAACTTCCTCTATGAGTTATCCTAAGAAGAACTATCGTCTGTACACCAATGACCGCGACGACACAAAACTGTACGACGCTAACGGCAAGGAGGTAGCAGACCGATTGTACTCATTCAAGGAAGGGGCTATTCCAGTTGCTTGCTGGTGTCTGAAGGCCGACTATGCAGAAAGCAGCGGAAGCCACAATACCGGCATTGCCCGACTATGGAATGATGTTATGAAAAACGCCAAGATAGACGGAGAGTACAAGCTGCGTACAAAGGCACAGCAAGCGGCTATCGACTCTGGCTATCAATATGATGTCCGCACAGCTGTTGACGGATTTCCGATAGTCGCCTTCTACCGTCCAGACTCAGAGAGCGATTACATCTTCCTCGGCAAATACAATTTCAACAACGACAAGTCAACGGAAAATGTTTTCGGATTCAGGGATATTCCAGGCTTCGACAATACCAAGATGCAGTGCTGGGAACTTCTCAACAATGGACATCATCTTGCTCTGTTCCAAGATGTTGACAAATTTGACGAGGAATGGAGCGATGCTTTTGAAAGCCGTTATCCAGACAGCAAAACCCCGGACACATCGTGCCTGAAGGACTTCGCGACTTGGCTTGCAAGCGTTTCCCAGCAAGATTTTGCCACGCAGAAATGGGAGCACCTCGACTTGTACAAGGTTGCGGCATATTACATCTACCTGATGCGTTTCGGAGCTGTTGACCAAGTTGTGAAGAACGCCATGCTCACATCAGAAGATGGCGTGCATTTCTACTTCATCAACTATGACAACGACACCATAAACGGATTGAGAAATGACGGCTACCTCGGCTTCGCACCTAATATTGACCGCCAGTCGCTCGACGATTCATATACAACAGAGGTCTACTGCTATGCAGGACATGACTCGCAGTTGTGGAATATGCTGGAGGCTGACGATGAGTTCATGGAGCTGCTTTCAGTTGTAGACAACGCCCTTTACACCGCAGGCTTGTCGTACAAAAACGTGGTGGAGATATTTGATGACAAACAGTCCTCCCGATGGTGTGAGCGAGTATTCAATGCCGATGCACAGTACAAGTACGTGTCGCCGTTCAACAATGACGGCACGAACAACTTATATATGCTTCAAGGAAACCGCCGTTCCCATCGCAAATGGTGGTTGAGCAAGCGTTTCAGCATCTACGACAGCCAATGGGTTACAGGAGATTACAAGAGCGCGTGCGTCGAACTCAAGCTCGCATCAGCCCCTATCGGCCAAAAATTCAGCATTGTCGCAGGCTACCCCTTGCGATACGGCTATGGTGTCAACAATGTGGCTGTCGAAAAGAACATTCTGCTCGAAGATGGGAAATCACACGAGTTCATTACCAAGCAAGTCCTTAACATCGGCGATCCTCTCCGCATATACGCAGCGTACTATCTCAAGGAAGTCGATTTGAGCGGATTGGCACAGTATCTCTCGACTGTCACTGTAAGCAAAGTATTCAGCGAGACTCTCGGAACAAAGCTGACGTCTCTGATTCTCGGAAACAAAGAATACGTCAACTCTTCGGTGTCGGACATAAGTGGATTAGGAAACGCACAGAAACTGAAGTGCCTTGATATAACCAACTTCAGCGGGCTTACCAACATCGCCTTGAAGGAGCTTAAGTATTTGACAGAGCTGCGTGCCTTCGGGAGCGGACTCACCAGCGCAGAATTTGCAAAGGGAGCAAAGTTGGTGTCTCTGGAACTGCCGCTTTCTGTGACTGCCCTTGTGCTTGACAATTCTCCCATATCGTATGACGACATCTTCTTCGGTGAAGACAACGACTGGAGCGCGGTAAGGCAGCTAACATTACGCAACTGCCCAGCTCTTGGCAAAGATTTCGGCAAGATACTTTCATGGTATCGTGGGAAAAGCACTGAAAGCAAGCATTGCTCTCTCGAAATCAACAACATAGACTGGAAAGGAATCACTCCAGAAAACCTTATAGAACTCGGCCAGTTGGCCGTTGACGGCGGCACATTGTCTCTCAAGGGCAAGATCGTGCTTTCCGGCATCGATAGCAGCAAGATTGAACAGCAGCTGTATACACTCCGCTCTATATTCGGAGACAACGTTTTCAACAAAGACTCAGAGCTATATATAAACGTGCCGGATTCAATATTCCTCATCGGACCAACAGATGTACTCGAAGGCGGCGAATACCAGTTCGAGGCAACAGTTTTCTCGGACAATCTTGGCACAGTCACATACGGCATTTCCAGCGGCTCCCGCAACGGCACAAGCATAAACAGACAAACTGGCGTGCTTACAGTGAATCGGACAAATGAGGATGGCGCGACTATAACGATACGAGCCATACACACACCTACGTCTGGAACTGCCGTCAGTATCGAAAAATCAGTAAAGATCCATGCAGAGGCTTACCCTTACAGCGTAGAATTGGAAGGAGTCGGCAACATAACAGAGGAATACCAGTCATATAAAGCCACTCCCAGCTATGTCAGCAACTATGCGGGCAAATTTCACATTGAATGGGAGCTTACAGGCGACATAACTGAGTATGTAGAAATCAGCAGCGCGAGCGGCAACGAATGTCAACTGCATCTCAAAGGCATCGCGGCAGACACGTTTGACGGCACTCTTACTGTAAAGTTGATCAAAGACTGGAACAACTACACGTTCAGAACAGCATCTATGGCTGTCTCTGTGCTGAATCCAGACATACTCATGACCAACAAATCGAACCCAGAGGTCATGAAAATCATGTACGCAAAGAAACTCGCTGCCAATTCTACATATATGACAAAGGCTGAAGCTGCCGCCGTGCTTGATTCAGATCTCCAGCCTGGATCGTCATACTCAACTGCGATTTTTGCGAACTCAAGCATAAAGTCGTTCAATGAGTTTGCGTTTTTCACCAGCATCACATCAGTCCCGGCGTATTGCTTCTACCAATGCCAGCAGCTGAACTCTATAAAGTTGCCACCACAAATCACCAAAATAGGCAACCATAGTTTTTATCGCGCAGGTCTTCGGATTTCGTCTGGCATTTATGAGCATTTGTCAATAACAATACCGACATCAGTAACTACCATACAGACCCCATATCTTCGAGCATTGAACATATACTATGAAGGAAACCTTTCAGACTGGATGAACATCAAAGTTTCCATCAATAGCCTGTCGGTTAATGACCCGAGTGACAGATGTGTCAACTTTTACGCAAACGGCGATCTTGTAACAGAACTATCGTTGAGCAGCAATGTTTCGACAAGCGCAGCAAATGCAGTTTTCCTGAACAATCTGCAAAAATTGACCATAGGAGACAACGTAACGTCTATTGTAAATGGTGCCTTCAGATTCAACGAGGGGCTGGAAACATTGCATATTGGGGCAAAACTACCCTCCTCAAGTTTGCCTAAATTCGCACGCACAAATCTGAAGTCAATAACCGTTTCGGAACAGAATATTGATTTCACGGTTTTCAAAGGGAAGACCCTCCTTAACAGCGGGGGCGACACTGCTTTTCTCGGTACCGTTGACATGGAACTTCCGTCATCAGTGACAGTTATCGGAGATTTGTGTTACAACGGCTTGACGTTTCCATCAAAGACCATAGCTGTGCCTGACGGCATAAGGGCTGTTGAAGGCTTCAACAATATGAAAGAAGACATCACTCTGGAAATCCCAAGTTCATGCGAAGTCGTGAACCGCAACAACTGCCTTGGAGATTCGGGCGGTCTCCCAGTGAATTTGAGCGGCTTCAACACAATACTCAAAGTTAAACAACGTGTTAGTGGTCTAAACATAAACGCATCTGCTTTGACAGCCTCCAGAGGCGCCAATCTGGTTGTAGACTTATGGAACGAAGACAGCATCACACTGCTCAATATTTTGAATACAAAATATACAAGCAGCAACATAATTGCAATTACAGTCAACGGAGAGGACTATCCGGAGGGACGCGATATTACAATAGGTGATGAGAGCATCGGAATATTCGCCAGATATGTAAAAAGCCTCGGCAAAGTAACCATTACAGGCAATCCGGCTTTGCCAGCAAATGTTTTCGACAGAGCAACAATATCATCAGTTGACTTAGGAAACAAACTGACTGCTATTCCAGAGTACGGCTTTTATCAAGCTACGGTTTCGAGTCCAATGATGCTTCCCAAATCATTGACATCAATAGGTTACTACGCCTTTGCAAGTGCCGCAATAACAAGGATAGAATCCGAAAATTCTCTGCAAAACGTGACTACACTGGCAGGGAATTGCTTCAGTGGATCAAAGTTTACTGGGAAGGCAATGCTATATGACTGCAAGTCCCCTATGAGCAGTGTGTTTTCTGCGTCAACGGTAGAGAAAGTGCTTCTAGGCTTAGGAGTAAATTCAATAACAGGCTATGGATTTCAAAACTGTGCAAACTTGACAACCCTGACTATCTGCAACCCGAATGTCAGCATCTCAAGCAGCAGCAGTTACTCCCAAGTGCTTGAAGGGACAGTCAACCTGTCACGAATCATCATGACGGCGATGACGGCTCCTAAATTGCAGAACAACATATTCGGAAGGACAGATGCCAACCTGACAGGGCGAAACGCATACGACACGGGTACAAACGTACTATACGTGCCGAAGGAAGCTGAAGGATATGAGGATTCATATTGGGGCAGCATGTTGCTCAACGCCTCGAAGTGCGGCTTCACCAAGAAAGAATACTACGAGGGCAGCTGCGAGGAATTGACTGTCCAGCTGCTGACAAAAGAGGTTTTGGGGGCTGCCACCAATGCGCTCGTAAAGTACCGTGCAAAAGTCAAGATTTATGACACTGACAGCGACACCTATATTGACACAATAATTGTTGAAGGAACGGGCGTTTCCAATGAGTTTGAACCCAATACGGCTGATTCTGCATCCGAATGTCAGGCTACATTCTCATATCTCAATCAGACAGCAGAGTTTACAGTTAAACAAAGAAGCAATGCTGAAAAGGCATATATAGTTCATACGCTGGAGCAATGGCAGCTTGACGCCTTAAAGAATAACTTCGACCCAAGCGTATATGAAGGCGTATACGACAGCGTCAGCAATTTCAAAACTGACAGCGCTGAAGACGCAATGCTGAGAATCGACATATTTGGGTATACCAACTTCAAGATTTTCCTCAGCAATTACATCTACACTACAGGAAACTTTGTAATTGCAGGAGAACTTGATGCGAAACCTACCAAAACTTCCAACAAATTCAGCGGTTCAGGCAAAAACAACTATAACAACTTAGTGTCAATAGCGAACTACAATCTCGTAGAGTACACTGGAATAGACGGCGGTTTTCATTCGATATATGTCATTCATACAAAAGCCAGCTCCTCCTCAAATGACACGAGCCGAGGATATTTGCTTGTACCTAAAGGCCAATAACAATGGAAGAACTTGAACTCGAAGAGGCGATAAAAGCAAAACTGAAACTTGCTGAAGAATACGACAACAGCGAAGGGGTAAACTCGTTCTACCTTGACGGCAGACTCGGCTGGCTTGACAAGGCGACTCGTGTCGGGTTGGCGCACAGCCTGAATGTCGAAAAAGAAGCAGGACACCAGACCACCAGCTTGTGGTTTGACGGTTATGGGATAACAATTCCGATAGACACCGCCAAGGCGATGCTGTATGCCTTGGAGTTGTACGCCAAAGCGTGCTATGACATCACACAGCAGCACTTCAGAAACATTCGGGAGCTGACAGATGTCGATGCTGTGATGAAATACAATTACACCAAAGGCTACCCCACCCGACCTGTGTTTTCAACTGGAACTGCATCAGAAGCCTAACCACCAGGCCTAAAGAAGCCTATTCTTCAGAAACAGACATATATGGCGACTATAGCAAAAGGAATGATTACGCTGACATCGGTGAACGACGCATACACAGTGTCGCTTTCGCCGGTTTCGTGTGTCATCAACGCGGATTTCAACGGCGCGGTAAGTTCGGCGCAGTTGAGTCGGACGTTTACAGACATCAGTGTATATCTCGGCGACAAACCTGTTGAGTTTTCGATGTTGCGAAGCAGCATAAGCAATACCGCCATAAAATACACAGTTACAGATTCTCCAGCCAGTTATACCAAACGAGTAAAAATAACAGAATTGCCAATCGGGTTGCTGACAGGAGACATCTCGTTTGACATCAGAACAGCAGACGGGTTCGACACAACAGCCACATTCAGGTTTACAGTCGTCCGTGAAAGCACAATGCTCGACTGGATACAGGACTGGAACGGCAGAACCACGCTCATCAAAGGTTCGTCCATAATAACCCCGAAGGCCTTTTTCGGGCAGAAGGATTCCAGTGCAAACACCCTGTCCGGTGTCTATATCGGGCCGGACGGTTTAACTGGTGCTTCGAGCGGTATATACGCTTATCTGAACTGCCCCGAAAGCGCGTTTGGAGAATCTTCTGGTTACGAGATTTTCCATCTGAACAAGGACGGCGGCATGATTGGGGGCTGGGACATCAATGCGACAGGCATCTTCAAGCAGTATACAAACTCCCTTTCAGGCGTTACAGGCATACTGGAAATCTTGTCAGAGGGAACTCTACGATACAGCTCACAAGACCATTCTATTTGGGCGTTGAACAAGGACGGCAGCGGTCTGCTCGCTTCAGGAAACATCTCTTGGAACAGCGAAGGCAGCGCAGTGTTCAAAGGTCAGCTTCAATCCTCATCCGGCAAGATTGGAGGCTGGACTATCGGGACAAGCTACCTCCTCAACAGACACATTCTCATCGACTCTACAAGTTCGTATATCGGCATCCATGCATCGTCAAGCAGTATCGACTGGGACACGGATTTGTCAGCAGCCGAAAACCACAGCAAGGCGTGCATAGCATACGGGGGCATTGTGATGTTCTACGAGTCTGCGGCTTCATACGGACTGACCTGCTACGAATCGCAAGCAAACAGCATACGCCAGTCTGAAAGCGGCATCAAGACTTTCCAGCTGGGCAACACGAACTTCATTGCAGCTTGGAATTTCGACTCCAATGCCTTGTGGATGGGAACGAAGAACAACGTTGCCAAACAATACACTGAAAGCGGCACCAACAGCATAACCATAGGCACAAACGGTCTGCGCGGCGAGAACTGGTATATCGACAAGGACGGCTCTATAAGTTTTGTCGGCGGCCTGTTGCAGTTCGACAAGTCGGGCGGAACGATAGCCGGCTGGAACTTGTACAGCACCCACTTTGCCACGAGCCGAGCAGCCCTCGTTTCGCAGGACGGCTATACCGGATTGTTCCTGTCTTCCAGCACGAGCTTCCCTGAAAATGCAAGCTACACACAGTTCGCCTCCCACATCGCAACAAACGGAGGAATCTTTTTGCGGACGACAGCGGCTTCGTCGATACTATCTGCATACGTCAAGAACAAGCTGACATTCTTTCTTAATTCAAGCGGCTTGAGCCAAATAGCAGGCTGGAAATTCAACGGCACAGGGCTGTTCAGCGGCAACTCCATGGCTGGCTTTATGCAGTATGCGGAAGACGGAGCTATCACGATTTCTTCGGAAGGCATACGAGGCAACAAGTGGAGGCTCGAAAAAGACGGTTCAGGCGCATTGGCAGGAGGGCATATTTCGTGGGATAAGGACGGCAACGTAACGCTTGACGAAAACGTGACCCTGTCGTGGAAACAGCTCGTTGATACTGGTGATGTGCTGACAACAACGACATCAATTAACGCTGACAACATCAAGACAGGTACAATCTCAGCTGCCCGAATCAACATCGATGAGCTTCTGTCAAACGGCAACAAGTGGGCATTGAAGAAGAACGGCTCAGGATATTTGGCAAGCAAGAACATCGAGTGGGACGCAAGCGGCAACCTGCATCTCAAGGGAGCGTTCAGCCAGGAATTGAAATGGCTGGCAGAATCAGATGCGTCAATAGAGGAAGTTTCAAGCGGCGCAATTTCTGCGTTTATGCTCAATGAAGACACCTACCTGATGCACTCTTCTTTCGGAGGAACGACAAGCGGCCAAAGCATCCTCAATGATGTGAAAATTATTCTGCCATGCGAAGAGTCGTATATCGGTCGAGAAGTAAAGCTGTACCAACCTGATACAGACACCTTCTCGCGCAATGGAGTTTGGTACATGACCATAACATTAATAACCGAAGACGGCTCTCCAATTTACGGTATGTCCCCCACATCTCTTAACGATGCAGCCAAAATGGGAGCAATCTTGTGGGAGTCTGTCAGCATAGGCGGCGGCAATATTGGTCTTGTTTGCTTGCCCAATTTGAACGACACTATAAAAAGCCCTGTCATCTGGGTGGTTACCAACTACAACGCCATGGCTGCCGGCGGAATGAGTGGCGGTGAAAAATATGAGATGGGCTATGCCTATACGATATTCGGATAGTAATGCGCAAAGACATTGAGATACACATAAATACAGGAGACATTACCTTGAAGGCGACAAACAGATACAAGCTGCGTCCCTTCAGTATGGTTGACAACCCAGAAGAGCTGGAACGGTATGCGTATGCCGAGATTGAGATCCCAGACTCGCTTTCGAGCAATGCACCTTTCGCTTCAGGCATCTATGTCTCAATTCCTTACACGCCGATATACAAGGAGTTTGCAATACGCATCAAACGTGTTGTATCTGATGATGACTATTCATACGTTGCCAATCCAGTGGACGGTTCAGAATGGTTCATAGTTCAAGCCGGCAGGTACGGCGGCGATATGGAGAATGTGTATCTCTCCGAACTGTTCCTCATATCAGAAGACAACTATTTCATCATACTGAAGGACGGCACTGCACAGCTGTATGCCGCCGATCAGCTGGACTTTAATATCATAAGCTGCGACAGACAGAACTCGAATCTCCTCATCAGCTGCGTGCCTACGAACAACTACCGCTACCCTCTCACAGGCGTTGGGTTGATTCGCTGGATAAACAGCAGCATGAACTCTTCGGAGTTGACTGACACGCTGATGAGAGAGTTCTCGGAAGACGGCATGACAATCAACACAGCAAGGTTTGACCAGAACACGAAGCAGCTTCAGCTCGACGCTACAACTACGGCAACAGATTGAACACAATGGCAAAGTACAAAGTCTCAAGTTCCCAGTCAATATGGGATATAGCGATAGCCCTCTACGGAACAATAGAGGGCGCGTTTGATTTGTTTGTCAGCAACCCAAAGCTGACGATGACCACAGACTTGATACCAGGCATGGAGCTGGAATACCACGAGGATTTTGTGGTCAACGAAGGCATAGTGGAAAGCCTCAAGTCTGCATCAATAACCCCGGCCAACGGCGAGCGTCACGTCTACTTCAAGCAGACTGACAAGCTGCTGCGAATGATTTGCATAATGTCGGAGAAAGAAGAAATCGCCAATTTCTCTGTGCGCGGCCAAGGCGAGATGCTCATTGACTGGGGAGACAACAGCGACTTGGAGACCATCCAGCTGACAGACTCGTTGCAGAAGCTGGAGCATTATTTCAACAGCATAGTAGACAAGCGGAGGATTCGTATTTACGGAGATTTTGAAATCGAGACACTGGATGCTTCAGGCTTCAAAGGCACGATATATCCGACGCGGCCTGTCACAGTCGATGAGTTTCGGTCGCACGCAAACAGCGGGCTTCTGACAGGGCTATTCTTGTTCAAGGGGACTGTAAAGGTTGACTTGCGTTATTCGGCGATACCGACCCTTGAGCCTATCAGGGATATGTCGTTGCAGGAACTTGACCTGCGTGACGTGAAGTTCGATGACGCAGGAATACTGGACGACTATCTCGAATACTTGGTTTCAGACCACGGTACGAGAAGAGGCTGCACCGTCTACCTGCCGTCAGAGCCTTCTGAAAGAGGAATGGCGGCAATCCAGACCCTCATAACCGATGAGGAATGGAACAGCCAGCATCCCTGGAAGTTTATAATTGGAGACAAGGTTTATACATACACCCAGCAATAATGGCAAGGACTTTGACTGAAATATACCTCATGGCAAAACAACGCCGGGACGAGCGTCTTGAACTGACTGAATTTCACAACAGTTCCAAGATGTCCGTGCTGGACGCTTTCACTTGGGTTTCGTCAGCCTGTATATGGACTTTTGAGAACATCATGGACGTGTTCAAGGTAGATGTGGCACAGGACTTGCAAAACCGCATCAACGGCACACCAGCCTACTACGCAAATGCGCTTCTCAAGTTCCAGTACGGAGACGAATTGCAAATGAACGAGGAAGGCACGCAGTTCTCATACCCTACTACGGACGAAACAAAGAGGGTCATAACAAAGGTCGCGTACCACGAATCATCGGTTGAGGGCTTCCATGACAAGAACCTCGTCCTGAAAGTGGCGACCGGAGAAGCCGGAGCATACGAACAGTTGAGCGATGCCCAGCTGTTGGCTGCAAGGGCATACGTCCAGCAGATAGCTTTTGCTGGGACATTCACGACCGTGGTAAGCCGCAAGGGAGATATTCTCGTGCCGAGGGTTACAGTCTATTACGACGGAGCGTTGGAACCCGTTGAGATGTATGCTGCCATCGAGAAGTCACTGAACGAGTTTATCGCCAACATCGAGTTTGACGGAGCGGTTTATGTCCAGAAGATAGTGGATGCCATACAGCGAACCGAACACGTTACAGACGTATACATCGACAACGACGCCTCCGACCATCAGGGAATATTCGTGGCCATGTACGATGACGACAATAACCTGATAGAGGTCGGAGAAACTGGTCCCAAAAATTACCTTGAGCGCGTTTCGCGCTTTTTCGTTCCTAACAGCGGCTACCTGAAGCAAAGCACCGGAACTGGTGAGGAAGAAAACATACCGACATGGGAGCAGTCAATAACCCTGAAGATTGAGGAAGCCGAATGAAACGGTACTTCATAAACTTCGACAAGACCATAAACCAGCTCGTTCCCCACTATCTCGGGGGACGCAAGCTGATTCTATTCCTGCAAGCATTGATGAAACCGCTACAAACTCTAAGCATCGCATTTTCAGAATGGGCGGACGAGACTAGGATCGAGGCCTCCATGACCTCGCAGGTGTTCAAACTCGAATGGTTTCTGAACCGCAAATTCCGCAAGTACTTTGCAGACCAATCCCAGTCTATCCACATAAAGAACGCATTGAAGCACGGTGTGCCGGCATACTATCAGAACGCAAGCATACCCGACAGCGACAACCTGCTTCTTAGAACTGCGGCAGAACCCGAGACCGACACCGCCAAGCTGGCATTTCAGGACGAGAACTTGGAGCAGGACAACACGAGCTTCACCGTCTACTCTCCAGCCGTCCGCAAAGACATGATAACCCAAGACGCATACGAGGCGATGCTTTCCTACTGGATTGACCGATACCGCATAGCGACAAAGACATACAAAATCATAACCAACAGCAAATGAAAGAATTTAGTTCGCAGACCGGCGGCCGCTACACATACGTCGATGACATCATAAACCTTCAGGACCTCGCCCTCGCCTTTGGCAGCATATTCGACCCTGACGACAATTTCGTCGTGTCTGGCTGCGAATTGAGCGGCGGCAAAATAACAGAAGGATATGTATGGCTGAACGGCAAGCTGCGCCACTTTGATGCAACTGACTGGACTTCCGGGGCAAAGTATATCTGCGAGGTCAACACTGAAGAAACAGTGCCTTACGCAAACGGAGACTCGAAAGTCGGCAGGAGCAGTTACGGATGTACGCTGACAGATACATTCCCTTCAGGCGCGAAATACATCTCTGTCGATGCCAATGGCGTTGCAAGGCGTTTCCGCGAGGCTTTCTTCGGCAAGTATGCGCTGCTTCTCGACAGCGTGAAATCAAACCAAGAAGTAAACACAGCCGTCAAGTTCAACCGAACCGTATCAGTAGCCAACACACTGACAACCAACGACCAGGTACGCATAGTCAAAGGCAACGCGACCGGAACTTTCTATTACGAAGGCGACACGCTGCGTGTTGAGTCTTCTATAAAAGGCGGCAAGACATATCGCTTCGGGCTGTCTGAAAATGACGGCTTGCTGTTTCAGGTGGACGGCTTGACGGTATTCATGATTAGCGACTCCATTTGCTCAATAGCCAAGCCTATAGAAGCTCCGAGCGTAGAGGCTGGGAACATCACCGTGACTGGTGACAAGATTTACAATTCAGGGTCAAGCGTAGACTCTGGTGCGATAAACATCAATGTCGTAGGGTATGAGGGGAAAACCAAATTCGCCAGAACAACCAATATCGGCAATGGCAAGGGTGGCGTGATGATAAACGCAGACGGCAAATCAAACACCGTCTCCATAACCGCAAGCACAACATTCTTTTCATCAGCAGCGGCTGGGATAATCCTAAGGAGCGAACTGGCGAAAACGAATACGTCGATGTCGAAGCTGGTGTACTGGAGAGATTCAAACAACGACAACTGCGCGTCCTTGGGTTTTCCGGTATCATCGAAAAAGGTGTTTCGCTTGGAGAACCTTTTGGGCGACATCGAAATCAACGCAGTCAATGCTGTCAACTGTTCCCCTGTCATCAAGGAAAACGGCGTATTGCTTACCGAGAAATACGTCACGAAAGAGTATTTCAACCAGGAGAACGCCAAGAAAGCCAACGTAAGCGATGTCTACAGCAAGGCATCAGCTAATGAAACCTTCGCAGCCAAGAACAGCGGTCTTGTTCAGTTTGTAAGCGCATCCAAGACCAAGGATATACTCTGCGGCGAAATCGGAGCGGCAACAACAGCAGACTTTGGGAAATGCGCCCTGAAGGAGAAGTATCTTGCGGATATGGCAGCAACCGATGAAGACAAGAAGAAAATTCGCACCAACATCGGAGCAGTTTCAGCCGACGAGGTACAGAAGCCGCTGACTGACACTGGTTGGGTTACAATCGTTGACAAGGCTGGCAGGTCAGGTCTTCATGCACGGCAGATAGGAAATATCGTCTCCATACAGGGGACGGTGAACACGATACATGAAGGTACAGTCTTTGTCCTTCCAGCGTCAATCAATCCGCCAAGATACGCAGTTGGCTATCATGCTCCGATGCAGAAAGGCTGGAATTGGTGCTGCAAGATAACCGCCAACAGCAAAGAGTGCCAAGTTGTATACTGCGACGCACATGGCTATGAAGTTCCTTTTTCAATGACATATATGGTATAACAATGAAAATCTACACAGGAATCCGTGATTTCAGAAATACTGAAAAGACAGAGCGAGAAGAGGCTGCAAGAAGAGCTCGAGAAAAAGCCCGCGCCGAAGCGCAAGCGAGGAAGGCCGAAGAAAGTAATCGACCCCAATGCACCGAAACCAAGGAAGCGCAAACCGGGCCGCCCGAGGAAGCGGAAGAAGCGCAAAGATCCAAACGCAAGAAGGCAAAGAAGGGCGTTTGAGGAAACGAGGGTCGGGTATTATCTGATGTACGAAGCCCCTCTCGAATACCAACTGATATGCGAGTGTAACACAGCCGGAACCCCATCAGCCGATTTGATCGAACAGGTGGGGTACGGCTCTCTCAACCCTCTGTTCAAGAAGCCGAAGTTCCGTAAGGCCCTGAAGGAGTACAGGGAGACCGGCCTCTATCCGAAGAACCCAAAGGAATCTGGAGCAAATACGGAATTGTACTACATGAGGGTGCGCAAGACCGCCGAAAAGAATATGACGTCCACATAATACAACAAACTAAGTATCAGATAGATACAATACCCATTCCTCACATATCCACTTTTTAAGATTTGCGATTGACCATATTTTTCGCGTCTAATCTATTGCATGGGCAAATATAATTGACTAATTTTGCAGTGTAAAGGACAAACTCTGACTCGAACATTTTCAAACCTCAGACGTTTCACAATAACCAATCAACTAATTCAATCATGGGCTACATAGCAGATTTCACTGAACACTATTTTTCAACCACTTCCCCCGAACAACAAAAACGTGATTGGGAAGAATTGAAAAAATACAACCAAGGGCCCAACATCTTGGATGTCATCAATAACTATGGACGTGGCACACAACACATAATTCCTTTTGATGAATGGAGTGACGATAACGTCATTTCTTCTTCCGATATGATAGATTCATCATTTAACGACACCGACCTATGTCTCGCAGCTTAACTTCAAACGCTTCCAATGCGGCGTTTTCATTTATTGAATACGAATTTGTTCGTTCATCAGTAGATTTTTCGTCATTCAAAAAAGACGACGGACTGGAAATCGACTTTAACCCCAAAGGCGTGTACGATGAAGACACAGGTCGGTTCAGACTGAACTTGCGCTTCAGAGTGTTTGCTGGCTACTACAAGCGACGTGATGTTTCCGACATCAAGAATATTGTCAGTGTTGACTGTGTAGCAATGTTTAAGTTCAGAGAAGCTCTGACTATTGAAGAACTGCCGAACTACTTCTTTGCAAACTCGATTGCAATACTATATCCATACATAAGAGCTTTTGTAAGTACACTTACGCTCCAATCCAATCATACTCCTGTGATGCTTCCTACGTTCAATGTTACCCCTTTAGGAGAAGAATTGAAAGCTAACACTATAGTAGGATCGTTGTCGTAACACATTGCTGTCGTGAAATGCGAGGTCTACCATACAGTTGAATCTACAGAGGATAAAGCTCTCATCATTAAAACTGCGCCTTTCCCATGTCAAGACAAGCCTGGAGAATTGAACGAATGGTTGGGTGACGGATATTACTTTTGGGAAGGCTCTATTAAGTTAGCACACTGGTGGGGAAAAGTCCATTACAAAAGAGCCGGCAAGCATTACGCTATTTGCAGAACCTTTTTCCATTGGGAGGATGGAGAAATATTAGATTTGGTCGGCAACACTCAACAAATAAAGGAGGTATGGAAACTGGTACGGCAACTTAAAGTCAATCCATACTACGACAGTTCGGAATTTTCAGCACAATTCATCATAAATCACATAAGAAAACACGCAGTTAAGCCATTCTATTATAAAGCCATTAGGGTATACAGCGAACAGTGTTCCGGAGATAAGGAAGTAAAAGACAGTAAGCTATTTTTTGATGGTCACTCATATTTGAATTTATGTCCTGAGATTCAAATATGCGTATTAGATAAGACAACATTGGACCTGCCAATGAAACTTGTCTATTGCAGCGAAGAGGAAGATGCTTCCAGTCTCACTGTTTGATTTACTGAGAGGTTTTGCTCCCGACATTTATGACGGGAGCAAATTGCAACTTGTGCGATTTCAGCCACTTACCCTTACTTAAAAGCATGACCGTTATGCTTGAGTCCCTGAAGAACATCCACGGCATAGCGGTCATTCAGCACGGTTAGCCGCTCTACATTTGATGCTGCATGGTTGTTCATATAGCAAAGTTTCGAGCGAGGCGTTGATACAGGCATGGCGAGGCGGATCTTATCGATGTTGCTTGTATCTGGAAAATTTTTCGTAGCTTTGCAGTATAATTGAAGCGCAGCACTTCTGCGCCCGTACATCTTCCCCATACCAACATTCTTAATTCTATTGCTCGATGAAAGATTTTCGAGTGTCTGTCAGGAAATTGACGGACGAAGAGCTCATGCGCGAGGCGTGTGAGTGTACTTTCTTGGGGACAAGCAGACAGTCGCTGCTCTCCATTTACAAGTCCGAACATTCTCCGGTCCGCACCCAGATGTTCTGGATAAAGCTGACTAACATTCCCCTGTTCATTGCTACTCATCTGATTCGCCACCATGTTGGCTCGACGCCGTTCCAGCTTACCTGCCGAGACGACAGAACCGGCGGCAACCCGAACCTTATCGCCAAGGTTGACGAGATAATCGAGAAGCTGGCGATGCTTCAGAACATGACGAACCGCACAAGCTACAGCGTGCAGCAAGACCTCATCAAGACGGTCATAGAACGCTGCGAGTGGCTGAAGGAAAACGCAGACCGCTACACGCCTGTCAACCTCGGTCTTTGCCTGAACGCCCAGTCTCTCATTGACATGGCCAAACTGCGTCTCTGTTCGGGCTGTGCGCATCCTGAAACCGTCCGTGTATTCCAAGCCATAAAGGACAAAATCGGCAAAGTAGACCCTGACCTGGCTTCAGTAATGGTACGCAAGTGCGTCTATCGTAACGGATTGTGCGGCGAACCGAGATGCTGCGGCTATAACTGTACAGAGGCTTTCGCAAACGAGTTGGGAGCATACCACCAGAACTTTTCCAACAAACAGATAGGACTGAACACCGATATATAATGAAAGTACGAAAACGAGACGGACGCTATGCGGATTTCGATGCAGGACGCATACGCAAGGCGGTCAATGCTGCAAGATGCGAAGTAAAGAGTGATGACCTGTTCCTGCTGGATATTGTCGTGAACGATGTTGTTTCTCGTTGTCACGACGGCATATCCGTTGAGGAGATCCAGGACTTGGTCGAAGGTTCGCTGATGGCTTACGGCAAGCCTGAAGTCGCCAAGGCATACATCCTCTACAGAGACAAGCGCACCAAGGCAAGAAGCAGTGCCAGCGACCAGATAATCGCGGACATCATTGCAGCCAAGAAGAACGACGTGACACGCGAGAACGCCAACATGAACACCGACACGCCAGCTGGAATGATGATGAAGATTGCCAGCGAGCGGTCTAAGGAACACGTTGTTAACTACCTGCTCTCCCAGGACACGCTCGACCTTATGTCAGCGAATATCCTGCACGTTCATGACATGGACTACTACCCCACCCGCTCACTGACCTGCGTACAAAGCCCGGTAGACAAGCTGCTCAACGGAGGGTTCAAGGCCGGTCACGGAGAATCTCGCCCAGCCAAGCGTATCGAGACCGCCAGCATCCTTGCTTGCATATCCCTTGAGACCACGCAGAACGAGCAGCACGGAGGACAAGCCATTCCAGCCTTCGACTTCTACCTTGCGCCGTTTGTCCGCCTGACATACATAGAGGAAGTCAAGAAAGCCGAGTCGTTGCTGGGTCGGAAATACGAAAGCCTATACCACAAGGACATTCCAGACTATATCCCGAAGGAAGAACCGCTGGACTGCAAATCCCCGAGCGAAGAGAACGTCTTGGCTTGGGCAATCAACCAGACTGTCTGTCGAGTGCATCAGGCCATGGAGGCTTTCATTCACAACATGAACACTATCCATTCTCGTGGCGGCAATCAGGTAGTATTCAGCTCTCTCAACTACGGAACGGACACTTCAGCTGAAGGACGCTGCATAATCCGCGAACTTCTGAAATGCACCTATCAGGGTGTAGGCAACGGCTCGACAGCGATATTTCCCATTCAGATATGGAAGAAGAAGCGCGGTGTGAACTACCTGCCAGGAGACCCGAACTATGACTTGTTCCAGCTGGCGTGCAAGGTAACGGCCAAACGGTTCTTTCCGAACTTCCTGAATCTCGATGCTACGTTCAACCGCAGCGAGGAATGGAAGGCAGACGACCCCGAGCGTTACGAGCATGAGGTGGCAACCATGGGGTGTGTCGATGGGCAAGAAGTCGTAACCTGGCGAATTGACGGTGAAACATACACGCTCTCTATCCGTCGATTCTGGAAGCAAATGGGGAGACGGCACATTGTACATGATGCCAGCGAAGAGGGCTTTGATGGCGGAAAGTTCATTGACCTGACAGGTGTAGAAATCTTGGATAACGGCAATTTCGTTGAATGTCTGCGAGTCATCAAGAACCCAGACAAGGGAGACTGGATGAAGGTTACGCTAAGCAATGGGATATGCTTGACTGTCACATCAGATCACCCATGGACTGTGAACGGTGAGATTGTTCTGACCAAGGATTTGAGACTCAGTCGCATGATACCCTTAGACCTCGTCCAGCTCAAAGAACTAACAGGTCAGGTAGACGATGAGAAATACGCCGAAGTAACTAAAATTGAATGGCTTGGATTCCGTGACAGATGCAGCTACGACGTAACGACATCGAGCGAGCATTTCACAGTGAGTGGCGTGCGAAGCCATAACTGTCGCACCCGAATTTTTGAAGACCGCTTCGGCCGCAAGACTTCTATCGGCAGAGGCAACCTTTCCTTCTCGACAATCAACCTTCCAGGACTGGCTCTGTCGGTCATGGAGAAGCCTGAAGAAGAACGAATCGAAGAGTTCTTCACCAAGCTGGAGAACGCCATCAAAATCACAGGCAAGCAGCTGCATGAGCGGTATGAGTTCCAGTGTACGGCATTGGCCAAGCAATTCCCGTTGCTGATGTCTGGGATGTGGATGGAGTCGGAGAACCTGAAGCCCAACGACGAGGTTCGCGAAGTCCTGAAACACGGCACTCTCGGTGTTGGATTTATCGGGCTGGCAGAATGTCTCATCGCCCTTTGCGGACATCATCACGGCGAATCAGAGGAAGCACAGGAACTTGGGCTGCGGATAATCCGATTCATGAAAGAACGTGTTGCGGAACTTTCAGACAAATACGACCTGAACTATTCTGTATTTGCCACCCCAGCTGAAGGTCTGTCAGGCAAGTTCACCAAGAAAGACCGCGCCAAGTACGGCATCGTCAAAGGCGTGACTGACAAGGACTACTACACCAACTCCAACCATGTGCCTGTGTACTATCATTGCAGCGCAGACCACAAGGCAAGAGTAGAAGCACCGTACCACGAACTGACAAGAGGCGGACACATCTTCTATGTTGAAATGGACGGCGATGCCACCCATAATGTCGAAGCAATCCATGACATCGTGAGACTTGTAGACAAGTACGACATCGGATATGCGAGCGTCAACCACAACCGTAACCGCTGCCTTGACTGCGGCTACGAGGACGCGAGCAAAGACCTAACGACTTGCCCAGAGTGCGGAAGCCATAGAATCGACAAGCTCCAGCGTATCACCGGCTATCTCGTCGGCACAACAGACCGCTGGAACTCCGGCAAACTCGCAGAACTAAAAGACCGTGTGACGCATGACTAACGAGATGTTGTATGTAGCCAAGATAATCAAGTCCACCTCGGCTGACGGGCCTGGTCTTCGGAATAGCCTGTATGTTTCAGGCTGCCCTTTGCGCTGCGACGGATGCCACAATGAGACATGGTGGGACAAAGAGTCTGGAGAGCTGAAAACCGTTCAGGAAGTTTACGATGAACTGACACAGGACGATTTCAACATATCTATCCTCGGAGGCGAGCCGCTGATGCAGTATGAAGGCATTTTGGCGTTGTGCAAGGCCATCAAAGCCAACACTGGGAAGGGCATCTGGATGTGGACCGGCTACCCTCTCGAACACGTCAAATTGTACTATCCGGAGATACTGTGGTACATCAACGTGATAGTGGACGGGCCATTCATAAAGGCTATGGCTAAACCGAACCTGAAATGGAGAGGTTCGACAAACCAACGAGTAATTGCGTTGATATAAACATGATTTTTGCCAATCGTAATATATCATAAAGGAAATTTTTATCCGTCTGTAATATAGAGAGTTACGTCAATATAATACAGACGGACGAATTTTTAATAGAGAAAACATTTGCACAGCTCGAAATTTTATCACTAACTTTGCCGCCGGATACAACAAGACACGATCATAGAGATGATTAAAAGGGAAGGCTCTTTTGAAGTCCATGAAGAAAGAGCCGGAATCCAAGAGCTTATAGGTTCTGTGGACGACCTTCCGGAAGGAAAGTACAAGTTCGTCATATACGACGACAAAAAGAACCGCTCTTTACCTCAGCTGAAGTATCTATTCGGGATTGTGCTGAAGACAATATCAGACCAGCTCCCCAGCCATCCCCCGGTAGATGCACTATACAGGTATTTCGAGGAGACTTACGCTCCGTTGCATACCTGTGAGATTCAGGGGGAGAAGTATGAGTACTTCGACCTCAAAAATGAAAAGTCAACTGAGATGAGTAATGTTATTGACGATATTATTCATCACGCCGCCCAAGAATGGGGCATCGCCGTTCCTGACAGGGATAGCCTGAGGGATGCGGAGGCTACGGAAGCCTATATCGGTGCATACACAGAAATGTGGCGGAATCTTCCAAACAAACAATAACATTACTAATTTCATGAGCAACAACGAACCAGACACTCTGAAAAGATCAATCTACGACGTATTTGCAGCTTCCCAGGAAACACTGACAGAAGCCAAGGACAAGCACAAAAGCGAGCAATCAGCTTCTGTGGAACGTATGCGCTTCGACAAGGAAGGCACATTCCCCATCCGCATACTTCCCCTCGCCCCGGTCTTTGACGACGAGGGCAATATGCTCCCCATGGACCGAAAGGGTTACGAATACCCGATCAAGGAACAGCTTCTGAAAGTCGTGGTAGGAAAGGACGACAAAGGTGCAGACAAGGTGCAGTACCAGTCTGTATGCCATATCAAGAACATCTTCCCCGACCTCAAGACAGACCTCATCGACCTCTACGTCAACCTTGCGTGCGAAATGTACAGCAGCAACACCAAGCTGTGCGACAAGCTGCGTTCCAACAGCTACAGCGGAGGCCTGAAGTACGACCGCAAACGCTACTGCTACGTCCTCGACCTGTCAGACCGCGCAAAGGGCATCAAGCTGCTCGGCCTTTCGTACAGCCAGTACAAAGACCTTGAAGAGCGCAAGCTGGTGCTGTGGTCTAAGCTCCAGCAGAAGAACCCGAAAGCCATGTGTCCTATCTGCTCTGTCAACGGCGCATACCCTGTGGAGGTGACACGCAAGAAAGAAGGTCCGAAGACCGAGTACGCTATCAACATTGATGTCGTTTCAGGCACGGATGAGCTTTCAGAGACGGAGCTGAACGCGCTGTTTGAAGCACCGCGCTTGCCTGAAGTCCTCTACAAGTACCGCCGCGTCCACCTCGAAGCAACGGTTGAATACCTGAAGCAGATTGACGAGAAGTACGGCATCAACGTAATGGACTGCAAGGAGATCAAGGAGTGCATCGAACAGATAAGCCTCCGACTTCCTTCAGACGACCAGACACACTGGACTGGCGGAGACCGCGACAAGGACGACGATGAACCTTCAGCACAGACCATCGAGGAACTTTGGGACGCATACGATGCCCTTGAAGCAGCCGGCATAGACGACCGAAGCGAGGACGGACAGTCCTTGCGCGTTGAAATCCGAGAATACATCGATGCCCATAACCTCGACATCCGCGTCAGCAGAAAGAAGTCCAACCTCGACCTGCTTCAGGAAATCGACAGTCTCGAAGGCAGCAAGCGCAACCGTGATGACGAAGATGAAGAGGACGACAGTATGCCAGCCGAACCAGCCTTGGAAGAACCAGAGGCTGATGAGCCGGAAGACGCTGAAGAAGAGACTCCTGTGACCGAACCAGAAGAAGACGAGTACGATGAAGAAGAGCCGGCAACACCTTCGCGCCGCCGTCCACGCAACGACGACACTAACGAGCCTGCTGCACGCTCTGACCGCCGCGCAGGACGACCGATGCGCCGCCGTTAACTGAACTAACCGATAACATAATACATCAATCCGGGCATGGTTGCTACTATGCCATGCCCGGTCACACTTCAACCAACCATGAAACAGACCAAGCAAGCAGAGCCATACGCACTGCTAATCAACGATATACACGTCGGCAAAGACAACATTCCAGAGTTCCAGAAGAACTGGGATGAGGCCTTGGATATATGCGACAAATACGGAATATCCAAAATCATCGTGGGAGGCGATCTCTTCAAGTCACGTTCTTCCCAGTCTCTAAACGTGCTTATGGCGGTGCGTCAGGCAATACAGACAGCGGTGAAAACCGGGGTAAAACTGATACTCGCAAACGGCAACCATGACCTTGTAGACCAAGAAGCGACTTTGGGCTACTGCCACATCTTCAGCGAATATCCCGGTGTTGAGGTCGTCAACGGTTCGTATGCAGAAAACCTCGACAACGACATAACCTTCGTGGTCATGAGATATTTCCCTGAAGACACTGCATTTGACAAGGAGTTCGACAAGATGTGCCAGTTTCTCCCCCAGCCCGATTATCGCTCCAAGACAATACTGTACCTGCATGAAGGCATCAGCGGAGCAATAGCCACAGCAAGCGAGAAGGAACTGCCAGCCTCTATGTTCAAGGGCTTCATGAAAGTTCTCGTAGGGCATTACCACGACCGGTGCAAAATCAAAGGAACGACCATCGAATATATTGGTGCATCTCGCCAGCACAATTTCGGAGAGGATGAAGAAAAGGGCTATACCATAATGTACATGGACGGCTCAACGCAATTCATCAAGAATACCGTCAACACAAGATACTGCACCGTGGAAATCGACGCAGACGAAATAACCGACGCTCCCGAACTGGTGTCACAGGCCATCGACAGCGGACATAAGGTTCGTGTGAAAATCAACGGCTCAGCAGACAAGGTGAAACAGGCAGACAAACAGAAGCTCATAGACCTTGGAGCGACCAAAGTAGAAGTAGTTTCTGCCATCGAACTTACAGAAACCCACAGCCAAGATTTCGACACCAAATATGACAAGGCTGGACTCAAGAAGGAATATTCCGAGTTCTGCCGCCAAAAGGATATACAGGAAATAGAAACTGGTTTGAAATACCTCGACAAAATAGAAACATCATGTGGACTCTGAAAAAAATACACGCTGAAGGCCTGTGTGCCTTTCATACGATCGATTGGGAACTGCCGCAGGGTATCACAACCCTCATATTCGGCGACAACCTTGACAACGACTCCCAGCGTTCCAACGGTTCGGGAAAATCAGCCCTGATAGAAGCCATTGCCATCGGTCTTATAGGCGACCCTCTGCGCAAGGCTACCATCAATGACATAATAAATGACGGCATGGACGAAACAGCCGTATCTCTTGAAATGTACAACGCTGCGGAGAACCGTACAATGGTGATAAGCCGCAAGTTCAACCGCAAGTCCCCTCAATTAATCGAAGTGACGGTCAACGATGAGAAGATTGCACAGCCTTCAGTGGGAGACTACAACAAGTACATTCTCGACACAATAGGTCTGTCTCGCGATGACATTGTTTCCAGTTTCGTGCTTTCAGAGAACAAGTACATTTCATTCCTCTCAAGCCGCGACACAGCCAAGAAAGAACTCATCAACCGCTTCAGCAACGGCATTATGGTTGACGAGGCTATTGCAGCTGTAGAGGAGGACATCGCGCCTGTAAAGCAATCGTTGGCTGAATCTGAAAGCAAGGTCTCATTTCTGTCTGGCCAAGTTGATGCGCTTGCTGAACAAATCGACTCCCTGACCAATGAGGCAAGTGCAGCCGAATCGAGAAAGGAGGAGCAGATTCAAACCATCCAGCAGTCCATAGCCAACCACCGTGCATCAATCCGTTTGGCCAACGAGCGGATAAAGGAAATCGACACGGACTGGGGTAAAGTTGAAACGCTCGAAAGCAAGTTCAAGGACATTGAGGAAACAGACCTTGGCGTTGAAAGTGCGTACAAGCAAATCGCTTCAGTTTGGGACGCTGCCTTGCTTGGTGAACTGACAGACAGCACCCAGCAGGTTGCTTCAATCCGTGCAACCATAAACGACCTTCTCGACAAGCAGGACCTGCAATCGAAGACAATCGCAAAACACGAATCTTCTGTTGCAGAACTCAAGCGCATACTGGACGGAGCAATAAGCGACCACAAGAACTGCAAGGACAAAAACTCCGAGGAGGCAATCGCTATCCAAAAGCAAATCGAGGGCTGGAAGTCGGCAATAGCAAGCAGCCTACAAACTGTCAACGAACTGCTTACGCGCAAAAACAAGGCAACACGATTCATCAGCAATCTCCAGCAACAACTGGCAGGGTCTATAAAATGCCCGAACTGCGGACATGAGTGGGTGGTTGCCAGTGAACAGCCTATAGAAGAACTGAAAGCATCGCTGGAGAAAGCGCAAAAGCGTATGTCTGAAATCGAAGATGAAATATCTGATGCCACTGAATCTTCAGACAACGCCAAGTCCATGATACAGAAGGCAAACTCAAAGGCAGTCGTCCTTGATGAGGAAGTAACGGAAAAAGCACAGGCTGTTTCCAAAGCACGCAAGAACCTCGCCGACATGGAAGCGACACTGAACCGTGCCGCTTTGGAAGAACAGGACAATGAGCTGAAACTCAAACGCTGCCAAGAAAAGCTAAGCATGACACGCACAACCATGTTTGACGCGGTGTTTGACGCGGTTGACAATGCCATCAACGGATTCGACAGAGACACCAAAATCCAGGAGAACGACATCGCGGCACGCAAAGGCACAATCGAATCTCTCGAACTGTCGCTGAAGGAAATCGAGGAGACATCACCTCTCGATGCTGTCGCTCCGCTGAAAGCCTCTCTTGAAACCAAAAACAAGGAACTGGCAAAAGCATCAGCCCACAAAAAGGACGTAGAACAGGAACTACACCAGCTGACCGTTCAGGAAACTCGCTTCAACGAGTTCAAGACCTATCTGGCCAACACTAAAATCGCAGCCTTGTCACAGATAACCAACGAATTTCTCGAACAAATCGGTTCTGACATACGCATATCTTTCTCCGGCTATACTATTCTTAAGTCAGGGAAGATACGCGACAAGATTTCAATCGCTCTGTTGCGTGACGGCATCGACTGCGGTGCTTTCGGCAAGTTTTCCAAGGGAGAGCGTACCCGTGTTGAACTCGCCACAATACTCGCGCTCCAGAAGCTGACCAACATGAGTTGTCCTGAAGGCAAGGGTCTCGACCTGCTTGTGCTGGACGAAATCCTGGAGGCGGTTGACGAGGATGGGCTTGCCGCAATATTCGAGGCTCTCAATGGCCTGCATCTGACATCTCTGGTGGTAAGCCACGGCAACATCGCCGAGAACTACCCCCACAAGTTAATCATCCACAAGAAAAACGGTGTATCATTCATTAATGGAAATCAAGCATGAGAACAAGAGACAACTGACCCGAAACGAAGTGCTTGCGCTGGACGTGGCGACCCACACAGGCTACTTTTCACTCCATGGACGCGGAACTTGGGATTTCACGGAATCCCTGCGGAGAAACAACAACAAGCAGCACAAGGCTTTCCGCGACACGCTGATGGAGTTCATAACCGAGAACAACATTCGCCAGCTGGTAATGGAAGATGTCAGCGCCGGCTCGTCCAAGGGCGGCTTCAAGTCGTCCGTAAAGCTGTCGGAGTTCCGTGGCATCGCCTTCGAGGTCTGCGATGAGCTTGACCTGCCGGAGCCGATACTGATAAACCCTAAGTCCGTAAAGAAATGGGCAACAGGGAACGGAAACGCGACAAAGGAAGACATGGTAAGGCTCTGCCGTCTGCGCTGGAAGACCGACCCGGTCGATGACAACGAGGCCGATGCCACACACATCTTCTTTTACTACATCAGGAAATTCAACCTATAACACGAAATTGACATGAGTATAGCAAGAAGGCGCAGACGCGCCGCCGACAGGCATTTCAACGTGCTGTCCGAATTGCTGATGGACTTCTACCGGTTTCTCGAGAAAACCCCGAAGCCGGCAGACGATGAAGTCCGCGCCGAGTTCAAATCAAGGAACGGCAAGTGGAGACACTACTGCATTACCAATAAATTGAATGACGTTGCATCTGAATTGTTCACCAAAGAAGTTGCGGCGTCATGGAGGAAACGCTACACTGCGGACAGCCCAAAGACCGGGAAATAGACCCCGATGTCATAGCCCAAAGGCGGAAGCTGTTCGACGAGTACGTCATGCCGTTCCTCAACATGGTGTATTCCCTGACGAGGAAGTACAGCAGCCACCCGTCGCACGTTCAGGAGAACTACACCCAGGTACTTTCGACGCTCTATCGTGGCATAAACACCTACAATCCCGAAAGGCCTATCCGCACTTGGCTTCACATCTGCACCAAGCGGAAGGTCTTCGAGATTGAGAGGAACAGGAACAGGTACGAGAACTCAATCGACGACTCGCACGACGTCTACCTGTTGGCCGACGATGAAATCGAAGGAGACCATGTCTCGAGCAACGCCATGTGCATTGCGAACTACAGGGAACTCTACAACGACGACATCCTTGCAGTGATTGACTCGATGACACCTATCCACAGAGACGCCTTGCTCCTTCAGCTGGAAGGCCATTCCCTGAAAGAAATAGCGGAAATTGAACGAAAGAAAGGAACGCTGGAGTCGGGCAACATCGACACCATAAAGAGCCGGCTGTTCCTCGCCAGACAAAAACTCAAGAAAGAACTCACACGAGATGGAATACGCAGAACACATAAGGAAAGCGAAGAAGATTCTGCTGGAGATAATCCGGAAGATGATTGACCCAGCCTTCAAGTTTTCAGAAGGAGCGTCAACCACACGGGCGTTAGGCAAGTTCATCAGTGCAATGGGAGCGGCTTTTGGAACAGTCACACCCGAGAGGCTGGTGGATGTCTGTGTGTTTGCGGTGCACCGGGTCAGGAATGTAGGTTGGAACGTCAAGACTGCCTTCAGCCCGAAGGTTGTTGACTCATTTCAGACGGCTCTGAACGGACACAAGTACTACGAAGATGTCTGGCTCAAAGAGCATGGCCTGACCCGATTCTCGCTTGTCAACATGATTGCGGACAGGAGAGAACATCCGTTGGCAAAGTACATCTCTCCGCTGTCTGAAGAACACACCAAACTGCGGAATATCGGACAGCGAGCAGGATACATCGTCTGTCAGGTATCGACACTTGGATGGAGTCCGAGTTCCAAAGCGTGCGGACAATGCCCTTTCACCTCGGAGTGCAAGACTGAGACTAATCGTAAATACCCCGAACTTTACAGACTAAGAACACAACATGGCAATTAAAAAAGACCCCCAGCTTCTGACGGACGACTTTCTGCTCGACTTGTATCAGACAAGCCGTGAAGACAACTATGTGCTGAAGGCTCTGGCTGAAAACATCGAACTCAACTACCTGCCTGACAAGTATTTTCAGGAGTTCCACAAGCATATAGTGGATCGCTACCGCAAGACAGGTAGTTTTCCAGCTTTCAGCAGCCTCCTGCAAACCTTCAAATCGAACAATGGCGTAAGGGCATTGGTGGAAGACATCAGCAATGCAAACAAGCTGAACACAAAAGAAGCCTTGTTGCAGCTGGAAGACTACATACGTCAGGTGCGTTTCCAAAAGGCCTTCAGCGAGGCAGGGGACGCATACAACAAGGACGGGAGCAAGCTCGCAGTCAACAAGATGATGGACTTTGCAGACTGGTCATCGAGATTCAGCCTTGCGCCGCCTGACTTTGTTGACGTGATTGAGCAATTCGGAGAACGGTTCCGCTCCAACAAGAACAAGTTCAACGACACCAACAAGATGCGCCCTGTGACACGGTTCTATATCGACGAGCTTGACAGGCGCAACAACGGAAGAAACCTCCGGGGACAGCTTACCTGCTTCCTCGCGCCGACAGGTGTGGGAAAGAGCCATATTGCCCGGTGGGTAGGCAAGTGCGCCTGTCAGGTTGACGGACTTAACGTGCTTCACATACAGCTGGAGGGGTCTGAAGAGGAAGCGTTCAACGCATACGCGGCTTCCATAATAAACTGTTCTACCTTCAGCTACGAAACCGGAAACATTGACGAGGGCAAGGTGAAGAGCATGGAAGAGGAACTCAAGGCCGTTACAGGCAAACTGTGCATCAAGTCATACCCCAAGTTCGATGCACACATAACCACTTCAGACATACGCCGCTGCATCATGAGCTTCAACGACAGGTACGACACTAAGCTGGACGTGGTAATCGTGGACTCTATAGACTTGCTTGACGACGTTGCCGTCAAGAGCAATCCACGGAAGGAGGAGCGTATCAAGCGTATCAATGTCGCGAATGACCTGAAAGACTTGGCTACGGACGAGAACGTGTGGGTAGTCGGAACATACCAGTCCACCATTGAGAGCAAAGAATGGTTTGATGACGAGAGCAAGCTGCTGACGGCTTACAACACAGCTGAGGCAAAAGGACTTAGCCGTCCTCTTACGCATCTCATATCTCTCAACCAGTCAAGCAGGGAAGCCAAAGAACACACCATGCGCATCCATGTGGCAAAGAGCAGGTTCTTCGCTACAGGAGACGCCTTCAGAATCGCTACAGACTATGAACACGAAGCCTTCTATGACAGGGTTCGGACAATGAACATCAACAAAGTCAACTGAATCAACATCATGACAATCTCTCGAGAAGACAAGGACAACCTCATAAAAGAAATACTTGCGGAGACTCACGGACATCTGGACGGCTCCGGCAAGAACATAATCGTGCCTGTATGCCCGGCGTGCAGCAAGGACGGAGGCAAGTTCGGCATCTACATAGGCAACGAGACTGAACGCAAGAAACCGTTCATGTCGCACTGCTTCAAATGCGGACATACAACTACAACACTTGACCAGCTACTTGACCTTTTGGGCAGGTCTGACCTCAAGATAACAGAAACCGCCAGCTTTGCACCTCTTGAAATCCCGGACTTCTACAAGCTCGGCGGCGAAACAGAAATTGACGACGACCTTGTAATAGTCGATATGCCCGAAAGCTGGAAACGCTGCTACCGAAACCCTTACTTGAAAAGCAGGGGCTTTGAAGGCGACGACTACGACTATTTTCCAGTCGGCACTACCTGTCACCTAAATTTCAAGTTCGACGACTATGTGGTGTTCCCGATAATAGACGCTGGGGACGTGGTCGGCTATGTTGCACGCCATACTTGGTCGAAGCAGCTTATCGATGAGTACAACCAAGACGCGAAACGCTGTGGCAAATACCAGATACGCCGGTACAACAACAGCACCGAGAACGACTTCGTGAAGCTGCTGTACAACTACGATGCGATAATCGAAGGAGAGACCGACACGGCGATACTGTGCGAAGGCGTGTTTGACGTGATTGCTCTGACCCGAAAGTTCGACCTGTACGAGAACCACTGGATTGTACCAGTCGCCACATTCGGCAAGAAAGTGTCACAGACGCAGATATACAAGCTCCAGAGCAAGGGCGTCAGGACAGTTGTGATAGGCTACGATGGAGATGCCAGAAACGGAATCCTCAAGGCGGCAGATGCGCTTGAAGAATATTTCGACGTATACATAGCCCGAATTGAAGACCCTGAAGCGGATTTCGACTCAATGGACTTCTGGGAGCTGTACGACACTTTCAGCTGCAACCTCATGACAACACGCGAATACAGACTCCAAACAGTGCAATGTTTATGATACAAGGTCTATACGAATGGCTAGATGCCAACAAGATACAGTACAAGACCGTTGATGACGAGACCATTGAAATCATCGGGCTTGGGAAAGCGTATGTTCAGGACATGGATAATGTCAGTTCCCTGTTCAAGAAAGACAAGGACGACGAATATGTCTTCAACTGCACGCAATGCCCAGATGAACTTATGGAAGACGGTATCAACCATGTCATCTTCCAGTTCGGCGACAACTGGTACATCCACAACCTGCGCAAGGAGTTTGCCCTGAACATCCTCAAGTACGTTGGGAAGCGCAAGCCACTGGAACATGACGTGCCGTTTGTCAACCTTGGGATTCACACTCCATTCGAGTTGTTGAACGGCAGCTTTATGTCACAGTTCTGGATTGAAAAAGCCAAGTATCTCGGGCATACGGCTCTTGGAGTATGCGACAGGAATACAATGGCATCGCTGTTTGCCTTTCAGAAAGAGTGCGAAGCAACAAGCGTTACGCCAGTGTTTGGCTATTCGCTGACATTTACTGACAACGACAATTCTGTGGGAGCAAAGGTGTACGTCCAGACCCAGCAAGGTCTACGCAACCTTCTTCGCATACAGAAGTGCATAATGGTTGACAACCCTGAACATACCATCGACCTCAATGAACTGGAACTGCGAGGCAAGGGGAACGTGCTGGTTCTCGACAAGTACTCTTCTCGGTATATCTATGAGAACCCTGAAACAATAAGCAAACTGACTTCACTCTTTGACAAGGTGTACTATCAGGTTGATCTTTCAGAGTTCAAGGCCGAGCGCATCGACATACGGGTGTTGGAGGCAACCAAGTTCTATTTCGACAACCTGTATGCTGATGGGTGCGTGCCTCCAGTGCTGATATGCGACTGTTATTATCTCGACAAAGACGATGCCAAGAACAAGGTTATCCTGAACAAGATAGCTGAAGGAGCGGCGCACGAGCAGAGCAACGACCAGTACTACAAGGACGCTGACGAACACTATGCGGTATTCGAGCAGCTGTTCGACCAGGAGAAATGGGACATCGACAAACTGTTTCGGGAATGTTGCGAAGGCACTCTCTACATCGCAGAACACGCTGAAGCAAGGTTTGAGACAGGGCGAAATTTCATGCCGGAATACGACATGACCGAGGAGGAGAAACGCAAGTACGGGACAGCCCACAATATGTTTAACCAGCTTCTTGAAGAAGGGCTGCAACGTCTTGTTCCGGCTGAAAAGCAGGAGGAATATCGCAAACAGATGGAGTATGAGAAGTACATCATCGAATCCACCAACAACGTCGATTACCTGCTCGTCCAGTATGATACCGTGAACTGGTGCAAACGCAACGGCATCCTGACAGGATGCGGACGAGGCTCTGCCGCAGGTTCTCTCTTGCTCTACCTGCTTGGCATAACGCTCACAGACCCATTGCGATACAACCTCATCTTCGAGCGTTTCCTGCTGCCTGAACGAGCAGGGCTGTACCAAGCCGAAACTACAATAATCGGAGAAGACATTGAAACCACAGAATATGTCGAAGTGGAACTGGGACACGGACACAAGATAAGGCTCGATAAGGATGCCTGCCTGCTTGTGAAACGAGACGGCAACGACACTCCTGTCAAGATATATGCAGATGAACTGAAGGCAGGAGACGACATCCTGTGGGACAACAAAGACGAATTATTCACAATCAACGAGTTGCAAATATGAATATAACATTGACAGAAGAGATGAAGCGTGCAATGGAGCTTATAAACTCCAGCGACCGCCCAATCTACATAACCGGCAAGGCAGGGACTGGAAAGACAACCCTGCTACGCTACATAGTAGAGAACATCAACAAGAAATTTGTCGTAACGGCATCAACCGGGATAGCCGCGATAAATGCAGGAGGTGTTACTCTGCACAGCTTCATGGGAATACCCATGGGCATACAGAACCCCTCAGGGAAACTGGAAGGGCATTTCAGCGGCGCGAAAATAGCGTTGGTGAACACAATCGACGCCCTCATCATCGACGAGGTTTCCATGATACGCCCTGACATAATTGACTACATCGACAGAAAGCTGCGACGCTACCGCAAGTCACTCAAGCCATTCGGAGGAGTTCAGCTCATCATGTTCGGAGACTTGTTCCAGTTGCCGCCAGTTGTGCCTAAAGCAGAGCTGGAAGCGATACGCTTCCTGTACCCAGGCGTGTATTTCTTCTATGCAAACGTATTCAAGGACTGTGGCTTTGACGTTGTTGAACTCTCGCATATCTTCAGACAAGCGGACAGCAACTTTATTGGAATCCTCAACAACATCCGCTCCTACAGCCTCACCAGCGAAAACATCGAAGACCTCGCGGAAGTGCGTGACCGGACATCGTCCGAGAACTTCTCTGGCAACTGCTTGCATATCTGTAGCCTGAAGCGTGACGTGGCAAAAATTAACGAGGAACTGCTCGGCGAATATACCCACTCTTTCCAGGCTCATATCGAGGGAGACTTCAACCCCAAGTCAGCACCATGCGACAATATCCTGAAGCTAAGGGTCGGTGCGCGTGTAATGATGCTGGTGAACGACAAGAAGCAGGGCTTTTCAAACGGCTCTCTCGGCACAGTCTCGAATATCACTGACAGTTCTGTTGAGGTAGAGCTTGACCATGGCGGCACGGCTACAGTCGAAAAGCACAAATGGCACAGCTACAAATACAGCGTTGTCAACAAACAAATCAAAAAGGACGAGACTGGCAGCTGCCTTCAGTTCCCAGTCACCTTGGCATGGGCGATAACCATTCACAAGAGCCAAGGGCTTACATTCGACAACATAGTCATACATGCCAAGTCAATCTTCAGCCCCGGACAGATATATGTAGCGTTGAGCCGTTGCAAGACGCTGGAAGGGATAGCAACCGACACGTTCATAACCAACCGTCATATACTGCCTGATGCTGAAATACTAGCATTTGAGAAATCCTACAGAGACGCTGGGTACTTCAACCCCGAAAACCTGAAACAAGCAGAACTATGAAAGTCAGAAACGTATCAATACACAAGTCAAAAAATCCCGTAACGGCGGCCGACACATTTATCGGCAAAGGCTATCTGCAAGGGCCTGGGGGAAGCCTTCCTGATGTGGACTGCGACTACCAGTCAGACAGACGGCAGGAAGTAAAGGAATATATCGAGCAACGCTACAACCATGATGGCAAGCAGCGTGTGTTCTCAGCCGGCACTTTCACTACGCTGAAGGCAAAAGCGGTAATCAAGGATGTTGCACGAACCATGCGAATCCCGGTGTCGCTGGTCAACTACATGACGGCGATGATTGACAATGACAAGTACGACTATACCGGCATCTTCCGTATGGCTGCCGAGAACAAGCGGTTTGCCAAGTTCATAGCAGACTACCCAAGACTATTCGAGGACATACGCACGCTGATGTTCCAGCCTCGTTCAAGTTCAGTACACGCTTCGGCTCTGCTCGTCACTCCTGACACGCTGGACGATGAAGATGTCGAGTGCTATGACTATACCCCTATCAAAAAGGTTGACGGCATACTCGTTTCCGAATTTGACGGCTATCAGCTCGACGAGTGCGGACTCCTGAAGAACGACTGTCTTGCAACAAAAGAACTCTCCAAGCTCCAGCAAACCATGAATATATGCAACAGGGTATACGGGGCGAATCTCACGCTGGAGTCTATAGCCACAGGACCGCTGGACGATGACAAGGCGTATGAGATGCTTAGAAACGGATATACGCAGAACGTCTTCCAGTTCTCCTCAAAGGGAATGACAAAGTTCCTCGTTAGCATGAAGCCAACCTGCATCAACGACCTCATCGCGGCAAACGCGCTTTTCCGCCCAGCAACGCTGGAGAATGGTTCAACAGAGGCGTACATCGACCGCAAAGACGGACTGGTTGCACCGACTTACTTGTGGGGAACATACAATGCGCTGAAGGACACTTTCGGCCTTATAACCTATCAAGAGCAGGTGGTTTTCATCGCTCGCGAGGTAGGCGGCTTCAGCCTTGGAGACGGCGTTCATCTCGTGAAGTTCGTATCCAAGAAGAAGATTGACAAGATTCGAGCCATGAAAGAAAAGTTCATGGAAGGCGCAAAGAAAAACGGTTGTCCAGCCGAAGATGCAGTAGCGATTTGGCAACAAATCGAGACTTGCGGCTCCTATATCTTTAACCGTAGCCACGCAGCAGCGTATGCTGTCACTTCATACGTCGGAGTGTACCTTAAAGCGAACTATCCTACCGCCTTCTACACGGTCGCGCTCGAATGGGCAGACGACAAGGAGCTTGTGATGCTTATGAGCGAAATGGAGTCTTGCAGCAACGCCAAGGTGGTGGCTCCAGACATCAACAAGAGCGAAGTCTCCTTCTTCACCGACTACAATGCCGACTCGATATTTTGGTCGCTCACCAGAATAAAGATGGTAGGCGCAAAGGCCGTGGAATGGATAATCGAAGAACGCGAGAAAAACGGCTCATACACCAGCATCGACAACTTCATAGATCGCGTGTTCCGTTACAAGCTGAAGAAATACGAATATTGGGACGACCCTGACGACGAGAATGAGGTGAAGCGATGCCCTGTCAACGCACGTCATGTCCTCAACATGATTCTCGCCGGCTGCTTCGACAAGGTTGAGAACGCGCTGTCTGTAGTCGAAAGGTACGCCATCGTGGTGAAGGCCGCAGAACGTCTCGGCTTCAAGGTGTCGGAGAAAGACTTTCCGGCAGACCTGATAAGCAAGCATTACTTCTGGAGCCAAAAGCAGATTGCTGTTTCAGGCATCGGGGCAATCGACTACAAGCGGATATATGACAACAGCGAAATCAAGTCCTCGATAAAAGGCCGTGCGTCATACGCGACGCTGAAGACAATCCTCGATCCAGAAAAGGAAGACAGCCGCGTTGCAGTATGCGCGACGGTGGTTGATGTCGAGGAAAAGAAGATGACAAGCAAGAAGACCGGGAACAAGGAAACATACTGCAAGCTCGTACTCCAGCAGAACAACGACACTTGCGAGTGTGTGGTGTGGCCTGAACAATGGGCAAACCTCCGGGGCGTGCTTCTAAATTCAAAGAACAAGCTGGTGGTATTCTCCGGAGTCGTAAAGTACAGCGACTATGCCGGTGTAAACAACGTATGGTTCACCAAAAGCTCTAAATGCGCAGTGTTATGAAAAGACCAATCATCATCGCCCTCGTTGGCAATTCAGGCAGCGGCAAGACTTCCCTTTCGCTGTATTTGCAGGAACGCTTCGGCATCCCGGCTCTTGTGTCATACACAACACGGCCGATGCGAGAAGGGGAAGTTGACGGCATCGACCACCATTTTGTGGAAGACGCATCCTCAATGCCGGAGAATCCGCTCGCCCATACCGTATTTGCAGGAAAACATTACTGGACTTCACACAGCCAAATATCAACCCCAGTGGTCACATACGTCATCGACGAGGCCGGCCTTGTGGAACTGAAAGAGAAATGGTCAGACAAATACGATGTGCTGGCGTTCTACATATCCCGTCCCGACAACCCGACTTCAGCCGAAAGGAAGAACCGAGACAAAGACAGGCTGCAACTACCAGCATCAGAATACGAGGAAGTTCTGGACAATACTTCCTCCCTGCCAGACTTTTACAGCCTGGCGACAACAAGCATCATTAAAGCAATACTTAAAAACATAGAATGATATGGCAATACCCAAGCAAGAACGAAATCCCCTGATAGCATTTACGCTTGACTTCGAGACAGGCGGACTCAAATGTCAGACAAATGCAGTGACACAGATAGCAGTGCACGCGACAAGACTCGACACGTTTGAACACGTCGCATCATTCGTGCGATACATCCAGCCGTACTTCCGCAAGGAAATAAAGGCTCTCTCGCAAAACAAGCGCAAAACCCTCAAGAGCAAGTACGACAATGACGAGCCGGAGATGATGGTATACGAAGATGAAGCCTTGAAATACACGGCAATCACGATGGATATGCTGCACCAGCAAGGTGAGCCTATAGAACAGGTGGCGCAGGATGTTCTCAAGTTCATGCAGGACAACACTCCGAAATGCAGCAAGAACATGAAGCCGTTTATCATCGGGCAGAACATCGGCTTCGACGAGGGCTTCTTCTGCCAGATGATGGAATACGCAGGACTGATGAAGGAAGCGCAGAAGCTCCTTAGAGGCCATGTAGACTTCTACGGCAACTGGCACCCCTTGACGCTCGACACAATCCTGTTAGGGCAACTTGCCTTGTGCCATAAGCCCGATGTCTCGTCATACAAGCTGGAGCTGATGTGTGAGCGACTTGGCATTGACCTCGACGACGCACATGACGCAGATGCGGACGTAGCTGCGACCACTGGAGTTGTGGCTGTTCTCACCCAGCGGATGAGAAGCATCGGCGGAACTGCCGAGGACGGCGGCATATCAATCGCAAAATCAGAAAAGACCAGAAAGCACTTCAAGATATAGGATATGGAAACATCAGACAAGACCGCCGGCATCCCGGCTAATACCGAAACCAACAATGCACCGCCAGTAGAAGAGCCGACCATAGAGTTCAAGGTAATATCTGATCGCGATGCGATGACCATAGTGAATGAAGAACTCGGACAGGTAATGGTGGAGATTTCCGGGTACGACCTGAAGATTGACCTCAACATGGCCTACATAAACACAATCGAAGAGGTTGAAGCAGCTTGCGAGGGCATCTCCCAGCTGTTCCGCGAGACAATCATGGAGATACTGCTGTCTGGCAAAAAACAAAGCCGCTGAAACTCTGCTATTCATTATAAACTGGGCCGGCATACGCCTTACTTGGAGCTGTGTGCCGGCCCGTAAAGCAAATGCAATGAATAGCGCAAAACAAAAACTGTCGGAAGACGAAGCCCTTTTCTGCGTGCTGTATGTAAACGGCTCGGCAGATTGTGTTGGCGATGCCGCGAAATGCTATTCCGAAATCTTCAAGCCCAAAGATTCTCGGCTGGCTCGCCAGCTGGGAAGAGTTCTACTCATGGATGAGCGCATCCAGGAATACATCAAAGAACTCAGCAGCATGGCGGCAGAAGATGCTAAGAGCATGAAGCGTTTCATCACGGCGAACCTGATGAGCATAGTCAAGGAAACCTCCTCGGCAACATATTCTGACAGGAACGGCACACGCCTCTCCCCTGCCTCTTTGCGCAGCGTGGCTGTCAGCGCAATGAAGCTGTTGTCCGATATGTATCCGGTCAAGGAATCGCAGACCAACAGGCTCAGCATCGAAGGCGGCGACGGCTCGTCCATAACCTTCAACGTCATAGTACCCGAACCCAAGAAAGACGCTGACAAGGAAGAATGACAGAGATAATCATTTCGAGCCTCGTCAGCCTTATCACTGGCATAGGGGCTACAGTTCTGTTCTTTCCCCAGACACGGAAGGCCAAGAACCTCGAGAACGAGGCCAAGCAGTCTGAAGAATGGAAGAAGCTGTATGACGAAGAACGGAAGATGAGCGCGGAAGAACGCAAGGAATGGGAAGCCGACCGCACTCGCATGGATGCCAAGATTGACGAGCTTTTTGCACAGATAACCAAACACCGCGACGAGAAAGCGGAAATAACCAAAATCAATACACAGCTGGAAGTTGAGGTCACGCGCCTTCGTATGCTCAAGTGCGAGGTCGTGAACTGCCCCAACCGCCAGCCTCCTACTGGATACTGACATGAAACTTGAACAGACAATTACAATTATCCCTTCAGCCACACTGGAAGATTGCAGGCTCTCCAGTCTCGTAGGCCGTCAGGGGACAGTGTGCGAAATCAACTATGCAAAAGACGGCTCTGTCAAAGGGTGCTGGGTTGCGCTGGAAGGCGAACCTTACCTCGACGAGCAGGAATGGTACATACCGATGGTCTCCATCGTTGAATAAGAACGTGTAAAAGAAACGCCGAAACCTTTACATGACACCACGGACGTGTAAAGAAAACGGCGATTTCTTTACATATAAATCAAGACAAGCAATGGCAGACGCAAACAAACTCAAGCCGATTATCCTCCGCTGGGAGGGCGGCTTCGCTGTCGTCCCAGGCGACAGGGGCGGCGCGACAAACAAAGGCATCACCATAGGAACGTTCCGCCAGTTCTTCGGCCAGGGCGCGACAGTCGAGCAACTTAAGCGCATGACAGACCAGCAGTGGATGACAATATTCCGCCGTGGCTTCTGGGACAAGTTCCGCGCCGACGAGATACGCAGCCAGTCAGTAGCCGACATCTGCGTGGACTGGGCGTGGAACTCCGGCACGAAGACCGCCATACGCAAAGTGCAGACGCTGCTGGGCGTAACGGCAGACGGCATCGTCGGGGCAAAGACCCTCGCAGCCATAAACGCCGCAGACCCACGGCTGCTGTTCGAGCGCATCAAGGCGGCGCGGCTCGCATTTGTTGAGGGTATCGTAAATCGAAATCCCTCGCAACGCAAGTTCCTCAACGGTTGGAAGAACCGCATAAACTCGTTCAAATTCGCCGAATAAGCAGAAGCGATACTGCTTATTTTGCCATATCAGTCAATATAGAATGAAGAAAGACACACTAATCTGCTTAGGTGTAATCCTGATAATGCTGGTTGCGGGTTTCCTGATTGGATGGGACACCGGCAAAAGAATCGCAGGCCGACAACTTCCGATAAACACTGAGACCAAGACTGACACCGTGACTGTTCGCGATACGATAAAGGATCCCCTTCCAGTGCCGTATATCGTCAAGGAAGTGCGGAAAGACACGGTACTCCTTCCAGTAGTCAAGGTTGCAAACGACTCGACATCAGCTGACAGTGTGGCTGTATCTCTGCCGATTATACAGAACGAATACACGCACGACACTTATCACGCTTGGGTGTCAGGCGGATACTTCGCCTCCCTCGACAGCATCAAGGTGTTCCCTGAAAAGACATTCATAACCAAAACAATCACCAACACCGTCACAGAAAAGTACGACAAACGCTGGGGCATCAGCCTTCAGGCTGGATATGGCTACAATGGAACGAACTTCGCGCCATATATCGGCGTAGGCTTGAGCTATTCAATCGTATGCTGGTGAATACAACACCATGCACAACATTCATTTGAATAAAAATCTGTAATTGCATTGCGTGTCTGAGATAATGTTCGTACTTTTGCATAATTGGAAGAACGAACATGGCACAGGCATCATCTAAATTATTGTCTCTAAGAGCTTTTAGAATTGAGAACACAAGTCTGACTGAATCCGATTCAGACATACTCAAATTCTTACAAGCAGTATTGACACCGGAATCAACTGCATTGCAAAGAAGGATGCTTCTCAATATAGAAGATCCCAACAGAGATTTGTTGGCCAATTTCTCATGGTCTAAAAACAACTCGTATATGTTCGGCATGATGCTGCGTATAATTCCTGGAGACAATGGAGGCGTTATAAGCGAAGAACTGTTCAACCAACGGACTATTTCGATGGCAGACGTGAGTGCAGGGAGTCCGGACCAAAGTCAATACAAAGACCATTTCTACTTTGCCCTCAACAATGATTACCTTGTTACCAATCTGCCAGGGAATGTAACAATACACAGACTGCAAACTTACATCAACTGGCTGCTTGATGGTGTGCGTGGTGAAAACCTGTTCCAGTTTACTGAACTCACAAAACTTCCTGAAGGAGTATCGCTCTCAGACATCAAAAGTATCCAACTTGTTGGCAGCAGCGAGCCGTCACTCTTTGATGAAGGTTCTACAATTCAAATTCACCAAGGGATATACAAACTGACAAGTAAGTTGTTGAGCGCGTTGTTTGGGGAAGATACTAAAAGCCTTGAACGATTATTGCGCAGTCAACTGGTCGAGGCTCAGTTGCTGATAAAAATTCCCAAAAGGACAAAGAGAGTGTCCGAGGAAGAATACAATCGAGCAATGAGTGCTGTTGTAACAAACATACCCAACAACAGTGGGCTGGTTATAAACACAAAAGACGGAAACAAATACACTGGAGAAGCTGTTAAGGTTAAAAAGCAAGTTTCTATAGAGTACATTAGTGCCAACCGTATCGTTGAAGAGCACTTAAACAGGAGATGGAGTTGTTCTTGAGCGAAATAAAAGCACAGCAAAATGACTAATTGGGCAATACGCATAGTTGTCGCGGCAGTGATAGCATCGCTATTATCTTCGTTTGGCATTACTGGAAATCCAGCAATGCTCCAAACCGTCTTTGCAGTGCTTGGCATCCTGTTTTCGATTTCCATGAGCTTGCTGGTATCGTTCAACCTATCTAAGGTCTTGAATAAAAAAATACGACAAGTTCTTAGAGGGTCAATTACCAAAACCCGCAATGCAATGTCGCTGGACTTTTTTGCTGCAACGTGCATAACCGGCATTGCATTAGTCTGGGATAATGAGCATACTCGCTTTATTATTACGGATTTGCTTACCTTTGACATAGTGTTTTTCGCAGTCTTGGCAGTAGTTCTTTCCCTAATTTACGAGATATACAATTTCAAAGCATTACACAAACTGCATACAGATATAGAAGAAGCGGTCATTAAAGAAGAAACCAGTCGCAGCAATCGCGGATAACCGCCCCCCAGAAAATTTGCACTGAAACAGCAAACCAGTCGCTTGTTGTGGGCTATTCTTCATAAACCAACAACAGCGACTATGAAACTATTCATCAAGGACAGAATCTACTTTCCGCAGCTGCTGCCGAAAGAGAACACCTACATGGACTTCAACATCAAGAAATCCATACTGGCGAAAGTAGCCCTCACACCGGACGATGCCGACAAATACAAGATCAAGGAAGACCCTCAGAAGAAGCAGGTCGAATGGGACTCCAAAGTTGATGCTGAGTGCCCTCTCGAAGTATCGTTCACAGCTGATGAACTGGCGTATTTGCGGAGAGGTTGCGAGGTTCTTTCCGACACAGCTTTTCCGGACGATTTCTGGGGCGTGGTCGAAAAGGTCTACGCCGAAAACTGAAGAATTTCTGCCATGTATATATGATCGCCAAGGCCGGGACTGGACTGTCAGCTCCGGCCTTGGCCGTTTGATTCGCGAGATAACGACAAAGGAACAAGCATCAGCTGATGCACGGCGTTATTGATTATTGTGTATTATTTTGATATTTCAAGCAAATAGTTTATTAACTTTGCACTCAAATACACATATATGGCAGAGTATAAGTATCAAGCAAAGATTGATGAGCTGATGACATTAGGATTGGAAATGCCAATTTTGCATCAGCCTGATGAGAAGAGCGCATTTCGATTTATATTCAAAGATGCTCCAGCAAAAAATCACATACCCCCATACATATCAAAGCCCAAAAGAGCATTGTGCCCAGGTGTAACTATTAGTGGCTATGCGCTATCTTGCTTTGAGAACCGTGGTCGAGCTGAAAAAGAATACCGATCCCTTAGGTCTTCTCACAGAAATATCCATAAATCAATAGGCGACAGCTTATCCCAGGGTATCATTTCAGCATCAGATGGACGAATAAGCGACTCTAATTCTAAAACACATTTCGATTTGTATGAATATTGTGAGTGCGATTTATCCAAAACATTTACTTTCCAATCATGTTTGCTATGACACAAATAAATGGCATCAACATAGAACGGAATTTCCATGAGTTCATCAAAGTATCGGATCTTATATACTTCGATGGCCCACTGCTGTCTCATTTTGTAAGCCCAGCTGGAGACGATTACCTGTTCTATTGGTGTGATGTAGATGATAATTTCAACAGGTGGATTGTTGTGCGAACCAACACCCATATTATTGAGGAATACATAAGCAGGAGGATAACTTTGAAAGATGTCATAACAACCCCCATCGATGGAGTATTGTTTGTTGTTGACATTGATGACAATATCCAGTATCGGAACATCATACTAACACAACCAACAAACCTTCCGTTGGAGTATATTCCAAATGATGACTCCTATTACGATTTTGAGATAGAAGAGAATGATAGCTTAATTGGTTTATCTGAAAAACACAAGAGTGGAATACTCGAATTTCACATTGACGGCAAGGATGTGGAATACGGTAGTATTCTCTTGGATAAATACTCCTTGCTGTTGCCAAGAGTTGATGCTGTACGAAATGCAATAGCAAGCAGTTTTGTCAAAAAACACGCAACCAACACTATCCAAGACAGTCAGTTGCGGCAATCTTTAAGGCTATGTTCTCAATACAAATTCATTGGAAGTATGGCTGGTTCGGTTCGGATCATACTAAAGCCGGTTGATTCACAAATGACCATTGAAGGGATGCCTGGCGTTGCAGACGATTTTGCTCAGGAGTTTACAGGACTGTTGTCTTGTGGGTTGTCGAAAGACGAAATCATATCTTATTCGCAAAAATATGACCCTATTCTCATAAAGCGATTTGAAGAACTTGTTGAGTTCTTGTCAGAAAAAGATTTGTCTCTCGGCGTAAATTGGTGCAATGCAATAGCTGGGGTCAATGCTTCGGCGAGAATCGACAGGACTGAAGCCAAGCGCATCCTAGCCAACCTTTCAGACCTTGGACCTGAGAAAATTGAGGTTATTGAAATGACAGGCCAATTCTATTCGCTGCATACCAAAAGTGGAAAGTATGACTTTGAAACTTCAGGTGGAGACAAGTCTGGTGGACGATTTGATGAAGCAATCGTTGCCCAATGTCGCAACGTCGCTTTTGACAAGCAATACACCATTACTGTTGAACGAGAGTATATTGAGAAAACCGGTCAAAAACAGAGAGTACTTGAAAAAATCATCAAGCTGGCTGAAGCATAGGTTCGCAAGTTGATGCAAAGTGTTCCATATAGACCAGATGATGCTGTTAGCGTTTGAGATGTCGCTATATCTGCACTCATAATATCACCTTGCACCGGCGAAGATGCCTTACTTTGTGTATCTCAATCCAGACTTGTCCTCGTAACGCCTTCGTCAGTTCTAATGTAGCGCAATTTACAGAGCCTCCTCTATCTGCACATCTGTTTTATGAGTAAGGGACATCGATGTATGTGCAGTTGGATTGTTCTCTGTATTTATAAATGCAAATCTCTGGTTAGCCAATAAACGTTGGCAGAGTTCTTCAACACACCACCATTACCAACATTATTTAACCATAGAATTTTCCTATTTAGTTTGTCTTGCCAAACTTTTATTGCTAACTTTGCATACCAATATCAAACTCAATCGCGAGATTGCGTTTACATTGTTCATAGACGCACACAAGTCTATTTTTCTGGATTTCGTCATGTAACTAACTCAAATTTAATGCTTTGAGTAGGTAAGAACCATATCGCCCTTCCAAGGCAACAAGACGAAAACAGGAATTTGCCCTCCTGTTTTCGTTTTCTTATTTGAGTGATACACAGGCGGTTGCAAAAACGCCGCTTTTAGGTTTTCCCGCCGAAAACCTGTTGTTCACACGGCAATCCCGGGCAGATGTGCAGCCGAATGTGCAGTGGGGATGCAATCTTCAGGTTCAACTCTAAATCTGGAGTTCTGTATCGACAATCACAATTATTTGATTTGCAATGACTTGATTGTGGACACGGCGAGCCGAAAGCACTGAAAAAGTACCGCATTTTTCGAGAGGGCTTTCGTTTTGCAAGC
>ERZ808240.96-NODE-96-length-112973-cov-17.023743_pt1 | contig 112973 bp, 105 predicted proteins | sample MGYA00521084_ERZ808240 | MGnify/ENA primary metagenome ERZ808240 (study PRJEB31516, sample SAMN03275571) | gut metagenome | biome: mammalia-associated habitat; material: feces | host: Papio cynocephalus | place: Kenya | collected 2012-08-06 ...
CGCCTTCGCTGCTGTTTTTTTGTTTTGCTCTACCCCAACTATTGACACAGAGCCGGAATTTTTCAGCTTGTCAAAAAAGTCCTGTCATCATAACCCAAACTTTCTCGTCATCTGTTCTTGCCGCATTATGCGGCGATGCCTTTCTGTTTGGACTCAGCCCTTCACCGCGCCTGCGGTCATACCTTCGACAAAGTATTTCTGCACGAGCGCGAAGAGAATGACGACGGGTATCGTGGTTATCGTGCCAAGCGCCATGATGATGCCCCAGTCGATGTGGGTGGAGCTTATGTAGTTTGCAAGCCCGACGGTGAGCGTTTTCATCGACTCCTTATTTGTCAGGACGCTTGAGAGCAGAAACTCATTCCACGACATGATGAACGCCATTATCCCGGTGCTCAGCACGCCGGAAACGCACAGGGGGAAGTCTATCCTTGCGAAGACCTGCCATTCGTTCGCCCCATCCATGAGCGCCGCCTCGTCGATCTCGTGCGGAAGCTTCTTGAAGAAAGACACCATCAGCCACACGGAGAACGGCAGCGTCACGGTGAGGTGTCCGATGATTACGCCCAGGTGGCTGCCGGAGAAGCCAAGGGTGTTCATGATGCGATACATCGGCAGCATCAGCATGATGGGCGGCACGCAGTACGCCGCAAGCACGCTGACCAGTATGATCTTGCGCCCGGCAAACTTGAAGCGCGTGAGGCTGTATGCGGTGAGCGTGCCGACGATCATATCAATGACCATCACTACCGTTGCTATATATAAGCTATTGAGAAAATAGTGGATAACATTTTCATTCCGGAACGCCTGAATGTACCATTCAAGCGTCCAGTTCTCGGGCATTATTTTCGGCGGGATCGTAAAGAGCTCCACACCGGGCTTGAACGAGCTCAGCGCCATCCATGCCAGAGGAAAGCCCACGAGTATCACGAGGAAAATGACGATAACGGCAACGATAACAGCTGTGAGAAGCTTTGTTTTCTTTACGCTTTTGTACATTTCATCACCCGTCCTTTCCTCAGTCCTCAAGCACGCCGGACTTGAACACATAGAATATTATGCACACAAACATCAGCACGCCCAGCACCATTGAGATCGCCGCCGCGTAGCCCACCTGATATGAGCCGAACGACGCCTGATAGATGAGTATCGGCAGGTGCGTCGTTGATCCGGCGGGTCCGCCGCCCGTGACCATGTAGATAAGATCGTAATACGTCGCCGTCCATATCGTTCTGAGAACGACAAGAACGATTGTGGTATTTCTCAGCTGCGGCAGAGTGATGCGTGTGAATATCTGAAAGCGTGTCGCGCCGTCAACCATGGCAGCCTCATACATCTGCCTGTCGATGCTCTTCAGCGCCGCCCAGTAAATGAGCATCGGAAACGGGTAGGAGCGCCACACATTGAGGATGACGACCACCCACATTGCCGGTCCCTGCATTGCCAGCAGCGACTGACGCGGCTCAAGAAGCCCCGCCTGCTGAAGCCAATAGCTCACAATGCCGTAATCGCTGTTCATTATCCACTTTGCCACAAGCGCAAGCGTCACGGCAGGAACAACATAGGGGATGAGCAGAAAGCTCCTCAATGCGGTCGAGCCCTTCATCGGGCGCGAGATCAAAAGCGCGATGCCCAGACCGAGCACGAGCTGACCCAGCACCGACCAGAACGTCCATACGCAGGTGTTCCAGAAGTATTTTTTGAAGAGCTTATTGCTGAACATGCGTATGTAATTGTCCAGCCAGACAAAGCTGCTTTCCTTTTTGATAAGGGAGGTGTTCGTGAAGCTCAGCCAGATGTTGTACACGACCGGGTACAGCACGAACGTCAGAAGAAAGATGACTGCCGGGATGGCAAACGCAAAGCCAATCAGTCTGTGCCTCTTCTCATAGCTGTCGAGCAATCTTCGTTTTGTCGCCGGAGCTGCATTGCTCATCTCGTCTCTCTCCTTCTGAATATAGTTTTGGGAGTATCGCCCGCCTTGCGGTGGGCGATACCGCTCATACCTGCCGGCTGCGCGTCTGCGCAGTCAGGGTGAGCTTTTTACATGGTTGCAGCGAAGGCAGAGAGATCGTCGTTTATGAGATCGTATGCCTCCTCGGAGGTGTAAGTGCCGGTGCAGGCGCCCTGAAGAGCCTCGCCGAAGATGGTGGTGGACTCAATGTAGGCAGACATTGCGCTCAGACCGTGCTCCATGCCATACCAGTACCAGGTGCTGTTCTCAAACTGATCAAAGATATAATCGACCTCGGTCTGGAAATCGGCGACCTTCTCGCTGGACTTATAGAGGTCAAACGCGGGCTTGTAGGACGGGAAGGCGAACATCGGGCGGCTGAGAGCACGCTCTGCGGCGCGCTCGGGAGTGTAGAGTGCGGTGAGAAAGTCGCTGACGAGCGCGGCGCGTGCCGCGTCGTCCTGCTTGCTGGCGACGAAGCAGTAGCCAGAGCCAAAGGACGCGACCTTGTTGCCGTCAACGCCGGGGAAGTCGAAGCAGCCGAGCTTGTCAACCATTTCGGGGTTGTTGCCCTGAGCGTTGCCGATGACAGCGCCCATGTCAAGCGTCATTGCGACAGTGCCGGTGACAGCAAGGGCGTTGCGGTAATCGCCCCAGGACCAGGTGAGAGCGCCCGCGGGGGATGCAGTCTTGTAAAGGTCAACAAGGTAGTCGATGACCTTTATGGCTTCTTCCTTCTGATCGTCGAAGCAGTACTCGCCAGTGGCGGGATCCATGAAGAACACGCCTGCCGAGCACATCATTTCGTAAAGGGTCTGCGCGGCGACCTGCACACCGTCAAGGGGAACGGGGAAGCCGGAGCACTCGGCAGTATTGAGCTCAGTAGCGACGGTCTTGAATTCCTCCCAGGTGGTGGGAATCTCAAGTCCCTTCTGCTCGAAGAGATCCTTGCGGTACCACACGGAGGTATGCATTGCCCAGTCGGGCAGACCGTAAACATTGCCGTCAGCGCCGGTGAGGACTGTCAGGTAAGCGTCGGAGAAGTCGCTGCGTCCGATGCCGTCGATTATATCGTCAAGGGGCATGATGCTGTCGGCAGCATAGAGATATGCCGTGCCGCCGAAGTTGGTGTGCATGATGTCGGGGACATCGCCGGAGGATGCGGCCGTGGCGAGCTTTTCGTACATTTCGTTGAAAGCGACCTTCTCAACGGTCACTTCAACGCCCATCTCATCCGCCAGCTCCGTGAACTGCTTGTTGAGGACCTCATACTGCGCATCGGCAGTGAGGTTGGTCCAGATAACGAGCTTTTCACCGGTGTAGTCGATTTCAGCCGGTGCGGAATCTTCTGCCGCAGGCTCGGCTGCGGGAGCTTCTTCCTCTGCGGGCGCCGCTGCCGGGGCAGAGCCGCACGCCGCCAGAGAGAACATCGTGAGAACTGCAAGCAGCAGCGCCAGGATTCTCTTTGCGTTCATTGGATTCTTCCTTTCATTTTGTTCGGACTTTGTCGTCCGGTTTTATTTTTCCCGGGACTCGGAACGTACCCTTACCCGTGAAATACAAATCAGAGGATGCCGCCCTGCTCGATGAGCTTTGCCTGCAGCGCCTTTATGTCAACATTGCGCGCCGTCACGCCCTCTTTTATTGCAAGCGCCGCGCCAGTGCCGACGGCCTCGCCCATGACCATACACTGCGGCATGCAGCGGATGCAGTTGGCGACCTCGATCTCATAGGACGCGCAGCGCCCTGCGACGAGGAGATTCTCCTTACCCTTGACGACCATGCAGCTGTAAGGGATGGTCATGGATGTGCCCGGCTCAAGGTCGTAGACTATCATGGTCTCTCCCTCGGGGGTATGGAAGCCGGCGGGCATCGCGCCGCGCCCGATGCTGTCGGGAAAGTCCTTCGCGTCGAGGAAGTCCTGGAACTTGACCTCGTAATCGCATATCACGCGGCGGCTTTCGCGGATGCCGAGCATGGAGGCAATTGCGGTGAGGTAGGAGTTTTCAAAGCCGGGGATGTAGTTTTTCATCGCCCAGGCCACGTCGTACAGGCACTTCTGAGAGAAGTTTTCCTGCGCGGTCCTCGTCTCAAGCCCGATGGTGCTGTTCGCCTCGAGCGCGCCCGAGCAGTTGATGGTTATCTCGCCGGGGTTTGGGGTGGAGGTGAATATGCCGAGCCAGTGGCGCAGATATTCCTTGTCTGCGGGCAGGTCAACGTTTTTCAGCTCGTCCTTAAGCCCGAAGTGCATAACGCCGGGGAAGCTGGTGAAATCGTGCCATGCCGGGGGCATCATGGTGTCCTCAACAGGCGGGTTCTCCTCATAATACTTCACGACGCGGTCCATGTCTATGCCCGCCATCTTCCCGATGAGGGTCATGGGCTGTATGTCCTTGTCGTCGCGTATCTCATATGTCGCGCCTGCCCTGGCGCACACGGCGGCATCGCCGGTGCAGTCGATGACTATCTTGCCGCGAACCTCCACTATCTGCATTTCGGACACGACAATAAGCCCGGTCACAGTGTCGCCGTCCTGCAGAACGTCGATTATCTGGGTGTTGAGCCATGTTGTGAGATTAGGCTCTTTCGCCGCAAGCTCATCGAGCACGACCTTGGCGACCTCGGTGTCATAGAGGTAGCACACGTCCTTGTCGGGGTCTTTATCAACTATCGCGCCCATGTCTTTGAGGATGTTTCTCAAATCCCAGGTCATGCCGCCGACGCAGCGCTTGAGCTTGTCGCTGAAGCCGACCCACGCACCCTGCATGCCCGATGTGAACTGTCCTCCGAGGCAGCGGTTTTTCTCAACTATAAGCGTCTTTGCGCCGTTTCTCGCCGCCGCAAGACCGGCAATGCAGCCGGCCGTACCGCCGCCTGCCACTATCACGTCAAATTCTCTTTCGTTCATTTGTTTCTCCTTCCGTCCGCCGCTTCTCTTCCGCACCGCTCCGGGCGCAGAGCCCGGAGCAGCCCGGAAAAAGGATTTATGAAAAAGAATATCTTCTCTTCTCTCTTATGCGAGGTAGCCGTAGTGTCTGAGCACGTTCCTGAGGCGGATCATATCCTCCTCGGGCAGCTCGGAGATAACGGGCTTGCGGCAGTAGCCGGCGTCAACGCCGCGCAGCTTCAGACCTTCCTTGATGATTTGCAGCCAAAGCACGTCGCCGTTGGAGTCTGCCTCGGTGAACAGCGGCAGGTATGGCCATACCAGCTCCTCCTGCGCCTTCATCGCCTCGGCGGTCTTCTTGTCCTGCGCGAGGTGGTATACGGTGGAGTTCTCCTTCGGGAAGAGGTTGCCCGTACCGACGACCCAGCCGTCGGACCAGCAGGACATTGTCTCCACGGCGCATACGTCATAACCGTAGAAGATGTTGAAGTTTTCGTCCGTCAGGCGGCGGAGATTCTGCTGTCTGAAAACGTCTGCCTGACGCTCCTTGATCGCGTCGATGCAGCCTTCGTTGTAGAGCTTTGCAATGAAGCGGTCGTCGAGCAGCACAGTGGAATAATACGGATTGTGGTACATCATGACGGGGATGCTGATGGAGTTGTGGATGGTCTTATAGTGGTCATAGAGCTCCTGCTTGTTCGGACCCATGTACCACGGGGTGACTACCATGACGCCGTCCGCGCCGGAGGCTTCCGCCGCCTGCGACATATCCACGACATCCTTCGTGCGGTATGCGCCGGTGGACGCAACCACCTTTATGCCGTTGGCATGACCCGCCTCGATGTATGCCTTGTTGACCGCGATCTGCTCGTCCTTCTCAAGCGCTATCATCTCGCCGGTAGAACCGGAGGGTATGATGCCCGTTACGCCGTTATCCGCTAAGAACTTTGTGACTTCCCTGATCGCGCTGAAATTGATGCTCTCGTCCTTGTTGAACGGGGTGATTACAGGAATATAAATGCCTTCCAGTCTCTGCCTTGCCATAATAAATAGCTCCTTAATATTTCATTTTCGGAATATCCATTCCGAAAATTATACTACTCCGTTTTTACCCGTTCGTCAACGGCTAATTGTGCAAAATGTCTACTTTCGTATGAGTACACAGTTATTGCATTTCTGTTTTGTGCAACTTCACGGTTATGGTCTTAACGCTGTGTTCAGGCGTCTGACGCTCTGTTGACAAAACCGTACATCCGGCGTAATATTGAAGTATTATGTTATGCTTGCCAGAATTTGTTTTGGAGTTGATGTGATGGAGACCGACAAAAACCAAAAGGTTGAAACCATTAAGATGCTGGAAAACGCGATGAGCGTGCTCGACCTGCTGCGCACGGCGAAGACGCCAATGGGCGCGAACGCCATTGCAAAGCAATGCGCGCTCAATCCTTCCACCACGTTCCGCATCCTCAAAACGCTGGAGATGACTGGCTGGGTCTATCAGATGGAGGATGACCGCTATATTCCCGGGCAGAAGCTGAGCTTTGTGACGGAGCGCAGCAATTTCTATCTTGCGCTTGGCGATGCGGCAAAGTGTGTGATGGAGGAATGCACCGCGCACTATGGGCTCGCCATGAACCTTATTGTCCGCAACGGGGCCGACTGTGAGATTTTGCAGCAGTCGCTGACAAAAAGCATCATCAACTATGTTCCCCCGCTGCACTCCGTGCTGCCTTACTACGCCTGCGGCGGCGGGAAGATACTTCTGAGTGAGCTGCCCGACGCGCTCATAGAGCAGCTGATCACGACCCATCGCATGGAAGCGCTCACACCGTTCACGATTACAGACCCCGATGCATACGTTGCCGAGCTGAAAAAGACCGCCGAGAACGGCTACGCGATAGATTTCCAGGAATCCTCCATCAACGGCAGCTGCATCGCCGTGCCCGTGCGCGATAAGGATGGCACGATAATCGCGTCGCTGTCTTTCAGCGGGCTCATCGGCGTGTCCGACCCGGCGAAGCTATTAAAATACCTACCCGCTCTGCGCGAGGCGTCGGAAAAAATCACGGCAAGTCTTTTTGACTGCTGGGGCTTATAATAGAGGCATAGTATGATCGAATATATTTCCTTTGGCATAATTGCGCTGCTTGCAGGACTGGCGCAGGGCGTGTGCGGCTTCGGCGCGGGCATACTGATGATGATGGTGCTGCCGCTGTTTCTCTCCATCAGCCGCGCCGCCGCCGTTTCCGGCGCTGTCAGCCTCGCGCTGACGCTGCTGATGATAATCCGCTACCGCAAGCATGTCAGCGTCAGAAAGGTCGTTGTGCCGCTGCTGGTATATGCGCTCTTCTCCGCGCTGGCAATACGCTTTTCCTCCAGTGTGGATCAGCAGCTTTTAAAGCGCATCTTCGGCGGATTCCTAATTGCGCTGACGGCGTATCATTTTCTTCTCTCAAAAAAGCAGCCCAAGGCATGGAGTCTGCCGGTGTGCGCCGCGGCATGGGCGTTTTCCGGTGCGTGCAGCGGGCTTTTCTCCGTCGGCGGTCCTCTGATGGTGCTCTACTATCTCTCAAGCACCGACAGCAAGGAGGAGTTTCTCGGCACGACTGAGCTGCTGTTTTTCGTCAATCTAGTTCTCAGCGCATATCTGCGCGTCAGGAACGGAATCTTGACAGCCGAGCTTCTGCCGCTTGTCGGGCTGGGCACAGCTTGCATGATGGCGGGGCTGTACGCCGCCAACCGCATCATTGACCGCATCGACGGCGCAAAGCTGAAAAACATCGTCTATATCGGCGTCGGTCTCAGCGGTATAATAAATCTCTTCGGCAGATAGGAAAATACCAAAATGGCGAGTGACAGCTCCGGTCACCCGCCATTTTTCTGTATTTATCCTTTATTCCACGCTGAGATCGTATGTGCGGTACTGTATCGCCTCGGCGATATGCTCGCTCTCTATTCCCTCGCTCCCGGCAAGGTCTGCAATGGTGCGCGCAACGCGCAGAATGCGGTCATAGCTGCGCGCGGAGAGGTGCATGCTGTCAAACGCGGCGCGCATCAGCGCCTCCCCTTCCTCGCTCACGGCGCACACCCTGCGCACTTCCCCGCTGTCTATGCGGGCGTTGCACATCGTGCCGTCGGCGGCGTAGCGCTCGCGCTGGATGCGCCGCGCCGCATCCACGCGCTTTTTTATCTCGGCGGAGCTTTCCGCCGGGGTTTTTCTCTTCAGCTCTTCATAGTCCAGCGCGGGCACCTCGACAATGATGTCTATCCTGTCCAGCAGCGGTCCGGATATGCGCGAATGATACCGGCGCACATCGTTCACTGAGCACCGGCAGCGCCCCGACGGGTGCCCATACCACCCGCATTTGCACGGATTCATCGCGCACACCAGCATAAACCGGCTCGGAAACGTCAGCGTCCCCGCGACGCGCGACACCGTCACCACTCCGTCCTCCAGCGGCTGGCGAAGCACCTCCAGCGCGTCGCGCCGGAATTCCGGCAGCTCATCGAGAAACAGCACGCCGTTGTGCGCAAGGCTGATCTCCCCCGGGCGCGGCATCGTGCCGCCCCCGGACAGCCCCGCAGCTGACACAGTGTGGTGCGGCGCGCGGAACGGACGGCGGGAAACTATCGGCTGCCCGGCGCAGGTCAGACCAGCGACGGAGTGTATCTCCGTCGTCTCTATCATTTCATCGCGGCTCATATCCGGCAGGATGCCGGGCAGGCGCTTTGCCATCATCGACTTGCCCGCGCCCGGCGGTCCCACAATGAGAATATTATGCCCGCCCGCCGCCGCGATCTCAAACGCGCGCTTGACGTTTTCCTGCCCCTTGACGTCCGCGAAATCCGGCGCCGGCAGGTCGTCGCCGCGCAGGTCAGGACACTCGGCGCACTCTATAAGCGTCTCGCCGGATAGGTGCGCGGTGAGCTGTGCGACATCCTTCACCGGATACACCGAAAGCCCGTCGGCAAACGCCGCCTCGCGCGCGTTCTCCGCCGGAACGAAAAAATGCTCCACCCCCGCGCGCTGCGCCGCAAGCGCCATCGGCAGCGCGCCCGCGACCGGGCGCACCTCGCCCGTGAGCGAAAGCTCCCCGATGAACGCGCACTTATCCCCGGGTGTTCTGATGTCTCCCGCGGCGGACAGTATGCCAACGAGCATCGGCAGATCGTACACCGTGCCGGCCTTCTTCTTGTCCGCCGGAGCAAGGTTGACGGTCATGCGGCTGACCGGGAATTTGAAGCCGCTGTTCTTTATCGCGGCGCGCACGCGCTCGCGCGCCTCCTTCACCGCCGCGTCGGGCAGACCCACAATGTCGAACGCAGGCAGCCCGCCGGAGATATACACCTCCACCGCAACCTCGTACCCGCCGACGCCGCTCACACCCATGCTCTTTATTGAGGAAAACATTGCCATACTCCCTTTGTGAAAAAGCCGTCGGCTGTGAAAGTATATGCCGACGGCTTTTTTGTGTTATTCTTCAAGCTCACCCACAAGTGCGATATGCAGCTCGTCCAGCTGCCTCTGCTCTACCGTGGACGGCGCGCCCATCATCACATCCATGGCGTTCTTGTTCATGGGGAAGGGGATGATCTCGCGGATGCTGTCCTCGCCCGCAAGGAGCATGACCATGCGGTCAACGCCCGGGGCAATGCCGGCATGGGGAGGGGCGCCGTAGCAGAACGCATTGTACATTGCGGGGAATTTGCGCTTGACGTCGTCCTCGCCGAGGCGCACCATCTCAAACGCTTTTATCATGATCTCCGGGTCGTGGTTACGCACCGCGCCGGAGCTGAGCTCCACGCCGTTGCAGACAAGGTCATACTGGTCGGCGGTGATGGTGAGCGGGTCTATCTCGCCGCGCTCAGCGCGCAGCAGCACGTCCAGCCCGCCTGCGGGCATGGAAAACGGATTGTGGCAGAACTCCAGCTCGCCTGACTCCTCACCTATCTCGTACATGGGGAAATCGACGATCCAGCAGAACTCATAGCGCTCTTTGTCCATATGGTTGGGGCACGCCGCGCCCAGCATTTTCAGCATGACGCCGGCGGTCTTCTGCGCAAGCTCCTTCTTGCCCGCGGCGACGCCCACAAGGGTGTTGGGCTTGAGATCAAGAGCCGCGGTCAGCTCGTCCTTGCGCTCGGCAAGGAACTTCGCCACGCCGCCGGCAAGCTCGCCGTGCTCGTCCACCTTGAACCAGTAGGGCTTCGAGCCCGCCTGAACCTCCACATCGGTGCAAAGCTTGTCGATATGCTTTCTCGTCAGCTCGCAGTCGGATACGGCGATCGCCTTCACGACTGCGCCCTCGGCGTTGAACGGGGCAAACTCCGTGCCGCGGGTGAGGGCGGTGATGTCCTCCACGTGCAGGTCGATGCGAAGATCCGGCTTATCCGTGCCGTAGCGCTCCATGGATTCCACATAGCCGATGCGCTTGAACGGCGCGTCGGACGCGACGTTATAAGTGCCGAATTTTGCGAATATCGGGGGCAGCACGTCCTCCAGCACGGCAAAGACGTCCTCCTGCGTGGCGAACGCCATCTCCATATCCAGCTGATAGAATTCGCCCGGGGAGCGGTCGCCGCGCGCGTCCTCATCGCGGAAGCACGGTGCGATCTGGAAATAGCGGTCAAACCCGGAGGTCATGAGAAGCTGCTTGAACTGCTGGGGTGCCTGCGGCAGGGCATAAAACTTGCCGGGGTGTTTTCTCGCCGGAACAAGATAGTCGCGCGCGCCCTCCGGGGAGGATGCGGTGAGAATGGGGGTGGTTATCTCAAGAAAGCCGTGCGCCGTCATCGCCTGGCGCAGCGCCGAAATGACGTTGCAGCGGAGGATGATGTTCTTTTTGACGGCAGGGTTTCTCAGATCGAGATAGCGGTATTTCAGTCTCGCGCTCTCGTCCGCCTCGCGGCTGCGGTTTATTTCAAACGGCAGCTCATTGTAGCGGCATTTGCCGAGTATTTCTATCTTCTCCGGCACGACCTCAACGTCGCCGGTGTCCTGCTTCGGGTTTTTACTCGCGCGCTCGCGCACAACGCCCTCCACGGAAATGGTGGACTCCTTGTTGACGGACTTGACGATCTTCATCATGTCCTCCGTCTCCACGACCACCTGCGTCGTGCCGTAAAAGTCGCGCAGGACGACAAACGCAAAATTGCTGCCGACCTCGCGGACATTCTCCATCCAGCCGACAAGCTTGACCTTTTCGCCCACATTGCCGAGCCTCAGCTCATTGCAGGTATGTGTACGGGACTGAAACATAAATTTCCCTCTCTTCTATCTCAAAAATAAGATTAAACAAATCAGTCGTTGATGAGCGGATACGCCGCGCGCTCATCAAGATCGGACACGATGTCCGCCACAGCCTGCGCCGTGGTGAGCTTGCGCTGCTCGCCGGTCTGCATATTCTTCACCGAGAGCACGCCCTCTTTTATTTCGTCCTCGCCGATGAACACAACGTACGGCACGCCGATTCTGTCGGCGTAGCTCATCTTCGCCTTGAACTTTTTGTTTTCGCCGTAAAGCTGCGTGCGTATGCCCGCGCGGCGAAGCTCCGCCGCGGCGGAAATGGCATAGCCAAGCTCCTCCGTCATCGGCAGCACCAGCACGTCGCATGGCGCGCTCACCGTCTCTTCGGAGAGAAGCCCCTGCTCATTCAGCACATAAAAGAGCCTTGTCAGCCCTATGGATATGCCGACGCCGGGCAGCACGCGGTCTGTATAGTACTCGGCAAGGCTGTCATACCGCCCGCCGGAGCAGACCGAGCCTATCTCCGGGTGGTCGGTCATCACGGTCTCGTACACCGTGCCGGTGTAATAGTCCAGCCCGCGCGCGATAGTCAGGTCAACTGCGAAATTCTCCTCCGGCACGCCGAACTGCGCGAGATAGCGCGTCACCGCCTTCAGCTCGTCCAGCCCCTGATCAAACGTCGCGTCCATGCCGCGGTAGCGCTCCAGCGCGGCGATGACCTCGGCATTCGTGCCCTTTATCGCCATGAAATCCAGCACGTTCTCCGCCTTGCACGGCAGCATCTTCACCTCGTCGATGAGAAGCCGGCGCACCTTCTCCGCGCCTATCTTGTCGAGCTTGTCCACGGTGCGCATAATGTCGCCCGCGCGCTCGCTCATGCCGTTCATGGCATAAAAGCCGTTGAGAATCTTGCGGTTGTTGACGCGGATTTTGAATTTTTTCAGCCCGAGCGCGGTGAACGTGTCGTAAATTACGGCGGGGATCTCCGCCTCGTTGATTATGTCGAGCTTTCCGTCGCCGATGACGTCTATATCCGCCTGATAAAACTCACGGAAGCGCCCCTTCTGCGCGCGCTCCCCGCGGTACACCTTGCCTATCTGGCAGCGCCGGAACGGAAAGCTGAGCTCCGCATAGTGCGCCGCGACGTATTTGGCGAGAGGCACGGTCAGATCAAAGCGCAGCGCCAGGTCGCTGTCGCCCTTTTGAAAGCGGTAAATCTGCTTTTCCGTCTCCCCGCCGCCCTTGGCAAGCAGCACCTCCGCCGATTCGATTACGGGCGTGTCGAGCGGGGTAAAGCCATAGGAGGCATAGCTTTTGCGCAGAATGTCCTTCATGCGCTCCATCTTCATCTGCTCCGCAGGCAGCAGCTCCATAAAGCCGGAAAGCGTGCGCGGTTTAACCTTTGCCATATAAAAATAAATCCTTTCGGTCATTCTGTAACTGATGCGCGCAGCCCCCTTGACATTTTGGGGGCTGGTGAATCATACGCCGCGCTGCCTTCAGCGCTTCTGGGGGTTGACGATGTTGCGCCAGTCAAGGTCGCCGCGTCTGAGCCCCTGCACAAGCACCTCCGCCGTGGCGGCGTTTGTGGCAAAGGGGATCTGGTACTGGTCGCACAGGCGCTCTATCTTGTTGATGTCGTCAAAGCCTCTGGGATTCGCCGGGTCGCAGAAGAAGAGGACAAGGTCGATCTCATTGAACGATATGCGCGCGCCTATCTGCTGCGCCCCGCCCTGGTCGGCATGAAGGTAGAGCGTAATGGGCAGCCCCGTCGCCTCTGACACGAGCTTGCCCGTGACGTGCGTGGCGCAGAGCGAATGCTCGGCAAGAATGCCGCAGTACGCGATGCAGAACTGAACCATCAGCTCTTTCTTTCTGTCATGTGCCATCAATGCAATATTCATACTCTTCTCTGTCTCCTGACTCCGGTAAATGATATTTTCTTCTTATATCTCTTCATTTTATTTATTATAAACACACTTTTTGCAAACTGCAACCACTTTTTGCTTGAAATCCGCGTCAATTCATTTCAGCAGCGCCATTTCCTCCTCGGAGGAATCGCTGTACCCGCGGATCACATAGTAAGCGTCGAGGATGTTTTTTGCGATGAACGCCGTGTTTGCGCCCGAGCCGCCGCGCTCAACGACGACGGCGATGGCGATCTCCGGGTCGTCGGCAGGAGCATAGCAGATGAACATACCGTCGTTGGTGATGCCCTCGCCTTTCTGGGCGGTTCCGGTCTTGCCGTTGACGCCGTACTGCCCGTTTGCGCCCGTGCGCGTGAACTTGCACTTGGCGAACAGCTCGTAAAGCTGCTGGTTGCCGGGGTAGTTGACCACCAGGTGCATCCCCTCTTTTATAGCGTCCCAGTTATATTCTGCTGATTCAACATGGCTGAGCACCTCCGGCTCGCGCTCGTACACCTTCTCGCTGTAATCATAGCTGCGCACAGTCTTGAGGATGGAGGCGGAATGCCTGTCGCCGTAGTTTGCAAGCGTCGCGGCGTACTCCGCCATCTGCAAGGGTGAGAATATGCTGTCGGACTGACCGATGGCGGCCTGCAGCGTGTCGCCTATACGCCACTCGGAGCCGGCGTAGTCATAGTGGTTTTCGCGGTTGGACATGTTGCCCGTCGTCTCGACAAGCTCTATGCCCGTGGAGACGCCGAGGCTGAAAGCGTGCGCCGTCTCGCCGAGGTAGTCAACGCCCAGCTCGTTGCCGATGGTGTAGAAGAAGTAGTTGCACGAGTCGCGCAGCGCCGTGGCGACATTTTCCTCCGGATGGGTGAGGTGCTCATTTTTGTTCGCGTTCCAGATCCAGCACTCAGGCGAGTAGCCCTCGGCGGAATACTTTGTATAAACGCCCTGACACTTGACCTTGTCCTCTGTGTTTATAACGCCCTTGTTCAGCGCCGCTATCGCCGTGACGGGCTTGAAGGTGGAGCCGGGGGCGTAGGCGCCCATGAGCGCACGGTTGAAGAGCGGCGCGTTCGGCGTTGCCAGAAGCTCCTGGTAATTTTCTATAATATTCGACACGTCGAATGTCGGCCAGCTTGCGATGGCAAGCGGCTCGCCCGTGTCCACCGCGACGACGACCGCCGCCGCGCCGGTGATCTCGTCCTTCATGTTCTCGTCGTAATCGCCGCGGGCAAGCCCCTCCGCACGCTCCTGCGCGCGGGTCTTGATGAGGTCGTTTACGCCGGCGTTCAATATACGCTCGGTCTGCTCCTGCAGCATGGAGTCTATGGTGAGATAGATATGGTTGCCGGGAACGGGTTCATCCACGTACACCGTGCTCAGCACCGTGCCGGAGGCGTTTTTCGTTTCCTGCACCGTGCCGTCCTTGCCGTGCAGATACGTCTCGAAGGCGTACTCGACGCCGTCCTTGCCGACATAGGCGTCCGTTGAATATTTGAGCAGGGAGTATTTTTCATACTCCTCCTGCGTCATAAGTCCGACATAGCCGAGAATGTGCGCGGCGTAGTCCGTGCCGTACTCGCGCTTATATGCGCGGTTGACGTTTATGCCGGCGAGCTTGTTCTCCATTATGGAGGTGATAAGCTTCATGCTCGCATTCTCGACGAAGACATAATCTGCCGTATTTATGGCGTAGCGGACGTTGATGGAATAGCGCACGCCGGCAATAATGCGCATCTCCTGCGCAGAATAGCTGTTGTCTATCTCATAGCGCGTGCGCATATAGCTCATAAGCTCCACCGCGGTGGGGTTCTCCGGGTCAACGGCAAGCTCCTTCAGATCGTCCTTTTTGTCCTTGATATACGCCTTGAGCATGGTGCGCTGTATCTCGGTCATATTCTCGTCGTATTCAAACGGAGGTTCGCGCGTGATAGGCAGGTCGTCCGTATACTCGTCGCCATAGCCCTCCACCATGTTCACAAGCCCCAGTATCGTTTCGTTCGGGTTTTCGTTTGCAAAGAGCTTCGTGGTGTCGATAGTGAGGTTATATACCTCCGTATTGCTCACGAGCACGCGCCCATAGCGGTCGAGAATATTGCCGCGGGCAGCGGTTATGGCGCGCTCCTCCGTGGTTATCTCATTGCTCTGGTTATAGTATTTCTCGCCCTCTATTATCTGGAGCTGATAAAGCTCATAGGCGTAGACCGACAGCAGTATCAGCATCAGCACTATAAGCGCCGCAATTCTGCCGTCTTTGACAAGTCTGTGATGCATAAGTTTTATCCTTTCTCTAGGGGAAACACAAAGCAGTGCGCTGCGGCGCGGCTACTCTATCCATTCCGCCGCCGGAAAATACGCCAGCACGGCGGGAGGCAGCGACCACAGAGTCTGCAGCAGCACCGTCACGATCATTGAGCCCGACCAGACGTCCATGGCGGCGGTCTTGAGCATCTGCACCGCGCCGGTTATCAGCAGCGCCGCAAACGCGGCGAGCATGAACGCGAAAAAGCGCCGGTTGATGAAAAACTGCGACACGAAGCCCGCGGCAAAGCTCAGCGCGGGGAAGAGCACGGTGAAGGTAATGGTGTTCTCAATAAACGCCATATCTGCGAAAATACCCATTATGAGGCTGAACACCGCGCCGAACGTCGCGCCCTCGAACATACCCACCGCGACGGCCACTGCCGGCAGCACCAGCGGGCACACGCCGAACGGACGCAGCTGCGTGAAGAGCATATTCTGCGCCACAAGCGAGAGGAACATATAAAGCGCATACTTCAGCAGGCGCTTTATGTTTTCGCCGGAAAATATCTCTTTGAGGTTAATATTCAAGGTCATTCCACCACTTCATAGCTTTTTATGACGAAGACCTGCACAAGAGTGTCGAAGCTGCACTCGGGCTTGATGATGCCGTATTCCACCTGTCCGCCGGCCTCGGTCTGGACGTTGGTGATCGTTCCTATCAGCAGCCCCGCCGGGAACGCCCCGCCCGAGCCGGAGGTAAGCACCTCGTCCCCGACGAATATCTGCGCGCCCTCGGCAAGGAACGTGAGCTTTGCTTCCTTCTTCTTCATCAGCGCAAATTCGCCCACGGACATTCCGGACGAGCCGGACTGCCCGACATACGCGCCGATGGACATGTCAACATCAATAACCGTGCTGACCGTCGCCCAGGTCTCGCCAAGCTCCGTCACCTGACCCACGACAACGCCGTACTCCGTCACGACAGGGTCGTTGAGCTCGATGCCGCTGCTGCGTCCCTTGCTTATCGTGAACGAGCTTGACCAGTTCGACGACGACCAGAGAACCACCTTGCACGACTCCATCTCATAGTCCGTGTGCTTCTCGCGCAGGTTCAAAAGCTCTCTGAGGCGGGTGTTCTCCTCCGAGGCGGCGATACCGTCACGCGCGGACTGCTGCGCGTCGGCAAGCTGCGAACGGAGCGATTCGTTCTCCGCCTGCAGGGAATCGTATTTGTAAAGGTAGCCGTATATCGTGTCAAACCAGTTGACCGTAGAGCTAAGCACCTTTTTTATCGGCGCTTCCAGCACGCCCGTGGCGTTCTGCAAAAAGCTGATCTCCCCGCTGCGCGCAGCGGAGCTGAACGCGATTATAATGGCGACGGCAATGACGATGATGCCGATGCGTATTCCGTTTTTCTTCAAGTATTCCTTCAAAGAGCGACCACTCCCTTATAGACCTGCGCTTCAGCCAATAAGCTCCATGCCCGTGCGTTTGAGCATTGCGTCCAGTCTGCACAGCGGCAGACCCATCACATTGAAAAAGTCCCCATCGATGCCGCGCACGAACACCGCGCCGCGCCCCTGCGCGCCGTAAGCGCCCGCCTTGTCCATCGGCTCGCCCGTGGCGATATAGGCGCGTATCTCCTCCGGCGCTATTTCCCGGAAATGCACGAGCGTGCGCTCCGCCTCGACGTGCATCTCGCCTCCGGCGAGCACCGCCACGCCGGTATAGACCTCATGCGTTGCGCCGGATAGCACCGAGAGCATATCAAACGCCTCCTGCGCGGAGTGCGGCTTGCCGTAAATCCTGCCGTCAAACCACACTATCGTGTCCGCCGCGACGACGGTGTCCCCCGCCGCAGCGAGCGCGCCGACCTCCGCGCACTTCGCGCGGGCGAGCGCCTTCACGGTCTCCTCCGGTCCTGCGCCCTCCGGCGGGCGCTCCTCCCCCTTGGCGGGGATTATCTTCAGCTCTTTTACCTTCAGCATTTCCATCAGCTCTCTGCGTCTGGGAGAGCCGGAAGCGAGTATAACAGCCATCAGTCAACTCCTCTGTAGTAAAGTCCTCTTGTCAGAACGTTGGGCTTATAGTCGGAAAGCCCCATATGTCCCTTGGCGACCTCCACGCACTCTCTCGCGCTCTCGGTCGTGAACATCATTCTCAGCCCCCACAGTCCCGCAGAGTAAAGGTCCTCCTTCTTGTCCGCAAGATAGAGCTTATGCGCATTATACACCACGTTGCGGCAGCCGTATTCCTTCACCACCGGGAACACGGAACCCATACGGTCCGCCATCTGCGCGGGGGTCTGGCAGGCGCAGCGCCCTGCGCTCTCTTTTATTATGCACTGGTCGGACACCATCAGCGGCAGCCGCCCGTAGATGATAAGCTCGGTATCCAAAGGCTTTGCCATGTCCTTTATCTGCGCGATGCGCAGCTCAAATGACGCCGTGGCGGACAAAAAGCCCATGTCGTTGAGCATTTCAAGCGTGTAGGAGTTGAAAGCATTCAGCCCGAAGTCTCCGCGCAGCTTCATCCCGGCGCTCCTCGCCATCACGACCTGCCCGAGATTGCCTACAAGCGCCTCGTTCACGCCGTAATCAAAAAGCTTCTGGAGCGTGGCGTAGACCTCTTTCATCTGCGCGTCGTTCACTATCCTCGGCAGCACCGCCACGGGCACGGCGCCCTTTTCCACAAACGGCAGCACAAGCTTCGGCTCTGCCGCCATTATCATTGCCGGCACGTATATGTATGCCGGGCGCAGGTCGGCAAGCTCTCTTGTCAGCTGCTCCGCCGTGCGCACCTGCATGATAAGCTTCGGGTCCGCCACGGTGGGAACGTTCTTCGGCGGCGCGGGCAGCTCAAGGCTGCGCCGTGTCGGCGGGGCGGCGCGCTGGGCGGAAAGCTCGGATATGAGCTTGCGCCGAAGCTCGTTTATCTCCGCCGCGGCAAGATACAGCCCCGGGTCGGTCTTCGCCTTGTTTTCCACGCAGTTATACGGCGTGCCGCCGGTTTTGAACATCTGCTCGACAAGATACCCGTCCGTCAGCCCCTGCCGCTTCGCCTTTTCCGGCACGGGACCGTAGGTCACTGCTCTGTGCCCCTCGTCGTCAAAGGCGATCGCCTTTATTCTCTCGCCCTTCTCGGCGACGGTGTAAAAATGCACGGGCACGCGCCGAAGCTCACCGTCGGCATAAGCGCGTCGGGCGACGGCGAATATCTTCTCCGTGCCCTCCTCCGGCTCGCCGCGAACGCCGAACATATCCTTCCTGTCGCCGTTGAAGTACCCCTGCGTGAACCCCTGGCGTGAAAACGCCTTTGTCAGCATGGTCATCTCCTCCGGGGTGGGCTGGCGGTGCTCCCGGAGCGCCTTGGAATATATCCCAGTGACGATGGCGGTGTATTCCGGGCGCTTCATGCGCCCTTCTATCTTCACGCAGGCGACGCCCGCCTCCTCGATCTCGCCGAGCCTGTCGACAAGGCAGTTATCCTTCAGCGACATCGGGTAATCGTCCATGCGCCCGCCGAGGGAATACTGCATGCGGCACGGCTGCGCACACATGCCGCGGTTGCCGCTGCGCCGTCCGATAAGGCTGGACATATAACACTGCCCGGAATGGCAGAAGCACAGCGCGCCATGGACGAATATCTCCGTCTCTATTGGAGCGTTTTTCGAAATGTATTTTATCTCCTCAAGGCTCAGCTCGCGCGCAAGCACTGCGCGCGTCAGCCCCATCTCCGCCGCCGCCTGCACGCCGGCGAGGTTGTGGATGCTCATCTGCGTGCTCGCATGGAGGGGAATGTCCGGCAGGGCGCGGCGTATCGCCGAGATAAGCCCCAGATCCTGAATGATAATCCCGTCCGCGCCGCACGAGGACGCAAGGCGCGCATCGTCCACCGCCGCGCCGATCTCCCTGTCGTTGACGAGCGTGTTGAGCGTGACATAGACCTTGCACCCGCGTACACGGCAGTAGGTCACCGCTTTTTCAAATTCCTCATTTGTAAAATTCTTCGCGCCGCGGCGGGCGTTGAAGTCGCCCATTCCGAGATAAACCGCATCCGCGCCGTTCTGTACCGCGGCAATGACGGCCTCCGGAGAACCTGCGGGAGAAAGAAGCTCAAGCATTACACCATTTCCTCTGTGTCGTGTTTCTCTTACAGCTTGCATAATTTGCTGTTATCGTAGTTATACATCGTGCATTATAGCACATTTATTCCTATTGCGACAAGAAAAAAATAATGCTATAATTACCTGCGTAGTTACTTTTACATTTAAGTCACATTTTTTCAGGAGATATGTTTTCCCATGTCAGAGAGCGGATCGGGCAATTTCATACCGGCGCAGATCGCGGACAGGCTCATCGCCGCGCACGACGGCGACGTCGCGCTTTTGTACATATACCGCCTGCGCACCGGCGAAGCCGACTGCGAGCGCGCCGCGCGCGACCTCTGCCGCACCCTGCGCGAGATCGAGGCGGCGGACGAGAAGCTTCACCGGCTCGGTCTTGCCGGGGCGGTTCCGGCGGCGCGTCCGGAAGTACCGGCATCTCCGTCTCCCGCCGCATCCGGCGCGCGCATCCCTCCCGCTCCGGCGGAGGAAATGCCGGAATACCGGGCGGAGGATCTTGTCCGGCGCAGCCGCGAGGACGGGGAGTTTGCGGCGATCATTGCGGAAGCGTCAAAGGTCATGGGGCGCGCGCTGAGCAGCGTGGACATGAAAACGCTCTTCGGGATATATGACTATCTCGGCATGCCGGCGGACGTGATAATGCTGCTGATCAACCACTGCGCCAAGCAGTATACCCGGCGCTACGGCACACAGCGCCGCCCCAGTGCCCGCGCCATTCAAAAGGAGGCGTACTTCTGGGTCAACCGCGAGATCATGACCGTGGAGCAGGCGGAGGAATTCATCCGTGCGGATGACGCACGCCGCAGCACTGCCGCGCAGGTATGCGCCGTTATGGGCATTGCCGGGCGCGAGCCGACAAAGACGGAGAGCGAGTATATCTCCTCCTGGCTCGACATGGGCTTTGGTCCGGACAGCATCGCCATCGCCTATGACCGCACAGTCACGAACACCGGCTCTCTCCGGTGGAGCTATATGAACAGGATAATCCTCAGCTGGAAGGAGAAGGGGCTGTTCACCCCGCGCGATATCGAGGAAAAGGACGGCCGCCAGCGCCAGAAGAGCGCGCCGGGCAAGTCCGCGCCGCGCGGCAGCCGCCCGGCGGACTTTGAAGGTCTGGATTCTCTTCTGGATAAGATATAAGGCGGCGCCGCATAATGCGGCAGGAACGACCGGCGCATTTGCGGCGCCGCGCTGAAGAAAGGGCTTATTTATGACCTATGACGGAAAGCTCCTCGCCCGCGCACGCGGCGCGCTGGAGCGGCTTCGTGCCGGCAACGCCGCCGAGCTGGAGCGGCGCACGGCGCTTGTATACCGGCGCGTGCCGGAGATCGCGGATATTGACGCGCGGCTACGCGCGCAGATGGTGGAGCTTGCGCGCATCACTCTCGCACGCAGCGCGGACATGAAAGCGCGCCTTGCGGCGCTGGAAAGGGACAACCTTGCGCTGCAGGCGCGGCGCGAGGCGCTTCTCGTGTCGCACGGCTTTGCGCGCGATTACCTTGCGCAGATATACTCCTGTCCGAAGTGCCGCGACACCGGCACTCTGCCGGATGGGGGCATGTGCGATTGCCTTGTGCGCGCGTATAACCGCGAGGTGACGGATCAGCTGGGCACTCTTCTGCGCCATGGCAGCGAGAGCTTTGAGCGTTTTGATCTTTCGCTCTACTCCTCCGAGCTCGACCCGCGCTACGGCGTTGTGCCGCGCGAGGCGATGGGCAAGGTGTTTGAGGTCTGCCGCCGTTTTGCCGAGAGCTTTCCCAACGTCAGCTCCAATCTGCTTTTGCAGGGCGACACCGGGCTTGGAAAGACCTATCTTTCCGCCTGCATCGCGCGCACCGTGGCGGAAAAAGGCTGCGCGGTGTGCTATGACTCCGCCGCCGCCGCGCTGGACGCCTTTGAGCAGCAGAAGTTTTCCCGCGATACCGAGGCGGGGCAGGCTGCCGCCGCGCGTGTGAAGAATATGCTCGAGTGCGATCTGATGATCCTTGACGATCTCGGCACGGAGATGAACACCCCCATGTCCGTCAGCGCGCTCTATACTCTCATCAACACCCGCCTTGTCAGCGGAAAGCGGATGATCATCAGCACAAACTGCTCCGATGATGAGCTTGAACGGAGATATACCCCCCAGATATGCTCCCGCATTTTCGGGGAATTTCTGCGCGTGCCCTTTGCCGGGCGCGATATACGGCAGATCAGAAAAACGTGAAAGGCGGTCAGACCATGCAGCATGAAATAACGCATGAGATACCCCTGCTCAACGCGCAGGGTGACCTCACCGAGCCCGGATGGGCACGCTCGCTCCTCCCCATATACAGCCGCAAGGCGGTGAAAGCACCGAAGGCGCGCATAAAGGAGTGGGACTATTATCTTGTCAACAATGGGCGCTTCGCCCTTGCCCTCACTGTGGACGACAACGGCTATATGGGGCTTGATTCCATTTCCCTGCTCGACTTTGCCGAGGGATGGGAAATTACAAAAAGCCCGATGACGTTTATGCCGCTCGGCTCTGTCGGCATGCCGGAGACCTCCAGGTACGGCGATGTGCGCCACTGCGGCAGAAAGCACTCCATCAGCTTTGAAAACGACGGCAGCGGGCAGCGCGTGCTCACTGCACGCATGGATGATTTCGGTCCTGAGGGCGCGCTTCTGGCGAGTATAGAGCTTTTTGACGAGCCGCAGGACAGCATTGTCACCTGCACCCCCTTTAATAAGCCCGGGCACTTCTACTATAACCAGAAGATAAACTGCATGCGTGCCAAAGGCAGCGTGAAATATGGCGCGCGCCTTTATGAGTTCGACCCCGCCGACAGCTTTGCGGTGCTCGACTGGGGGCGCGGCGTATGGACATACCGCAACACATGGTACTGGGGCAGCGCGTCCTACCATGTCGGCGGTGTGCCGTTCGGGTGGAATATCGGCTACGGCTTCGGCGACACCTCAGCCGCGAGCGAGAACGCGCTCTTTTACGACGGCAGGGCGCACAAGCTCAGCCAGGTAAAGTTCAACATTCCCGGCAGCGAGCGTGATTTCATGTCCCCATGGACGTTCACATCCGACGACGGGCGCTTCGAGATGGACTTTGTTCCCGTGCTTGACCGCGCCGCGTGCACCGACATAAAGCTCATCAAATCCGACCAGCATCAGGTGTTCGGCATGTTCACAGGCAAAGCGGTGCTTGACGGCGGCACCATCGTCGAGGTAAAGGACTTTCCCGGCTTTGCCGAAAAGGTCGAAAACAAGTGGTAAAGTTATTTTTTTAATACATATCGGAGGATTTAGTATGACTAAGAAATACAGCGAAATGACCCGCGTGGAGCTTGTGCGCGAGCATGAGCTCTGCCTTGCCGGCTTTGAGGCTGCAAAGGCGCAGCAGCTCAAGCTCAATATGGCGCGCGGCAAGCCCGGGCGCGAGCAGCTTGACATGGTGAGCGATATTCTCACCGTGCTCTCCACGGCGGAGGACTGCATATCCGGCGGCATCGACGCGCGCAACTACGGCGAGCTTGCGGGTCTGCCGGAGGCAAAGGCGCTTTTTGCGGAGCTTCTCGGCTGCAAGGCGGAGGAATGCCTTGTCGGCGGCAGCGCCTCGCTGCAGCTGATGTACGACACCGTCGCAAAGGCGTTCACGCATGGGCTCAATCACGCTGAAAAGCCGTGGCACAAACTGGACAAGGTGAAATGGCTCTGCCCCGCGCCGGGATATGACCGCCACTTCAAGATCACCGAGAGCTTCGGCTTTGAGCTTATCACCGTTCCCATGACCGAAAACGGTCCGGATATGGACATGGTCGAGCGGCTTATCACCGATCCCGCGGTCAAGGGGATGTGGTGCGTGCCCAAATATTCAAACCCCGACGGCATCGTCTACTCTCCGGAGACCGTGCGCCGCATCGCCGCGATGAAGCCCGCCGCGCCGGACTTTATGCTCATGTGGGACAACGCCTACTGTGTGCATGAGTTTGACGGCGACTTCCTGCCGTTTGACGATATTCTCACGCTCTGCCGCGAAGCGGGCAGCCCCGATATGGTTTACGAGTTTGCCTCCACGTCGAAGATAACCTTCCCCGGCGCAGGCATATCCGTGCTCGCCACGTCTCAGGCGAACCTCGAAAGGCTCAAAAAGCTCATGGGCGCGCAGATAATCTCGTATGACAAGGTCAATCAGCTCCGCCACGTGCGCTATCTCAAGGATAAGGCGCACACGCTCGCGCTGATGAAAAAGCACGCCGCCATCCTCGCGCCGCGCTTTGAGTGCGTGCTGCGCCACCTCGACGGTGAGATCGCGCCTCTCGGCATTGCCCGCTGGCGGCATCCTCGCGGCGGATACTTTGTCTCCGTGTACACTAACCCCGGTCTTGCCAGGCGCACCCTCGCGCTGTGCAGCGAGGCGGGTGTTGTGATGACCGGCGCAGGCGCGACATACCCCTACGGCGTTGACCCGGACGATTCGAACATCCGCATCGCGCCGTCCTATCCCGCGGTGGATGAGCTTGACAAGGCGATGAGCATTTTCTGCCTCTGCCTGAGACTTGCCGCGCTTGAAGCGCTGCTGAAATAAAGCGCCGCCATAAGTTTAAAAAGGAGAACGGGCGGGCATTCGTTCAGAATGCCCGCTCGTTCTGAGACTGTCAAAAAACAAAGCATTAAAGCCAGATAAGAGAGCCGCGGGGGAGCTTGAGGGGGCAAGGCCCGCCTCAAATCGGATAAACCGCCGTCGAAAGCCTTGATATATCAAGGCTTTCGGTAACAGCATTTTGAACGCTTTCAAAATGCTCGGCGGAAAGCGCAGTCAAAAAAGTCCTGTGAGGACTTTTTTTGACAAGCTGAGAACGGGCGGGCATTCGTTCAGAATGCCCGCTCGTTCTCAGCGAAAGGTTTTGCCGCTGCGTTATTCCAGCCCCAGCAGCCGCGCCGGGAGCTTCCGCGTCATATCCGCAAGCTCTTCGCGGCTCAGTCCGTTGTCCGCCATGAATTGCAGATATTGTCTCATTGCTTCCTCCCAGGGCGGGTTCGCGGGGTTTCCGCAGTCTGTGGACAAAATCGTGTTTCCCGTGCCGAGCCGGCGTATAGCCTCCAGATTGCACGCCGCGTTGCTGACCCATTGTCCGTCCTTCAGCGGCTGGCGGAAGCAGCGTTCCATAACCGCGCCATAGTCCAGAATAAGCTCTTTCTGCTGCTCAATGCTCATGTTGACAATCCAGTATTCCGGATGAGTAACAACAATTTTCTGTACGCCCAGATTGCGCGCCGCATCGACGACACAGCGCGTCTCTTCGGGCGAAATGTGCCCTGTCGCAAGGACAGCGTCATATTCCTTAACAAGCGCGAATATTGCGCGCAGCTCCGGAAGAAGAATGCCGCGGTCGTCTGTCATTTTTATGCCGCCGGTCCTCCCGCGCTTTCTGTATTCGTTTTCCGCGTCCACCGTAGGCAGCCATATCACCTTTGCGCCCATATCAAGCGCCGTTCTCACGGCCTGTGCGTTAAGCCCGCCAGCCTCACGGTTGAGCACGAGCCCCCCGTACATGACAAATGAATTGCCGCCGCTGTGAACCGTTCTGTTATAAGCGTTGCAGAGTGCTGCACGAGCCACGGTCGGGCAGTGATGCCCTTTGATGACTATCGCCCTTGCGCCGGCACGGACTGCGGCGTCCGTAAGCTCAAGATCGTTATAGGTTCTTCTGATGAGATCGGGCGCCGTATGAACATGCATATCAATAACGCCGTCAAGCGTGATCTGCGCTGTGTTTTCCATTCATGTCATCCCCCTGCAAAAAAACTGCCGCCTGCTATACGCAGGCGGCAGGCTGAGTTTTTTATTACTCGATTGCAATCGCGCTGCCGGAGGAGAGCTTCTTTGCATCCTCCTTCGGAACGGTAACGGTCAGAACGCCGGACTCATATTTTGCCTTGACGTCCTCAGGCTTCACGTTGCCGACATAGAAGCTGCGGGAGCAGGCGCCGGCATAGCGCTCCTGACGGAGAACGCGACCTTTCTTGTCCTCCTCGTCCTTGTCAAGACCCTTCGACGCGCTGATGGTCAGATAACCGTCCTTCACGTCAAGGCTGATCTCGTCCTTCTTGAAGCCGGGCAGCTCAACGGCAAATCTGTAAGCCTTTGCGTCGTCCGTCTCGCGGATATCAGTCTTCATGAGGTTTCTTGCGTGCTTGCCAAACAGCGGATCACGACCGCCGAAGAAAGAACTGCCAAAGAAATCGTCAAACATGTTTTCACCATAAATGCTGGGTACCATAATAAATGCCTCCAATATATTTTTTTCTTTTTTGATCTACATGAGATCTTGGGGAAACTATCTATATTAAAAGCTCCGCAATGCAGCCTTAACTGCCGCAAAAGCATCGCTTGCTGACTGCCGTCAGTCCTCAATCTTTTTGGAGATGCAGGCGCAGATGATCGCGCTGACACCTTCAAGGATAAACACAATGCCAACGGTCACGCCAATGGCGACCACGCTGACCCACGGATCCATCATGCAGATGAAGCCGCCGATTATCAGCAGTATGCCGATCACCAGCACCCATCCCCAGGAGCGAACCCCGAGAGCGCGAAGATCAAACGCGCTGACAAACCTCGATATGCCGGAGAACAGCAGCCATATTGTAAAGAGGAACGGGAGCGAGAGCATCGTGAACCACTGATTGAACAGCAGGAACATCGACATTATCACTGTCAGCACGCCGTCCAGAAGCAGCCAGCCCGAGCCGATGAGCACACCGCTCGTTCCGGCGAACACTGCAATCTCGATTATGCCGGACACCAGCATAAAAAGCCCCAGCAAAAGCCCCGCCGAGAGAACCGCAACGTCCTGATTGCACAAACAGTAAACGCCGGCAGCAACAAGGAGCGCACCTGCGACAATGTTAAGAACTCTGAATGATTTTGAACTCATTATTGAACCCTCTTTTCATTCCGGGAGCTTTTTTATCGCTCCTCTTTTCTCTTTGCGATTATTATTTTACTCATTTCACTTGAAAACTCAACAATCCGGGAGTACAATAAAATAAACACCACTTGTGCTCTCAGCACAAGTCTTGCAGGAGGGATTACCGCAGTGCAAACCAATCTCGACCCGAACGGAGTCGTCGCCCTGCTTACGGAATTCTTTATGAAAGATGATCTGAAAAGCCTTGCGGCAGACGCGGGAGCTTTCCTGGGGTGCCCGCTTCTCGTACTGGACGATACGTTCCGCGTTGCGGCTCACCATCGCCCGCTCGGCTTTTCAGATCCCATGTTTCAAAACGCAGTGCGGCATGGGCAGATCACATACGAGGCCGGCGCGCTGATAAGTCAGAGCCGTGCGCTCAGCAGCGGCGAGGCTGATTTCATAAGTCTGGAGGGCAGCCTGTACCGGCGGCGCTTTGCGCCGCTCATAAGCGCCGGAGTAAAGCTCGGGTATCTCGTCTGCGTTGATACCGACGGAAGCCTGCAGAGCATACCGGAAGACGTCTGGCTGAAGGTGGAGCGGATACTTGCCAAGCAGATGTTTATTGAGGCCAGCCGGCACGACAAGCCCTTTGAAACGGCGGAGGACATCCTTATGCACCTGCTGGACGGCGGCTTCCCGTCGGCGCCGTATTTCCGTCTCCAGACTGCCGGCACATATCTTGCCGACTTTCATCCGTCCGGCTTTGCGCTCATCGATCTGACCGCTTATCACAGTCTCTATATGGGAAAGCGCCATCTGAAAGATGAATTGAGCGAGCGCTTTCCCCAGTCTCATGCTTTTTTGTACCGCAGGGATATTTTTTTGTTCCTGCACGGCAAAAACAGCGCCGACGCTTTCTCTTCTCTGGCAAAGGAGTTCCAGCTGAAGGTCATTATATCCGACGGACTTGACGACCTTTATGAGCTGCCGACTCTGTACCGGACGGCGCATGAAGCGCTGGAGCTGATGATGGACCCGCGCTTCCACAGCGGCAGCGTCTGCTCGGTCGCGCAGCTGCGCACGGCGCTGCTGCTCAAGGGCGTGGAAAACCGCCGTGACCTGATAGCAGGCGGGATATGCGCCCTCGCCGAACACGACCGGGCGAAGGGCACTCAATACTGCGAGACGCTTTATCATTATCTCACATGCAGTCATTCGCTGAAGATGACCTGCGATGCGCTGTTTACCCACCGCAACACGATACTTTACCGCATACGCAGGATGCAGGAGGAGTACCGGATACCTCTTGACGATCCTGCTGCGCACGCCGATCTTCTTCTCGGCGTGTCTATGGTGCTGTTCAAGGAAAAAGGACCCGACTTTTTCTGCACGCCCACCGATGTTAATACAGCCGCGCATATGTGAGCCGTCAGGCGCGCCGTCGGACGCGCAAAATGCCCTCCCGCAGATGCGGGAGGGCAGCTTCACATATTTTGCAGGCTTTGCAGCTCTTATCTGATGTTTTCGCGGATAACATTGCCGAGGCGCTTGATGCCCTCCTCGATCCTGTCGTCCGGCATGCAGGAGTAGTTGAGTCTCATGCAGTGGTGGTTGTTGCCGTTGGGGAAGAAGCCGATACCGGGAACATACGCGACGTTCTGCGCGAGTGCCTGCGGCGCCATTACCTTGGTGTCGATATAATCGGGCAGCTCCGCCCAGGTGAAAAGACCGCCGTCGGGGATGGTGTAGTTGACTTCCTTGGGGAAGTATTTCGCCATAGCGTCCATCATGACGTTGCAGCGGTGCTCGTATACGGCGCGGACAGTCTCGACGTGCGCGTCAAGGTCGAACATATCAATGAACTTCGACACGACCATCATGGAGATGGTGGACGTCTGAAGCACGGCAGCCTGCGCGATGAGGTTTATTTTATGGATGATCTCCTCGCTGGCGCACATCCATGCAAGACGGTAGCCCGGGGCGAGGATCTTTGAAAACGTGCCGAGGTAGATAACGAGGCCCTTGGTATCCATGCTCTTGAGGGAGGGCAGATATTCGCCCTTGTAGCGCAGCTCGCCGTAGGGGTTGTCCTCAAGCACGACGATCTCGTGCTTGTTGACGATCTCCATGAATTTTCTGCGGCGTTCGAGAGACCAGGTGCGTCCGCTGGGGTTCTGGAAATCAGGGATGACATAGATCATCTTGACATTCCCGGTGGAGGAAAGGATATTGTCCAGCTCCTCCATGATCATGCCGCCGTTATCGGTAGGCACTTCCTTGAAGACAGGCTGGCTGAGCTTGAAGGCGTTGATGGCGCCGAGGTAGGATGGGCTTTCCATCAGCACGACGTCGCCCGGATTGATAAGGAGACGTGCGGCAAAATCCAGACCCTGCTGGCTGCCGGCGGTCATGATGATATGATCGGGCGTGGTGTTGATGGCGTTCTTCTCAAACAGGCGGTCGGCAATCTGCTCTCTCAGGCGCAGCAGACCCTCCGTCGGACCGTATTGCAGCGCGGCGCGTCCGTTCTCTTCAAACACGGCATCCGTCGCCGCCTTCATCTTTTCTACCGGGAACAGCTCCGGGGCGGGGAGACCGCCGGCAAAGGAGATAATTTCGGGCTTGTTGACAAGCGCGAGCAGCTCGCGGATGTCGGAAGCCTTCACGTCGTTCATTCTTTCTGCGAATTTAACCATGGTTTTCCTCCTTGTGTAATAGTCAGTGCTGATTGTGCTATTCCAGTTATAGTATCCAGTATACCATATACCTCTTTGGGTGTTAGCATAGCACAATTTTTGAGGGTTGTAAACTCAAAACAGTGCATTTTCGCCCCGGAAGATTGTTAAATTCCCCTCAAAAGCACATTTATCTCCATATTAACGCCATGCAAATGCCGCCGGGGCATCCTGCTGCACACGGCATAAGCGCTGAGCACTTGAAACGCTGCGAATTTGCGGCTATAATAGGTTAATAATAATGACCGGATAACAACCAGAACAAACTCAGGGCAGCACCGTATAATGCGGCAGGAACAGATGGCGAAACGTATTGTGCGGTGCTGCCTCAGTATTCAGCTTGGAGGTCGTCGCATGAGCAACAGATTGGCAAGCGAAACATCCCCTTATCTGCGCGAGCACGCGCAAAACCCCGTGGATTGGTATCCCTGGTGCGAAGCGGCATTTGAAAAAGCGCGGCACGAGGACAAGCCCATATTCCTCTCCATCGGTTATTCCACGTGTCACTGGTGCCACGTCATGGAAAAGGAATCCTTTGAAAACGCGCGCGTGGCGGAGGTGCTGAACAGATACTATGTTTCCGTAAAGGTTGACCGTGAGGAGCGCCCCGATATAGACAGCGTATATATGTCAGTGTGCACCGCGCTCACCGGCAGCAGCGGCTGGCCGCTGAATGTAATCATGACGCCAGAGCAGCAGCCGTTTTTTGCTGCTTCCTATATCTCCCGCGAGGATATGAACGGTCAGCCCGGGCTCATTACGCTGCTCACCGCCGTCGCGGCAAAATGGCGCAGCGAGCGTGCGGAGCTGGTAAAGGTCGGGCATGACATCACCGCACTTCTCAACGCCCCCAAAAAAATCGGCAGGGTCGGCGCGGACGAGGGCTTTCTCCGCCGCGCGCGAGAGCAGCTCGCCGCGGCATTCGACAGCGAATACGGCGGCTTCGGCACAGCGCCGAAGTTTCCCTCTGCGCATGATCTTATCTTCCTTCTGCGCTATGCCGCCCTCGCGGATGACCGCGCGGCGCGCGCCATGGCGGAGGATACGCTGAAAGCCATGTACAAAGGCGGGATATTTGACCATTTTGGCGGCGGCTTCTCGCGCTATTCGACCGACCGGGAATGGCTCGTCCCGCATTTTGAAAAGACGCTCTATGACAACGCCCTGCTCGCCTTTGTGTACACCGAGGCGTGGCAGTCGGGGCATATGGCGCTCTACCGCTATGTCGCCGAGGCAACGCTGGACTACTGCATGCGTGAGCTTTTATCCCCCGGCGGCGGGTACTTCTGCGCGCAGGACGCGGACAGCTGCGGCGAAGAGGGGGGATATTATCTTTTCACGCCGGACGAGATCCGCTCCGTCCTCGGCGATGACGCAGGGCGGCACTTCTGCGAATGCTACGACATCACCGCAGAGGGCAATTTCCACGGCAGGAGCATCCCGAACCTCCTTTTGAACACACGCTGGAATCTCCTGCCCGAGGGGTACGACGATTTCCGGGAAAAGCTTCGTCTCTACCGGGCGGAGCGTATGCCGCTCAAAACCGACGAAAAGGTGCTGACCGCATGGAACGGACTGATGCTCATGGCGCTCTCGTGCGCGGCGCACGCCTTTTCGGACGCGCGCTATCTTGCCGCGGCTCACGATCTCGCCGCGTTTATGGCAGCCTCGCTTTATGACGGCTGCGGCGCGCTGCGCGCCTCGCTGACGGCGGGAAAACACGGCGCTGCGGCGCAGCTGGACGACTATGTTTTTTATGCGCTTGGGCTTATTGAGCTGTACTCTGCGGACTATGACCCCGCGCACCTCATCCGCGCCCGTGCGCTCGCCGGAGAAGTCATGGCGCACTTTGCCGCGCCGGGCGGCGGATACTTCCGCACGTCCGACGCCGCCGAGGCGCTCATCACCCGCCCTCAGGAGGTATATGACGGCGCTCTCCCCTCCGGCAGCAGCGGCGCAGCGGCGCTGTTCGACGCTCTCTTCCGCCTGACGGGTGACGCGGAAATGAAAGCGGCGCGCGATGCGCTTTTGACCTTCACCTGCAATTACGCCGCGACCGCCCCCGCAGGGTGCGCGTTCGCGCTGACGGCGCTGATGGGCGCTGTATACCCCACGCGGGAGATACTCTGCGCCGCGCCGGACGAGACCGTGCCGGAGCTTCTGCACACCGTCACCGCGCGCTACGCGCCGGAGCTGACCGTGCTTTTGAAATCCCCGGCGCGCGCCGCGGCGCTTGCCCAAGTTGCGCCGTTCACCGCCTCCGCTGAGACAGACGGCGGAAAGGCGCGCTTTTATGTCTGTGGAAGCGGCGCGTGCCGTGAATTTTCGTAAAGAATGCACCCACACGGGTGCAGGTATAATAAAGGAGAGATAAAATGACTGAAGAAGAAAGAATTTTCAAGGGTATGCTTTTTGCGTCCGAAGAGCCGGAGCTTGTGGAAAAAAAGCTGAAATCACACCGGCTGAGTCAGGAATACAGCATGACGTTTGAAGAAGATGCTGACATAAGAAGCCGGATACTGCACGACCTCCTCGCCGAGGTCGGCAAAGGAACGTTCATGCTTGGTCCCATCCGTTTTCACTACGGCTGCCACACGCGGGTCGGAGCGCACTGCTTCATGAATTTCAACTTCACTGTGCAGGATGATGCGCCGGTTACTATCGGCGACCATAATAATTTTGGTCCGAATGTCACGATCGTTACGCCGATGCACCCAATGCTCGCCGAGGAAAGGCGCGGCATGATCTGCTCTGACGGTGTCGAGCGTTTTCTCTGCTACGCAAAGCCCGTCACCATTGGGAATGACTGCTGGTTCGGTGCAAACGTCGTCGTCTGCCCCGGCGTTACTATCGGGGACAACTGTGTCATCGGCGCGGGCAGCGTCGTCACCCGGGATATTCCGTCAAACTCCTTTGCCGCCGGCGTTCCCGCGCGCGTCGTGCGCACCATCACAGAAAAGGATTCCGTCAGGAATATTTTCGATGACATTCATTGAAAATACGCTTTTGCAGATAAAAACCGTTGGCTTTCTTTTATTAGCCAACGGTTTTAAAATTCTTTATCCCAGTGTTTTCTCCAGCTCGTCCACAAGCTCGCCGAAGAGGGCGAGGGCGGTCGGTATGCAAAAACATTGATTGCTGCCAGTTTTAGCTATACGACGTGTTGCACATCCCTATTTATGTATTCAGTACTATTGCAAGATACACTAGTGGCTCATCCCCATCATTTATTATCTCATGCGCTGAGCCTGGCAGGCAAATATGTGTATCACCCGCACAGATACGGATTTCTCCCTCTTGTGCATCTCTTACAATTCCTTTTCCACCGAGGAAAAAACAAACCTCCATATTGGACATATGCGTATGCATACCAACGCTATTCTCTGGCTCCAGAGTCCCCCTAGCAAAAAGAGTGCCCGCTTTTCCGAGATGTTCCGGAGAAACCAATTCCTCAATTACAAACTCTCCAATCCCGCCTTTGAAGTGCGAGATTGTATTGGTTTTATAAAAACCGTTTCTTATTATCATATAATTTTACCTCCACATCCGGCAATTCTTTTGTGTGTGTCAAAGTTCCATGCTATAAATGCGCTCTGCTCAAGCTCTTCAATGATTTCAAAGGCATTCATTAGACTCAGTCCGCCGACAATCGGGCCGTGATTTGCGAGAAGATACGCTCTCTCCTTGCCTACATATTTGCGCATCAGGCAAAACAGCTCTTGACTGCCAGGCGGCGCATAAGGCACCGCCGTGACCTCGCCTGCCTTCATTTCAAGATATGGGGTATAACGCGGTATTACGTTGTGTTCAGAGCTTCTATCCATGCATGACCATATTACTGCGTAGGGCGAATGCGTATGTATGACAGCCTGTATCTCCTCTCCGATACCATACATTATCGCATGAAGCGGTACTTCCTTACTCGGCTTTTCATCTGTACTAAGTGGTGTGCCGGACATATTACACTCAACGAGATCGTTCTCCGTCAGCAAGCCGAAGCATGAGCCACTACGTGATATCCAGAGTGAATTGCCATCTCTGAAGCTTATGTTAGCCGTTGTTCCGCTTGTCATGCCCCGGTTGAAAAGGCTTCTTGCAATCCATACCGCCTGTTCCTTCTTTTCATCAAAATTCCGCATATCTATTCACTCTTTCAACGTTGTCAAAAAGAAATCTTCGCTCCCGAAATTGCCGGACTTGAGCACGATTCTCAGTTTGCTTTTCCCAACTGGATAAAGTATCGGCACTCCAGGTGCTACCGATTCGCCTATATCGAACGCATGAAAGTTTAGTCGTTTCATAACAGCACCTGAGGTCTCGCCGCCGGCAATTATCAGTCTCTCCACTTTTGCCACATTTAACAGTTTGTATACAAACTCCGCATTAAATATCTCCACTTCCCTCGGCTGGTCAGGTCTGTCATTCATGTCACCGGCGCTATATACAAGGATGTCCTCTTCCGGTTGTTCAAGGAAAATGCCTACTATCTTCTCTATGGACTTTTCCGCTGCATCATAAAGCATGTTAGCCTCAACGCGCACTGCTCTTCCGCCGCTGTCCAGCCATGCCTTTATCTGCTTCCGCGACATATACGAGCAACTGCCCGCCACCATCACGCGCCCATATCTGCAACTGGATACATACTCGTCCGTTTTTTTATCCACCGCATATGTTCTAGAGTTCCCCGCCAAGTAAAAAAGCAGTTCCGACGCCCCTGTTATAAACGGCAGCGAACCAAATATTTCGGCAATCTTATTGCCGTGCTCAGGCTCGAAAAAGTCCGGCACAAGATAAAAATGTCTGTTTCCCTTTGAAAGCGTGTCTATGTATTCCGAAAGCAAGGCAGACTCTGAATATTTCTCTGGTGAAAGCGAAAAACACGTATATCTTGACTGAGTCTCCATAAGATTCTTTATAGAACTGTCCCACATTGGATTCAGCGGATGGTGTTTCATGTGGCTCTCTGCAAGAGGTACACCGTGCACATACAGTATCCCGTCTCTCACAACTCGACCATTTGGGATCATCGTAGGACATAAGACCGTGTACCCTATGTTGTATTTCTCCATTATCGCATCACTGACAGGACCTATATTGCCGTCCGGTGTGGAGTCAAAGGTAGAACAGTATTTGAAGTATAGCTTCTCTGCCCCTATCATCTTCAGCCATTCCGCCGCCTGAAGCGATTCGTCTATAGCCGCTTCAGGCGACTCTGATCTTGATTTCAACGCCACGACCACAGCGTCACACTCTGAGGGTATCTGCCTTACGCTATACGGCCAAATCACCAAGAGGGGCTTCATTCCGCCTGCTGCAAGATACGACGCTGCGTCTCCGGCTCCGGTGAAATCGTCAGCAATGCAGCCTATCTTTATTTTTCTCTCTGCATCAACGAGCATATGTCAGCCCCCCATAGTTAAAATCATGTGTCTTCGAGTATAGCAGTTTATTTTGCGCATCAAAGGAAATGCGAGGCGAGGAATGTGAGCCATACCATATTTATAGCACCGCCGATGCGTGTGCAGATCGTGAGGAATGGTAACAGCTCCATGCGTCTTGCCGCAGAGAGGACAGCCACATCGCCCGTTCCGCCCATATCCGCAAGGCCAAGACCCGCCATAATTGCACCCTCAACAAAGTAGAATCCGAAAGCATAGCACAAAAGACCGGCAACGATTGCTGTGACAACAACACAGAGAATGCAAAGAATAAGATAGGAAGGATTACTGAACAACTCTATAACGCTGCCAAGTTTCAGAACGCCGAGCGAAATCGCACAGAGAGTGCATGGCGTCATGATTTTACCCATGAAGTTTCCCCATGCGCCTGAGGCATTGCATACATCCGATGGGATTACATTTGTCAGCTTGAGAACAACCGCAATAAGAATCATATAAAGGTAAAAGTTCAGCCCACCAGGAATAATCTTCGCGCAAATCTTGCCTGCCACAAAAATGCCACAGGTCAGCAGGAAGCCTATCTGAAGCTCACGGAAAGTTGTGGAATTGCTATCTCTAACAATCTCTTTCTTCTCTTCCTCGGTCACATTTATCTTGGCTTCCTTTCTCAGCAGCTTGCCGTCCATTCCGGCGAAACCCTTCATAATAAAATTCGGATTCTTTTTGCCTATTGCCGCGAGTATGCATGCTATAAGTATAGTGCAGATGTTCGCAACCATGACGGAGGAGGTGAGCGTAGTGAGAATCTCTCCCGCGTCACCGCCGCCGTAAGTTGCGTATATTTCAGAGAGCGGAACTGCGGAGGCACTGACGCCGGAACCGAGTATCGGACCTGCAATATAGAGCACAGAGGGAACAAAGCCATACCCCATCAACGCACCGATCGCTCCAGATATAACCGTAGCCAAGACTACAGTGAATATCATTGGCAGTATAAATCTGACGCCCGCATTGACCAGCGTGCGCCGATCCATGGCAAGAAGGCTTCCTACAAGCAGACCGGGTACAAGAAAAGACGTAAAGTCATATCCGCTGAAGAAATTTTTTGAAATATCAGCCAATTGTTGCGGCAGCAAGCCTAAATATAGCAGGATAGATGGGACAAGTACGCACAATATAGTACCTAATCCAAAGTCCTTCAGGACAGGAACATTGTCACCGACCCACATCAAACCAACGCCGAACACTAGGCACACGGAAAAAGCGCCGCCCATGTTGTCAGGAATAATCCCCATATATGCCCCGACCATGACTGCCAGAAATACGAACAGGAACAGCAGTGCGGGCATTCCGTTAACTGTGAGTTTTGATTTCATCTATGTCTCTCCTTTTTGTGTTATCTTTTACTGTATCAAAGTCTAACGCTCAGCGGCAGACCGTATTTCTCTGCCTGTGCATTGCATTCGTTTATGACCTCCATGGGATACACTATTCCCTCGACCATTGCCTTTTTCTCACTCATTGCCGACTTTTCGCCAGGAACGAATATTTCATCTACACCGGCAGCCTTCTTGCCGTTCTTTATATAATTGACTGCCTCATCCATACGTTTCTTGAAACTATCAAGATCGTCTATCGCATCAATATTTATAACTTGGAAGAGATGTCCCGAATTCTGCATCTTTTCCGGCTCCTCATAAAGGTCGATAATGTTGTCTCCAAAACTTGAATTATTGAGTACGGCCGAAACAATCGCGTTCATGAGAGTAAGCCCATAGCCCTTGTATTTTCCGAAAGGCTGCACCGTACCCCAGTATGCTAAATCTGGATCCGTTGTTTTGCTGCCGTCTGGCGCAATCGCCCAATCCTCAGGTATCTGCGTATGTGTCTTACGTGCCATGACTATCTTGCCGCGCGCAACCACGCTCGTTGCCATGTCAAGTATCACTGGCGGCTTTTCTGCGCATGGTGCACCTATGCCGAAGGGGTTATTGCCAAGCTGGCGCTCAGTTCCGCCCCAAGGTGCCATGATGTTCACGCAGTTGATCGTCCACACAAATGCTATCATGCCCGCATCTGTCGCCATTTTAAGATAGTGAGCACATGTACCGAAATGGTTGCTTCCAGTTATAGAAACTGCAGATGTACCATATTGGTGCGCAAGGTCGATTGCAAGATTCATGCCGTATTCTCCAACAACCATGCCCATGGCGTTGTGACCATCTACAAGCGCCGTCGCGCCAAACTGCTTTACGGTCTCAGGCCTGCCTAAAGGATCGTTACCTCCCTCCTCAAAACGCTTGAGATATATGCCGTTGCGCTGTATTCCGTGAGAGTAAGTCCCTCTGGCATCCGCCTCAACCAATGTGCGAGCAACGCAGTCCGCATCCTGCTCCAACATTCCGGCTGCAATATAAAGTGCTTTTTCAAATTCAAGCACCTTGCTTACCGGCACATTCTTTTTCTCATTGAATCTGTAATCCGAGTTTGACATAATTACCTCCTGTTCTGCATCAGTATCCGTTGTGTATACACAGAATATATTTTTATTATACATGCAATGTTTGAGTTGTCAAGTGTCTTTTGCAGAAATTTGTGGTGTGCTTACTTTAATGCTCCCTGCAACGATTCTGCGCATTTTCTTGCGTTTCACCAACCTTTTTATTTGCATCTTTTTTTCTCTCAAAAAAAGTGTATAATAGAGAATAGGTGAATACATTAAATATTCAAGAGGTGCCGCAATGTCCAGTCAAAAAAACTATAAAATGCAGGCCTACAATGTTATCAAGCAGAAAATCTTGTCCAATCAGTTCAAGCCTAATGAATATCTGGAAGAGAAAATGTTATGTGAGATGCTTGGCATCAGTCGCACTCCAATCCGTGAGGCAATCAATCTTCTCGCCCGGGATAATCTTGTTCAGGTTATTCAAAACAAAGGAGTATTCGTTACCGAGATCAGCATACAGTCAGTCCGTCAACTTTTTGAGGCAAGGGTTATGCTTGAGCCGATGATTCTCGAAAAGGCCATGCCAAATCTCGACTTTGATATTATAATGCGTTTCAAGCAGGACACCATAGATGCTCTTGAACAGAAGGATTATCCACGTATTCATGCGCTCGACTATGACTTCCATAATTTCATCAATTCCTGCTGTAAGAATACATATCTCATTCAGATAATGGGGAGTTTATCAGATCAGTTTCAGCGCGTGCGCACGCAGGATTTTTTCTCCGCCGAGCGCACTGAGAATGGTGCGCGTGAACACCTCAAGCTTATTGAGGTCTTCGTTGAAGGAAATGTGGAGAAAGCCACTGAGCTGCTGCGCCAGCATATAAGCAACACCCAAAAGTATTACTTCAAAAGTCTTTTGTGATCAGAGGTATCAAGCTGAATCAAAAGATGTGTCTCAGCCGTTCAAAAGAAAAGAGGTATTGCAAAATAGGCTTACTCAAAACATAAACTATTTTTTAGCGGGAGAAACCACAGATTCCTGTGATTCCTCCCGCTATTTTCAACTATTAAAAATGTCATTTCCGCAGTAAGCGAATTTCTCTACAGGTCTCTTTTTACCCCAGTGTTTTCTCCAGCTCGTCCACAAGCTCGCCGAAGAGGGCGAGGGCGGAGTTTATCGGCTCTGCCGTGCTCATGTCAACCCCGGCTATTTTAAGCAGTGAGATGGGATCCGTGCTGCATCCGGAGGAGAGAAAGCGCTTGTAGTCCGCCACCGCGCTCTCTCCATCGCTGAGGATGCGGTTGGCAATGGCGACGGCGGCGGCGAAGCCTGTCGCGTACTGGAACACATAGTAATCATAGAAAAAGTGCGGTATGCGCGCCCATTCCAGCGCGATCTCATCGTCGGAGACCATGTCCGCCCCGAAGTACAGCTTATTGAGCGCAAGATACTTTTCGCACAGGGCGTCGGCGGTGAGGGTGTCCCCCGCCTCGCTCATGCGCCCCATCTCCAGCTCGAATTCTGCGAACATCGTCTGGCGGTAGACCGTGCCCTTGAACTGGTCAAGAAAATGGTTGATAAGGTACGCCCGCTCGCGCTTATCCGCCGTTTTGGAGAGGAGATAGCGCATCAAAAGCACCTCGTTGCATGTGGAGGCGACCTCCGCCACAAAAATGACATAGTCCGACGTGCACACCGGCTGATTTTTGCAGCTGTGCCAGCTGTGCAGCGCATGTCCCATCTCGTGGGCAAGGGTGAACATCCCATCGAGCGTATCCTTGTGGTTTAAAAGCACATACGGGTGCGGGCGGGAAACGTCTGTGGAATATGCCCCGCCGCGCTTGCCCTGGTTTTCGTACACGTCTATCCAGCGTTCGGCAAAGCCCTTTTTCAAAAGGTCGGTGTAGTCCTCGCCGAGAACGGCAAGCGCCGCAAGCACGGTCTCCTTCGCCTCGTCAAAGCTTATTTTCTGCGTCGCATCAGGCACAAGGGGCGTGTACACGTCGTACATATGCAGCTCCTCCACGCCGAGCAGCTTTTTCCTCAGCGCCACGTAGCGGTACATTTTGTCCATATTCGCGTGCACGGCGTCGATGAGGTTTTCGTATACCTCCTCCGGCACCTCGTTGCCGTCAAGCGCGGCGGCAAGCGTCGTGGGATAATTGCGCGCATCCGAGAAGAAGCGAAGCTGCTTGAATTGTCCGTCGAGCGCGGCGGCAACGGTGTTTTTGAATTCACCAAGGCGGTTGTAGTACGCTTCAAACGCGGCTTTTCTCAGCGGTCTGTCCTCGCTCTCGAGCATCGGCACAAACGTCTCGTTCGTGAGGGTGTGTTCAATCCCCTTTGCGTCCTTCACCGCCGGGAAGCTTATGTCGGCGTTCATGAAAATGCTGCGGATATTGTCCGGGCTCGCCGCCATCTCGCCCGCCGCAGCAAGCAGCCGCTCCTCCGCCTCGGAGAGCACGTGCGCCGCCATTCGCCGCACGCGGTAGAGCACGCGCCGGTAGGTCTCCAGCCGCGGCTCGTCCTTATAGAAACTCTCGAAGCGCTCATCGTCCACGGCGATTATCTCCGGCGTCGCGAACGCTCCCGCCCCGGCGTACGCCACATAAAGGCTCATCGCTTTGCCGCGCATATCCTGATAAAAGGCGTTTGCGGTGTCCTGATCGCTCTTGCAGCTGGCGTAGCCGTAGAGCTTGCTTATACGCACGCCCGCCTCATCCTCAAGCTGAAGGTATTCATACAGCGTCTCCGCGCTCTCGCACAGCCGCCCCGCGAACGCTGCGGTGCGCGCGGGCAGCTCCTGCGCTGCGGCAAACTCCGCGCTCCACGCTTCGTCGCTTTCAAACATATCCCCAAGATTCCATGTAAACTCTTCCGGGACGTCCTCCCTTTTCGGTATAACGTGCTCCTGCATGGCGCATCCTCCTATATTGGAATTATCGTTTTTATTATACCATAGATAAGTTTTACCCGCAATCACGGCTGCATATATTGTTCCGTAATGCTCACTGTGAAAGGACTGTTTTTATGGAAATATACGCCGTCCGCGCAGGCGATACGCTCTATTCCGTTGCAAAAAAATACTCCGTTGACCCCTCGCGCCTTGCCGACGCCAACCAGCTTGCCGACCCCTCGCGCCTCGCCGTGGGCTCTGCACTCGTCATCCCCGGGTATGGCGGCGGTGCGCTGCGCCAGGCAGAGGTAAACGGCTATGCCTACCCCAACATTCCCGCCGCCGTGCTCAACGCCACGCTGCCGTATCTCACGTTCTTCTGCCCGTTTTCATACAGCATGACAGCAGACGGCGCGCTCCTTCCCATTGACGACCGCCCGCTCGTGTTTTCCGCCTACGCCGCGAACACCGCCCCGCTCATGACGGTGACGAATCTCGGCAGCTCCGGCGGCTTCTCCGGCGACATCGCCCACGCCGTGTTCACGGACGAGGCGGTGCAGACGAGGGTCATTGACAGTATTCTCTCCACCCTGCGCGAGAAAAAATACTATGGGATAAATTTTAACATCGAGTACGTCCACCCCTTTGACCGCGAGGGCTACAACGCTTTTCTCCGCCGTGCAGCGGATACGTTCCACCCGCTGGGGTACTATCTCTCCACCGCCATAGCTCCGAAGACAAGCGACGCGCAGGGCGGGCTTCTCTATCAGGCGCACGACTACGCCGCACATGGGGAGTATATGGATCGCGTCATCGTCATGACCTATGAGTGGGGGTACACCTACTCTTCGCCGCAGGCAGTCTCCCCCGTGGACAGGATGCGCCGCGTGCTCGAATACGCCGTGACGCGCATACCTCCTGGAAAGCTCCTCATGGGCTTTTCAAACTACGGCTACAACTGGCAGCTTCCATGGCGGCAGGGTGAGGCGGCCTCCGTCGTCTCGTCCGCCGCCGCGACCGCCCTTGCCGCGAGCGTCGGGGCGGAGATACGCTATGACGCCGTCGCCGCCGCGCCGTATTTTTACTATACCGACGCACAGGGGCGGCAGCACGCGGTCTGGTATGAGGACGCGCGCTCCTGGCAGGCGCGGCTGGCGCTCGTTGAGGAATACGCTCTCGCCGGAATAAGCATATGGACAATAGATAAGCTCTACCGTCCGGGGCTTGAGGTGCTTGGCGGCACGTTCAGCGCGGAAAAAATAGTATGAAGGCGGCGCCGCATTATACGGCGCTGCCTGAAATGTTTTTCAAAGCTTTCTCTTGAATTATCAGCACGGAAATTGTAAAATACAATTTGTATGCACTATCACACATCTGGAGAAAAGGCATGAGGCATTTAAAAAGATTCATTCCGTTTATACCGGCGCTGGGCACGGCGCTCTGGTGCTCCCCTGAGGCGCACGCCACAGCGCAGACATATTATGAGGAGACCGTGGAAAAAAGCCCGAACACCGCCGCGCTGATAACGGCGTTTCTCATCGTGGTTTTAATGTTCGCTGCAATGGCGGCGGCGGTGCGCCTGGGGCGCAGCGGGATGCTGCGCGTGTCGTGGGCGGTGCTGGCAATCATCTTCTCAGGCACGGCGATGCTTTTCGCCATCATCGGCTCGTCCGTCGGCACGCTATATTCCAAGGTAGAGGGCGACCCCGCCGACACCGTCAAAAGGTTTTATGACGCCATCATCGCAGGCGACTATCCCACGGCGTACTCCTGTCTGAGCGATTATACCGGGCTTGGGCTGGAGACCGCTCCGTCATCCGAGAATGCCGCGCTCGTGTACGACGCGCTGAAGGCGAGCTATGATTATACACTCGTCGGAGAGGCGGAGCGCGACCGTCTGAGCGCAACGCAAACCGTCCGCGTGAAGTATCTCGACCTTGCCTCGCTCGAAGCAAGTGTGGAGGACGGCGTGCAGCGCAATCTTGAAAAAATCGTCGAGAGCCGCCCGCGCAGCGAAGTATACGACGAGAACGACAAATACCTCCCCAGCGTGACCGAGGAGGCGTACAGCACATCGCTCAATTCCGTGCTGAGCCACGCCGACAGCTACTGCACCGCCGCCGCGATCGACATTGAGCTGACATACAGCGGCGGGCAATGGCTCATCGTCACAAACCAGACCATGCTCAACGCCCTCATGGGCGGCGTGGCATACTGACCGTTCGGAGACACACCATGAGCAACACAACCAACGATTTCAATTCCGATCTCGAAGCCATACTTGCCGAGTTCTCTTCTTATTCAGACTCTCTGTCTGGCGGCGCGTCAAAGCCGGAGGCGAAGACCCCCGCTGCACCGGAGAGCGAAGCGGCAAAGCCGCGCGAATCCGCCGGAGGAGCGGAAGGTCACGACGGAGCGCAGTATTACGTCGATGTGTCGCAGCTGGAGGACTACCTCTCGTCGCGCAAAAAAAAGACCGCTGCGGAGTGTCCCGCGCCGCCGCGCGAAAACGCCCCGGACGGCGGCAGAGAGGAGTTCACCCCGGAGTTCAAGCCCGCCGGCAAAACGTACCGCCCGCCGGAGGCGTGGGCAGTGCCCGGCGCGGGCAGCAAGCGTTCTCCCTCGGCGCAGAGCGTTGACCCTGACCGGCTTTTCACGCCGGGCGAAAAGCGCCGCGCGGCGACATTGCAAAAAAAGGCGGAGGACAAGCAGGCAAGGCTTGACGCGCAGAAATCCGCTCTCCGGCAGAAGAACCGCGATGCCGCCGAGGCGCAGCAGCGCGTATATGCACGGCGCGAGCGGACCGATACCCCGGCAAAGGGCATTCTCGCCGCCGTGTTCACAGTGCTGACTGTGTTCACGTTTTTATGGGTCGGCGTCAATATTCACCCCGACTCCGGCACTTCGACCGCCGCAAAAGCGCAGAACAACCTCAACCTCACCAGCAAGCTCGACGTGTACGTCAATAACGCCGCCAGCGACGCGCTGGGCGATCTGACGTACATAAAGAAAATCTATAAGATAGCCGAGACGGACACCGTCGCTCCCAAGCCAAATCCGGCCGCCTTCGGCACGACGACCGACCCTGCTGTCGTGCAGGGCGTCATTGACGCGGCGGCGGAGCTTCTGGACGGGCAGCAGACCGTCTGGCAGCCGGATCTGCCGTTCTATCCCGGCACGGAGATCTACTATTACCGCGATTCTACCATTCTCGTCATCGTCTGGAAGGAGATAATCGAGGAGCGCTGCGCGACGCTGGCAGAGGTCAAGATCGCCGACGGGTCGCAGTTCAGGCGAAAGCTCACCGAGGACACCTACGGCTCGTCCGTGCAGCTTTACGCCACGGAGCTTGCCGAGGCGGCGAACGCCGTCGTTGCGGCGAATGCGGACTTCTATGCGTTCCGCCAGATAGGCGTGACCGTATATCAGAGGCAGCTATTCCGCAACGACGGGGAGAAGCTGGACACCTGCTTTATCACGGCAGGGGGCGATATGCTCTTCTCGCGTGCGGGCGAGCTGACGGGCGATGCCGCGGTGCAGCAGTATATTGCCGACAACGACGTGGTGTTCTCGCTGTCGTTCGGTCCGGTGCTCGTGGATAACGGCGAAGTGCAGCAGTGCGACGGCTACCCCATCGGCGAAATGGATCTTGAATACTCCCGCGCCGGCATCGGCATGACGGACGAGCTGCACTACCTGCTCATGACAGTCAATCACACCGACGGCCGCCCGCGCGCAAAGGTCAACGAGTTTGCGCGCTTCATGGCGGAAAAGGGCTGCGTCAAGGCGTATAACCTTGACGGTGGGCAGACCTCTGAGATCGTTTTTCAGGATGAGCCCATCAATCACGTTGACTTCGGCTATGAGCGCACGGTCAGCGATATAATCTACTTTGCCACGGCAATACCCGAATCGGAGGTGTCAGGATGAACGGAATAGCCATATACTCCGGCAGCACCGTCATCTATTGGAGCGGCATCATAATTGCACTTGGCGTGGCAGCGTGCTTTGCGCTCAGCTACTCGCTATACACCTCGTATGTCGGCTCGGGCAAGGCGCTGTGGGTGCTGCTGCCGCTGGCAGTGCTCTTCTCCGTGCCGCTGTGCCGCATTATTCACTGGTACTGCCATGCCGAGCAGTACGCCGGGCTGTGGGGCGCGCTGACGGACTATTCCGCCGGCGGATACTGCCTGCCGGGCGCGCTGCTTGGCACGCTGCTGGCGGCGCTTCTCGTCGGGAAACTGGGCTTTACGGACAACGTGCCGCGCATGATGGACTCCGTCGCCCCGGGCGCGGCGCTGTGCGTGGCGTTCATCCGGCTGTCGGCGCTCTTCAACAGCTCCTGCCGCGGCAAGATCGCCATCAAGGCGACGGCTCTGCAGCATCTGCCTCTCGCCTCGCCCATCTACATAAACGGCGCGCCGGATTACCGCTTTGCAACATTCTTTGTGGAATTTCTCGTGATGCTCGCGGCAGCGTTCGTGCTGATGAAATTCTATTTTTCGCGGCGCAGTCTCCCCATGCGCGGCGGAGAATCGAGCGACGGGCACACCATGCGGATGTTTCTTCTCATGTTCAGCGCCGCGGAGCTTATTCTCGACAGCACGCGCTACGACTCCAGCTTCATGCACTTCAACGGCTTTGTCAGCATTGTGCAGATGGCAGCTGCGATAACCGTTCTCATCATACTCATCCACTACAGCCGCGTGTCCATCCGGGTCAACGGGCGCGGCGCGCGCCACTGGGCGCTGTGGGCAGGATACTTTCTCTCGCTTGTGTGCGTAGGGCTGAGTGAATATTTCGTGCAGCGCCATGGCGACTGGTACGGACGGTGCTATTTATTCATGTTCATCGGAATCTGCGCCATGAGCGCGTGCGTATACCTGATGTATCTGACCTGCTGCGAGCGCAGGCACTGGAAGGAATGCTGACTTAAGACGACACCGCATAATAAAGAAAGAATATAAACGATAAACAGGAACAGGAGAACACAAAATGAAAAAAACAACAAAGATAATCATTGCGCTTGTCGTGCTGGCAGCGCTGATCGCGGGCGCGCTCGCGCTGCACAGCGCCTATATGCCGCAGGGCGTCGAAGGCGGCAAGCACATTGACGTCGCCGTCATCCATGCCGACGGCAGCACAAAGGACTTTTCAATTGACACCGACAGTGAAAACCTGCGCGGAGCACTTGAGCAGGAAAACCTCATCGAGGGCGAAGACAGCAGTTATGGGCTCTATGTCACCACAGTTGACGGCGAGAGCGCCGACGACAGCCAGCAGCAGTGGTGGTGCTTCACCAAGGACGGCGAAATGCTTCCCACCGGCGTTGACGACACGATGATACAAGACGGCGATCACTATGAGATCACCTTCACCACCGGCTGGTAGGCTCAGCGCGCGCGAGCTGTGCCTGCTCGCGCTTATGGGCGCGATGATGTTTGTGATGCAGGTCGCGCTCTCCCCCATCCGGAATTTTCACATGACGGACGTGCTCATCATCCTCACCGCCATATACTTCGGCTGGAAGGTGATGTACGCGGTGTTCGTATTTGTCGTGCTGGAGGGGCTGATGTGGGGCTTCGGGCTGTGGGTGGTGTCGTACATGTACCTGTGGCCGATCCTTGCCGCCGCCGCTGTCATTATGCGGCGCAATGACTCCGCCGTTGTCTGGGCGATCGTCGCGGCGCTGCATGGGCTCTTCTTCGGGGCGGGCTGCTCCATCCCGTATCTTTTCATCGGCGGATGGAGCATGGCCTTTTCCTACTTCATTTCCGGTATTCCCTTTGACATACGCCACTGTATCGGCAACTTTGTGCTCACGCTCGTGCTCTATCGCCCGCTCCGGCGCGCGATGGACGCCGGAGCGCGGCAGATACGGCGCATCGACGAGCGCCGCAGACGGTAATCAGAACGGAAAATCAGATATGCACGAAAAAACAGCACCGGTCGTCCGATGCTGTTTTTTCAATATCCTCGCCGTCAGCCGGCGCTCTTTTTGTTCTTCTTTCTGTCGTCCTTTTTCTCTTTGCGGCGCATATCTGCGCGCTCGATAAGCTGGCGGAAGTGCAGACCGTTATGCTCGCCCTCGGCAAGCTGCGGGTACGCGCGGGCAATGCGCTCGTGAACAATGTTATGGCTCAGTATGCCGTTTATGCGCGCCTCAAGCTCGCTGCGGCGCTGGGCGCGGCGCTCGTCGCGCTCATCCTCGCGCTCGCGCAGGGCTGTGTTTATCTCGCTGCGCTTTTCAAGCACATCCTGCACTGCCTCCCTGCTCTTTTCGGCAAGCTCGGGATGGCGCTCCTCGAATGCCTGACGGCGCTCCTTCGCGCGGTCATACCCCTCGTAGAGCACCTTTTCGCCAACCGTGTCGGACACGGCGGTCATCATCTTCTCCAGCTCGTCCACTGCCTTGAAGCGCTTTGGCAGCTTCAGAAGCTCTATAAGCGTGATGAGCGCGTCCGCCGCCATTATAACGGCGAATATTCCGATAAGCCACCAGCCGGCGTTCACCGGAACAGCGTCGATGAGCTTCTGTATTATCGGGTGGATGACGTCAACCACAAGCACGCATGCCAGCCCCCATATGATCGAAAACTCAAGGCAGACATAGCCCTTGATGTTGAAGGGGTTGCTGGAATAGTCCCACCATTTGTCGTGGAAAAAGCTCTCCATTATAAAGCCGATAATGAATTCCAGCGCCGTTGTCAGCAGCATGCTGCCGAAAAACAGCAAAAAGAAATTCGACTTCACCGGCTCCAGAAGCCACAGCACCAGCGCCACGCCAAAGCCGTAGATCGGGCAAACGGGGCCGTTGAGGAAGCCGCGGTTGACGAATATGCCGCGCCGGCAGGCGGCGAACACCACCTCGGCGCACCAGCCGAGGAAAGAATAGATGAATATCACCCATGCGGTCTCATAAAAGCTCATTTATCTCTCTCCTGTCTTATGTCAGCAAAACACGGCTCAGATGCCGCTGCCGTTTATTCTGCGCTTCGTTTTGTCTCAAGCCGTCTTGTTACCGTCCGCTGCATTATGAACACCGTCGGCAGACTCACCGCAAACGGCACAAAGTATGTTGACGCGCGGTACAAAACCAGCGCCGCGCTCACATCGCTCTGTGCGGCGAAATTCCCGAAAAGCAGCGCGAACGCAACGTCCAGCGGACCAAGCCCGGACACCGCCGGCAGCACCCCCGCGATAAGCCATGTGAGCGCGGTCAGCAGCGCCGTATGTCCAAAGCCGGGCGCCGCCGCTCCCAGCGCGCGCAGCGCGAGCCACGGCACGGCGTACACCGCCATGAATTTCAGCGCATTCAGCGCCATGATCGCCGCGACGCGCCGCTTTTGAGGCAGAAGGAAGTGCATCTCGGTGTACATGAGATCGATGCTCTCGCGCCAGCCCGCTTTCTTCTCGCCGAACCTGCCCCGGTCGGGCAGCCTGTCAAGGATCTTATACAGCAAAAGGCGGAGCTTGTCCCAGGTGCAAAGGAGAATGAGGAGTGTGATGATGGCAAAGCACACCGCAAACCCCGGCAGAAGATAGCGCATTACCCCCGGCACGCTCGCGCTGAGCCACTGGAAATTAAAAAGCAGCAGCACCAATGCAAGAAGGAATACCGTCGCCTTGTGGAAAATATATTTGACGGTCATCAGCCCAACCGTGTGCCCCACATTCAGCCCGCCGGTATGAAGATACAGGCTTTGCAGTGGTATGGTAACAATGCTGTTGGAGCAGACAAGCCCGAACACCCCCGTCATCGTCAGCCCGAACGCCTCGCCATATGTGAGCGCCGGCACGCGCGAGCGCAGAAGCACAAGGCACATCGCCGCGTCAATAAGCTGATACACCATGCCGGCGCAGAGTATCGCCGCGACCGTCGCAGCCGGCACGCCGGATATGGCGTTCGTTATCTCCGGCAGCTTGTCGCGGAACACATAGTAGCATATGCCAAGCAGCGCCGCCAGTATGGCGATACTGAAAAATATACCGCTTTTTTTCTTCGTCATATACCCCGTCCTACTCTTTGCTCGCCTCTCCGCGCGCTGTCATGAATTTGTTCCAGAAGCGCACCGCCTGCTTGTAGATGAGCTGCTGCCCGGCAAGGTTGGGGTGCATGCCGTCAGAGCAGAGGTACACCTCCAGCTCCGCCCCGCACGGCGGGAACGGCGCGCGCATATCCAGCAGCAGGCAGCCGCGATCCTTCGCAAGCTCCTCCGCGATGCGGCTGTATCCCTCCTGCCAGCGGGATATGCTCTCCACGTCGTTGTTCATCCATCGCAGTATCGCCGCCTTGTCCAGCCCGCCGCGCGTCACATAGTCAAGATACAGCCGCGAAGATACCGGCGGCAGCGTGCAGAGTATTGGCCAGCTCCCGTTTTTATAGACGAGGTCTATCATGTCCTTATATATCGCGGCGAAGCGCTCCGGCGGCGTGGTGCAGAAATGCTCCCCCTCCGGGTCTGCGGCGACCTCATCCCATCGGTACGCGCTGTCGTTCCCGCCGAATTCTATGACCGTATAGCTGCCGAGCGCGGCGCGCTCAAGGTATTTTTGCAGCCGCGCCATTCCCTTGTCTATCGTCGAGCCGAACACGGACTTATTGTCTATCTGCACGCCGTGCTGCGCCTCAAAGAGGCTCATGAATCTGTGTGCGCGAGTGTATTTGCCGTCCTCAAGGCGCACGCCCTCAAGTATGGAATCGCCAAAAATCGTTATTTTCATTTCATGCGTCATCCTCCCTTGCTTTATCTGCCGCGGCATACGGCGTTCCCTCTACAGTCAGCGGCAGGCGCACCGTAAAGCACGCGCCCGCACCCGGCATGCTGTCCACCGTGATCGTGCCGCCGCTCGCTTTCACTATCCTGTTCACAAGGGCGAGCCCAAGCCCGTTGCCCTCCTCGCGGTGGGAGCTGTCCACCTGATAAAATTTTGCAAAGATCCGCTCCTGCTCCTCCGGCGCGATGCCGGGTCCCGTATCCGTGATGGAATATTCCACGCTGCTTTCCGACTTCTTCAGCCGCATGGTTATCGACCCGCCGTAGGAATCGAACTTGATGGCGTTGTCAATAAGATTTGACCAGACGTGTATCATCAGCCCCTCATACCCGCAGTATTCCACCTCGTCCATTTCAATGTCAAAGTCTATGTTCTTCTCCGTCCACTTGCGCTCAAGCGCAAACACTGACTGGCGTATCTGCTCGTCGAGACGGTATACGCTCGCTCTCGGGCGGATGCTGTTGTTGTTGACCTTGCTGAGCAGAAGTATATTCCCCACAAGGTCGGAAAGGCGCTTTGTGTTGAAGATTATCTTGCCGACATACTGCGCCTGCTGCTCACGCGGCAGCTCGCTGTCCTGCAGAAGCGAGGCATAGCCCTCTATGGCGTTTATGGGGGTTTTGAACTCATGCGAGACGTTTGAGACAAAGTCCGTCTGCAGCGTCTCCGTCTCTCCGAGCGCCCTGACCATGAGGTTGAAGCTGGCGTAGACCTCCTTCACATCGCTTATCGCGCTCTTGCATTCAAGCTGCGTGGCAAAGTCGCCGTCGGCGACGCGGCGCATGGCATTTGCCAGATCCGTCATCGGTTTTATGAATGCGTAGTTTAGCAGCGCCGCGATCGCCACGCCGAACACCACCGCGAAAATGAGCATCCTCACGCCCATCGGCATGCCGAGAGAAACGCCCCACACGTCATTGAGAATATGCACCACGCCGTAGGTCATCATCACGACTGCGATCGCACCCAGCGTTGCGGCGGCAGAAAACTTGAGCTGAAAATTCGCGTTCAGCTTTCCTTTTCTCTTCATGCCTTCTCCACCTTGTAGCCCAGCCCGCGCATCGTCACTATGCGGAAGTCGCGGTTATCCTTGAAGCGGTCGCGCAGCCGCCCGATATGCACATCGACGGTGTGCGTGTTCGTCTCGGACTCGTAGCCCCATATATCGTCCATAAGCTGCTGGCGCGTGAATATGCGCCCGGGGTACGACGCCATCTTGTAAAGCAGCATGAATTCCTTCTGCGGCAGCACCATGCTCTGCCCGTTCACCGTCACCGCCAGGGAGTCGCACTCCATCACGGTGTCCCCGACGACAAGGCGGCGCTCGTTTATGATCTGCGCACGGCGCAGCAGCGCGCCCACGCGCAGCAGCAGCTCGTTGACATTCACGGGCTTGACCATATAGTCGTCCGTGCCGGAGATGAAGCCCTCGCGCATATCGTCAAAGGCGGCGCGCGCGGTTATCATCAGCACCGGCGTATTGTTGCAGGCTGCGCGGATGGTCTTCACCAGCTCATATCCGTCCATACCGGGCATCATAATGTCGGAAATGATGAGATCGTAGTAGCTCGTGTCCATCGCCGCAAGCGCGCGGTGCCCATTATCAACACCGGTCACGGAATATCCGTTTTTTATGAGCACGTGGCTGAACAGCTGCCGAAGCTCGCTGTCGTCCTCCGCTATAAGTATCTTGAACATGCTCTGTCTCCGATCATATGGTTTTTATTGAATTTTACCGAATGACGTTAAACTCATTTTCAATTATAATTCAACAATAGTTTATTTACAAGGGAAATAAACGCAGATAGACGCAGAAAGGACGCGGTGCAGTTTCCTACACCGCGTCCGTATACCGCGCCGCGACCGTAAGCGTCACCTCGCCGCCGGTGACGAGCGCCGCTATCGCGTCTCCGGCTTTTGCCCGCCCATCCAGCAGCAGCTCCGCCGCCGCATCCTCTATGCTGTGCTGCACCGTGCGCCGCAGCGGGCGCGCGCCGAAGGCGTCGTCATGTCCGGCGCGGGCAAGAAAGCGCGCCGTCTCCTCCGGCACGGCAAGCGTCAGCCCCAGCTTTTCAAAGCGTTTCTTCACGCCGTCAAGCAGCGTCTCGGTTATGGCGTACATATTCTCTTCCGTGAGCCGGTGAAAAACGATAGTCTCGTCGATACGGTTGAGAAACTCCGGGCGGAACGTCGCTTTCAGCTCCGCCATGACCCTCTCGCGCATCTCGCGCTCTCCGCCGCCGTCCCCGCCGGAAAAGCCCAGGCGCGGTCTGCCGTCGGTTATTGCCTTTGCTCCCACGTTCGACGTCATCACCACGACCGTGTTGCTGAAATCCACGCGCCGTCCGGCGGAATCCGTGAGATGTCCGTCGTCCATTATTTGCAGCAGGATGCTCCACACGTCCTCGTGCGCCTTTTCTATCTCGTCAAAAAGCACCACCGACCACGGCTTTCTGCGCACCTTCTCGGTGAGCTGTCCGCCGTCCTCATACCCGACGTACCCCGGGGGCGAGCCGATGAGCCGGCTGACGGTGTGCTTTTCCATGTATTCCGACATATCAAGGCGTATCATCGCCCGCTCGTCGCCGAACACCGTCGCGGCAAGCGCGCGGCAAAGCTCCGTCTTCCCCACGCCCGTCGGTCCGAGAAAAAGGAAGCTGCCCACCGGGCGCGCGGGATCCTTCAGCCCGACACGGCTGCGGCGGATGGCACGCGCCACGGCGGACACCGCCTCGTCCTGCCCGATTATCCGCCGTCTGAGCTCGTCCTCAAGGTTTTTCAGCCGCTCGCTCTCATCCTTGTCCAGCCCCGTCACGGGTATGTCCGTCCAGCGTGAGACGACCTGCGCCACATCCCCCGGGCGCACCGTCATATCAGCGCGCGCCGCCACATGCACCCCGGCTGCCGCCTCGTCAATGAGATCTATCGCCTTGTCAGGGAGGAAGCGGTCGTTTATATACCGCACGGAAAGCTCATACGCCGCGTCTATCGCGCCGTCGGATATGCACACGCCGTGGTGCTTTTCAAGCGCGCGGCGCAGGCTTTTGAGCATTGCAAGCGTCTGCGCGCGATCCGGCTCTGCAATACGCACCGGCTGGAAGCGCCGCTCCAGCGCCGCGTCCTTTTCGATATGGCGGCGGTACTCCTCCGGCGTCGTCGCGCCGATGATCTGCACCTCGCCCCGCCCCAGCGCGGGCTTGAGGATGTTTGCCGCGTCTATCGCGCCCTCGGCGCTGCCTGCGCCGATGATGGTGTGCAGCTCGTCGATGAAGAGTATCACGTCCCCCGCGCGCTTCACGTCCTTCAAAACCGCCTTCACGCGCTCCTCAAAGTCGCCGCGGTACTTCGTCCCGGCGAGCATTGCAGGGATGTCCAGCGACACGATGCGCTTTCGCGCAAGCTCCGCAGGCGCTTCCCCGCGCGCCACCAGCATCGCCAGTCCCTCAGCCACGGCAGTTTTCCCCACTCCCGGCTCGCCCACGAGCACGGGATTGTTTTTTGTCCTGCGGGAGAGTATCTGCACGGCGCGCATTATCTCGCTCTCGCGCCCGACGACGGGATCCGTTGCGCCGGCAAGCGCAAGCTCCGTCAGGTCGCGGCTGTACTGGTCGAGGATCCGCGTTTCGGTGCGGCGTACCGTCTGCCGCGCCGTACCTGTCTGCGGCTTGCCACGGCCGCCGGGCGCGCCGAAGGCGTCCATTATGTCGGTGTACACGTCGTTTGCGTCCGCCCCGGCCAGCGCGAGCGCGCGCACGCCGCCGCTGTCGCTCTGGCGCAGCACGCCGATGAGAATATGCTCCGTGCCGATATAGCCCTGCTGCATCGCGGTCGCCTCTGCAGCGGCGCGCTCCACGGCGATGCGCGCCCTCGTTGTCAGCCCCTGCCCGGGAGTGCCCGGCGCGCCCGTGCCGTCCATCTCTCCTATCACGCGGCGCAGCGCGCTCTCGCTTATGCCGCGCCGGTCGAGGATTCGTGCACCCAGTCCCTCGTGCTCCATCGTTATCCCCAGCACAAGGTGCTCCGTCCCGACGAAGCCGTGCCCAAAGCTTCCCGCCGCGACCCGCGCGTTCTCTATCGCCAGCTCCGCCCTCTGCGTGAACTGCCCATTGCTTTTCATGTTGTGATCCTCCCTCCGCCATTACCTCAGGGCAGTGCCGCAGGCGTGCTGCACGGCGCTGCCTCAACAGATTATCGCCCAAATGACGCGCCAAATCCGGCGAAACAGCGCCCGGGCAGAAAAATTATCCCCAGCTTTTACAGGAATTATATATGTGCTTGAAATTTTCAATTGATTTTTTGATTTTCTGTGTTACAATGTGCAATGGAAAGGTTGTTCCCCCCGCTCACGCAGGGAGACGCCAAATATACATACGGAGGTAACACTATATGGCTTATGTTATTACCGACGAGTGCCTGTCCTGCGGTTCCTGCGCAGCTCAGTGCCCTGCTGATGCAATTGAAATGGGCGACGTGCACTACGTTATTGATCAGGACAAGTGCCTGGAGTGCGGCGCCTGCGCGGCTCAGTGCCCTGCCGAGGCGATCGTTCAGGAGTAAAGGTGCGAAGAACACGGGACGGCAAAGACCGTCCCGTGTGTCTTTTTTCGGGGCGGCGCGGCCGTCCCGCTTTCCGTTTTGAGGAGGTTTTTCCCATGGCAGAATTCTGCGGGCTTTGGCAGGGCGGACCGCGCTTTGCACAGGCGGAGCATTTCCGGCTCGGCACGGACTGCGTGCTGCTGGCAGACTTTGTGAACACGGCGTCCGCGCGGCGCGGCATTGACCTTGGCTGTGCGTCGGGCGCAATATCGCTGCTGCTGCTCGTGCGTTCACCAGCTCTGCACATGACCGGGCTGGAGCTTGTGCCGGAGGCGGCGGAGCTTGCGCGCGCAAACATGGCGGAAAACGCGCTGACGGAGCGCGCAGATATGATCTGCGGCGATATCCGCCGTGTGAGGGAGCTTTTCTCCGCCGGGTCGTTTGATCTCGCCGCGGCAAACCCGCCGTATTTCCCCGTCGGGCACGGCAAGAGCGCATCCTCCGCGCCGCGCGCCGCCGCACGTGGGGAGCTGAGCTGCACGCTTGAAGACATCTGCGCCGCGGCTCAGTGGCTTCTTCGCACGGGCGGCAGCCTGTCTCTCGTCCACCGCCCGGAGCGCCTGGCGGAAATATTCGCGTGCATGAGCGGTCACGGCATTGAGCCAAAGCGCCTGCGCTGCGTGCAGCCGCGCGCGGAAAGCGCGCCGTCGCTCGTGCTCATTGAGGGGCGGCGCGGCGGAAAACCGGGGCTGAAAATAGAGCCCCCTCTTATCCTCACCGCTCCAGATGGGGGAGAGTCTGACGAGTACAGGCGCATATACCACCGTGTTTAGAAATGCGGTGCTGCCTTGGATTTACCATACCGGTACGAATAATAATGCACGCCAGCAATTTCCGGGAACTGTGCCGGTAATTGCTGGCGTGCTTATATAAGGCAATGCCGTATGATGCACTGCTGCCTTAAAATGCGCAGAAGCCGCCCCGCCGGTACAGACAGTGCCGGCAGAGCAGCTTTCATTTTCGGACAATTGCTTTTGTTGCTTTCTTCTTCAGTTCAGCCCACTGGCTGTGGGTACTCAGATGATCTCCTGAAGCTTCTTGATGCACTCAGGACATACAAATCTTCCCTTGTAGGGGATAATATCCTTCACGCTGTCGCAGAACACGCAGGCTGCCTGATACTTGTGAAGAATAATGTCTTCTCCTTCAACATATATCTCTAATGCATCCTTCTCTGCGATGTCGAGTGTGCGGCGCATCTCTATGGGCAGAACAATACGACCCAGCTCATCAACCTTACGCACAATACCTGTAGATTTCATCTTTCTACGCTCCTTTTCTATCGATGCAGATTGGGTATTCACGGTCTCTCTCCTTAGACTCGTTCACCCTTGTGTCGATTATAACATGAAATCTCATCCGGTCAACTAAATTTTCCTATTTTAGTTGTAATATTTACATTTTATTCATTTTGTCGGCGTCTTTCGACGCAGGATTCAGTCATTTTGCCATGTCATACTCTTACATTATTGCTTTTCTTTTCATTATTCCCTGCATTTCTCTGTTTTTCTCCCCCATCGCCGACGGAGACGCCCTTCTTGACGGCGCGCAGGCAGCCGTGGAATTCGTCATTTCCGTTTCGGGCAGCATCTGCTTTTGGAGCGCCGTGATGGAGCTTGCAGAACGCGCCGGGGCTGCCGGCGCGCTTGCGCGCTGTCTGCGCCGCCCGCTCCGGCTGCTCTTCCCGCGCGCCGCGCAGAAAGAAGGGGTAATGGCTGCATTGACGGAGAACGCCGCGGCAAACCTTATGGGGCTCGGCAACGCCGCGACCCCGGCAGGCATACGCGCCGCACAGGGGATACAGCGTCTGTCCGGAAAACGCGGGGATGCGTCAGATGAGCTTTGCCTGCTTGCCGTCGTGAACACTGCCTCCATCCAGCTTATCCCATCAACCGTCGCCGCCGTGCGCGCATCCTGCGGGGCGCAGGCGCCGTTTGACATTCTGCCTGCGGTCTGGGCGTGCTCGCTTATCTCGCTGGCGGCAGGTCTGGGCGCGGCTGCTGTGCTGAGGCGGATATGGCAGTAAACCGGCTGCTTTCGCTGCTGCCGGCGATTATCACGGCTGCCGTGGTGCTTGCAGCCGTGATGAACGGCGTGGACATCATGGACGCAATGACCGCCGGCGCGCGCCGCGGTCTGAAGACCGCAGCGGACATGCTGCCCGCGCTTGCTGTGCTTTTTGCCGCCATCTATCTTCTGCGCGCCTCCGCCCTGCCGGAGCTTTTCGCCCGCGCCGCCGCGCCGCTGTTGACGCTTCTCGGCATTCCGGAGGAGACCGCGCTCATACTGCTGCTGCGTCCGCTGTCGGGCTCGGGTGCGCTGGGCGCTGCGGCGGAGATAATGCAGCGCTGCGGCGCGGACTCGCTTGCCGGACGCACCGCCGCCGTTATGCTCTCCTCCAGCGAGACGACGTTTTATGTAATCGCCGTGTACTTCGGGGCAGCGCGTGTACGCTCCACCCGCTGGGCAATACCCGCGGCGCTTTTTGCCGACGCCGCCGGCTTTCTCGCTGCCGCTTGGATATGCCGCGCCTTGTGGGGCTGACGGCGGCAGATATATAAAAGACCTTAATTTTATCCAGGGCAGCGCCGCACAGTGCAGCAGGAACAGCCGGCGTGAAAATTGGAGTTATAATGACGGCACTTTTTGCGGGAATACTTTGTTCACTTTAAGGAAAATTGACTGTATCCGAGCATAATTTTCCCGCCAAACGCTGCAGACGCATTGTGCGTTGCCGCCCTATGTTTTCAACTTGTGCTTGTAATATTATAAGAATACCTGTATAATAACAATGCTTAAAATTTTGAAAGCGAAATCTCTGCCGCAGCACCGTGCGGCAGGGTCTCAAAATTTTGGTGCGCCTGCCGCACCGCATATACGGAGGAGAGAGAAATGAGCAAGTACAAGCGCCGCTACGGTGACCGCAAGGACGGGCGTCTTCTGCGCTCCCTGCCCGCCTTTGCCAAATTCATTCCTTACATAATGCCCACACGCAACGATGCCTCCAACCTGTATGAGGAGAGCTTTGAGGTCACCACGCTCGACCGCCGTCTGCGTCAGCTGCGCGTCGCGGGATATAAGGGCATCGGTATTCTGCACTTCATCATCGCCGCATATATCCGCGGCATATCCATGCTTCCCGGCATCAACCGTTTTGTCGTCGGGCGGCGCATTTATGCAAGGGATAATATTGAGATCGTCATGACCGTAAAACGCACGCTCTCTCTTGACGCGACGGAGACCACCATAAAGGTCGTCTTTGAACCGACTGACACGATATTTGACGTCTACCGCAAGATGAACGAAAAGATAGATGAGATAAAGACCTCCGAAGGCAACAACAACACCGAGGACGTGGCGGAGTCGCTTTGCAAAGCGCCGCGCTGGCTGCTGCGCCTGGCGCTGACCGTTCTGCGCATCATGGATTACTTCGGCTGGCTGCCGCAGAGTCTTGTGGACGCAAGCCCGTTCCACGGCTCGATGATCATCACCGACGTCGGCTCTCTGCGCATCGGACCCATCTATCACCATATCTACAACTTCGGCACACTGCCGGTGTTCATCGCGTTCGGCTCAAAGCGCCACGCCTATGAGATCGACCGCCACGGTCAGGTCGTTGACCACAAGTATGTCGACTGCAAGTTCGTCATGGACGAGCGCACCGTCGATGGGCACTATTACGCCCAGTTCCTTCAGGCGATCCGTTATCTCTTCCAGCACCCCGAGATACTCGAAGCGCCGCCCACAAGGGTCGTTGAGGACGTGTACTGATTTTATATCCGCAATATTTCAAGCCCGCAGGCGATGTGCCTGCGGGCTTTTGTGCTTCCATACATTATTCGCTTGCCGGTTCGTCCGGCAGTATGTTCACCGTCACCCGCGTTCCCTTCAGCGCACGGTTCACGGCGCTCTCCATAGGCGCGTCAATATTCACCGTGGAAAGTGCGGAAAGCTCCGCAAGCTCGCTCCAGTCAAGCGTCTCCCCGCTGGATATGAGCGTGAGCGTCGTAAGCGCTTCAAAATCCGAGATGTTCGCCGTGGAGTCGAGCGTGCAATTTGTGAGCGTGAGGCTCGTAACGGCAGACTCTCTGTCAAAGCTTCTGAAAAAGCTGCCGCGCAGGTCGCATCCCGTGAAGCTCGCGTCCGTCAGCGAGTTCATGCGCAGAACGGTCTTCAACTCCGCCGTCGTGCAGTTGGCGAGCGACACCGAGGTCAGCTTCGTCAGCGGCTTGAGCGCCGTGAAATCCGTGACTGACGCGCCGTCAAGATTCAGAAGGCGCAGATCAAGGCACTGGCGTATATCGCCCAGATCCGTCACGGGGCACTTCTCCGCGCGCAGCTCCCGCAGCTTTGTCAGGCGTCCCACGCCCTCCAGCGAGGTCACGCGGCTGCCGCTTATATCCAGATACTGTATACTGAGTGCAGGCAGCGTGGCGAGGGAGCTGAGACTTTGTCCGTTTAAGCACAGTGTTTTCAGCCCCGTGAAATATTGAAGGTCGCTCAGATCACGTATCTCTGTCCCTTCAGGGGTGATACGGTGCGCGTTCTCTGCCGTGACCTCATCGCCGAAATAGAAGTTTGCGCCCATAATGCGCAGCTCCGTGAGCGAGGCAAGGTCTGACACATATATCTCGCCCTCGGCAATGCCTGTGTATTCGCGCGCGATGTTCTCAAACGTCTCGTTTGAAAATTCCGCCTTTGCCGAGGCAGGCAGCATCTGCGCCTCCTGCGTGTTCAGCATTACCGCCACTCGCTCCGTCAGCCCGGTGAAGTGCCCGACTATCCCCAGCGTAACTATCGCGGCGAAAATAAGCACTGCCGCCGCCAGCGCCGTGATGCGCCCGGCGGTCCACTTCTTTTTCTTCGGCTTCTCCGGTGCCGGCTTTGGCGCGGCAGTTTCATCATCTCCCGGCGCGGCCGCTTTTTCCTGCTGCGCGCGCTCGCGGGCTTTGCGCCTTGCCTCGCGGCGCTCCTCCTGTTCTGCCTCGCGCTCGGCTTTCAGCCGCTTGTCCTCCGCCTTTTTCGCGCCGGGCTTTTTCTCCGTCTCCGCAGCGCAGGGCGCGGCCGCGGGTGCGTTTTCGTCCGCCCCGCCGGTCTCCATGAGCCCTCTGGCGCTCAGCAGCGGCGGCGCGGTGTAGAGCCTGTCGTAAAAGAGTTTCCCCGGCATGCTGTATTTCATCAGCGCAAAGATATTGCCTATCTGCATCTCCATGCCCGGGGTCATATCCGTCTCCTCAAGGAAAATGTTGATGACCTTGATGCGCTTCATAAGCGCATAGTGCATCTCGCGGCGGCAGTTGTCGGAGCGCATATATGCCTTTGATATGAACGCAAGCATGAGACTTGCGCCGCGCAGATGCTCGGCAATACACTCCGGCCATTCGCTGCCGACCTCTATTCCCTCGTCATACCACACTCTGTATCCACGGCCGTGCATATCGGTTATGACCTCCATCACGTCCCTGGAGTCTGCATGGGCATAACTGACGAATATATATGGTCTGCCGCCCTCATACGGTGTGAAAAAGCTCACTCTGTCTCCACCTCTTCTCTGACCTTATCTGCCTTTCCGGCAGCGCGGACGCGCTCAGCCGCCTGCTCCGCCGAGAGAAGGAGCGTCTGCGCCTCCTCCAGCAGCACCCGCCCCGCCTCCGTCAGCTCCTCCACGCGGTTATGGCGCACCACCAGCGGCACACCCAGCTCCCGCTCGAGCGACGACACGGCGCGGCTGACCGTGGAATGGCTGATATACATCTCCCGCGCCGCCTCGCTGTAGCTCATACGGTGCGCGACGGAAACAAATATGGCAAGCTCGTCAAGCTTCATATCAATAGTTGAACATATGCGGCAGCAGCTGCGAAAGCTTATAGCTGACGTAACGGTCGCCCGCCTTCGCACAAAGTATCTCAAGCTCCGGCGAAAACTCGGCAAGAAACTGCCGACACGCGCCGCACGGGGTGGGCCAGTTCTCGCTGTCGGCATAAATGGCGAGACGGCGGAAGCTGCGGTGACCCTCGCTGACCGCCTTTACGCAGGCGGTGCGCTCGGCGCAGATGGTGCTGCCGAGGGCGGCATTCTCCACGTTGCACCCGGTGAACACCGTGCCGTCGTCGCATTCCAGCGCCGCACCGACGGAAAAGCGGGAGTAAGGAACATAGGCGTTCAGCGACGCCTTCTTTGCCATGGACATAAGCTCTCTGTCAGTCATAATGATGACCTCCCTTTAAATATATTTATCGTAAACATAAAATGTTAATATGTTCTCAGTCCTCGACAAACTCCCAGTTTACAAAGTTGTAGAGCGGGTTGCCGAAGTTTGCGTCTATGCCCTTGACAACGCCCCGGTGGCATATGATCTGCTGCTTTTCAAAGCCGATGGGGATGAGCATGGCGTTGAGGCTGACAAGCTCCGCGAGCTGCTGGTATGCCGCAGCGCGCTCCATATCAGTTGCGGCGAGGTATGCCTTTATATACTGCTCATAGCTGATGTCAGTAGAGTTTGAATAATTCAGGTTTGTGCTTTCGTTATCCTCGGAGCGCACCTGCAAAAGCTCCGTAAGGTCAAAGTTGTTGCGCAGCCGGATCTCCCCATAATAGAGATCGTAGTTGCCCTCCTCTATCGCCGTCATATAGTCGTCCCAGCTCAGCTCGGACACATTGACCGTGATGCCGATGGATTCCATATCCTCGGCAAAGCGGCGCACAACACCCGTTTTGGCGGAGCTGTCGGAGCAGACGACAAAGTTCAGCTCTATCTTCTGCGGCGAGCCGGACATATACTCCAGCCGCCCATCCTCGTCATAGTCCTTCACGCCCGCGTTCTCAAGAACGGCGATGCAGGTCGTCAGGTCATAAGTCAGGGAGTTTGCAAGGTCGGTTGGGTAAATGTCACAGGTCGGATACATCGCCACGGAGGAAGCAACGGCGTTGCCATGCAGCAGCGTCACAAGATTCTCCCGGTCAAAAGCGAAGTTGAGCGCATAGCGGAAGTTGCTGTATCTGCCGAGCGCGCCCGCCTCGTTGATTACGACATAGTGCATATTCGTCGTGGCATAGGTGTGTATTTCGTTTGTGTCGGCATATCCGAGGTTTGTGTAGCTTGACGGGTCGTTTATGACAACGTCGATCAGCGAAGATTCGAAAGCGTCCAGAGCGCTCTGCGCGTCAGTATATTCCTTTATATAGATAACATCGAGCGGATGGCTGATGTTCTCGTCGTGTGTCACCTGCACGCCGATCTCGTCGCTGTCCTCGCCGTCGCCGTCCTCCGCCGTCACCTCGGTCGGATAGCCGATGTAGCCCTCATACGCAAGCAGCTGGGTATGATCCTCGTTATACATATACGGTCCGCTGCCCAGGGGGTAATCGTCGCCGTAGGTGCCGTACTTCACGACCGGGATGTTCAGCAGCTTCGGAAGCTGCGAATCGCCGATGCCGAGGGAGACGTAGAGCGTATAATCGTCATACGACGCGCCCTGATAGCTCGCAAAGCGCCCCTTGAAGCGGTCCGCCGTGACGGCGCGGTCGAGCGAGTATCGCAGATCCTTCGCCGTTACGGGCGTGCCGTCATGGAACGTGTGCCCCTGATCGATGGTGAATGTCCAGTATGTATAGTCCTCGTTTGACGACCAGTCGATGATGAGGTTTTTTATGATGTTGAAGTCGTTGTCGATCTCCAGCATGTTCTCATACACCAGCGAACAGATCAGCTGATTGGAGCGGTTTGTGGCGATCATCGGGTTGAAGCTGCGCTGGGAGTTGGAGTTGAGCGAAAACACATCGTCCTCCGCCGCAGAGCGCTCCACATCCTTGCCGCCGGAGGAGGTCGGGATGGTGTCGTATGTCAGCGCCGTGCCGGATTCGCCGCAGGCGGTGCAGCCGAAAAGCAGCGCCAGCGCACACATGGCGCACAGTATTTTCTTCAGATCCTTTTTCATTCGCTTCCCCCTGTTCATTCCAGCACTATCGCCGCGGCGAGGCTGCCGCGCCCCATGGCGTGTCTCTGCGTATACCGGTGCGACCAGTATTTTTCATGGCTGCACATCGTGCACTCTTCCGACACGTCGATGTTTTCCTCCGGTATGCCAAGCTGCATCAGCCGCCGGGCGTTCGCCGCGCGCAGATCCACAAGGTATTTCCCGTCGCCGCGCCGGTCGAAAAGCCCGTCCGTGTCGCCGGAGAGGTATTCTGTGATCGCGGCGGGCACATCGCCGTCCGTCTCAAAGCAGCAGCGCCCTATCGCCGCGCCCATCGCCGCGCAGATATTCTCCTTCTCCGCGCCGAGTGCGCGCATTTTTTCCACCGTCACGCCGAGTATGTCCGCGGCCGAGCTGCGCCAGCCGCAGTGCACCGCCGCAATGACGCCATGCTTCGCATCGCACAGCAGCGCCGGGACGCAGTCTGCGACAAAGCACATTATCGGCAGTCCGCGCTCCGCCGTGACAAGCCCGTCGGCGTCATACGGCGTGTGCGTGCCGAGCACGTGCCTGTCCGCGCCCGTCGCAATGCGCACCTCATTTCCGTGTACCTGCCGCGTCACTACACAGTCGTTCCCGCCAACGCCCATCAGCGCGGCAAGACGGCGGAAATTCTCCTCCACATTTGCCTGCGGATCGCCTCTGCCCGAGCCGAAGTTCAGGCTTGCAAAATCTCCCTCGCTCACGCCGCCATAGCGCGTGGTAAACGCATGGCGCGCGGCGATGAGCGTGGATCTCATATATATAAGTCCGTTTTCGTTTACTTCTGCAAATGCCATAGCTTTTCTCTGATCATTTACTCATTGCGCCCGCAGCACTCCTTGTATTTCAGCCGTCTGCTGCCGTCGGGCTTCATTTTCCCGCAGGGGCAGGGATCGTTGCGCCCGGGCTTCGGCGCTTTCCTGACAGGCTTTTTCTTCGCCGGCTCGCCGCCGACGTTGGCGGAAGCGTTTTTTGCCACTGCCTTGCGCTCCACCGGCTGTGCCGTGCGTATCTGCACGGTGTAGAGCCGGCGCACCGTCTCCTCGCGGATGCCGCGCACCATGCCCTCGAACATTGCGTAGCCCTCCTGCTTGTAGGCGTCTATGGGCTTTACCGCACCGTACCCGCGCAGACCGATCCCGCGCTTGAGCTCGCTCATCGCGTCTATGTGATCCACCCAGTATTCGTCCACAACGCGCAGCATTATCACCCGCTCCAGCTCGCGCATGAGCGGCGCGCCGTTTGGTCCCTGCCCGAACGCCTTCTCGCGCAGGGCGTATGCCTTTTCAGCAAGCTCCTGCACGCGCTGTGTGACGGCCTCCGGCTTTGCAAAGCCGCCGAAATCCTCTATCTTCACGGCGCCATGCGGCATGAAGAGCTTTTCAAACGGCTGCAGGGCAAGATCCAGCTGCTGCTGGCTCTCCGCCGCCGCGCCGCGGAGCCCGTCGATCACGGTGGAGTGTACAAACTCCCTGACCATGCCCATTATCTGCTCGTGTATGTCCTCGCCGTCAAGCACCTTGCGCCGCTCGCCATAGATGATATTGCGCTGCTGGTTCATCACGTCGTCATACTCAAGCACGCTCTTGCGAACCTGGAAGTTGCGGCTTTCGACTGTCTTCTGCGCCTGCTCTATCGCGCTGGAGAGCATCTTGTGGTCAAGCGGCGTGTCCTCATCGACGTTCAGCGCTTCCATCATGTGCATGACGCGCTCAGAGCCGAAAAGGCGCATGATGTCGTCCGTCATTGCCAGGAAGAAGCGGCTCTCGCCGGGGTCGCCCTGACGGCCGGCGCGCCCGCGCAGCTGGTTGTCGATGCGGCGGGATTCGTGCCGTTCCGTGCCGAGGATGAATAGACCGCCCGCAGCCCTGACCTTTTCCGCCTCCTCGAGCGTGACCGCCTTGTGCGCGGCGAGCCTCTCGGCAAACATATCGCGCGCGCGGAGAATGTCCTCATCGTCCGTGTCGGCATAGCCGGTCGCCTCGGCTATCACGGCGTCGTCATAGCCTGCCTTTCTCAGATCGGTCTTGGCAAGAAATTCCGCATTGCCGCCGAGAACTATATCCGTGCCGCGCCCAGCCATATTCGTTGCGATCGTCACCGCGCCCAGCTTGCCCGCCTGCGCGACGATCTCCGCTTCCTTCTCGTGGTACTTCGCGTTGAGCACCGTGTGCGGTATGCCGCGCCGCTTGAGAAGAGAAGAGATATATTCGCTCTTTTCTATCGACACCGTGCCTACCAGCACCGGCTGCCCCTTTTCGTGGCATTCGGCGATCTGCTCAATAATGGCGCGGTTTTTGCCGGCCTCGTTTTTATATACAACGTCGGGATGGTCGATACGGATGACGGGCTTATTTGTGGGTATCTCTATAATGTCAAGCTTATATATCGCCTCGAACTCCTCGCTCTCTGTGACTGCCGTGCCCGTCATGCCGGAGAGCTTGCCGTAAAGACGGAAGTAATTCTGGAACGTGATGGTGGCGAGGGTCTTGTTCTCCTTCTGCACATCCACATGCTCCTTGGCCTCTATCGCCTGATGCAGCCCCTCGGAATAGCGCCGCCCGAGCATAAGACGCCCTGTGAACTCGTCCACGATGATTATCTCGCCGTCCTTGACGATATAGTCAATGTCGCGCTTCATGATGCCGTGCGCCTTGAGCGCCTGATTTATGTGGTGGGCGAGCGTGGCGTTTTCTATGTCGGCAAGGTTTTCCAGCCCGAACGCCTGCTCCGCCTTGGCGACGCCGCGCGCGGTGAGCGTGGCGGTTTTTGCCTTCTCATCAACGACATAGTCCGCGTCGAGATCCTCGCTCTCCTCCTCCTTCTCGTCCACAGTGGCGTAGACCACCTTTTTCAGCCGGCGCACAAAGTCGTCCGCCTGGCGGTAAAGATCGGTGCTCTCGTCGCCCTGTCCGGAGATAATGAGCGGCGTTCTCGCCTCGTCGATGAGGATGGAGTCCACCTCGTCCACAATGGCGAAGGCGTGCCCGCGCTGCACCATCTGCTCTTTATAGAGCGCCATGTTGTCGCGCAGGTAGTCAAAGCCCATTTCGTTGTTCGTGCCGTAGGTAATGTCGCAGTTATACGCCGCGCGGCGCTCGTCCGGCGTGAGATCGTGCACGATGAGCCCAACGGAAAGCCCCATAAAGCGGTGCACCTTGCCCATCCATTCGCTGTCGCGCTTGGCAAGGTAGTCGTTGACCGTGACGATGTGCACGCCCTCTCCCGCGAGCGCGTTGAGATATGCGGGCAGCACGGCGACAAGGGTCTTCCCTTCGCCGGTCTTCATTTCGGCGATGCGCCCCTGATGCAGCACTATGCCGCCGATGAGCTGCACGCGGAACGGCTTCATTCCCAGCACGCGCCACGCCGCCTCGCGCACGGCGGCGAAAGCCTCGGGCAGAATATCGTCCGTCGTTTCTCCGCCGGCAAGGCGCGCTTTGAACTCGTCCGTCTTTGCGCGAAGCTCCGCATCCGTCAGCGCGGCGTACTCGCTATCCAGCTTTTCTATGGCGTCCGCGATGGGGTAGATCCTTTTCAGCTCCCTGTCGGAGTAGCTGCCGAATAATTTATCGAATAATCCCATGATATTGACCTTTCGTGGATGAAATTGTTGATGGTTATACAGGATATTATTATAGCACAGGTTTATGAATAAAAAAAGTATAATCTTGTTGTGTTCATGTTCTCCGTGTGATAAAATATGATCTTGTAAAATACAGAATCAAAATGGGGAGAATATGGATTTTATGGGTGCCCTCGGTTTCGATAACGACAAATATGTGAAGCTCCAATCGCAGAATATCCGCGACAGGATCTCAAAATTCGGCGGCAAGCTGTATCTGGAATTCGGCGGCAAGCTCTTCGACGATTATCACGCATCGCGCGTGCTTCCGGGCTTCCTTCCCGACAGCAAGGTCCGTATGCTCCTTGAGATGCGCGATGTGGCGGAGATCGTCATCGCCATCTCTGCCGACGATATCGAGCGCAGCAAGCACCGCGGCGACCTCGGCATCACATATGATGAGGACACTCTGCGTCTCATCGACGCTTTTCGCGGTATAGGGCTGTATTTCGGCAGCGTCGTGATAACGCACTTTCGCGGTCAGGCAGTGGCGGAGCAGTTCCAGAAGCGGCTGGAGAACCTGGGCATACGCGTCTACCGCCATTACATAATCCCCGACTATCCCCAGAACGTCTCCCTTATCGTCTCGGATGAGGGCTTCGGCAGAAATGATTATATAGAGACCTCGCGCTCTCTCGTTGTCGTCACGGCGCCGGGTCCCGGCAGCGGCAAAATGGCGACCTGCCTCAGCCAGCTCTACCATGAGCACAGGCGCGGCGTCAACGCGGGCTACGCCAAGTTTGAGACTTTCCCCGTGTGGAATCTTCCGCTCAAGCATCCGGTCAACCTCGCCTACGAGGCGGCGACAGCCGATCTTGACGACGTGAACATGATCGACCCGTTTCACCTTGAGGCTTACGGTCAGACCGCCGTCAACTATAACCGCGATGTGGAGATCTTCCCCGTGCTTGAGGCGATGTTCAAGCGCATGTACGGTGAGAGTCCGTACAAAAGCCCCACGGACATGGGCGTGAACATGATAGGATACTGCATTTCAGACGACGCGGTGTGCTGCGATGCAGCCAGGCAGGAGATCATCCGCCGGTACTACTCTGCGGCATGCGCGGCGCATCAGGGGCTGTCCGATCCCGGCGAGGCGCGGCGCATCGAGCTTGTGATGAGCACCGCCGGCGTATCGCCGGACGATCGCCCCGTCGTTGCGGCGGCGCTCGCGCGCGCAGAGGAGACGGGCGCGCCCGCCGTGTCCATTGAGCTGCCGGACGGCAGGATCATCACCGGCAAGACCTCCTCCCTTCTCGGCCCGGCGTCTGCGTGTCTCATGAACGCCCTGAAAGCGCTCGCCGGGATAGACCGGAAGATGCTTCTCATCCCGCCGAGCATTATAGAGCCTATCCAGCATCTCAAGGTCGAGCATATGGGCAACCGCAACCCCCGGCTGCACACGGACGAGCTTTTGATAGCGCTGTCCATCTGCGCCGTCACCAACCCAATCGCGGGCTATGCCATAGATCAGCTTGACAGGCTTCGCGCCTGCGAGGCGCACTCGACCGTCATTCTCTCCCATGTTGATCTCGATCAGTTCAGAAAGCTCGGCATAAACATAACCTGCGAGCCGCGCTATCAGGTCAAAAAGCTGTACCATAAATAACTGAATTGGCGGTGACGGATAATGCTTGTTCAACTCGTCGGTCTCTTTGTCATTGAAGCGCTCAGTCTTTTCGGCGTCTCATTTTTCAGGCTCAGGAACGAATATGTCATTCCAATAACATGCATGTCGATGTGCGTGCTGCTCTTTCTCTTCGGCACGGCGGGGCACCTGCGTGCCGGTGTATATGTGCTGCTCGCGCTCAGTGCGGCGTCCGCCGCTTTTTCCGTGTGTATCTGCGCCCGGCGCGGGGCATGGCGCGAGACCGCGGCAAAGCTCTTCACTCCCGGTGCCGTGATGTTTGCCTCCGCATACCTTATTGCCGGCTTCTGCTGTGCCGGCTGGCTTGCGAGCACCTGGGATGAATTTTCGCACTGGGCCGACATTGTCAAGACCATGACCTATATAAATGACTTCGGCACAAACCCCGCATCAAACAGCATGTTCAAGAGCTATCCGCCCGCCATGGCGCTGTTTCAGTACTTCTTCCAGATTCTCTATCAGCTTTTCGGCGTACCGGGCGGCTTTTCCGAATGGCGGCTGCTGTTTGCCTATCAGGTCTATGTCGCCGCGCTGCTCGCGCCGTTTCTGTCTGTCGGCATCGCCGGGGATGCTTCTCCCGTCAAGCACGCCGCTGCCGTCCTGTTCCGAGCCGTCATCATTCTGATCTCGCTCTCGCTTTTTGATCTTTCGTCGATTTTCCACACGATCTATATAGACAGCTTCGTCGGCATCGCCGCCGCGACCGCCGTCGTCCACTCCATTGTCTGGCAAGAGAGAGCGCGCGAGACTTCAATTTACCGGAATCTGGTCGTATTTCTCACCTGCTTCACGCTCGTTCTCTCTAAAGACGTCGGGATGCTCTTCGCCGTCTTTGCCATTATTCTCAACGCCGTCACCCATATCCGCGTCCGCCGCTTTGCCGCGCCTGAGGGCGTAAAGCCGCGCTTTGACCGGCGCGAGCTGTGCTTCTGGCTGCTGTCCGCCGCATGCGTCGCCGCGCCGAAGCTTCTGTGGAAGCTCAACATACGGCTCGACCATGCCGCGGTCAGCTTCAGTGCCCCTTACGATCTCGGCGTGCTCTTCAGCGTCCTCGCCGGAAACGACACAAGCTACCGCGCGCAGGTATCCGCAAACTATTTTTCCGAGCTTATCCGCGGCGGAATACGCATCGGCGACCTCTCCATGTCATATATTCTCGTGCTCACCACGCTGCTTGCCTGCGTCTTTTTCATGACAATATACGTGCAGAAAGGTCTGTCCAGACCGGAAAGCGCCGCAAAGAGACCCTGTTATTCATATTTTGCCGTCATAGCTGTGATGTCCGCTGTATATGTTCTCGGTCTCGCCGCCACATATATGTTCAAGTTCTCCGAGTATGAGGCGCTGAGGCTTGCCAGCATGCCGCGGTATATAGGCATACTGGCTGCGTGCCTGTGGCTGTCGCTTGTTCTGGGTTACCTCTGCGCCGCATCCGCTTTAAACTGCGACGCCATACACATCGCCGTCTTTGCAACGCTCATCTTCTATTGTTCAAGCCGCTCCACTCTGGAAAGCTACTTCAGCACGGAGTATGTATATTCCTCCATTTCCTCCCGTCTCACATATGATTCCACGACCGAGGATATCCGCAATGCCATTGGAGAGCGCAAAGCAAATGTATATCTTATCGTTCAAGGCGGCAACGGCTTCCAAAACTATGTCATGAAATATGAACTGCGCCCGTATCAAACGGTCAATTTGAGCGGCTGGAGCGTCGGCGAGGAGCCGTTTTATGACGGTGATGTCTGGACGCAGATCATCGCCCCGGAAGATTGGGAAGCCCTTGTTCTGGACGATTACGACTATGTATATCTTTTCCGTATCAACGACTATTTCCGCGAAACATACTCCGATTTCTTCGGCGGCGATGTGGAGGAGAACGCCCTCTACGCCGTTGACGGCTCTGCCGGTGTGTGCCATATCATAAAAAAAGACATATCGTAAAATGATTCAGTGCGCGGATCTCTCCGCGCACTGAACCGGTTATTATACTCATAATCATACCGCTCATCCCGGCTATCATCATACCAGCGCGATGCTCCATGCGATCAGCAGCTGCGCGCCGTAATATGTGGCGTGGACGGCGACATTCATGCCGGTCGTTTTCCTGCTGCCGTAGCAGTATGCGCAGAGTATGCAGTCGCTCACGGAAAAGCACACGCCTGCCGCGGCGAACATCAGCGTCCCAACGCTGAACGTCCGCACTGCCGCCACGCCCGCCGTCGCGCCCATGAACACCACCAGCGCAATGTACGCCATTGCGCACGGTGTGAGCCTGCCCGCATCAACTTTCCGGAAATAGCCATATATAAGCGCCGCGGAATAACCGATGATGAATACCGGCAGTGCGCTGACGAGCCGCGCACCGGACAGAGAGAGCAGCGCCCATATGTACAGTATGTGCCCTGCCGCGAACGCCGTCGCACCGGCGGAAAAAAATTCATCGTGCCGCGCCGGGCGCAGAAAGCGCATCGCCAGCAGCTCATCCCCGGTAAGACCGAGAAAAAGCCCTATGCACACGCGCCGGGCATAATCCGGCTGCACCGCGCCGCGCGCCATCATCAGCCCCAGTGCCGCAAAGCACAGCCCCGCCGCACCCTTGAGCCAGAATGCGCGGTCATAATTCTTTTGTTCACACGCCATGAGAAAGCTCCTGCCGAGCAGGGCGCATCCCGCCGTCAGCGCAAGAGCGCAGATCACCGTAACGGTATCAGGCATCCAATTCTCCTCCGTATCGCGCGCCGCAAGGCGCGTTAACTTCTTTACCTCGATTCCGAGTATAACAGCATATGAACAAATTGTAAACAACAAAAATTTGTTCTATTATATTGTATGGAAACTTTTTTCCGCTCTCAGCGTCAGAATATCACTTGCAGAATAAAGCACAACGGAGGAACAGACATGAAAAAGTTAACTGGCATTTTCCTTGCTCTTATGATGCTGCTGTCGCTCGCCGCGTGCGGCGCGTCCAGCCCCGTCTCGGCTCTCAGCCGCTCCTCGGATCAGAGCACCGCGGAAGCGCCGGCAGGATCCAATGCCCTATACAGCGATGAAGCCGCGGAAGGCGGCTACGGCGGCTTTGCCATGAACGCCGCCGCGCCTGAATCGCAGCCTGCCGCTGCGGACGGCAGCAAAAGCGAGGATTCCCTGCCGGAGGTTGATCCGGACAAGATAATCTACTCCGCCGATGCCACCGTAGAGACCACGGATTTTGACGGGACGCTTGCGGGCGTTGCAAAGCTCGTGGAGCAGTACAACGGCTGGATAGAGTCGAGCAGCATCAATGGCGCGAATTATTACAGCAAGACCCGCGGCAGCACCAGCTCCCGCTCCGCCAGCTATACCATACGCATCCCCAGCGCAAGCTTCTCCGACATTATGGGCAGTCTCTCCACGCTTGGCAACGTGCCGTATACCTACACGTACACCGACAATGTCACAAGCCAGTATTACGACGCCGAGGCGCGCCTGACCGCATACCGGACGCAGGAAGCGCGTCTGCTGGAAATGATGGAAAAGGCGGAGACCGTGGAGGACGTGATAACGATAGAGGAAAAGCTGACGGAGCTGCGCTATCAGATAGAATCGCTGCAGTCCACGCTGAAAAACTGGGATCGCCAGGTCAGCTACAGCACGGTGTATCTCAGCGTTGAAGAGGTCGCCGAATACACGCCGGAGACCCCCGCCGCAAAGCCCGGCTACGGTCAGCGTCTTCTGACCTCGCTGCGCGCCAGTCTGCGCGCCATAGGGGGCTTTTTCAGTGAGCTTCTCATCTGGCTTGCCGGCGCGCTGCCTGTGCTGATCGTCCTTGCCGCCGCTGTGGGTGTCGTCGTGCTCATCGTCAGATCCGTGCGCAGAAAGCGCCGGGCAGGCAAGGTCAAAAAATCCGACGCCGGCGCGGATGATACGAAGGAAGAATAATCGCACATATGTACCATATGAAAACGCACCCCCGGAAAACCTCCGGGGGTGCGTTTTTCTGCCTGTGCGGTTATCAGCCCTGCGCCGCCGCCTGTGCGGGTGCGGTGTCCTCGCCCTGCGCTTCGGTCGGCTGACCTATCTTATCCTCGGGGATGAAGATGCGGAGGTTCTGCTCGGAGAGACTGACGAAATTGTTGTTTTCATCAACGATGATGTCCAGAACATAGTCATACTCGCCGTCGTTGAACTTGAGCGTGGATGCGCTTGTCATTGTCCACGTGAGCGGATCCTCCTCGCCGTCAAACACCTCAAGACCGGTGCCGTCGCCCTTGAGAATAAGGGTGTTGGAGGGATTGCTCTGCTCGGCAAGCTGTATGCCGACAAAAAGCTGCTCAATGGTCTTGGGGTCTCCGCGGACATACCAGGTGTCGTTTTTGTAGTCATACGCCTTGAAATCATCAAGGAACACAATGTCTATCCCGCTCTCGCCCTCTGCGGCTTCCTCGTCGATAAGGTGGTTATCGTCCGTCATGCCGCACACGACGGTCTTGACGACCTGACCCGCCTCGACCTTGACGTAGGCAAGCCCGATGCTGCTGTTGTCAGCCTTATCAAAATAGATGTAGTTATCGCCGCGGATTCCGTTGGCATACCATGCGTCGCCCGTGTGCGCGCCGTTCATTGCCTGCCCGACGTCAATGGTGGATGGGTTGACGTTCGCCTCGGGCTTGAGCTTGCTGACGTCGGTGATGGTCTCTCCGGCGGTCTCCTCAAGCTTGCCGGTGCCGACGGCATTCGGATCGCCGGCAGGCTCGGTCGCGCCGCCGCCGCAGGCGGCAAAGCACAGCGCCATTACGACCGCAAGTATCAATGCGATAGTTTTTTTCATTTTTATATATTCTCCTTTCGGCGCTCTCCTGCGAGAGTGTGCGCAGTCAAATATTATACATATCTGATTTTACCACACCTGTTTCCTTTTTGGAACAGTTTTTCGCAAATTTACATAATATTTTTATTTTACTCGCTCTCCGCCGATATAAACCGCCTGCAGATCAAGCTTTCCCCCCACGATGAGAAAGTCCGCCTGCTTGCCCTCGGCAAGCGAGCCTATCGTGCCGAAGCAGCCGATGGAGCGCGCCGGCGCTTCCGTGAGCGCATATACCGCATCCTCCAGCGGTATGCCGAACGACACAACGTTGCGCAGCTCCTGCATAAGATTTGTAGAGGAGCCTGCGATCGTCCCGTCAAAGAGCGTCGCTTTCCCGTCGCGCACGATTATCTGCTGCCCGCCGAGCTCATACTCTCCGTCCGGCATGCCCGCGCAGCGCAGAGAGTCGCTGATGATCACAAGCTTTTCAGCGAACATGCGGTGCACGGCGTTTACGACCGCAGGGTGGATATGAAAGCCGTCGCATATAAGCTCGGCATAAGCGCCCGCCATCAGCGCCGCGCCGACGAGCCCGGGCTTTCTGTGGTGCATCGGCTCCATGCCGTTGAAAAGATGAGTTGCGTGAGTCGCTCCCGCGTCAAAGCCCGCCATCGCCTGATCATAATCTGCGGTGCTGTGCCCAAGGGAGACGGTGCACACATCTGACGCGCGGCGGATAAACTCCAGCGCGCCGTCCAGCTCCGGCGCGACGGTGATGAGCCGCACCTGATTTCCGGAGGCCTCGTTTATCCGCATGAACATATCAAAGTCCGGCGCGTGGAGATTGTCCGGGTTCTGCGCGCCCCGCTTTGCGTAGGAAATAAACGGTCCTTCCAGATGTATGCCCGCTATCCGCGCGCCGCGCGCCGGGCGGATAAAGCCGCGCACGCACTGCGCCGCGCGTATAAGCTCCGGCTCTTTGAGGGTCATGGTCGTCGGGCAGAAGCTTGTCACGCCGTTTGCCGCGTAGTATTCGCTCAGCCGCTTCAGCCCCTCGGCGTCGCCGTCGCTCGCGTCCGCGCCGACCGCACCGTGTGTGTGCACATCGACAAGACCGGGGATGATGTACGCGCCGTGCACGTCCTCCCCGCCCGCACCGTCAAAGCCGCGGATCTCCGCGTCAAAGTCCAGCCCGCCGGGAATGAATCGCCCGTCGCAGTATACCTTTGCGTTGCATAGCTTCATTTTCTCATCCTCCTGAAATTCTAATTCAAGATCATTTTATATATTGCTTCGGCAACGCCGCACTCGTTGTTGGACAGCGTCACCGCGTCGGCGATCTTTCTGACCTGCGGCAGGGCGTTCGCCATGGCTATGCCGCAGCCCGCGGCGATGAGCATATCAGTGTCGTTAGAGCTGTCGCCGAAGGCGACGGTATCCGACAGGTCTATGCCGAGATGACGGCACAGCGCCGCAAGCCCGTTGCCCTTGCCCGCAGTGCGGTAGTTTACTTCTATATTATTCTCGACGGAGGTGGAAAACAAAAGTTCCGGAAACACCCCAGGCAGGCGTGCAAGCTCTCTGTCGCGCTCGGCGGTGTCGGCATAGTATGCCTGAAGCTTCTGCACGTCCTCGCCCTTTTCGCGCAGATACGCCTTCAGCTCCGGCACTGGGACGCGCAGCGTCTTCAGCAGGCGCAGTATCCCGGGGTCTTTTATATAATCCTCCGCTCTTTCATACATTGCCCTTGTCATATAGCCTTTCCCGTTCTGATAGCAATCATAGAGCGCAGGCTTATCGTCCATATATTCATAAAACTTCAGCGCCGTCTCCAGCGGCACCTCCGCACGGTGAATAACGGCGTCATCCACTGCGTCGTATACATACGCGCCGTTTATGCATATGTAATAGCGCATGAACGGCAGCGTTCGCAGCGCTACCGGTATGCCGTCATATATCCGCCCTGTCGCGGGCACGGCGTATATTCCGCGCTCCGCCGCAGCGGCAAGCGCCTCAAGGTTTTTTTCGGGCACGTTCTTTGCCGAGTCGAGAAACGTCCCGTCCAGATCAAAAGCTATCAGCCTGCAGTTCAACCGTTTTCCCTCCCTGCTGTATCATACATGATTATGCCCCAAAACCACCGCTTTGGCAAGTAGTATTTCGGGTGTGAACGTGCAAACTGCACGAATGTTTTTTATTCCCTTGCGCAAATATTAACGCAAGTGTATAATACGTTCAGCAAAAGCTGAGGGCTGCCGTCGCCGGGCGCTCGTCCGTCCGGTCAGAGCATCCCAAAATACAAGCAAGGAGGCTGACGCGATGACGCTTCAGGAAAAAGCAAGACAGCTTAGGCTGGACACTATCAAAGAGCTCTACGAGGCTCAGTCTGGACACCCGGGCGGATCTCTTTCGTGCATGGACATCCTCGTGGCTCTCTACTATAATGTGATGAACGTCCGACCTGATGACCCCCGCTGGGAGGATCGGGACAGATTTGTGATGAGCAAGGGGCATTGCTGCCCGGCGCTGTACGCGGTGCTTGCGGACAAGGGGTACTTTGACAGGGCGGAGCTTGCGACGCTCAGAAAGCTCGGCAGTCATTTGCAGGGGCACCCAGACATGCGCAAGACCCCCGGCGTGGATGCCAACACCGGCTCGCTCGGTCAGGGCATAGCCATTGCGATGGGCATGGCGCTTGCGGCAAAGCACGGCAAAAAGGGCTATCACGTCTACACCCTCATAGGCGACGGCGAGGCTCAGGAGGGTCTTGTATGGGAAGCCTCCATGGCTGCCGCGCATTACAGGCTCGATAACTTCACTGTTATACTCGACCACAACGGGCTTCAGATTGACGGCAGAAACGACGACGTTATGAGCCTTGGCGACATCTGCGCGAAGTTTGCGGCGTTCGGGTTCGACGTTGTCACCGTCAACGGGCACGATATCAACGCCGTCACCGCCGCGCTCAAAGCCCCGTCCGCGCCGGGCAAGCCAAAATTCGTCTGCTGCGAGACGGTGAAGGGCAAGGGCGTTTCCTTTATGGAGAACAACGCCTCCTGGCACGGAGCGACCATAAAGACCGCAGATTATGAGGCGGCAATAAAGGAACTGGAGGTGCACTGATGGGTAAATCGACAAGAGAAGCATACGGCGAGGCTCTGGCGGCGCTGGGCAGAGAGAACGATAAGATCGTCGTCATGGACGCCGACCTTGCAGGCGCGACCAAGACCGTCACTTTCAAAAAAGCCTTCCCCGACAGATTTTACGATTTCGGCATCGCCGAGGCGGACATGATCTGCGCCGCCGCCGGGTTCGCCTTCTCCGGCTATGTGCCCTTCGCCAGCACCTTTGCAATTTTCGGCGCCGGCAGAGCTTTCGAGCAGATCAGAAACTCCGTCGCCTATCCCGGTGCGAACGTGAAGCTTGCCTTCACGCATGCGGGGCTTGCCGTCGGCGAGGACGGCGGCTCTCACCAGTCGCTTGAGGACATTGCGCTCATGCGCGAGCTTCCCGGAATGACGGTGTTCTCGCCGTGCGACGCCGCCGAGACGCACAAGGCCGTGCGCGCCGCGGCGGAGATAACGGGTCCCGTGTTCATCCGTCTGACCCGTCCGGGCACGGACGACATTACGGATGACGCCACCCCGTTCGTTCCCGGCAAGGCGCTCGTGCTGCGCGAAGGTACTGACGCGGCGATATTCGCCACAGGGCTCATGGTCACGCGCGCGCTCGCCGCGGCAGATATTCTCGCCGCCGGGGGCATCAGCGCCGCCGTCGTGAATTTCCACACGATAAAGCCCATTGACGAAGAGTGCATTCTCTCATACAACGGCAAGGTGCGCGCCATTGTCACAGCGGAGGATCATTTCATCGCCGGCGGTCTCGGCTCCGCCGTGGCGGAGATCATCGCAGGCAAGCCCGGTGCAAGGTTTGACCGCGTCGGCGTCAATGACCGTTTCGGTCAGTCCGGTTCTCCGGCAAAGCTCTATGAGGAGTACGGTCTCACCGCCGAGCATATCGCCGCGAAGGTCAGAGCGCTCATCTAAAAAGCGTACAAAAAATGCGCCATACAATTATAGTACTAAGGACCGCTCCGTGAGGGGCGGTCCTTATCCGTTCACATGCTGCTGCTTTTTATCCCGGCGCTTTCCTTGTACTCGTCAAAAAAGCGCACAAAGCTGTCGAAAAGCTCCCTTGTTTTGCCGTGCAGACCGGTTTCACGGTGATAATAGGCGCAGACGCTCTCTATATCCGGCAGATACGGCAGGGGAAAGACGTCGATGCTTCTGAGATAATCCTCCTGCACGTTGTGTGCAAGCATATCCCAGAAGAGCCGCGGGTAGATGAACACGCCCAGCCCGCTCACCGCAAGCTGAAACGCATTCTCCACATTTGTCAGCTCGCATACAAACTTGGGATTTATATCGTAATACTTCAGATAGCTTGTGAGCGTTCTTCCGCCGGAGGACTGGCGCGGTATCTTTATAAAGGGCACGCTCTCAAAATAGCTCAGATCCGCGACGTCGGAAAACTCCGCGCGTTTTTCCTCGTAATCGTTCCCCGCGAGGGAGGCGAGGATCGGTTTTGGCACGACGAGAAGCTGCTCCTTGCGGCACAGCTGCACCGCCTTATATGTGTCGGGCGTGTTGTTTATCGTGCCGATGACAAGATCTACCCCATCATAGCTCAGCGTTTTCTGCAGCACCTCCGGCGACTCCTCGCTCAGCTTCACATACGTGTCCGGATTGCGGCGCAGGTAATCCGGCAGCACGCGCGGCAGTATGGCGCGCGCAACCGTATGCTCAATGCCGAGGTGCACAAAATGCGCCCCGCTGATGCTCTTGGACGAGGTCTCCTCGTACTGCTGCTTGAGCTGCAATATCTCCTTTGCCGTCTGCAAAAACTGCTTGCCGTCCTGCGTCAGCACAAGCGGACGGCTGCGCACAAAGAGCGGCGTTTCAAGCTCCTCCTCCAGCTTTGCTATCTGCTTGCTCAGGGACTGCTGCGAGAGGAAGAGATGCTTTGCCGCGGTGGAAAAGCTCTTCTCGTCCGCCACGGCTATAAAGCTTTTCAAAAGTGAAAAATCCATACACTACTCCATTTATACGTTGCTGTGCGCCGCTCCGCCCGCGCAGGTTATATCGCGGGCAGAAGTATAGCACTGCGGGATAAAATAGTCAAATTTCAAACAATTTGCCTTCAATCGCGTTGATTTTTGACCGTCAGCCATGCATTCGCCGGCGTTTTTTATCGCTTTTGCATAAAACGCTGTGTTTTTCAGGCTTGTTTTATGTGTTATCTGGTGAAAGTGTGGATAGCCTATTGCAAAAATCAACTTTTGGTTGTATTATAATACCGAAATGAGCGTAATTCAAGTGTTACGTGCAATGTCGGAAAAATTTTTTCCGGCGGATCATAAGGAGGTAAAAATCTCATGAAAAAACTGTTTGCACTTTTGCTTGCGCTGAGCATGGTCTTTGCTCTGTGCGCCTGCGGCTCTTCCGATGCGAAGAAGGAGACCCTCACGTTCACCACCGGCGGTGAAGCCGGCACGTATTATGCCTTCGGCAGCGTTCTGGCTCAGTATGTCTCCTCCAATTCCGACCTCAACGTCGTCGCCGTCACCGGCAACGGCTCTCAGGCAAACATTGAGGATATGGACGCGGGCACCGTTCAGCTCGGCTTTTGCCAGTCCGACGTTATGAGCTATGCCTACTCCGGCACCAACCTCTTCGACGGCAAGCCCGTTACCAGCTTCTCCGTCGCGGCGGCGCTGTACATGGAGCAGGTGCAGATAGTCACCATGAATCCTGATATCAAGTCCGTTTCCGACCTCAAGGGCAAGACCGTCTCCGTCGGTGCTCTCGGCTCCGGTGTTTACTTCAACGCGCTGGACGTCTTCTCCGCATATGACATGACCCTTGACGACATCACCCCCGTCTACCAGAGCTTCGGCGACAGCGCCGAGAGCCTGAAGGACAAGAAGATCGACGCGGCGTTCATCGTCGCCGGCGCTCCCACCACCGCCATCACCGACCTGAGCACCTCCGGACAGGTGTACCTTGTCGCTATTGACGACGAGCATGTCGATAAGCTCATCGCCGCTTCCCCGTACTACTCCGCCTACACCATAACTGCCGACACCTACGGCATGCCCGAGGATGTCCAGACCGTCGCCGTTGCCGCCGTTGTTCTCGTGCGCGACGATGTGTCCGACGATGCTGTATACACCTTCGTGTCCACCATCTTCAACAACACCGACGCCATCGCCGAGCAGCATGGCAAGGGCGCGGAGCTTAATCTTGACTTCGCCGCCAGCATGACCAGCGTGCCCTATCACCCCGGCGCTGCCAAGTACTTTGCCGAGAAGGGCATTGAAGTCGCAACCAAGTAAAGAAATAACCTATTGTGTGCTTGACCTGCGGCGCATAACCACGCCGCAGGTCAAGCTGCAAAATACCTCTTGAAAATCTTAGCAGTATATTAACGTCGTCCGCTGCCGCTCAACAGCGGCTGCGCCTTTTTATTCAGCATATAAATATTTAAGCATAAAGGAGCGTTAGGAATGTCCGACAAGAAGAAGCATGAGAGCTTCACCGAGCACGTTGTGGACACGACGACAGACATTGAGTATGTCGATGTGGGCACGGCGGAGGACGTGGAAAAGCTCATGCGCAAGTACGACAGAGAATCGAACACCCGCATATGGGAGGGCAAAGTCGCCGTTATCGTGCGCGCGGTCATGGTCATTTTCTCTCTCTACTGCATTTATTCCACTTTGTTTTCCGTCGCCGCGCTTGAAAAGCGCCTGACGGCATTTTTGGGTCTGGTCGTGATAATGGGCTATCTCACCTATCCCGCCAGCAAGCACCACGTGCGCCACAACTTCGTCCCCTGGTACGATTTCGTGCTGATGTTTGTTGGCTCGGCGTGTTTTTTCTACTATTGCTTCAGCTATGATTCTCTCATCAGCGTGCTCACGAGCGCCGCAAAGATGACCGACCTTCAGGTCGTCATCGGCGTTGTCGGCATACTTGTGCTGATGGAGCTGTGCCGCCGCTGCGTCGGCATCCCCATCCTCTGCGTTGCGGGCGTGCTGCTCATCTACACGTTCTCCACCGGCATTGGGCTCAAGAGGCTGCTGTACACCCTTTTCTACTCCACAAGCGGCATCATGTCCACGCCGGTGCAGGTCTGCGCAAAATACATCGTTGTGTTTATCATCTTCGGCGCGTTCCTTGAGCGCACCGGCATTGCCTCGTTCTTCATTGACCTTGCCAACTCCCTAGTCGGCAGCTTTGCCGGCGGTCCGGCGAAGGTCGCGGTCATCTCCTCGGCGCTGTGCGGCATGGTGTCCGGCTCCTCTGTGGGCAACACCGTCACCACCGGCTCCGTCACAATACCGATGATGAAAAAAGCCGGCTACAAGCCGGAGTTCGCGGGTGCCGTCGAGGCTTCCGCCTCCACCGGCGGTCAGATAATGCCCCCCATCATGGGCGCGGCGGCGTTTCTGATGGCGGAGTATATGAACGTCACATACGGCGAAGTTGCTTTGCGCGCCATTCTGCCCGCAGTGCTGTACTTCACGGGCATCTTCATTTCCGTTCATCTTGAGGCGCGCAAGCTCGGTCTGAAGGGGCTTGAGCGCGCGCAGCTGCCGAAGATGGGAAAGCTTCTGCGCAAGATATATCTTCTGACCCCGCTGGTCTTGCTGGTGTGGCTGGTCACAACGAACACCCGCACCATGCAGTTCTCCGCCTCCGTCGCCATCCTCTGCGCCATTGTCGTCAGTCTCTTTGACAAGGATAACCGTATTACTGTTTCCAAGATCCTTGAGGCTCTCGAGGCCGGCGGCAAAAGCGCCATCACCGTGGCGGTCGCGTGCTCCATGGCGGGCGTTATCTCCGGCTGCATCACCGCGACCGGGCTTGCCTCCAAGCTCATCTCCGCCGTCGTCTCCGCGTCGAACTCCGTCACTTTCATTGACCCGACGTTCGTCGCTCTGTTCCTCACGATGATCTGCTGCATCATCCTCGGCATGGGCGTGCCCACGACCGCGAACTACTGCATCATGGCGTCCACCTGCGCGCCCATCCTCATCACGATCGGTGTGCCCAAGATGGCGGCGCACTTCTTCGTGTTCTACTTCGGTATTGTTGCCGACATCACGCCTCCCGTCGCGCTCGCCGCCTACGCCGGCTCTGCCATTGCAAAATCCAACCCGATGAAAACGGGCATCAACGCCACAAAGCTTGCCATTGCGGCGTTTATCGTGCCGTATATCTTCTGCATGAACCCTGCGATGCTCCTGATCGACGTGACCGCATGGAGCATGATACAGATCATCATCACCTCGCTTGTCGGTCTCTTCGGCGTTGCCGCCGCGCTCGAGGGCTTCCTGCTGCTTCCGATGAATCCCGTTTTCCGCATCGCAACCGCCGTCGGCGGTATCCTCATGATGATCCCCGGCACGTTTACCGATGTCATCGGCGTTGCGCTGGTTGCCGCCGTTGTGGTCATCCAGCTCATTCAGAAAAAGAAAGCCGCTGCCGTGGCATAGACCTTCTTTCCCAAGCTCCTTATAATATACACTTGAAGCCGTCGGCTCGCGGGATCTCCCGCGAGCCGGTTTTTATGCTGTGATGTTCTTTTTAATCTGGTTTATCGCGTTCTTCTCCAGCCGTGATACCTGTGCCTGCGATATACCGACCTCTCTGGCGACCTCCATCTGTGTGCGCCCGTCGTAAAAGCGCAGCGCCAGAATGCGCTTTTCGCGCTTTGAAAGGCGGCGCATCGCCTCCTCCAGCGCTATCTGCTCGAGCCAGTGTTCGTCGGTGTTGCGTGTGTCGCCTATCTGATCCATCACCGTGGCGCTCTCCCCCGCATCGGAGAATATAGGCTCATACAGCGACACGGGGTCGCATATTGCCTCCATGGCAAAAACCACATCCTGACGCGGCAGCCCCAGCTCCTTGGCTATTGTTTCCACGTCCGGCTCGCGCCCGTTGACGCAGGTGAGCTTTTCCTTCGCCTGCAGGACCCTGTATGCCGTGTCGCGCATTGAGCGCGACACCCGGATGGCGCTGTGGTCGCGCAGAAAGCGCCGCAGCTCCCCCGCTATCATCGGCACGCCGTAGGTCGAAAACTGCACATTCTGTTTCAGGTCAAAGCAATCTATCGCCTTGATAAGCCCTATGCAGCCCACCTGAAAAAGATCGTCCATACTCTCACCCCGGTTGACGAACTTCTGCACCACGCTCAGCACCAGTCTGAGATTGCCGGAAATAAGCTCCTCACGTGCCGCCTTATCGCCCGCCTGCGCGCGTTCCAGCAGCCGCCTTGTCTCCTCGCCGCGCAGCACCGGCAGCTTTGCCGTGTTCACGCCGCAGATCTCAACCTTTCCCTGCATCGTCTCTCTCCAATCGCTCACGGAGCGCAGCGCGTGCCGCCCGCTCCGTCTATTTACCCCAGTATTATTTCCCGGCGCGGGAAATTTCATGCAGGGTTACCGATTGTGCGCCGCGCTGTAATGAGCTATAATAAAAGACGAATTTATATTCCGGGCAGAGAAAGGTCGTGCTGCTATATGAAAATCACAACCCGCCATCTCGCCGTATCGGCGCTGCTTACGGCGGCGGATGTGCTGTTTGTGCGCGTTTTCGCACTCAACACGCCTATAATGAAAATAGGTCTGGGCTTTGCGGCGATAGCGCTGTGCGCCATGGCATACGGTCCGTGGTGGGCGGCGGGCGTGGCGGCGCTGGGCGATCTTCTCGGGAGTGTGCTGTTCCCGACTGGGGCTTATTTCCCCGGCTTTACCGTGACCGCGGCGTTGACAGGCGCTATCTTCGGGCTTGTGCTCTATAAGCGCAAGGTGCGCTTCATCACGGCGCTCATTGCCGCTGCGGCGAATTGCGTCATCGTGTCGTACCTTTTAAACTCCGCGCTCATATCCTATATATCCGGGAATGCGTACGCGGCGATGCTTGCCGCGCGCGCAGTGCAGCTGGCGGTGATTCTTCCGGTGCAGTGCGCAGTGATATACCTCCTCGGCAAGTCGAAAGCCGTCGGGAATATTATCTCAAGGCTCAAAGAAAATCCTTGACATATCGGCTCTTTTATTGTATATTATTTGAGCGCTCCGAAGACAGCAGGTGGTATATACCGTAAACCCTGCCGAGGACATCAACAATATTGATTGTTTTTGTGCCTTTGCGTCTTTTGCCGCGAAGGCTTTCTTTATGAGCGTGACCATCGTTACGGAGGTGAAAACCACACATGCCAAACGCAAAGGTTCTTAGCGAGAAGCAGGCAATAGTCGAAGCACTTGCCGAGCGCATCAAGGGCGCAAGCGCAGGCATCCTCGTCGATTACAAGGGCATCACCGTCAGTGAGGATACCGCACTCCGCACCGAGCTGCGCAAGGAGGGCATCGAGTACACTGTTGTCAAGAACACCCTGACCAGAAAGGCTCTGGACAAGCTGGGGATGAACGAGCTTGATCACGTCCTCAACGGCACCACCTCTCTGGCAACCGCCGAGAATGATCCCATCGCTCCTTTCCGCATCCTCAGCGACTACAGCAAGAAGCTCAACGAGCGCTTCAACATCAAGGCCGCCTTCATGGAGGGCAAGGTTCTTAGTGACGCAGAGGTCGCCGAAATGGCAGCAATTCCTTCCAAGGATGCGCTGTATGCAAAGGTTCTGGGCACCATGATCGCTCCCATCACCGGACTGGCCGTATGTCTCGGTCAGATACTCGAGCAGAAGGGCGGCTCCGTCGAAGCTCCCGCTGCCGAAGCTGCTGAGTAAGCAGTCACAAAAAGATTTTATTGGAGGAAATAATAATGAGCGAAAAAATCACCGCTATGATCGAAGAGATCAAGGGTCTTTCTGTTCTTGAGCTCGCCGAGCTCGTCCATGCACTTGAGGATACCTTCGGCGTTTCCGCCGCAGCCGTTGCTGCTCCCGCAGCCGGCGGCGCCGCTGCCGCAGCAGCCGAGGAGAAGACCGAGTTCGACGTCGTCATGACCGATTTCGGCGCAGAGAAGATCAAGGTCATCAAGGAAGTCCGCAACATCACCGGTCTCGGTCTTGCCGAGGCAAAGGCTCTTGTCGAGGCAGTTCCTGCCAAGCTCAAGGAAGCAGTTTCCAAGGAAGACGGCGAGGCCATCAAGGCTCAGCTCGAGGCTGTCGGCGCAAAGGTCGAGCTCAAGTAATCTTATCTATGTCCGCATAAAAGGCTCCTTCTTTTTGAAGGAGCCTTTTTTGTTCTTCTACCTCTGTTCCATATTGACAACAGCGGCGCAGTGTAGTATGATTTGTTATACAAAACACACCGCAGGGAGGGAGTATACTCAATGACAGCTCCGAAAAGAAAATATGCATGGACGGCTACCGTAGGTGAAAAGGGGCAGATCGTTATACCCAAGCAGGCAAGGGAAATATTCAAAATCAAACCGGGCGACACACTTCTGCTTCTCGGCGACGAGAAGCGCGGCATCGCGATTCCGCCAAAGTCCATGTTCTCGCAGTTTACCTCCGCAGTATTTGAAAGTGCCGGGGAGGACGAGTGATGATGCTTTGTGACATTAGGAATCTGAGCAAGAGCTACCCATCTTTCAAGCTCTCTGACGTTTCTTTCTCGTTGAGCGCCGGGCGCATCAAGGGCTTTATAGGCAGAAACGGCGCCGGGAAAACCACAACAATAAAGTCCATTCTCGGTCTTGTCCACGCGGATCACGGCGACATCCGCTATTTTGATCTTCCATTTTCAGAAAACGAGAGGGCGATAAAGCAGCGCATCGGCTTTTCTACCGGTGCAGTCAATTATTATCCGAAAAAGAAAATAAAGGATATTGCCGGCGTAACTGAAAGCTTTTATCAGAACTGGGATGAGGAGGCGTATCGGGAGTATCTTGACCTCTTCTCGCTTGATGAGAGCAAAACTCCTTCCGAGCTTTCCGAAGGAATGAAGGTGAAGTTCAATCTTCTTCTCGCGCTTTCGCACAGAGCGGAGATACTGATACTTGACGAGCCTACAAGCGGGCTTGATCCGTTTTCCAGAGATGAGCTTCTTGATTTGTTCGCCGAACTGAAAAGAAGAGGCGTTGCAGTGCTGTTTTCAACGCACATCACCTCGGATATAGAAAAATGCGCCGACGATATAATGTATATACGGAATGGCAGGCTCGCTGCCGACTGCTCTATGGACGAGTTCCGCGCGAATTACTGCAAGAGCGGCGTAAGTCTTGAAGAGTGTATTTTACAGATGGAGAGGAGCGTTATGATATGATGAAACTACTCAAAAAGGAAATGGCGCTCACGGCATCTCCTCTTTCATATATATTTATCGTATTTGGGCTAATGTCTTTTTTGCCGGGCTACCCTATACTCGTCGGTTCATTCTTCGTGTGCCTTGGTCTCTTCCAGACTTTTCAGAGCGCGAGAGAGGCAAACGACATCACCTACACCGTCCTTCTGCCCGTCGCCAAAAGCGACATTGTGAAAGCCAGGTATGCCTTCTGCCTTGTTATAGAACTTGCGTACTTTCTTGTCACCGCTGTTCCTGTGCTGCTGCGCATGACAGTGCTTTCAGATGCCTCCGTGTACAGGGATAATCCCCTCATGAACGCAAATCTCGTATATCTCGGCTTTGTCCTGCTGATTCTGGGGCTGTTCAACCTGATATTTGTCGGCGGCTTTTTCAAGACCGCCTACAAATTTGCCAAGCCCTTTGTCGCCTTTATTATTGCCGCATTTCTGGTCGTTGTTCTTGGGGAGACGCTCTTTCACATTCCTTCTCTCTCGGCTTTGAATTCCTTTGGCTTTGACAATCTTGCCCTACAGACCGGCGTGCTTGCCGGCGGAGCTATTCTCTTCGCCTGGATGACCGTATTTTCCATGCGCCGGGCAGAGAAGCAGTTCGAGCTGCTCGATTTATGACTTATCGGCATAATAAATGAGGCTGCGGCGTTCTCATCTTTCCGCCGCAGCCTCATATTATGCATATATCAAGCTTCACCCTATCCCGCCGAGTATCGCGCCTGCAATAAGGGCGACGAGGGTGAGCGCGCAGTAGACGTATTTGCCCAGCGGGTAAAACCATCTGCCGATCGGCTTGACTATACCCTCGCTGACCGCCTCTATGGCGGTCTTTTTCTTCAGCACCCAGAAGAACATCACAGCCGCGAGAAACGCGCCCATCGGGCAGATATAAATGGACACGACGTCCATCCACTGCGAGGTCCACGGCTGTATCATCACGGACACCGCCATGCCTATCGCGCCGATGATGCCGACGGCAGCAAGACGCCTGACGCCGAACTGCTCGCGAAGCCATGCGACGGGCGCTTCATAGAGATTTATGATCGAGCTTACCCCGGCGAAGAGCACGCAAATGAAGAATATCATGCCCACGATGCGTCCGCCCGCCATGCCGTTGAGCACGTTGACAAGGTAGACAAACATAAGCCCCGGTCCGCCCTTGGAGGGTTCGACCCCGCCCGCCGCCATGGCGGGCAGAATAACCAGCGCCGCGAGAAACGCTGCGAGCGTGTCAAACACGGCAACATTGCGGGCAGAGGATGGAATATCCTCATCCTTTGAGAAATATGATCCGTAGATTACCGAGCCGTTACCCGCCACGGACAGCGAGAAAAACGCCTGCCCGAATGCATATATCCACACCTGCGGGTCAAAAATGTGGTCGGGCTGGATGGTGAAAATGTATCTGTACCCCTCGCCCGAGCCCGGAAGCGTGGCGATATATATCCCCAGAATGACAAAGAGACCAAAGAGCGTGGGCATCATTATCTTGTTCGCCTTTTCTATGCCGCCGGCAACACCCAGCGCCATTATAATAAGCCCGGCCAGAAGTCCTGCAAGCTGCCAAACGCCGTTGCCGATGCCGAATACCCCGTTTTGCGCCATCATACTCACGGCCTCGCCAAGCGTGTCCGCCTCCGGCGCGGTCGCGCTGAAGGCGCCGACTATGGCGTCCATGTCCGTTCCGAGGGCGTAGAGGCTGCCGCTTATGCCCATGAAGCAATACTTGAATATCCACCCCATCACGACGGTGTAGCCTATCGCAAGCCCCATCGCGCCGATGATCGGCAGCGCGCCGATGATCCTGCCGATTTCAGCGCTGTTCCAGCGCTCCTTCGTGCACTTTCCGAACGCGCCCACAGGTCCTGCGCCCGCCCAGCGCCCCAGTGCGAATTCCTCCATCACGCCCGTCGAGCCGATGAGAACGACGCAGATGATGTACGGGATGACAAAGGTCATGCCGCCGTAGGTCGAAACCATGATGGGAAAGCGCCAGATGTTGCCCATGCCGACCGCCGAGCCTATGCATGCGAGGATGAAGCCCCATTTTGTCGTGAAGCCGTCCTCCGTGCGGTGGATCTTCTTTTCCGCTCCTTCCATTTTATGTATTCCCTCCGAATATTTATTTATTTGGATTCGACTGCCGCAGACCCTCTTTTATGCGCCTGCCGTCCAGGAATTTTATCCGATTTGAGACGGGTCTTGCCCCCTCAGGCTCCCCCGCTGCTCAGTTATCCGGCTTTAAGGCTTTGTTTTTTTGACAGCCTGACCGCCCATTTTTCATCCCAGCTTCTCTGCGCAGAGCTCCGGATTGTTTGCGCCCTCGCAGCATGCGGTTATCGCCCCTGCCTTCACGGCGGCGCGGGCACACCCGGCAATATCCAGCCCGGCAAGCGCCGCCCACACGATGGCGGAGGTCGCGGCATCACCCGCGCCGGTGGTGTTCACGACCGTGACAAGCTCGCGCGGCATATGCACGCTGCCGCCTCTCTCCGCCGCGAGCATGCCCTCCTCGCCCAGACTTATGAACACACGCTTTACGCCCTTATCCAGCAGCGCCGCGGCGGCTTTTTCCGGGTCATGCTCGCCGGTGAGCTTCTCCGCCTCGTAAATGTTCGGCTTGATCGCCCACAGGCGGTCAAGCACCGGGACAAGGCGCGCCGCCTTCGCCGTGGAAACGGGGTCGGCAATGATGGGCGCGGCGCAGTGCCGCGCGGCGTACTCCACGCTCTCCGCAGAAAGATTCGCGTCGAGCACGACCGCATCGAAGCGGTTTATCTCCTCCATGCGGGATTCGAGATACTCCGGCGTGATGCATTCTGTGATCTCCATGTCGGCGATGCCGATCTGCATATCGCCGGTCTCGTCGGTGACATAGAGATAAGTGGAGCTGCGGCGCTCCGGCAGGATGCGGGCAAGGCTCATATCTATGCCAAGCTCGCGGCAGCTTTCAAGTATCCCCTGCCCATAGACGTCTCCGCCCACAGCGGCGACAAGGCTGACATCCATACCCAGAAGGCGCAGGTCGTGCGCGATATTCCGCCCGACGCCGCCGGGTCTGGCAGTGATCACGCCGGGGTTCGAGTCGCGCATGACGAGCTTTGCAAAGGGGCTGCCGCCAATGTCCATATTCACGCCGCCTATAACGGCGACGCGGGGCTCGCTTATACGTTCCATATGTTGCGGGCATACTCTGTGATAGCCCGGTCAGCGGCAAACACGCCGCTCTTTGCGGTGTTCACAAGCGCAAGGCGGGCATATTCGCGCTCATCCGCGATGCGCCCGTACAGTCTCTTCTGGCAGTCGGCATACGCGCGGTAGTCCGCAATGAGCATATACTGATCGCCGCCGTAAAGCAGCATGGACACAAGGTCGGAATAACTCTTGCCGTCTCTGAAGCCCTGGGAGAAGCGGTCGAGCACGCGCATGATCTCCTCATCGGCGGAAGCGACGGCGTTGGGGTCGTACCCATTGGCGCGCAGCTTCTCTATCTCGTCGGTGTGCAGACCGAAGAGGAACATATTCTCATCGCCAAGGCGCTCGTACATCTCCACGTTCGCGCCGTCGAGCGTACCGATCGTGACCGCGCCGTTCATCATCAGCTTCATGCAGCCCGTGCCGGAGGCTTCCTTGCCGGCGGTGGAGATCTGCTCGGACACCTGCGCGGCGGGTACTATCGCCTCTGCCGCGGAAACGCGGTAATTCTCCACAAAGTATACCTGGAGCTTTTCATGGCAGACCGGGTCGTTGTTGACGTCGTCCGCCAGAGAAAGAATAAGCTCGATTATGCGCTTTGCCGTGCGGTAGCCTGCCGCCGCCTTTGCACCGAACACAAACGTGCGCGGCAGAAACGGCATGTTCGGGTCGTCGTGGAGCTGCTGCTGGAGGCTTGTGATGCTCATGGCGCACAGAAGCTGGCGCTTATACTCATGCAGGCGCTTTATCTGCACATCCATAACGGATTCGGCGTTGAGTGCAAAGCTGTCGTTCCGATAGGCAAATTCCGCAAAGCGAAGCTTATTGTCGCGCTTTATCGCGTTGACGCGGCGCTGCACTTCGCCGTCATCTGCCCAGCGCAGCAGACCCTCCAGCTCCTCCGGGTGCGTCAGATAGTTGTCCGAGCCGAGAAGCTCGCACACAAGGGAGTGCAGCCCGGGGTTGATCTGGCTGAGCCAGCGGCGGTGGTCAATGCCGTTTGTGACATAGGTAAAGCGCTCAGGGCGGATCGAGTACACATCGCGGAAGAGGTCGTGCTTGAGAATCTCCCCGTGCAGCTTCGACACGCCGTTGACCTTGTAGCACGCGGCAAGGCACATATTCGCCATATGCACCTGACCGTCGCGGATGATGAGATTGCGCCCGACGCGCTCTCCCTGACCGAAATGCTCCGCAAGGAAATCGCACCAGCGGCGGTTTATCTCGCACATGATCTCCCACAGTCTCGGCAGAAGCTGCTGCACGAGATCCTGCGGCCAGCGCTCAAGCGCCTCGCTCATGACGGTATGGTTGGTGTAGGCGACGCTGTTTTTGACGATGCTCCACGCCTCGTCCCAGCCCATGCCGTGCTCATCCATGAAGATGCGCATAAGCTCCGGAATGATAAGGGTGGGGTGGGTGTCGTTTATCTGGATGGTGTGGTGCTCGGCAAAGCTCTTTATGTCGCCCCACTTTTTCATATGCTTGCGCACGATGTCCTGCGCCGTGGCGGAGACGAAGAAATACTGCTGCTTGAGGCGCAGCGTCTTGCCCTCGATATGCTCATCCGCCGGGTAGAGCACCTTTGTGATGACCTCTGCCATGGTGCGCTGCTCCATGCTCTTGACATACTCGCCCTCGGAGAAAAGATACATATCCAGCGAGTTCGGGCTCTTCGCATCCCACAGGCGGAGAGTGTTGATCTCCTTGCCGCCGTAGCCCGCAATGAGCATGTCGCGCGGCACGGCTATTACGGCGGTGTAGCCGGTGTATTCGGCGGTGTAGTGCCCGAAGTTATCCCAGCGCGGGGAAACCTGCCCGCCGAAGCGAACCTCCACCGCGTCCTCATATCGCGGCACAAGCCAGCTCTCTGCGGCGGTGCGCCAGTTGTCGGCGACCTCGACCTGCCTGCCGTTTTCAAACTTCTGCTTGAATATGCCAAGCTCGTAGCAGATGGAATAACCCGTCGCCTCCAGCCCGAGCGTGGACATGCTGTCCATATAACATGCCGCAAGACGCCCGAGTCCGCCATTGCCAAGCCCCGCGTCCGGCTCCGCCTCGAAAATGTCTGACGCATTGCGCCCCATGTCCTCCAGCGCGCCCGTGACCGCCCCTGATATGCCGAGGTTGAATGCGTTCTTCATAAGGCTTCTGCCCATGAGGAACTCCATGGACATATAGTGTACTTCTTTCTTTGCGTGCTTCGGGTCTTCAGCCACGAGCAGGCGGCTCATTATCTCGCGGATGACTATCGCTGCCGCCTGAAATATCTGCTCGTCGGTCGCCTCCGTGCCGGTAACGCCGAAATGCGCGCAGAGCTTGTCCTCTATTGCGCTGCGGACCTCAGCGCGTGAAATTGTTTCTCCTACCATTTATCAGACCTCCTGAAAAGAGTTGTCCCGGATGTCAGGTTGTTTTCTTCCGGGTGTAAAAGTAAAGTACCATAGGCGGCTCATAAACACCGCCTATGGCGCTGCCTGTAGTGTTTTATATGGCGCTGCCCTTCGGCACGACAATGGGCAGGCGCGGGCTGCCGGTCAGGGCGATGCCTGGCGCGAAGGACGAGACCTTGTCGGATATGACGTATTTCATCTCCGCCCCCTCGCCTATCTCGCAGCCGCGCATGATGATGCAGTTTTTCAGCTCGGCGCCGGTGCGGATACGCGCGCCGGAGAAAATAATGCAGTTTTCAATACTGCCCTCAATGATGCAGTTGTCGGCGACAAGGCTGTTTTTCGAAACGGCGTTCTCGCCGTAATACGTGCTGACGCCCTCGGTGTTCTTCGTGCGCACGGGGCGCTCCGCCGGGAAGAGCTGCGCACGGTTTCCCGCGTCGAGCATGTCCATGCTCGCCCTGTAATATGCCTGCACCGTGCGTATGGATGCTGCATAGCCGGGATGAACGTAGGTGCTCATCCTGCCGCCCTCATTAAGGTACAGCGCCACTGCGTCCTTGTGGAAGCTATAAAGGTTTCGTGCCTTGCACTTGTCCATCAGCTCCACAAGCGCGTCTTTCCTTGCGATGAAGCCCTCAAGCGACGGTATGCCCTCGCCATGACCGAGCCTGTCAAAGAGCACCTGCCTGACATACCCGTCGCCGTCAACGACATAGCGGTGGTGCATTCCCTCCGGGGTATGGTCGGAGCATATCGCCATCATGTCCGCCCCCGCGTCAAGATATTTTTCTGTCGCGGCGTTCAGATCAATGTTTGCGGCAAGGCTGCCCTGCATGAGCACGACATGGCTTTGCGGAATATCCTTTATATACGCCGCGACGGCGTTGATCGCCTCAATGGTACCTGTGTAGTTGCCGCGGTGATAGTCGGGCAGCCCGAACGGCGGCAGCATGCGCAGCCCGCCGCGCTTGCGGCTCATATCCCACGCCTTGCCGCTGCCTATATGGTCAAGCAGCGACTGATAGTCGCGCTGCATGATGACGCCGACGTCAAATATGTCCGCGTTGCGCATGGAGGAGAGGGCGAAGTCGATGAGCCTGTACCTGCCGCAGAACGGCAGCGATGCCGCCGTGCGCGCATTGACGAGCACGCCAAGCTCGGGGGATGTGCTGTAGGCAAAGATTATTCCGTGGAATCCCTTCATGGCTCAGACCTCCTCCCCTGTGTATATCATGGCGCTCGCCGGGACGACTGCGCCCTTTCTTATCGTTATGTCCGGTCCGCAGGTCGCAACGCCCCAGGCGTCCGTCCCGTCAGGCTGTGCGCCGACGTGCGCGCCTGATTTTATCACAGTGTTCTCGCCGATTATGGCGTATTCCACAACGGCGTTCTCCTCCACGCTCACGCCCGGCATCAGCACGCTGTATGATACCCTCGCGCCCTTGCCGACCTTCACCGACGACGACAGCACGGAATTTTCGATCTCTCCGTCTATCTCGCATCCCTCGGTAACGATGGAGTGGCGGATGCTGGCGTTCTCGCCGGTGTAATGCGGCGGGCATATCGGGCTGCGCGAGCTTATCGGCCATGCAGGGTCGTAGAGGTTGATGCGGTTTTGCGAGAGCATGTCCATATTCGCATCCCACAGGCTCGTTATAGTGCCCACGTCGCGCCAGTAGCCCTCAAAGCGGTACGGCCACAGCTTTTCGCCCGCGGCAAGCATGTTGGGGATGATATTCTTGCCGAAGTCCTTGCTGGACTTCGGGTCGTTCTCGTCCTCGATAAGATACTTGCGCAGCTTTTCCCAGTTGAATATGTATATGCCCATTGAGGCAAGATCGCTCTTGGGGTGCGCGGGCTTCTCCTCAAATTCAGACACGTACCCGTCCGCCCCCACGGTCATTATGCCAAGGCGCGTCGCCTCCTCCATGCTCACCTGCTGTACGGAGATGGTGCATGCGGCGTCATGCTGCATATGCTCGCGCAGCATGACGGAATAGTCCATTTTGTAGATATGGTCGCCCGAGAGGATGAGCACATTTTCCGGATCGTAGCTTTCTATGAAGCCGATGTTCTGGTAAATGGCATTCGCCGTGCCGGAAAACCACGAGCCCTTTTCCCCTGCGCTCTGATACGGCGGGAGAATGTACACGCCGCCGTCCGACACGTCAAGATCCCACGGCTGACCGCTGCCTATGTAGCTGTTGAGCTGGCGCGGGCGGTACTGCGTGAGCACGCCGACAGTGTCGATACCTGAGTTGGCACAGTTGGAGAGCGGAAAGTCGATTATCCTGTACTTCCCGCCGAATGGGACGCTGGGTTTGGCGACGTTCTGGGTCAGTGCGTAAAGCCGTGAGCCCTGTCCGCCTGCCAAAAGCATCGCAATACAGCTTTTTTTCATACGTCGAGCCTCTTTCATACATTGATTTGGTATCTCTTATATTCAGCCCGGTGCATACCGGCGTCTGTTTACGCAGTCGGATTTTTGCCGAATTGCCTGGCGTTCAATTCAGGCTGTCATTTGCCGGAAGACTGGTTGAACCTGTTCATTGCCCTTTCCGCGCCCTCGGCAATGTAGCACTCGGCGGCTTCGCCCGCGCGCGCGGCGGCGTTCGCCATGTCTTCCGCATCCTGATTTTTGAATGACGAGAGCACCCAGTCCTTCACGTCATAGTCCGGGTGCGGCGGCTCTCCCACGCCGATGCGGATGCGCGGAAATTCCTCGGTGCCAAGATGCGCGATGATATTTTTCAGCCCGTTGTGCCCGCCGGCAGAGCCTTTCTTGCGGATGCGCAGCTTGCCCACGGGCAGCGCCATCTCGTCGGACACGACGATGATATGTTCCGGCGGTATTTTATAAAAGCGCGCAGCCTCGCCCACGGCCTCGCCGGAGAGGTTCATGTACGTCTGCGGCTTCATCAAAAGCACATTCTCCCCCGCAATGGCGCACTGCGCGGTCAACGCCTTGAAGCGCAGCCTGTTTATCGCTATCCCACGGCGCTTCGCCATCGCGTCCGCCGCCATGAATCCGGCGTTGTGGCGCGTTCCCTCGTACTTTACGCCGGGGTTGCCGAGAAACACGATCAGCCAGCTCACGCCGCCCTTTTTTTTGAAAAGCATTTTGTCTCTCTCCTTCATGCCGGGCGGCGCGCGCCCGTATCAGTCAAAGAGGTTGGAAATGGAGACCTCTTCGTAAATTCTTCTTATCGCCTCGGCAAACACGGGGGCGGTGGATATATACCGTATCTTGCTGCATGCGGGCTTGTCGGAGGGATAGGGGATGGTGTCGAGCAGCAGCAGCTCCTTTATGCAGCTTTCCTCGATGCGCTCTATCGCAGGACCGGAGAGTACGCCGTGGGTGGCACAGGCATAAACCTCCTTCGCCCCGCCTATCTCCTTTATCGCCTTAGCCGCGCCGCAGAGAGACCCGGCAGTATCGACAATATCGTCAAGCAGGATGCAGGTCTTGCCCTCGACGTTGCCGATGATATTCATGACCTCGGACTGGTTTGCCTTCTCACGGCGTTTATCCACGATCGCCATGTTCAGCCCCAGCTTCATTGAGAAGGTGCGTGCGCGAGCGGTGCTGCCCACATCCGGCGAGACGACCATAACGTCCTCGTTTCCTTTGCCGAACATCTTCACAAAATGGCGCACGAAAAGGTGGCTGCCCATGAGGTTATCGACAGGAATGTCAAAAAAACCCTGTATCTGTGCGGCGTGAAGATCCATCGTGAGCACTCTGTCAGCGCCTGCGGCAGTAATGAGGTTTGCAACAAGCTTTGCGGATATGGGGTCACGGCTCTTTGCCTTTCTGTCCTGGCGGGCGTAACCGAAGTACGGGATAACGGCGGTGATGCGCCCTGCGGAGGCGCGGCGCATCGCGTCTATCATTATCAGAAGCTCCATAAGATTGTCGTTGACATGGTTGCATGTGGACTGCACAATGAAAACATCCTTGCCGCGGACAGGCTCAAACACGGAAATCGAGCATTCACCGTCCGCAAACTGCGAAACGGACGCATTGCCAAGGCTCTTATAGAGCTGCGCGCAGATGTCCTCCGCAAGCGCGGGGTTGGAGTTGCCGGTGAACACCTTAATTTCCTTGCCGTGTGAAATCATTTCTCTTTGTCCTCCGTAATTTCATTCTTTTTCGGTTTTGTCCCATACCGGGCGTCTGCGCGCATATGTGCATATGTCATATATGCTTTATCTGCGCATCCCGTTTCTCTGCGGGATACAGCAGCGCCCTCTTATTGCAATTATAGTATAGCATAAAACCCCTCGTATGGGAAGAGACGCGCGGCAAATATTATGAATAAAATGCTGCTGAAAAAATTTCAGATTGTCATTGACATAGGATGGCTTACACTGCCTCTCCTGATAGTGGCGAATGAAGAGCTTAATGTGCAGTGGCTTTAAGTCCTCAATATTGGTCACTTGGCATTCGGTTTCCAAGAACCTGACAAAGTGCCCCAATTGCTTCTTATAGTTCAAAATTGTCTGTTCAGATAACGAACGAACCCTACAGTCAAATAAGAACTCTTTCACCAAAAAATCCATAGAAAACATAAAAATAACCTCCTCCTGCCAGATGAAAAGCAGGAAGAGGTTATTGTGATAACGATTTGGCTCAGGCGTATAGTTTCTCTAACAGAATGTGTCTTTTACAACAGCTTGTGTCTGTCACAATTGCTGAAAAGGTTCTCAAATCTGAGGAAACATACACTTTCAGCTCGCAAAGCAGTCTAAATTATGCGTTGCGGACCTTGTCAATGTGGCGGGTGAGGTCAAGCATCTTGTTGGAGAAGCCCCACTCATTGTCGTACCAGGCGACGAGCTTGACGAAGTGATCGTTGAGGGAGATGCCGGCCTGCGCATCGAAGATGGAGGTGTGAGCGTCGGTGCGGAAGTCGGAGGAGACGACCTCGTCGTCAACATACTCCAGAACGCCCTTCATGGAGCCTTCGGAAGCTGCCTTCATGGCGGCCTTGATATCGTCCATGGTGGCGGCCTTCTCGAGGCGGACGGTCAGGTCAACAACGGAGACATCGGGGGTGGGAACGCGCATGGACATACCGGTGAGCTTGCCGTTGAGCTCGGGGATGACCTTGCCGACTGCCTTTGCAGCGCCGGTGGAAGCGGGGATGATGTTGTTGTAAACGGAGCGGGCGCCGCGCAGATCCTTCTTCTTGGGGAAGCCGTCAACGATGGCCTGGGTGGCGGTAGAAGCGTGAACGGTGGTCATGAGACCCTCGACGATGCCGAAGTTGTCGTTGATGACCTTTGCCATAGGAGCAAGGCAGTTGGTGGTGCAGGAAGCGTTGGAGACAAACTGCATGTCCTTGGTGTACTTGTCAAGGTTGACACCGCAGACGAACATCGGGGTATCGTCCTTTGCGGGACCGGACATGACGACAACCTTTGCGCCGGCATCAATGTGTGCCTGCGCCTTTTCCTTGGTCAGGTAAACGCCGGTGCATTCAAGAACGTAATCAACGCCAAGCTCGCCCCAGGGGATGAGGGTAGCGTCGCGGTAGGACTTGTCGGAGAGGACCTTGACGACCTTGCCGTTGACGGTAACGGTGCTGTCCTCGTCGTTGCCGACAACTTCACCGTCGAAGCGGCCGTGAACGGTATCGTACCTTACGCAGTAAGCGATGTGAGAAGCGGGATGACCGGGAGCGTTGATGGCAACTACCTCGATGTCATCAGACTTGATGGCTGCTCTGAAAGCGAGAGAGCCGATGCGGCCGAAACCATTGATACCAACTTTGATCATTTGTGATATCCTCCATAAAAAAATTATAAACTTAGCATATATACAAACCTCCCGACGCGGCAGCACGGGAAATTTGTGCCTTATTTAACGTAATAATTCTATCATATAATATAAGCAAAATGCAATATTTCAACCCGGTTATTTTGACCAAAAAAGTGCTGAAATTTCGCTCTTGTTCGACCAGAATAAAGGGAGACTATTGTATAATTTGTCGAGATTTGCTAGAATCAACAAAAAAGGTAATAAGGAAGTGCTGCTATGATCCAGGTTTCATCGGATATACTCGCGCTCACATCGGAGGCGCTCGTTCTTGCGCGGGCGGGTAAGATAGCGTTTGCGAACGCAAGCGCAAGGGAGATATTGGGGGCTGACTGCGTCGGGAAAAAGCTGAGCGCAGTGTTTGAGCCGGACATAATAGGCGCGCAGGCTTCCAACTTCATTGCCGACACCGTTGTTGCCGGGCGGCGCTATCTCGTGCGCGTGTCAAAGCAGGAGAACCTGCAGGTGATGTTCATCGCGCTGCCGGCAACACAGCCGGTCATGCTCAACGACGCACTGCTTTATACCATGCGCAACACGCTAATGACCATGTCCGTATCGGCGGAGCTGTGCCGCTGCCGCGCCGAAGACGGGTGCAGCAGGGAGCTGCGCGCCGGTCTCGCCTCGCTCACGCAGAGCTATTACCGTCTCACGCGCACTGTGGCGAACCTCTCAGCCGCCAAGAGCATACTTGACGGCGCGCTGTACTTTGCACCGCATATGACGGACATAACACAGATCTGCGCCAACATTGCGGAGCGGACGCGTTTTTTCCTGTCGGAGCCGGAGATCAAAGTCGGCACGACGCAGAGCATGTTTGCCATGGCGGACAGCTCCCTTGTCGAGCAGCTTATCATGAATCTGCTCGCAAACTCCATCATCCACGCCAGAGGCTGCACCTGCATCAGCATCAACCTCATCGACACGGAGGAGAGCGTCATACTCTCCGTCAGCGACAACGGCTGCGGCATCGCGGGCGAGGCGCTGCATTCGGTGTTTGACCGCTATGTGCATCCGTATAACCTCGGCGGGCTCACCGGCGGCGCCGGGCTGGGGCTGACGGTAGTGCGCGGGATAGCGGAGCGCCACGGCGGCACGCTGCTGCTGGAGAGCCGCCCGGAATACGGCACGACAGTGCGCGTGTCGTTCAAGAAAAAGCTGAATGCGCCGACGAAGCTGAGCGCGCCGCAGGGCACGTATGCCATCGGCAGCAGGAGCATACTCACGGGGCTTGCGGACTGCCTGCCGGAGGGCTGCTTCGGGGAAATGTATATGGACTGAAAGCCGCAGACGGAAAGCCGGGCGGGGACGATTGCCCCCGCCCGGTCGTATTTTATCAATACCGTCAATACTCATACACGCCGCCGCCGATGAACTCGCGCAATAGTCCGTCGGGCGCGACGTACTTTTCGTCTATGCTGCCGAAAAGCTGGATCGCGGGGAGCACGGAGCGCAGCTCGTCAAAGCGCTCTATCCCCTCGGGTACGGCGCAGAAAAGCTCCGTCGCGGTGCGGTTGAACACTGCCGGCTCATACGGCAGCGATGAATCGAACTGATAGTCCGCCTTGTTTTTGTACGGCGAGATATAAAGCTTCTCTCCGCGGCGGACGTTCGCCCACATGGACATGGTCTCGGCAGGGTCGGACCCGCGGAAGAGATAGTCGCGCACGGTGCGGCGCACGAGACGGAACCATGTACCCTTATATACGATCTCGCCCCTGAATTCCACATTGCTGCGCGCGGAGATGTAGAGCTTGAACGCCTCAGGATGCACGTTCGTTATCATGTCGTTGAGCGCGTGGATGCCCTCAAAGATGACGACCTCGTCCGCGCCGAGCTTTATGGACGAGAACGGCTCCTGTATGCGCATTCTGCGCGAGAATTCGTACTTTGGCACATAGATGCGCTCACCACGCGAGAGCATATCAAAATGCCGGTTCAAAAGCGCCATATCCAGACACAGCGGGGATTCAAGATCCATCTCACCCTCCGGCGTGCGCGGCACGGTGGCGGGGTCGATGGTGTGGAAGTAGTTATCCATGCTGACATAATGCGTGCCTATGCCGCGGGTGTTGAGCTCCGCGGCGATCTTCATGGCGGTGGTGGTCTTGCCCGAGCCGGACGGACCGGACAGCAGCACAATGGGGCTTCTGGCGCGGTTTTCGATGATCCGCCCGGCGGCGGCGCTCACCTTGCGCTGATATTCCGCGTCGCTCTCCTGCACGAAGCCCTCCGGGTCGGCGACGGTTCTGAAATTTATTTCCTCAAGATTGTATGCCAAAATCTATTCCTCCTCGGATGCCAGATAAAACCGGCTTATTTTCTTCTTGTCCTCACAGGTTTTGTCTATATTGTTTATGTATTCGAGCGGGTACTTCGGCGCGACAAGGCGGATGTTCCGCCCGCCGCCCGGGGCGACGAGCTTTGTCGAGCCGCCGCCGCCCATGGCAAGGATGCTGCACAGCTCCTCCATTATACATATGTTGTAGAGATTGGCTGTGTCACCCTTTGCCCAGCCAACGTTTTCAAACCCGCCGGACATGAACTTCTGCCGGTAAAGGTAGTAGGGAGAGTATCCGGCGGCGGTGAGCGCGGCGTGCGCCGCGTCCAGCATTGCGGCGACCTCCGCCGCCGTGGGCAGCGCCGCGCCCTCAAGCGTGATGCGGGAGCCTTTTTTCAGCGACAGCGTGTGAACCGTGATATTCTCCGGCGCGAGGGCGAGCACCTGCCTGAGCGTCTCGCTGAATCCAGCCGGAGTGTCTGAGGGCAGACCGGCGATGAGATCCATGTTCACGTCGAACCCGCCTGCGGCGCGGACCCTGGCGAGCGCATCCACGATGTCGGCGGCGGTGTGGCGGCGGCCGATCGCGTCAAGCACCGCGTCGGACATGGTCTGCGGGTTGACGCTTATGCGGCCTGCTCCGTGACGGCGCAGCACGGCGAGCTTTTCATCCGTTATCGTGTCAGGACGCCCGGCCTCCACCGTGTATTCGCGCAGGGCGGAGAGGTCAAACTCCTGTGCGAGGAGGGTGCACAGCGCGTCCAGCTGCTCTGCGGAGAGCGTGGTCGGCGTGCCGCCGCCCATGTAGACCGACACAACGCGCAGCCCAAGCGCGCGCACCTCCGCCGCCGTGGCGCGTATTTCCCTGAAAAGCGCGGCGACGAACGGGTCGATTAGCTTCATGCTCTTCTCCACGGACTGGCTGACAAAGCTGCAATAGGCGCAGCGTGTCGGGCAGAAGGGTATGCCGACGTAAAGGCAGACGTCCTCCGGCGCAAGGCTCGCTTCCGCGGCGAGGGTGACGCGGCTCGTCTCCAGGCAGAGCGCGGCGCGCTCCGGCGAGACGTCATATTTTTCCTCAAATTCGCGCACCGCCGCCTCGCCGCTCATGCCGCTTTTTATAAGCGGGGTCATGAGCTTGCCGGGGCGCACGCCCGTCAGCGCGCCCCATGCGGGGCGGCATACCCCGGAGGCAAGCGCCGCGCGGTACACGGCGTTCTTGATAAGGCGCTGGCAGTACCGGTCGGTCAGAAGCTCGTCGCTAAGCCGCTCCGCGCGCACCGCTGCGCGCCCGCGGAAGACCTTGCCGCCGCGGTGCAGCGCACATGTCGCGGTCATATAGCGTTCTCCGCGGCTCAGGCGTATCTCCATCCTGTCGCCCTCGGGCTTGCCGGAGGGGTACTCCGGGCGCTCGGAGGGGAACATAGTGAGAAGTATCTGCTCCGCCGCATATTTATAGTCATGTCCGAAAAGATAAAGCTTCACGTGTGAATACCGTCCAAAAACATATATCGCCCGCCACTTTGAGCATAAAGTCGAGGGTAAAGTGACGAGTACGCCCCACTTTCGGATTGGATGCGGGGCGACGTATATAATATATCAACTTATTGTACCAAACGCAAGCACCAATTAGCAGGGGCAGATGCGGCGAACATACAAAATTTCAGGCAAAACCAAAAAAACTATTGGAAATTTCGGCGCGGTTGTTGTAATATAGGACTATAAAGTAATATAGTAGGGGTAATACTGCGATGTATACGGTCGGGGATAAAATAATTTACGGAGAGAACGGGGTGTGTACGGTCGAAAAGATAGCGCCGCTGGAGATGTCCGGCGCGTCGGAGGAGAAGCTCTATTACTATCTTACGCCGTTTACCGGCAGCGGAACGTACTTTGCGCCGGTTGATTCCGGCGCGTATATGCGCCCGGTGATGAGCCGCGCCGAGGCGGAGGCGCTGATAGACGCGATACCGGGAATCGCCCCGGCAGTGTGCAATGACAGCCGCTTCAACCATGTCGATGCGTTCTACCGCGAGCTTTTCAAAAAGCACAGCTGCGAGGCGCTGGTGTCGGTGGTGAAGGGTCTGCGCGAGCGCATGAGCGAGCGAAAGACCAAGAGCAGCCGCGCCGAGGCGACGATGAAGCGCGCCAAGGACATTCTGCACGGGGAGCTTGCAGTCGCGCTGGAGATGGAGTTGGACGAGGTAGAGGAGTACATAGCCAGCCGCATCGGAGAGCGGTGAAAATGCGAAAAAACACTTGACATTGCGGGAAAACAGGGTATAATTATTAAGCCTGTCAAGATGTACGGGCATCCTTGCTCCTCCCGGTGAGGAGGGGCCATTAGACCAAAAGGAGGTGCAATCATGGCAAAAGCAAGTGAGAAGTACGAAGTAATGTACATCATCAACCCCAACTTCACCGAGGAAGAGACCGCGGCTGTTGTTGAGAAGTTCAAGGCACTTGTTGAGGCAAATGGTACTCTGGAAGAGTTGGAGGAAATGGGCAAGCGCAAGCTCGCTTACGAGATCAACTACATTTCCGAGGGCTACTATGTGCTGATGAAGTTCACCAGCGGTGCTGATTTCCCTGCTGAGCTTGACCGTGTTCTCGGTATCACCGACGGCATTCTGCGTCGCCTGATAACCCTGCGCGCAGAGTAAGGAGAGCGGACATGCTTAATCACATTGTTATCATGGGGCGCCTGACGCGGGATCCCGAGCTTCGCTACACCCAGTCACAGACCCCCGTGGCGTCATTCACCGTGGCTGTTGACCGCGATTTCGGCGGTAGAGACGGCGGCGAGAAGCAGACCGATTTTATCGACTGCGTTGCATGGCGCCAGACAGCCGAATTTGTCAGCAAGTATTTCAATAAGGGGAGCATGGCAGTCGTCTCCGGGCGGCTTCAGATCCGCGATTGGACAGACCGCGAGGGCGGCAAGCGCCGCAGCGCGGAGATAGTTGTTGACAATATCTATTTCGGCGAGAGCCGCCGCCGCGACGGCGACACCGGCAGTGCCAGCCACAGCACGTACAGCTACGATGCCGGCAAGAGCAGCGCAAGCGCGCCTGCTTCCGCGTTCTCCGAGCTGGATGACGGCGACGAAGAGCTGCCGTTCTAATTTCAGTAACCGCTGAACAATACGCCGTCAGTCCCTGAGCGGACAATTTTCAGCCTGACTTCATGAGTTTTTCTTGAAATACACAAAGTGTTCCTGCGAAAATCTCATCCTGCCAGTCGGAAAATCCTCTCGCCAGACTGTCAGACGCGCTTATTCATCGGTTACCCGTGTGGGTATAAGGCATTTCGCCTGCCCGGCTAAACTTTAAAGGAGGAATCAGCTTTGGCTTTCGATAAGAACAACCCCAAAAACCGCAAGCGCAGAAAAGTTTGCCAGTTCTGCGTCGATAAGGCAACGTCCATCGACTATAAGGACACCGCAAAGCTTCGCCGCTACCTCTCCGAGCGCAGCAAGATCCTGCCTCGCCGCACGACCGGCACCTGCGCAATGCATCAGCGCGAGCTCACCGAGGCGATAAAGAGATCCCGTCAGATCGCTCTTCTGCCCTACGTGACCGACTGAGTTATAGTGATAATGAAAAAGCCGCCCCGATTGGGCGGCTTTTTTGCTGCCTTGGCGCCTTTTTACACGTTTCTCAGGCTTATTTCTCCCATGGTTATATGCTCCTCTCTGCCGCCCATGTCGGCGATGAGGGCGTAGTTTTCATCGATGCCGACAGCGTATGCCTCGCGGGTCTCGTCACCGCGGATGAGCAATACGCTGCGCCCGGTGCTGACACAGAGACGGCGGTACTCATCAAGAACGCAGGCGGTATTTTGCTTCCACGCGGCGTATATGCCGTCCAGCTGCTCAATGATGGCGGAGGCGAGCGTTTTGATGTCGAATTGCCGCCCGGTCGCCTCAAAAAGCGACACGGCGGTATCACGAAGCTCCGAAGGAAAGTCGTCTGGCGCGGTATTTACGTTTACGCCCAGCCCTATAACGACATAGGGGCGCCCATGCGCGCTCGACGCCTCGGTGAGTATGCCGCAGAGCTTTCTGCCGCCGAGAAGAAGATCGTTTGGCCATTTTATGCCGGGGGTCACGCCGCAGACGCGCTCCACCGCGCGGCACACCGCAACCGCGGCGCAGGGCGTGAGCGTGGAGGCGCGCTGCATGCCGCACCCGGGGTAGAGCAGCATCGAGAGATACAGCCCGCCCTCCGGCGAGACAAAGCTGCGCCCGAGCCGGCCGCGCCCGCTCGTCTGCTTTGCGGCGACGATCGTGAAGCCGTCCGGCACGCCGCTTGCGGCCAGCCCCTTCAAAAGCGTATTTGTGCTTGTGACGCACTCTTTATATACCGCCGGCGCATGGCGGTCAAGCTCAAGCTCCATCCGTTACCGCTCCTTTATCAGCGCCATAAAATCCGCGTGCGCCTGCGCGCCGCCGGCGGCAATGCTGCTTTTGCGCCCGTCGAGCGGCAGGGGTGCGCCGTTGATGTCCGTGCACACTCCGCCCGCCTCCCTCACAATGAGCGAGCCTGCGGCATAGTCCCACAGCGAGAGCGACAGCTCAAAGTACAGCCCCGCGCGCCCCGCCGCGACAGAGCACAGATCCAGCTCCGCCGAGGCAAAGCGGCGCAGGTCGAGCGCCGCGTCATAAGCGATGCGCGCGATGCGGAACGTTTCATCCGCAAGGTCGGTGCAGTAGGGCGATGTGCCCAGGCAGAAGACGGTTTCGCTGAGCGGTTCGGTTTCCGCATGGATAGGACGGGAGTTGAGAAAAGCGCCTGCGCCGCGCACGGCAGTGAAAAGCTCGTCCATATACGGGTTATAGACCGCCGCCGCTTCAAGTATGCCGCGGCTCATGTACGCCACCGAGATGCAGCTGTGGTGCATGCGGCGGACGAAGTTCATCGTGCCGTCGATGGGGTCGATGACGAAAACATGCTCTGCGCCGAGATCGCCGTGTATGTTGTTCTCCTCACAGAAAAAGCGCGCCCCGGGGACGTCGGCGCTCAGCCGCTCCATAAGCAGCGCCTGCACGCGCCTGTCATACTCCGTGACAACGTCGCGGTGTCCTGTCTTTGCTTCGGCAAGAATGCCGTGCGCGTGCATGATAAGCTCCGCCGCCTCTCGCTCGGCGCGGATGACGGCGCCGAGTACGGCGTTGACATTGGTGTTATCCATCATGCATTCTCCAATCATGTATGTCAGACTATAAACCCGCCGCCGAGCAGCCGCTCGCCGTCATATAGCACGGCGGACTGCCCCGCAGCCGGGGCGCGGACAGGCTCGTCGCACACGATGCGCACGATGCCGCCGTCGATGTAAGCGGTGCAGGGCGGGTTTTCCCACTTTGTGTGGCGCACACGGACGCTTGCGCGTATGGGCGCGTCAGGCGGCTCAATGAGCCAGTTGAAGTCGCGCGCCGTGACCTCGGTTTTGAAAAGCTCCTCCCAGAGGGCAAGCTCGACGGTGTTTGCTTTCGCGTCGATGTGCGAGATGTAGAGCTTGCGCCCGTTGAAAAGCCCGGGGCGGCGCTGCCCGACGGTATAGCGGTATATGCCGTCGTGCCGCCCGACGGTCTCGCCGTGGAAGACGAAGTCCCCCGCGCCGGGGAGCGCCGTGCGGCGGCCGAGCCAGGAGACATAGTCCTTGTCCGGAATAAAGCAGATCTCCATGCTGTCTCCCTTGTGGGCGACGGGGAGGTCGAAATCCTCCGCAAGCGAGCGCGTATGCGTCTTTTCAAATTCCCCCAGCGGAAACATGACGCGCCGCGCCTGCTCGCGCGTAAGGCGGCAGAGCATATAGCTCTGGTCGTTGGATGGCATGCCCTTGTATATCGCGCCGCCGGCGGCGCGGGCGTAGTGCCCCGTGGCGACATATTCCGCGCCGAGAGCGTCTGCCTCGGCGATAAGGCTTTTGAATTTCAGCGTTGGGTTGCATATCACGCAGGGGTTCGGCGTCTCCCCGCGGAGGTAGCACTCCGCAAACGGGCGGCACACGCGCTCCTCAAGCGCCGCGCGTACATCAAGCACGGTAAGCGGTATGCCGACAAACTCCGCCGTCGTCACGGCGTCGTGAAGCGAGGCTTCGTCGGTGTTGTCCATATACAGCCCATGCACCTCGTGCCCGGCGCGCCGCAGCAGCACCGCCGCCACGGCGGAGTCCACCCCGCCTGAAAAGCCCAGGACGACTCTGCTCACTTTCTCCCCCTCGCTTCCGTGTATATCATCAGCACCGACACATCCGCCGGTGATACGCCGGAGATGCGCCCCGCCTGACCGAAACTCACCGGACGTATTTTTTTCAGCTTTTCACGCGCCTCTATCCTCAGCCCCGGCACATCGTCATAGTCGATGTCCGCGGGGAGGGCGCGCTGCTCAATGCGCGCGAAATCATCAACCTCGCGCAGCTGCCGTTTGATATACCCATCGTACTTGAGGCGGATCTCCACCTGTGCGGTCACGGCGCGGTCGAGCGCCGGGCGCGATGGGTCAAAGGGCGCGGTACAGGCATAGCCGACCTGAGGGCGGCGGATAAGCTCCGCCAGCGACGCGCCGGAGGTCACTGGCGCGGTGCCGCGTCCGGTCAGCATGGCGTTGAGCGCATCGGACGGCGGAATATGCGTGTGCTCAAGGCGCGAAAGCTCGCGCTCCACGGCGGCGTATTTTTCCGCCACCTCGCGCTCGCGCTCCTCGGACACAAGCCCGATGCGCCGCCCGATGCCGGTGAGACGCTGGTCGGCATTGTCCTGCCGGTGCAGAAGCCTGTATTCGCTGCGCGAGGTCATCATGCGGTACGGCTCGTTCGTGCCCTTGGTGACAAGATCGTCGATGAGCGTGCCGATATATCCGTCCGTGCGGTGCAGGATCAGCGGCGGCTCGCCCTTGAGCTTCAGCGCGGCGTTCACGCCCGCAACAAAGCCCTGCGCCGCCGCCTCCTCATAGCCTGACGAGCCGTTGAACTGCCCCGCGCCGTACAGCCCCGCGATCTTCTTGCATTCGAGCGTTGCGTAAAGCTCCGTGGGGTCGATGCAGTCGTACTCTATCGCGTAGGCGCAGCGCGTCATTTCAGCGTGCTCCAGCCCGGCTACGCTGTGCAGCATTTCTATCTGTACCTCCTCTGGCATGGACGAGGAGAAGCCCTGTATGTAAAGCTCCTCCGTGTTCAGCCCCATCGGCTCGACAAAGAGCTGATGGCGGGGCTTGCCGGCAAATGTCATGACCTTTGTTTCAATGCTGGGGCAGTAGCGCGGACCGACGCCCTCGATAACGCCGGAGTATATGGGGCTGCGGTCAAGATGCGCGCGGATTATGTCATGGGTGCGTTCGTTCGTATATGTGAGATAGCACACGGCGGAGTTTGCAGGGGCTGTCTTTGTGGAAAAGGAGAATGCCTCAGGCTCGGCGTCGCCGGGCTGAAGCTCCATTTTTGAAAAATCGACGGAGCGGGCGTTGACGCGGGGGGGAGTGCCGGTTTTGAACCGGCGCATATTCAGCCCCAGCTCACGCAGCCGCGGAGCGAGCGCCGTCGCCGCGGCAAGTCCGTCCGGTCCGGAGGTGCGCAGCACCTCGCCCACGATGGTGCGCCCGGCGAGATATGTTCCTGTCGCCAGCACCACCGCGCGGCAGCCATAAACCGCGCCTGTGTGCGTCGTTATGCTGACGACACGCCCGTCATCCACGCCTATGTCCACGACCTCCGCCTGCTTGACGCGGAGACCCGGCTGAAGCTCAAGAGTGTGCTTCATGACCTCCTGATACCGCCGCCTGTCCGCCTGCGCGCGCAGAGAATGCACCGCCGGACCTTTGCCGAGGTTGAGCATACGGTACTGTATGCAGGCCTTGTCCGCCGCCTTTGCCATCTCGCCGCCGAGCGCATCCAGCTCGCGCACGAGATGCCCCTTGCCCGTGCCGCCGATGGCGGGGTTGCAGGGCATATTGCCAACGGAATCAAGGTTGACCGTGAAGCACACCGTATCCAGCCCGAGCCTCGCCGCCGCGAGCGCGGCTTCTATGCCCGCGTGCCCCGCGCCGATAACGGCAATATCGCATTTTCCCGCGTCGTACCTGATCATATGGAGAACACCTGTGCTTTCTGAAAACTCATAATTTTGATAAACCATTATAATATTTGCGCCCCTCCGCGTCAATATTTCACTTGACCGGGGCAGGTGGTAAATTATATAATATAAGTATGAAACATCAGGTGTAAAAAAGGAGTCAAGATATTATATAGAACAGAACAAGGAGGATGTGTCCATGAGCAGAACAAAACGGGCAGTGCCGCTTGTGATCGCAGCGGCGTGCGTGATCGCGCTCTTTTCCCTTTGCGCCCCCGCGGCGGCTTATGCCGCGGAGTACGGGTATCAGCCGATAGAAAAGGTGCTCGCCACGACCTCCACGGTGCCGGTCGCGTCGCAGAATGCATATGACATAAGCGGCGCGACGAGCACATCCGGCGCGTATTTCTACGGTATAAGCTGGTACGACAGCGCCGGGCAGTATATAGACGGCGCATTCACCACGGATTATGCCACGGTGAACATCCGCCTTGACGCCGCGCCCGGGTACTATTTTGCCGACGGGCTTGCCGCTTACCTCAACAATTCCCCTGTGGACTATGTAATATACGACGGTGGAAGCTATATAATTCTCACGCGCACCTATACGCCGGAGCTCTGGGCGCCTACCGTGATAAAGCACCCCGGCGGCGAGACCGTGGACGAGGGCGGGTGGTGCTCCTTTGTGGCGACCGCCTCCGGCGCTGACAAGTGCGAATGGCGTATTCAGGATGCGAACGGGCAGCTCTACACCATGACGCAGCTTGTCGCTGCCTACCCCGCCATGACGTACAGCGACGATACTTTCGGCAAGCTCATCATCCGCAGCATACCGCGCCAGCTCGATGGGGCAAAGGTATACTGCACGTTCTCCGGCGCCGGCGGCTCTGTGGATACGAACGCTGCCTCCCTGAAAGTCAACTACGAAAAACCGTCGCCCACTCCCTCGCCGACCCCGACGCCCACGCCCACGGCGGCTCCGTCTCCGTCAGCTTCGCCAAACGCCGGCGGCACCGGCAGCGCTGCGGGTACGGATGCCGACCATGAGCACAGCTATTCCCGCGAGTGGAAGCATGACGATGAGCACCACTGGCACGAGTGCGAGTGCGGCGACAGAGCCGACGAGGCGGCGCACGTGATGAGCTGGACCGAGACGCGCGAAGCGACAAAGAAGCAGCCCGGCGAAGAAGCGGGCGAGTGCGGCGTGTGCGACTACACAACGACGCGCGAGGTGGAGTATGTAAAGCCCGCGGAGAGCGGGCGGTGGATACTCTATGTGGGCATCGGCGCGGTAGCGCTGGTGGTCATTCTGATGGTGCTGTCAGCGGTGAAGCAGAAGCGTGCGGCGCGCCGCCGCCGCGCCGCAAGACGCAGAAGATATTATGATGATGAATAAAAGCTCGCCTCCCCGGCGAGCCTTTTATTCAGTCAGCCGCGAATATTGAAACAGCTGGATTTATTTGCGATAATATGCTATGATAAAAAAGTCAGACAATCATAATCTGAGGAGATATATTTATGAATGGAGTAATCCTGTATCAATCGAAATATGGCGCTGCAAAAAGGTACGCTGACTGGCTCTCGGAAGAGACCGGATTTAAGTGTATGGAAACAAGAAAAGCCGATATTGATGAAATTATTACATATGACACTGTTGTTTTGGGCGGAGGGATATATGCTTCCGGCATTGCCGGATTATCGTTTCTGAAAAAGAATATCAGCAAATTAACGGGTAAGAAGATCATTGTATTTTGCTGCGGTGCATCTCCGTATGACGAAAATGCGCTTCAGCAAATCAGGGAGCATAATTTGAAGGGCAACTTGTCTGATATTCCACTTTTTTATTGCCGCGGCGCGTGGGATATGGATGCAATGTCTTTTAAGGACAGGACATTATGCAGCCTGCTCAGAAAGGCGGTTGCAAAGAAAGATCCGTCCGATTATGAAATATGGGAAAAAGCTCTGATGGCAGCCGGGGATGATAAATGCGACTGGACCGATAAAAAATATATCGAGCCCATAATTGAATGCATTAAGAAGTAAGGCGGCGCCGCACAATACGTCTGCGGCATCCGACGGAAAATTTGCGCTCTGGTATAGTCACTTTTCCCGTCATGCTTTATGCAGGGCTGCCGCTGCCTTGATTTTTTATCAGCTCAAGCTTTTTCCCGCGCGGCAGGCGCTTTATGTGCCATTCGCGGCTCATCGCCTCCTCGCGTGTGGGCAGAGCCTCGGTGTACACAAGCTCCACAGGCAGCCGCACGCGGGTGTACTTTGCGCCGCTCCCGGCGCTGTGCGCGGCGAGCCGGCGGTCAAGATCGTTTGTCCAGCCGGTGTAGAGTGTGCCGTCCGCGCAGCGGAGGATGTACACAAAGTTCACCGCCGTACCTCGCGGATGCTGCGCTCAAACTTTGACCTTGCGCCCATGACCTCATGAGCGCAGCCGCGGCAGCGCAGCTTGAAGTCCGCCCCTGTACGCAGCACCTCCCACTCCCTGCTGCCGCAGGGGTGGGCTTTTTTCATCACAAGTATGTCGCCGACCTGAATGTCCATTATTTCTTTATCTCCTCCCAATAGCGGCGCGCCGCCTGCTCGGTCTTGTTGTCACCGTACTCGTAGTAGCGCGCGTTTTTCAGATCGTCCGGCAGGTATTGCTGGCGCACCCAATGCCCCGGATAGTTGTGCGGGTATTTGTAGCCCTGCCCGCGCTCGAAGCCCGTGCCGTCGGCATGGACATTCTGCAATTCGCGCGGAAAAGAACCGACATGACCTGCGCGCACATCCGCCAGGGCGGCGTCGATCGCCATGTAGGCGCTGTTGGATTTGGGCGCGGTGGCGAGCACGAGCGCAGCCTCTGCCAGCGGCAGCCGCGCCTCCGGCAGACCGAGCTGGAGAGCAGAGTCTACGCATGCCTTTACTATCGGCACCGCCATGGGGTAGGCAAGCCCGATGTCCTCGCTTGCAGAGCACAAAAGCCGCCGGCATATGCCCACAAGGTCGCCCGCCTCGATCAGCCGCGCGAGATAGTGCATCGCTGCGTCCGGGTCGGACCCGCGCAGGGATTTCATCAGCGCGGAAAGACTGTCAAAATGCTCGTCCCCCTCGCGGTCATAGCGCATGGAGCTGCGCTGGGTGATGGCGCGCGCGTCGTCAAGCGTGAGCGCCTCCTTGCCCGCTGCGGCGGAGAACAGCAGCTCCACCGCGTTTATCGCCTTGCGCACATCGCCGCCGCAGGCGGCGGCGATCCGCGCCGTCACGCCCGGCTCGACAGTGAGCGGCGCATCGCGGCGCGCATTCATGATGTCAATAGCGCGCGCAACTGACTTTTCCACCTCTTCAGGGGGGACCGGCTTGAACTCAAACACCGTGGAGCGGCTGAGAATGGCGTTGAACACGCAGAAATAAGGGTTCTCCGTTGTGGAGGCAATGAGCGTGATGCGCCCGTCCTCAATAAACTCAAGCAGCGACTGCTGCTGTTTTTTGTTGAAATACTGTATCTCGTCAAGATATAAAAGCACGCCGCCCGGCGCAAGGAATGTGTCAAGCTCGTCGATTATGTGCTTGATGTCGGCAATGCCGGCAGTCGTGGCGTTGAGCTTTCGCAGGGTGCGGTTTGTCCGCTGGGCAATGATCCGCGCGACGGTAGTCTTGCCCGTGCCGGACGGACCGTAGAATATCATGTTCGGTATGCGCCCGCTGTCGATGACGCGGCGGAGCATTCCGTCGCGCCCCAATATGTGCTTTTGCCCGACGACCTCGTCAAGGCTGTCCGGGCGTATCTCGTCTGCGAGAGGCTTATACATCCGTGCACCTCCTATTCGGAAAGACCGGTCAGCTGCGCGACGACGTGCTGGCACAAAAGCAGCCCCGCGCTTGCCGGGACCCACACCAGCGATCCCGGGACGCTTCTCCGTCCGGGAGGGGGAGCCTCCAGCGCGTCCGGCTGCATCGGCTCTTCCGGGGAGAAGACCACCGTGTGGCGCGTCACGCCGCGTGCGCGGAGCTCCTTCCGCACGACGCGCGCAAGGGCGCAGCCATAGGTTTTGGAAATGTCGGTTATCTCCAGCAGCGCCGCATTGCGCTTGTTGCCGGTGCCGAGCGCGGAGATGATGGGTATGCCGCGCTCACGGCAGCTCATGATGAGGTCAACCTTGCATGAGACGAGGTCGATCGCGTCCACAACGTAGTCATAATCGGCGAAAAAGCGGTCACGGTCTGCGCCGGAGTAGCAGCCGACGACGGCGTGCACGGCAATGTCCGGGTTGATATCGCGCACTCTGGCTGCCATGACCTCCGCCTTTGAAAGACCGACGGTGGATTCCAGTGCGCAGAGCTGGCGGTTGATGTTGGAGCGCGAGACGGTGTCCTGATCTATAAGCGTGAGCGTTCCCACACCGGAGCGCGCAAGCGCTTCGGCGCACCACGAGCCGACGCCGCCCAGACCGAACACCGCGACATGCGCGGCGCGAAGAGCGTCCATTGCGCCGCTGCCCAGCAGCATCTGCGCGCGCATTGTTCTTTCGTTCATAATGTTTACCTTATAATTCCCATAGCGAATCCGCCGAAAGTCATGCGGCTTTCGGCGGATAAAAATTCAGTACGTTATCAGCCGACCAGCCTGAACCAGAAGCTCTTGGCGGCGCTGTAGTTTTCGGTCAGACCGGTGAGCCAGCTTTCAAGGTCGGCAGACTGAAGGTCGGTGCGCGCGATCTCGTTGCTGCAAAGCTCGCCCTCGCCGACATAGTAGACGATGTGGTAACCGGCATAGCTGCTGCTCTCGCCGTAGACGATGGCGGTGTCGCCGTGCTTATGCCCGGCAAAGCAGAACGCATCAAACTCCTCCACCATCTGCCCCTTGCGCACGGAATCATAGAGACCGCCGTTCGTATTTGAGCCGGTGTCCTCGGAATACTCGTCCGCCATTTCCGCAAAGCTCTCCTCCGTTGCAGGACCTGCCTTCCACTCGGCATAAAGCTCCTCGGCGCGCGCTTTTGCGGCGGCCTTCGCCTCGTCGGTGTACTCGCCGTTCTCGTCGGCCTCTGCCTTTATGAGGATGTGGCGCACCTGCGCGAGCTTATAGTGGTTGTCGCTGCGGGAGATGAACGCGACGACATAGTACCCGTCCTCGTTGGCGTTGGGGGTGACGGTCGCGTCGCCTGCCTTGCGGGAGCTGTCCATTGCCCAGTCCTTGTATGTGCCCAGGGAAGAGCCGGCAATTGCGGTATTATGCACGCACTCACCATCCACACCCGCCTCGGCGAGCGCTTCGTTGAGCCTTGCCGCAATATCGTCGCCATCGGCGGCGTTGTAAGCGTCGAGAATGGCGTCAGCCGTGGCTTTTGCCGCGGCGACGGTTTCCTCGGTGGCGGCCTGCGTGCCGTCCTCGGCGGCGACGGTCTCGGCGGCGGCATAGTAGTAGGCTATGTCAAAATAGTCGCGCTCGCCGTTGTAGCTGGCATACTTCTCTTCAAGCTGAGCGTCGGTATACACAAGAGAATCGGAATATTCCTGCGCCGCCTTGGAGGCGAGGGAGCTTTCATATGCCGCCTGTTTTGCGATCTTGGTGTTTACGCCGGTGCCATAGTTTGCAGCGAGGAAGTTGTCCGCGCTGGAGTAGCCCTGAAGCTTGGCGTAGGATGCGACGGAGTCAACATCGGAATCAACGGTAGCTTTCTCTTCATCCGTCAGGGTGATGCCGTTTTCGGCGGCGTAGTCGGTGAGAGCCTTGTTCTGAACGAGCGTCTCAACGGCGCTGTCGAGGAAGAAATCCTTCCATGTGCCGCCGTCAGACATTGCGCAGCTCTGCGAGCTGAGCCCGGCAAGACCCGTGGAGGTGTCCAGCCCGAACATGGACGCATAGCTGCCGTACTGGTTGATCCAGTTATAGTACTGGCTGGCGTACTGATAGTTCATCTCCGCAGGGGAATAGCTCTCATCGCCGACTGTGACGGCGGTGGTGTTCTTGTAGAGAAAGCCGGAGTCAAGGAAGATGATGGCGGCGATGAGCAGCACGACAAGTATCGTGCCTATCGTCCAGCGACGCTTGCTCTTTGCCTGCTTTCTCGCCTCTTCCTGCGCGGCGAGAAGCTTTTTGTCAGTGCCGGCCTCGCGGGCGGCCTGGCGGTTTTTCTTTTCGGTTGATGCGCTCATTATGTGTCATCCTTTTGTTTAATAAAATTATAAAACAGCTTGAATATTATAACTCAATGCCCTGCATGAATCAAGCAAAATTATGCATCCGGCGCGTTTCGACGGAATATTTTTTACGCAGAGTTCATAATGCCGGAGACCGGCGCATAAAATTAGTATGTGCTGATAAAATAAAGGAGGAAGAAACATGGAATACGATATTGACGATATGATCTTCGGCGATTACGACCCCGGCCCGAGCGGACGGTGACGGTCTCGACGGCAGCGGCATTCGTGCCGCTGCCGTGCGTCATAGATACGGTATAAATACGGTCGCGCAGCGCGTCAGCCGGCGGCGCGCATGGAGAGATAGGCGTTTATAAAGCCGTCAATATCGCCGTTCATGACGTTGTCGATATTGCCGTTTTCGTAGTTTGTGCGGTGATCCTTCACGAGCTGATACGGCATGAAAACGTAAGAGCGGATCTGGCTGCCCCATTCTATCTTCATCTGTACGCCCTTTATGTCGCTTATCTTTTCAAGATGCTCGCGCTCCTTTATTTCGGCGAGACGTGCGCGCAGCATGTTTTTGCAGTTTTCAAGGTTCTGAAAATGACTGCGCTCGACCTGACTTGCCACGACGATCCCGGTGGGGATATGGGTCAGACGCACGGCGGAGGAGGTCTTGTTGACCTTCTGCCCGCCCGCGCCGGACGAACGGTAAACATCCATCTTTATGTCCTCGTCGCGCAGTTCTATCTCGTTGTTGTCGGCGATCTCCGGCATGACCTCGACTGCGGCGAAGGACGTATGCCGCCTTCCGGCGGCGTCGAACGGCGACACGCGCACAAGACGGTGAATGCCGTGCTCGCTCTTGAGAAAGCCGTAGGCGTTTTCGCCCTCTATCATGATCGTTGCGCTCTTTATGCCGGCCTCGTCTCCGTCGAGATAGTCCATGACCTTGACCTTGTAGCCGTGGCGATCCGCCCACATGTTATACATACGGTACAGCATGCTCGCCCAATCCTGCGCCTCTGTGCCGCCGGCGCCGGCATGGAACGTGAGAATGGCGTTGTTGGCGTCATATTCGCCCGTCAGGAGAGTGCTCAGCCTTGTGGCCTCGACATCCTCGCTGAATTTATCAAACTCGCTTTTGAGCTCGTCGAGCATGGAGCCGTCGTTCTCCTCCAGCGCCATTTCGCAGATGGTGTACATATCGTCCCACGCCTGGCAGAGCTTTGCATAGTTTTCGCACTTGCTTTTGAGCGTTTTCAGCCGCTTCTGCACCTTCTGGGAGTTCTCAACATCGTTCCAGAACCCGTCGCGTTCGCTCGCGGCCTCCAGCTCCTCTATCTCCTTCTGTGCGCTCTCAAGCTTCAGCGCGTCGCGCAGAACGTCAAGAGTTGGCTTGATATTATTCAGCTTTACCTTGTATTCTTCAAATTCCAGCATATGATACACTCTACTTTCGTTGGTTTCGCATTAAATTTCCGAAATACTATTATATACAAAAATGCCGCGCTTGTAAATGTGTTTTTTCTGTAGGTCGGTCAATGATTGTAGGTTAGTCAATGATGAGTTACACATTAGGAAAAGAAAAAAGGACATCGCT